>PVBE011556182.1_pt1 | contig 28055 bp, 24 predicted proteins | sample 1631181 | NCBI WGS metagenome assembly PVBE01 (sample SAMN08397723, study PRJNA350692) | Marine metagenome, whole genome shotgun sequencing project. | isolation source: water | place: Pacific Ocean | collected 2012-04
GCCAAGTTTGTCGCGAAACTCAAAACCGGCTGTGGTTGGCTTGCCGTTCTCGTCGAGCACCTTGAGTGTGACCTTGCGGGCCGGTTTGCAATCGAAGAGCAGATTGACCTCGTTGAGGAGGACGAGATCCTGTGTTCCCTGGCCAACGTCGAAGCTGAGCTTGGCGTCGCGCTTGCCGGCGTCGCGGCTGTAAAGTTGGACGATGCGATATTCCAAGACCAGGCCGCTGAGCGTCTTGGTGAGCGGTTGGGAGTTGTGAACAGCCAAGCCAAGCCAACGATCCACAATCTGATTCTGCGGCGAGCCGGCGAGTGGTTGAGCGTTTGAGCTGCTTGCGCGAAGCTCCGCTGTGACACCGGCTTCGTTGTTCACTTTGACCAGAAAGCTGCGCCAGCCTTGCTCGAGTAATTCACGCTTGGCTGGACCGCCTTTAACCTTCACCCGTGACTCCGGGTTGATGTTAATCCCGACCAGGCACTGGGCATCAAGGATTTGCTGAACGGTGGTGGCGGCTTTAGCGGCGTCCGCTTGGTCGAGCGCTTGGTTAAGGGCTCGCTTGGTCTCCGCGGAGAACGGTTCACCGAGATAATCTTTGGCCTGAACGAGTCTTAGGATTTGAGCTCTCAACGGTTGGAGAGCGACTCCACCCACTTCAGGAAGTGTTTGTGACTGTGCAACTTGGATGGTGATAATAATTCCAAGAATGACGGATTTTCGTGAGGAAAATGGTATTCGCATGGTTATCCGTTGGCCAAGGTGAGGCATTTTTTGAACAAAACAAAGGTAAATCGGCTGTTTTTCTGCCTCAGAAAAATAATAAATAAATCAGTTTTTCGGGTTGACACACAGCGAATCCGTGCTGAGACTTCGCTCGCCGTTCGCGGTAAAGACTTTACAACTCAATTATGAAAAAGAATACACGGATAGTTGTCAGTATGTTGATAGCGGTTGTTTTTGGTGGAATCCCGGTTTCCGGTGAAGCTGCCGTTGACAAAAAATCGATCAGGGATGCCTTTGCGAAGGCACCCGGTGCAGAGATGCCGTACATTGCTAACTCACTGGTGTCCAAGGCGAAGAAAGTCGACAAGGCAGAGACGGCAATGGAGGTGCTGCGGGTGGCTGTCGCCAGGAAGCCGGCTGTCTGTGTTGCTGTGGTGAGCTTTGTTTGCAGCTTGGTGCCAGAGGCAGCCGCTGACATCGCAGCTGAGGCCGTCAAGTTGACGCCGAAGTATACCATACAGATTGCCAAGGCGGCTGCTAAGGCTGCTCCAGCAAAAATCGACAAGATAACCGTTGCGCTCTTGAGGGCTACCAACGCCAAGAAGCATCAGAAGGTTTATAATTCGGTTGTGGCCGCTGTACCATCCCTGTACAGGACCGTGAACCAAGCGGTTCTCGCCGGCGGCAGTTCTGACTCGAAGGGTGTCATTACCACGGTTGATTCTCCGATCGCGGCGCTGGGTGCCGATGGATCCGTGGCCGATTCCAGTGTCAAGTTTCCCGAACTCGCCCCGACACCGGTTACAGCTGATCTAGGCATAGATCCTGCGCGTTACAACGCTCCTGATTGATTTACAACGAGCAATTTTTTAAATTTTAAGAAGCCCGCTTAACGGCGGGCTTTTTTTGTGCTAACTACTCGCCGCGTTCATGGACGATCTTGCAACTGATATCATTGTACTCAACCAACGCGACAACGTTGCCACTATGCGTCGTACGATGAAAAGTGGCGTGGCGGTGGCAGTGGGTGATTATTGGGTTGAGTTGAGGCAAACAATCCCCGCTGGGCACAAGGTTGCCTTGTTTTCGATCAGTGCTGGGCAGGAGTTGCTGAAGTACGGCCAAGTCATCGGCTTTGCGAAGACCGACATCGAATCGGGCGACTGGGTGCACACTCACAACGTATTATTGAAATCGGTCGGACGGGATTACGGTTTTTGCGAGGAAACGACGGAGTTGCCACCGTGGGAGGGGGATACGGACACCTTCCACGGCTATGCCCGCCACGGCGGCAAAGCGGGTACACGTAATTATATCGCTGTTCTTTCGAGCGTAAATTGCTCCGCGTCGGTCGCTCGTTATGTGGCAGACCATTTTCGGAGCAGCGATTTTCAACGCAATTATGCGAATGTGGACGGTGTGGTGGCTTTTACCCACAAGGGTGGGTGCAGCTACGATCCGGATCAAGGCCAGTTCCTGCAGCGTGTTATTGCAGGGATGGCTCGTCATCCGAATATCGGCGGTTATGTGTTGATCGGCTTGGGCTGCGAGGTGAATCAAGTCTCCAGCTTGGTTGAGAGGCATCATCTCGACCAGTTGCAGGAGGGAGAGCAGGCCCCCGCATTTCTGACAATTCAGCAAACCGGTGGCGTTCGGAAAACCGTCGAGTCGGCGGTAATGGCGATTGAGAAGATGCTGTCCCAAATCAACTTAGCCAAGCGCACGACACAACCGGTGGCCAAGCTGGCCTTGGCGATGAACTGCGGCGGCTCTGACGCCAACAGTGGCATCTCCGCCAACCCGGCGCTTGGCGTTGCTTCCGATGAACTCGTCCGTCAGGGCGCGGCCTCCGTTTTTGGCGAGACCACCGAGATTTACGGCGCGGAACATTTGCTCACCCGACGAGCTGTGACGCGTGAGGTTGGCGAGAAACTCGTCTCGCAGATCCGCTGGTGGGAGGCACACACGGCGATGTTTGGCTCGACAATCGACAACAATCCCTCGCCGGGTAACAAGGAAGGTGGCTTGACCACAATTTTTGAAAAGAGCCTCGGCGCGGTGGCTAAGGCGGGCCAAGCGCCGTTGGCTGCTGTGTACGACTACGCCGAGCCAATCGAGGCCAACGGCTTGTGTTTCATGGACACGCCCGGCAACGATCCGGTGAGCATGACCGGCCTCGTTAGCGGCGGTTGCAACATCGGCGTGTTTACCACCGGCCGCGGCAGCGTGTACGGCTGCAAACCGGCACCCTGCATCAAGGTCGCCACCAACACCCCAATGTACAACTGGATGGATGAGGACATGGACATCAACGCCGGCACAATCCTCGACGGCACCGAAACGGTCGGGGAAGTCGGTAGGCGGATCTACGACAAGATTCTCGCCGTGGCCGATGGCGAAAAAACCAAGAGCGAGCTTGCAGGTCTGGGCGACGAGGAGTTCTCCCCGTGGATGCTTGACCCAACCCTGTAAACTGATGGCAATGCCAACAAAGTCCAATCGGTTGAAGCATGATATTGCGCCGGCTTGGCTTTGGCGGCACAGTGCGCTTGGCAAAGCGCCGAGGTGATGTATCAACCCACGACTGCTCGAATTTTTATCAAGCCCTATTGCGGTTGGTGTGCCGAGGCGATGGAGTGGCTCGACGGCAACAAGATCAAATACAACATGCTTGACGTGACCTCCGACCGCGCCGCTTGGGACGAGATGGTACGTCTGAGCGGCCAAAGCCGAGTCCCGGTAATGGAGGTCGACGGGGAAATGCTGGCAGACTTCGGGGCATCCGAGTTGGCGCGGTTTTGGGACGAGCTCGGTTAGCGATTTGAACAATGTCCGACTCGGCAATACTCCCGCAGCGCCAACGCATTCCCGAGTGGCTTCGGTTCAAGCTGCCGAGCAGCAGTGCCTTCGCGCGTACTCGCAGGTTGCTCGGCGAGTTGAGCTTGGCCACGGTTTGCGAGAGTGCACAGTGTCCGAACCACTGGGAGTGCTGGAGCCAGGGCACGGCGTCGTTTATGATCGCGGGCGATCGCTGTACCCGCGCCTGCGGCTTTTGCGCGGTAGACACCGCGAAGCCGCTGCCGCTTGAGGATGACGAACCGGAACGGGTTGCCGAGGCGACATTCCGGATGAAGCTCAAACACGTCGTCATCACCTCCGTTGCGCGGGATGACTTGGCCGACGGAGGAGCCGCCCATTTTGCTGAGACGATCCAGACGGTTCGCCGGCGCAATCCTGGCATCGTTATTGAGGTGCTCGTCTCCGATTTTCTCGACAGGGACGACTCGTTGCGGACGGTGCTCGACGCCAAGCCGGAGCTTTTCAATCACAACCTCGAGACGGTGCGCCGGTTGACGCCGACCGTGCGTTCGCGGGCCGAGTACGACCGGTCGCTCACGGTGCTGCGCAAGGCTAAGGAGTGGAGCGGCGATGCGGTTTACACCAAGTCCGGCCTGATGCTCGGTCTCGGTGAGACGGAGTCAGAACTATTCGAGGCGATGACCGACCTGCGTCTGGCCAAGTGCGACATCCTGACGCTTGGCCAGTATTTGCAGCCGAGCCTCTGCCATTTGCCGGTGGTGGAGTACGTGCTGCCGGCGAAGTTCGACGAGTATGGGGCCAAGGCGCTGGAGATGGATTTTCGACACGTGGCCAGCGGGCCAATGGTGCGAAGTTCGTACCATGCGGACGAGTTTCGGCTGCCGGCCAAGCCCTGAATTTTTTTGATGGCGCGCAGTAAAACCTTTGCAAGCCAGCGCGCCGATTTCACACTCGTCGCTGTCGTGTTGTCGAAAGCGCATTGGATAGTCCCGGTTTTTGTGACGTGCATAGCCGTTGCAAATTCAAGCCGGGCACTTGGGCAAGCACCGGCGAGCACCGGTCGGTTTCATATCACAGAAAAATCAGCCGACAGCCTCCGCGTTTCCATTCTCACCGGCGCCGAGGCGGTTGTTCATGCCGACGGCACAATGGCACTGACCGATCCCCGGTTGGTCACGGTCACCGCTGAGGGCAAAACCAATCTCGTCTTCACTGCCAGCGAGTGCCTGTACGATCGGGATAAAAAAACGATCCGTTCACCCGGTGCCCTTTCGCTCTCCACAGGCGATGGGCAGATGCAGCTCAAGGGTGTTGGCTTTTCCGGGAACTTGGCTGGGCCAACCTTGTCCGTTTCAAGCAACGTCGAGGCCAATCTCGACAGAGATCTCGGTCGCCTTCCGCTTGGCCAAGCGCGGCAAAAAACCGGCATATCCAGACCCGGGGCGGAGCCGCTCCGAATCACCTCGCGACAATTCGAACTCGAGCCCGGCCGGGCGGTTTTTGGCGGTGACGTCTTGGTGAAGGATGCTGACGGCACGCTGGGCAGCGACACGGTTGCCGCCGGCTTGGGAGAGGACAACTGGGAAGTGCAGACCATCCGTGCCGCTGGCAACGTGGCGCTGCAGGCTGGGCAGATCAAAACCACCGGCGAGCAGGCCGACTACGACTTGGCTGCCGGATTGATCGTGTTTCAGGGCAACCCAAGCTGGACGATGGGCGATCGCTCCGGCCGAGCCGGTTTGCTGATGGTTCACCGCGAGTCGCAGTCTGTGAGCGCTGAGGGGGATGTTCGGATGAAACTCCCGGCCGGCGCCGGGGGCGAGGCGAGTTTTTTTGAGTTTCAGGCGCCGGGCGGAGCCGCAGCGAGAGGCAAACCAGTTGAGATTCACTCCAATGTGTTTTTGTTTCAGGCAGCGGATGCGGAAAGAACCGGCTTTGCGCGATACATAGGCGCGGTGCGAGTGGCTAGGGAGGAAAGCCGGTTGCTATGCAGTTTTTTGAACGTGCACTTGGCCAAGGGCGGTGGCGGAGTCGTGGAATCGGTCGAAGCCACAATCGGTGTCAATCTTGTCCAAGGTACGGATCAACTCACGGCGCAGACGGCTCACTACGACTTGGCGCGGAAAACCATCCAACTCCGCGGGGAGCCAAAATGGAAGTTGGGCGCGCAAAGTGGTCGGGCGCGGTCGGTCAATATGATACTGGACGATGGTGTGTTCCGGGCGAGGGGACGGGTGAGGATGCGCCTGCCACGCCCCAAGGGTGACGGGAGATTCCTGTTGCCCTCCGGCATCGGGTCGGTGGCAAAAACGAAGCCAAGCGGCGAGCCACTTTTGGTCGTTTGTGATGCGTTTGAGTATCGTCAGGCGGTTGATGCCGAGGGGCTGGACTCGGCGACGTTCACCGGCAACGTGGTGTTGACCGGTGAGGAAGGGATGACGGTTCGAGCTCAGAATGTTGTGATGGGCATTGATTCGCAGGATGCCGGATTGGCATCGCTGGATGCCGAGGGTGGCCTGATGGGATCAACAACCGGCGAGAACGCGATGCGTTACGTCGGCGATCGTCTGGTCTACTCCATGGCGGACGGTACAATGCGGTTGACCGGAAAGTCAGGCGTGGAGATTCGCACGTGGCGGGAGGGCGCGGAGGTGGTTGCGCTTGGCCAAGCGGCGATTTACAACCTTGGCACGGGCTGGATGCGCCTGACGGGCAACCCGGTGCTGAAGACTCCCGAGGGCGAGTTGCGTGGACGGGAGGTTGTGTTCAGCCCGCAAAGCCAGCAACTGAAGGCTATCGGTCGCTGGAAGATGACGCTAAACCCAAGTACGATTGCAAAAATGCGCAAGCAAGCGCCGAAACAGGACGGGAAGGAAACAGGCACGCCATGAGTTTGCTCAAGGCAACCGGCTTGGCGAAAGAATACAAAAAGCGGCGTGTGGTTAACGGTGTGACGTTCTCCGTGTCGCCGGGGGAGATTGTTGGCCTGCTGGGCCCGAACGGCGCCGGCAAAACGACGTCGTTCAACATGATCGTCGGCCTGGTGAAGCCGGATGAGGGCGAGGTGGTTTTCGAGGGCAAGCCGATTGGAAATCTGCCGATGCACCAGCGGGCGCGATTGGGGATAGGCTATCTGACGCAGGAGCCGTCGGTGTTCCGAAAACTGACGGTGGAGCAAAACATTCTGGCGATCCTCGAGACTTGCACGTCCGACAAGATGGAGCAAAAGGCTCGGCTAAAGTCGTTGCTCGAGGAACTCGACTTGACGAGCTTGGCCAAGAGCAAGGCGTACACGCTCAGCGGCGGCGAGAAGCGGCGACTTGAGATCACCCGGGCTCTGGTGACCAGTCCAAGGATGCTGCTGCTCGACGAGCCGTTCAGCGGGATCGACCCGATCGCAGTGTACGAGGTGCAGAAAATCCTGCGCAAACTAAAGGAGCGACGGATGGGTATCCTCATCACCGATCACAATGTCCGCGAGACGCTCAAGTTGGTGGGCCGCGCCTATATCATTCACAAGGGTGATGTTTGCTGTGAGGGGGAGGCGGAGTTTCTCGTTAACGACTCCACCGCGCGTGAAATCTATCTCGGCCCCGAGTTTAATTTATAGCATGGCGGCGAAGAGAAAATCCAAGCGCGAGAAGATCACCACTGAGCGGTTCTTCCGGGAACAAGCCGAGCCGTTGCAGATGAAACTGGTCGCTGGGGGGAGCGGCTTGGGGCGGACGATCATTGAGCCGACTGTTAACCGTCCGAGCCTTGCGTTGGCTGGTTTCACCAAGTATATCGCCTTTAAGCGCATCCAGGTGATCGGCAATGCGGAGGCGTACTATCTCAAGTCGTTGCCGATGCGTGAGCGCGTCAAGCGCTACAAGAAACTTTGCTCGTACAAGATTCCGTGCATTGTGTTTACGCGCAACCTGCATATCGACCGGGAACTCAAGTCGATCGCCAACGAAATTGGCGTACCTGTTTTTCACACGCCGATGGTGACGATGCGTTTTGTGAACCTGGCCACGATCGAGTTGGACCTGCTGTTTGCGCCGCGTGACACCATTCAGGGAAGTATGGTGGATGTTCACGGTGTCGGGGTGTTGATTCAAGGGGAGAGCGGCATAGGCAAGAGCGAGACCGTGCTGGAACTGATCGAGCGGGGTTACAGCCTCGTATCCGATGATGTCACCCGCATGACACTGCTCGACGGCCGTGAGATCGTTGGCACCAGTTCGGAGTTGGCTCGAAACCATATGGAAGTGCGCGGCATCGGCATCATAAACGTCGCGGCTATGTTTGGTGCCAAAAGTGTCCGCACGGAAAAACGACTCGATCTGGTCGTCTCGCTCAAGGTGTGGCGGGATGTCAAGGACATCGACAGGCTTGGCATGGACGAGGAGTTCATGAAAATCCTCGGCATTAAGGTCAGGAAAATCAGCATTCCGGTTCGGCCCGGCCGCAACCTCGCCCGACTGATCGAGGTTGCGGCTTTGAGCACCAAGCTCAGCGCATCCGGATATAATCCTGCTCGGGAACTTAACGACCGGCTGATTGCAACCATGGCCTCAGGCAAATCTGGCTAAAATGAAAGACAACTCAAAGCAAAAAGACACTGGGAAAGACGACTCATGGGTGCCCAAGGAGTTGATCAGTGAGGTGAAGTCTTTCGCCAACAAGGAGGGCAAACAGATGGTTGGCTTCGTTCGGAGCGCCATCCGAAATGTGGTGAATCCCGATCCCGATCAACCGCCCAAAGATCCTTCACCCAGCCCGGAAACTGTCGGCGACTGGACTCTCTCCCCACAGTCGGTGAAAATGCTCAAAACCGCCTCCGAAGCGAGTGGATTGCCTCCGGCCCAGTTAATGGATGACTGCGTTTCCCGCGCGCTGGATGACGTGCTGCACGATGCGGAAGCACAGCGGAAAGCCGCGCGCGCCAAGTTTGAGAGCCTGAAAAAAGACCAGCCCGGTCACTGATCGATCAGGATCACTCCGACCTCCGCGCCCTTGGCCAAGCGGGAGTTTGGCGGTATGTCGAGGAGGCCGTTGGCTCTGGCCAGACTGCCGAGCATGTGTGAGCCCTGGCCGGCGGTGCTGGTGACTTCCCCCTCATCGTCGATCGTTACGCGGACGAAATGCCGCCGGTCGCCTCCGTTGGCCAACGCCTTCGCCAGCCGGCCCGGTCGCTTGGCCAGCCCCAACTTGCTGGCACCTTGCATTGCCAATAGCGCGGGACGAACCATCAGTAAATATGTCACAAGCGCCGAGACGGGATTACCCGGCAGCCCGAACAACGGCTTGCCGCCGATTTGGCCCAGCACAAACGGCTTGCCCGGCTTGACAGCGACTCGCCAGAAATTCAGCGAGCCGCCGAGTTGCTCGATTGCTGGCTTCACATGGTCGTGATCGCCCACCGACACGCCGCCGGAAGTGATGACAGCGTCGTTCTCTGCAAATGCCCACTCCATCGCAGCCACCGTGGAGTCGAGCGAATCCGGTACGATCGGGTACAACGTCGGTCGGCCGTTCGCCTTTTCCGACATGGAGGCCAGCATTGCCCTGTTGCTTTCAAATATCTCGCCCGGCTTCAATTTACCGGTCGGCTCGGCCAGTTCGCTGCCAGTGGCCACAAAACCAATCCCTGGCCGGCATCCGACCTCGACCTGTTCGTTGCCGGTGGCTGCCAGCAGCCCGATGGCTCCAGCCGTGATACGTGTGCCAGTGGCCAGCACCGGGCTGCCGTTGCGTATGTCCTCGCCCTCGAGTCGCACATTCTCCCAAGGCTTGACTGAGTCGTTGCAGAAAACGGTATTCTCCGAGCCGGATGTTGTCCTGCAATCCTCCTGCATGATCACGGCATCCGAGCCGGTTGGGAGTGGCGAACCGGTGAATATCCTCATGCAGGTTCTCTCAACAATCGTCTCTGCCGAAACGGTGCCGGCAGGGATCATGCCGATGCAGTTCAGTTTCACCGGCGTCCCGGCCGAGGCATCACACAGATCGCAGCTCCTCACGGCATACCCATCCATCGATGAGTTGTTGAAGCCCGGTAGCGATACGCCTGCCGTCACGTCTGCGTTTGCAAAGCGGCCTTCAGCCTTGGCAACTGAGATAAATTCGGTGCCCAACCGCGGAGCTGCGGTGAGCGATCGTTCTATAGCCTCTTCAAGCGACAACATGCCATGGCGATTGTTGCCCCTATTGGCCGTGGAATCAAACCTCCTCATGTGGCACAAGGCTATTTGCTGGTGAACCAACAGGGTGGATGGTACTTGTCAGCCACCCGTGGGGAGCGAGACAGGTTCAACCAGCCACAGCCAGAAGGTCGACCAATTGTTCGGCGCGATCGCCGATCGGTACGATCTTGTCAACGACATCCAAAGTCTCGGTCTGCATCGGGTGTGGAAACGGCGCGTACTCTCGCTGGCAAAAGTTCGCAAGGGTGAGATGGTTCTCGACCTCTGCTGCGGGACAGGCGACCTGATCATCGGTCTGGCCAAGTCGGGCGGGACTCTGCTTGGTATCGATTTCAACCGACCTATACTGCGAAAAGCCGCCGTGCGCTTGGTCAAGCGCAGGCGCCGGCGGATCAGCTTGGCGCAGGCAGATGCCCTGCAGCTTCCGCTCCGGGGCGGATCGTTCGACGTGGTGACGATCGCCTACGGGCTAAGAAACCTTGCCGACATCGGAGCCGGCCTGCGGGAGATCACCCGTGTCCTCAAGCCGGGAGGGCGCCTGTTGATTTTGGACTTCGGAAAACCGGCCAATCCCATAATTCGGCGAGCCTATTTCTTATACATTGCTTGGATGTTGCCGATCTTTGGCTGGTTGTTTTGCGGCAACGCAGCCGCCTATGCTTATATACTTAACTCCCTGAAAAATTATCCTGCACAAAAAGGGGTGGCGGCCGCGCTGGGTTCACTTGATTATGAACCAGTTCGGGTTATGGATATAATGGGAGGAGCGATGAGCATACACGTTGCTGTTAAACAATGATTGCTGTTTATAATCATTGCTTAAAAAACATTATAATTACTCTTGTAATAATTGGGATATATAGTAATCTCTCTGATTCGCGTTCGATATAGCGCGATTTACCCAAAAAGACAGAATGAAAGATTCAGTTAAATTATACCAACGTGCTTGTGCCGCGTTGCAATCGGAGAAGACTGCATTAACGAAGACACTGACTGCCGCGCAGTCAAAAGCAGCAGATGCCGAAAAAAGGCTGGCTGAAATTGAGGCAGCCTTGAGTGGTACCGGTTCTGCGCCGGTCGAACGTCTTGGCCGACCGAAGAAAAAGGCAGCCAAGCGCGGCCGTCCAGCGAAGAAAAAGGCAGCCAAGCGCGGTCGTCCAGCGAAGAAAAAGGCAGCGATCAAAACAAAGGCTAAAAAGGTTACGAAGAAGGCAGTCAAAAAAGCAGCAGCCAAGAAGGCAGTCAAAAAAGCAGCAGCCAAGAAGGCAGTCAAAAAAGCAGCAGCCAAGAAGGCAAAAAATAAACGTTCATTGAAGGAGGTCGTGCTGGAAGTCACCAAGGGCAAGGCGTTGAACGCAGCCGAAATCGTGAACGCAGCCGAGAAGACGGGGCATAAATTCTCGGGTAAAAACCCGAAGAACACACTCCGGGTGATGCTTTATTCGAACAGAAAGCTCTTCAAGAACAACAAGGGCAAGTTCACTGCGGCTTGAATTGCAGACGAATAAAGGATATTGCAATTCCCGGCGGCATTGGCCGCCGGGTTTTTTTATATAAGAATGTTGGCCAAGCGAGTGATTCCCTGCCTGGACGTGCACGACGGCGCCGTGACGCGCGGGGTGCAGTTTGGCCGGGCGGAGGAGGGTGGATTGCGCAACGTCGGTGACCCGGTCGAATTGGCCGTGCGCTACGACGAGCAGGGGGCTGATGAGATGGTTTTTTTCGACATCACCGCCAGCGCGTACGGGCGCGATGCGATGGTGGATGTGATGGAGCGGGTGGCCAGTCGTTGTTTCATGCCGTTGACGGTGGGCGGCGGTATTCGCACGGTGGAGGACATGGGCGTGATGCTCAAGGCGGGTGCGGATAAGATCAGTATCAACAGCGCTGCCTTGGCCAAGCCGGAGTTGATCCGCGAGGGCGCGGAAAAGTTTGGCAGCCAGTGCATCGTTGTCTCGATTGATGCCAAGAAAACGGGTGACGGCCTGTGGGGTGTTTTTTCGCACGGCGGCCGCAGGGAGACCGGCCTGGACGCGATCGAGTGGGCCGCGCGCGTGGTGGAACTCGGCGCGGGTGAAATTGTGCTCAACAGCATTGACGCAGATGGCACAAAGGCCGGTTATGATCTGGAGATTACACGGCGCATCAGCGAGTCGGTGGATGTGCCGGTAGTGGCCAGCGGCGGGGCAGGTTGCCTGGAGCACATGGCTGAGGTACTGCACGCGGGCAAGGCTGATGCCGTCCTGGCAGCGAGCATTTTTCACTTCGGTGAGTATAGCGTTGCAGATGTGAAGGCATTTTTAAAACAGGACGGAATTCCTGTGAGGACGATATACTTTTGCAGATGAAGTTCATTGAGAAACTCAAGTTCAACTCGGATGGCCTGATTCCGGCCATTGTACAGGAGGAAGGAACCGGCCGTGTGCTGATGATGGCATGGATGAATGAGTCTTCGCTGAAATCGACCATTGAGACCGGCAAGACGCATTTCTGGAGCCGCAGCCGCCAGAAGTACTGGATGAAGGGCGAGGCGAGCGGTCACACGCAGGAAGTGAGCGACATTGCGTTTGATTGCGATGGTGACACGCTGCTGGTTCAGGTCTCGCAGCACGGTGCGGCATGTCACAAGGGGTATAAGTCCTGTTTTTTTCGATCGATCCGCGAGGGTGGCGACTTCGAGATCAGTGAGGATCAACTCGTCAATCCGGACGAGGTCTACAAAAAGTAACCCAACTTGGCCAAGCGCTTGGCCTCTATTGTGTTGGCGTTTGGGGAGTGTCGCCGTTTAGACTGTCTGCCGCATGGAGTTTTGCCAGCCAACCAAGGATGAGTTTTGTCGCCTGGCCGAGCAGGGAAACCTGATTCCGGTTACGCGCCGGCTGCTGGCTGACCAGGAAACGCCGTTGACCGCCTACCGCAAGATACGGAGTCAGGGCGAGTCGTTCCTGTTCGAGTCGGTCGAGGGAGGGGAGCACCTTGGCCGCTACTCGTTCGTGGGTTGTAAACCGCGTGGGATGATTCGCCAATCCGGCGATACGGTGGATTGGATCGAGGGCGGCCAGGTGAGGGAGATGTACAAGGTTGTCGGCCGCGGCAGGGCCAAGGCGGAGGGCGAAGTCTGCGACGGGCTTGAAGTCGTCGAGAGGGTGCTAGCCAATTACAAGCCGGTGGCCATCGATGGCTTGCCTCGGTTCACTGGCGGTGCGCTTGGCTTCGTCGGTCACGAATTCATTCACGACATTGAACCGGTTGTGCCGCGACCGTCGGAGGATGAGTTGGGCACGCCGACGATTTGCTTCCTCATTGCCGACCAGTTGCTGGTGTTCGATCGTGTGGCACAGACGTTGACGATCATTGTCAATGCAATCATCGGCTCCGATGACTCGCCGCCGGAGGTCTACGAGCAAGCGGCCGGGGAGGTGGAGCGAATCGTGGCGCTGCTGGAGCAGCCTAGTGAGTACAAGCCGGTGTCGTTTCCCGATGAGTTGCCGGAGAAGGAATTTCAGTCTAACCAAGCGAAGGAGCGCTTTCTCAACAACGTCGAGAGAGCCAAGGAGTACATCAACGCCGGCGACATCATTCAGGTGGTTGGCTCGCAGCGGTTTTCCGCCCCGGTGGAGGCGTCGCCGCTGGACGTGTATCGCGCGGTGCGTTCGATCAATCCGTCACCGTACATGTTTTTGCTGGAGTTCGATGGCTACTCGCTAGTGGGGGCGTCGCCGGAGATCCATGTGCGCTGCGAGGATCGGAGGGTGGAGATTCGCCCGATCGCCGGCACCCGGCCGCGTGGCAAGAGTGCCGAGGAAGACTTGGCGCTGGAGAAGGAACTGCTGGCTGACCCGAAGGAGCGTGCCGAGCACGTGATGCTTGTGGATTTGGCGCGGAACGACATCGGGCGCGTGTGTGATTACGGCTCGGTGGAGGTGAAGGATTTGATGGTCATCGAGCGGTACAGCCATGTGATGCACATTGTCACGCAGGTGGAGGGTAACCTTACGGAGGTCCACACGCCGTACGACTTGATCCGAGCGACGTTCCCGGCGGGGACGCTCTCCGGCGCACCGAAGATTCGCGCGATGCAGATCATCTCCGGGTTTGAGCAGACGACGCGTGGACCGTACGGCGGCTGCGTCGGTTACTTTTCGTTTAATGGCAATCTCGACTGCTGCATCACCATCCGCACGGCATTGTTGAAGGACGGCAAGGCGTACGTGCAGGCCGGCGGCGGTTGGGTGGCCGACTCGGTGCCGGAGAGCGAATTTCAGGAAACGGTCAACAAATCGAAGGCGATGATTAAAGCGCTGGCGTTGGCTGAGAGCTTCAGCAGCCAGTAGCGCTTGGCCACAAGGCTCACGGGCCGGTGAACAATTCGATGTGGTGGCCGTCAGGATCGGTGACGAAGAGTTGAAACGCGCCATCAGGCCGAGTGCGTCGCGGCAGATATTCCTGCCCGATTTTTGTGAAATGCGCCTCCCAATCGTCGAGGTTGTCGACTCGCAGGGCGAAGTGGTTGCCTCGGGGCTGGGAATGAACGGTGCTGTCGCGGCCCCCGATAAGGTGCAGTTCCTGAAACTCACCCAGCCGAAACCAAGCGCCGGGGAAGTCGAACGCCGGCCGCTCTATCGTCTCTAGCTTGAGGGCATTGCGGTAAAACTTGCTGCTTTTCTCGACGTCGGTGACATGAAGCGCGACGTGGTTCAGTTCATAATGTATCATGCTCAAAAAATCGATTGACGGGTAAAGCAGCCTCCCTACAATCGCCGTCCCCTTGGTGGGGTCGTAGCTCAGTTGGTAGAGCACCACAATGGCATTGTGGGGGTCGCTGGTTCGAGACCAGTCGGCTCCACCATTTTCTTCCATGCTTCAAGTGTGGCTCAGGAAATTGACAATTTCCTGTTGCACCATTGTGTGGGGACTGATGCCCTTCCAGTTCTTGATCTCCGGGTCGGCTCCTGAGTTGATCAGGTACTTGGCCATATCCCGTTGGAACGGCACCATCGCCAGGTGCAAGGGAGTGTTTCCGTCGCAATCCTGCGCGTTGATATCCAGCCCCCGTTCGACGAGTTGTTCTGTGATTGCCATCGAATTCTCATTCGGGTTGAGCGCGATATGATGCAGCATGGAACGATTGTCGCTGTCCACGACAAAAATGTGCACGTGCAGTGACATGAAGAAATCCAACAATTCCAAATTGCCTCGGGTGATGACTGCCTTGATCGGGGGAACGGCTTCCTCCGAGGCTGGGTTGATGTCTCCTCCGACTTTCTTAAGTGCGCCGATGATCTTGATCAACTCCGCTTCGCTGAGCCTGTTATCGAGTCTGCCGATCACTAGGCAAGCCATGGGACTCAGGAGCGTGGCTTTGGTCAGGAGGTTTACCTTGGCCTTGCGATCGAGAAGCTTCTGGACCACTTCTTCGTGTCCGTACTCACAGGCGTAATGGAGCGGGGCGTACCCCTTTTCATCCTTTTGGTTGAGGTCCACTCCCAGCGAGATCCACTGGTTGAGTTCCCTCAGGTTACCGGTTTTGCACGATTCATGGATAGTGATTGGGATCTCATCCTTGGGCGTGGCAGTTTGTCCCTCGCTGTTTTCGCCTTCCAACAGGCTCATCTGTTCCGCGTTCCTACGGTGATCCAGCAGGATGATGACCAGCAGGAGGGCAAACGCCAGCAGGACGAGCAGCAACAACGTTATGATGGTGGTCATGTTCACCAGTTCGCGGCAGTGCCAGGCTTCTTGTGTTCCGATCGGCTTGCCGTGTCAGCCACGGCAAGCCAGAAAGGAAAACAGTAGCGAATCCGCAGGGCGGAGGGAAGGATTACCAGCGCCGAAAAACCTTGTTTCTGAAGGCGGCGATACCGATATTTCCCCGGTAGAGAATAAAAAATGACCATAGAACAATCATAAACCATATCGCCGCCTCATGCTTATGAGACCTTATTCCAACCTGCTTGTGGTGTGTGTGTTGTTGGCTGGCTTGGCCAAGCTGGACCGTGTTTGGGCGGCCGAGCGCAGCGGCGAGGGCCTCGTTGCATTGTACGATTTCCGCTTGGCCAAGGGCAACGTGGTCAAGGATCACTCTGGCGCGAGCCCAGCACTCGACCTGAAAATCGAGAATCCAAAAAACGTGCGCCGTTCCAAGGGTGCTCTTGAGGTGCGCAGCAAGACGCTCATCCGCTCCGGCAAGCCGGCTGCCAAGCTCATCAGGGCCGTGCGCCGGTCCGGCGAGATCACCATTGAGGCGTGGGTGCGCCCGGCCAATGTCAAACAGGCCGGTCCGGCGCGGATAGTCACACTGTCCGGCAACAGTTCCGAGCGCAACGTCACGCTTGGCCAGGATGGCGACAAGGTGGACGTGCGGTTGCGTACCACGAAGACCACCGGGAACGGCATCCCTTCGTTAAGCACGCGCACTCGCAGCCTGACAACCAAATTGACCCATGTCGTGTACACCCGCAACCGCGGTGGGCGTGCAAGGCTCTTCATCAACGGCAAGCCGCAGGAGGAGAAGCGCATTGCCGGAGCCACCACCAACTGGAATGGCAACTACCGGCTGAGCTTGGCCAACGAATTGTCCAAGGGCCGGCCTTGGCTGGGGACGTTTCATCTCGTGGCGATTTACAGTCGCGACTTGTCGTCGGGAGAGGTTGCTGCGCACTTCAAAGCCGGCGTGGATGCCCGTTCGGCCAAGGCGCAGTTGACTGCGTCCGGCAAATCGTCAAAGGAACAGTTTTTCGAGCAGGAAATCGCGCCGCTGCTTTCGCGCCACTGCCTTGAGTGCCATGACACGGTGAACCACAAGGGCAGACTGGACTTGTCAAAAAAATCGACCGCGTTCGCCACATCGAAAAAGGAGATAGTGATCGTCCCCGGCAAGTCGACGGAGAGCTTGCTGTGGGAGATTGTCGAGGAGGACGGCATGCCGGACGAGCGCGATCCGTTGAGTGCCGCAGAGAAGAAACTGCTTCGCAAATGGATCGACGACGGCGCGGTTTGGGCTGGCGAAGAGGTTGATCCACTGGCCCACACGTACGACCGGCGCGCGGCCCAAAACTGGATTCGCCGGCTCACGGTGCCGGAATACATCGAGACCGTGCTGAGCCTGACAGGCGTGAACATTTCGGAGGTCGCACGAGCAATCCTGCCGCCGGACATCCGGGCCGACGGTTTCAGCAACACCGCCTACAACCTGTCGGTGGATCTCAAGCACGTTGAGGCCTACTCGAGGCTCGCCAGCATCATCGTTGGCAGAATGAATGTGAAGCAGTTCGCCCGGCGCTTTTCCAAAAAACAGGGCTTCACCGATGAGGTCATGCGCGACCTCGTGGGCAAGATGGGCAAATGGTTTTTACGCGGGCCGCTGGAGGATCACGAGGTGGCTTCTTTCCGCGGGATTTCCACCACCGTGGCTGCCGCCGGGGGAACGTTCGAGGAAGCGCTTGAGCTGCTGGTCGAGGCGATGCTGCAGTCGCCCCGCTTTCTCTATCGCGTTGAGAACGAGCGCGGCGACGGGACTGCCTGGCCGGTGAGCGAATACGAACTAGCTTCTAGGGTGAGCTACATCATCTGGGGTGCGCCACCCGATGAGCCACTGCTGAAGGCGGCCGAGGATGGCCAGCTCTTCGAGGACGCCGGCGTGGAGGCCCAGCTCAAGCGAATGCTTCGTGATCCGCGAGCGGCCAAGCGCTCCGCCGAGTTCATCCACGAGTGGCTCAACTTGGGTCGCTTGGTCAACATGAAGCCAAGCCCAAAGAAATACCCGCAGTGGGACACCGCCTTGGCCAAAGACATGCGCGCCGAGACGATCGCGTTTTTCGACGACGTGATTTGGAAACAAAACCGGCCGCTTGCCGACCTGCTCAATGCCAAGCTCACCTACGCCACGCCGCGATTGGCCAAGCTCTACGGTTTACCAGTGCAGGGCAAGGGCTTGACGCGTTACGACCTAAAAACAGTCTCTGAGCGGGGCGGCCTGCTGACGCAGGGCAGCGTGCTGACCATCGGCGGCGACGAGTCCTCGATGGTGGCGCGCGGCCTGTTCGTGCTGCGCAACCTCCTGCGCAGCGGCGTGAACTCCCCGCCGCCTACACTCAACGCTGAGCCGGTGGCGGCCAAGGCCGGCCTGACCCAGCGCAATATCGCAAAAGCACGCATCGCGGACAAGACCTGCGGCGTCTGCCACATCAAGTTTGAGCCGCTGGCCTTCGGACTGGAGAAATTTGACGGCATCGGTGCTTTTTACCAAAAGGACGAGCATGGCAACACGCTTCGTGACGATGGCGAAATTCTGTTCCCCGGCACGGCCAAGCCGGTACCATACAACTCTTCCGCCGAGTTGATGAACCTGCTCGCCAGCAGTGACCACGTTCAGGAATGCCTGACTTGGAAGGTGGCCCAGTTCGCGCTTGGCCGCCCGCTAGGTCCGGCAGATACTCAGGCCATGAATGGCATCTATCGGGCTTCGCAGAAAGGCGGCGGCACATACGCCAGCTTGATGCGCGCCATCGTAAAAAGCGATTTGGTGCAAAAAACACAAACCGAGGCAAACTAATGAACAAGATCAGCAGACGGACTGTGCTCAAGGGTCTGGGTGGTATCACGATCGGCCTGCCGCTGCTCGAGGAGATGGCGATTGCGGCCAAGGCCGTGCCAGTGCGGGCGTTCAACATCTTCTTCGGGCTTGGTATCCCGGCACCGCTACAGACGGAGGGATTCGACGGTGTGCTCGAGCCACTCAAGCCGCTTCGTGACAAACTGCTCGTCATGCGCCAAGTGGATCAGGTGCGCTGCGACATCAGTGGCATCAATGCCCACTATGACGGCGCGACAGGCTCGTTCACCGCCGTGCCGGCCGGGGGCGAGGCCAAGGCCGGTGGCCCCTCAATCGATCAGGTCATCCGCAAAACATTTTATCCCAACGGCATGCCGGCTGGCATGGTGCCGACGCTCATCGGCGGGACGTACTTTCGCCGCAGCCGCGTCGGGCGTTATGTGCACAGCTACAACGCCGACGGCACTGTCGCCGGGACGATGCAAGAGCGGCCGCGCGATCTGTTTGACCGTGTGTTTGGCATAGTCTCAATCAATGCCGGCGGCGACGCGCGCAAACAGCGATTCAAGCGTAGCGTGCTCGATACGGTGGTGGATCAGTACAAATTTTACACCGGCACCAACTCCCCGCTTGGCTCGGCGTCCAAGGCCCGAGTCGCCGAACATCTTGAGCGCATTCGCGAGTTCGAGCAGCGCGCTTTCGAGATGAGAAAGAAAGTCGCCGGCGCTCCGGCATTGCCGCCGCGCTCGAAGATCGCCCACGGTGGGCCGGCTGACCCGGGCGGCATGGGCATCGATATCACGCTCAAGGAACTTACCACCGAGTGGCGGCTGATGTCCGACCTCTATGCTCTGGCGATCCAGATGGATCGCGTGCGGTTCGGCGCCCTAACGTTCCTCGCCGCCGGCGAGCGCATCCGGCTGACCGGTGACTACGAGTACAACGGCCGAAAAGTGTTTCAGTTCGACGACGCCACGCAGCACAATGCCACCGCTGACAAGGGCTGCAGCCACGAGTGGTGGCACAAGTTCAAAGAAAAGAAAAAGAACACCCAACTCCGCGCGCACGCGCACATGAAGATGAGAGAGATCGCCCATTTCCTGAACCGGATCGACGAGCAAAGGGAGGGCAACGGCCGGTCAATTCTTGAGAATTCGATGATTACCATCTCCACTGAGTCGGGCGATGGGCGGCATAACGATGTCAAGCGGGAGCTCTCCGGTGTGTTCCACGCCATCACCGGCGCGAATGGCCGATTCAAGACCGGCATCGTGGACGTCGGCGCCGAGGGACTCGATGTGTACAACACGATGCTCGGTGCTGTGGGTGCCAAGGGCCGCTTGGGCCCGGCCAAGCGCGAATCTCGCCACATCAGTTCCATTCTAGCCTAGACCAACAGGCGCTGGTAAAGCTCGTACTGTCGCTCGACGAGTTGCCCAATGGTGAACTCGTTTTTCACAAGTGTTTGGCCCGCTTTGCCAAGATCGGATCGCAGCGCGGGTTCTTCCGCCAGCTTGGCTAGGCGCTCCTCCAACTTGGTCAAGTTGCCCGACTCGATGAGATAGCCGGTTTTGCCGTCGAGACAGACTTCGCCCGCTCCGTCGGAGTCGAAGGCCACGACCGGCGTGGCGGCGGCCATGGCCTGAGGCAGGGCACGCGGCAGGCCCTCGCGGCGGGAGAGGTGAACGAGCGCGTCCATCACGCCGATGAGCAAGGGGATCTCGGCGGGCGGCACGAGGCCGGTGAACACGAAGTTTTGTTCGCAGTCGACCTGTCTGGCCAAGCGCTCGAACCGCTTACGCCACACGCCATCACCGACAATCAGAAACCGGATGTTCGGGATGCGCCTGACCAGGCGTGGTGCGATGGCGAACAGGTCGTCGTGCCCCTTTAACTCGAAGAGTCGGGCAATCTTGCCGACGACGAAGTTGGCCGGCGACAGGCCAAGCGACTCACGTTTTGCCGTAGAGTTTTTGGCTCGCAAAAACGGCTCGAGATTGAAACCGCTCGGGATGCGGGTGTAGTCATCGGTCTGGCCGATGCCGGCGGCGAGGTAATGGTTGCGCATGGCGTCGGCGACGGTGACAAAGTGGTCGGTCCAGCGTTCGGCCAAGTGCTCGGCATTGCGGAACAGGGCGTTGGCCAAGCGGCCCTGAAATGGGCCGAAGGACGGACCGTGTATCGAGTGGATGATTTTCGGCACGCCGGCGCGCTTGGCTGCGAGACGCCCGATGAAGCCGGCTTTGCCGCTGTGTGTGTGCACGATGTCCGGCCGGAACGAGTCGAACTCGCGCCTGAGTTGGCGGCAGGCAAGCCAGTCGCTTAGTGGCCGGACGGGGCGAATGAGATTGGGCACGAGGTGGAATAAGCCATCGATGTTTTCTACGAGTGGTTCGAGAGAACCTTCTGGGCCGGTGGTGGGGCCACAATAAAGCCGTACATTGACGTCCGGTTTTTCGTGCAGTCCGAGGACAGAGGAGACAGTGTTTTCCTGCGCGCCGCCGACGATGAGTCGGGTGATGACGTGCGCCACGCGCATGGGCGTCACGGCTTGCCGCCCGGCAGTTGTTTTACCCGAGTTTTCACCCGTTGCAATTCCTCCGCCGGGATGGACTCGGGATCGACGTACCGGAGGAACAACGTGTAGTTTTTCAGTTCTTCGCCGGGCTGGTTTTGGGCCTCGGCGATCTGGGCAAACCGGTAGTAGTTGCGCGGGTCGTTGGGGGCGAATGACTGCAGCGTGGAGAAGTCCTCCTTGGCCCGCGCGTACTGCTTGAGGGCCATGTGCGACTCGGCTCGGTTGAGCAGGATTTCCTCGTGGTTTGGGTTGTCATCCAGCAGGTCGTTGAACATGACGATGGCTTTATTGTACTCACCCATCGTCATAAAAATGGTCGCTTTCTGGAATTTGAAATTGTCGGCGTAGGTGCGGCTGATAGCATCGTCGATTTGTTTTAATGCCGGTTCGAACTCGCCCTGCTCGGTGAGGGCTGCGGCGATCAGGGAAATCAAGTTTGGCTTTTCCTGTGAGTTGGCCAGTTCAATCGCTTTTTGGAATACCTCGATAGATTCGTCATACCGTTTCAGCTTGGTGAGCAGTTGTCCCTTGTCGGACAGGGTGCTCAGGTCGTCCGGGTTGTCGTTGAGCCAGTTGTCCAGCAATGCTAGAGCCTTGACGCCTTGGTCGTGGTCCAAATGAAATGCTAGCATGGTGTGGAGACCGGAGAGAGTGTCCATGTGCGGTTTCAATTGTTCGAACAGGTATTTCTCCGCTTCGGTGGGGCCGGATTTGGTCAGCAACAAGCCGGCCTCGAACCGAATCAGCCTGATTTGCTGGTTGGGGGTGAACGGGTTTGCGTGGTTCATCGTCGCCAGTCGCTCGATGAAGAGTTGCGCTTTCTCGGGGAGCCCGTACGACATGAACATGTCAGCGATGAAAAAAACGGGATCGGGCAGGGTCTTCGCCAATTCGGCGGCTCGTGTCAGTTCGTGGTAGGCTTGGCGTATCTGGTTTTTCTGCGCGAAGTTTTGGCCAAGCTGAAAGCAGGCCTGCGTCAGGTCGAACGGGCCGTATGTCTTGAGTGTGCTGTCGATGCGTGACAGGGCCAGCAACTCCTCAGCGCCAATCAGCCGGTCCAGTTCCTCATCAAACTCGTAGTTTGACTTGGGGTTTGCCCGGCGCAGGTTGGCTTGCGCGATCAGGTTGCCTTTCGGGCTGCCTCGGTAAAGTTCGCACGCTGAGAGGAAAAGTTTCTCGGCAGCTTCCTCTTGGTTGTTGCGGATGAGATCCACTCCCCGGTGGTTCAGGTTCCGGGATAGCCAGCTCATGATGATCAGCGTGTCGAGAAACTGGTTCTTCCGCAAATGTTCGCCCTCGCCGGCGAAGGTATCGAACTGTTTTACGACGGCTTCGGCAACGGCTGTGCTGGCTGTGATTTGCTTGTTCGTTAGTGGCGGCTTGTCCAGCTTGGCAGCCTCGGCGGGGTAGGGCGACAGGCGGAAAATCCCCTTCTCGGGGTTCATGTAAAACTGCTCAAAGAAGTATCCGAAGCTGGGGTGAAGGTAGTAAATTGGCGTGCTTTCGCTGAGACCGTTTAGCATGGTCAGGATTTGCAACTGATCGATGCGCTTGGCCTCGAGTACTTCCTCCGGTGGGGCGTGCCAAAGCGAGTTGTCGCGCTTGGCCAAGCGTACCTGATAATCGGGCGACGTCAGTTGGTGGGTCTGCACCAGCAGGGTTTGCGCGCCGGTACGGGATCGGGCCAACTCTGCCCGTAGGAGCTGGCTCTGCGGGGCCATGTCGTTGTCAGTGAACAGGATGGCTTTATCTTCGGGGAGGTTGCTAGCGAGCCACTGGGCGTACGCGCTGGTCACGCCGTTTTTGTTGTTGGCGTGTACCGTTCCGAGGTTTCTCCAAACCAGCACCGCGATGACGGCCAAGGCGGCAATCTGCAGCCCGATGAACAGGCCGCGGTTCAGCGCCTTGGCTAGCTCGGACGGTTTTTGCCATCGCCGGGCCTCTTCCTTGCCGGAAAGCAACAACAGGTATCCCAAAAAGTAACCGATGCTCAATGCGCCCAGATAGTAAAACGTCAGGAACGGTGCCCCGATGCCGGTAACCTGCGGCAGGTTGACCAGTTTGCGCGGACTGACCACGTGGTCGAACGCCACGTAAATGCAAACGGCTAGGAATAGAAAGTGCACCAAGCGGAGTAGGCCGGTCGTGATCGCCGAGGCGGCGGCGTTGGTGTCGCCGAAATTCGCGGGCCAACGGATACTCACCAACAGTAGCGGCAGGATCGCCGTGGAGGCCATGACCATGACCATTAACCGCTGGCTGAACAGGCTCCCGATGAACGACTTCTGCAGACCAAGGTTGGCCAACAGCACATCCGCGAAGCTCTCTCCGTTACCGAAGAGCACAGCTACCAATGGCAGCAGCAGATAGAGAGACAGGCCGGCCAAGGCGTTCAGCGCCAACTTGAGCGGCATGCCGTCGCGGAACAATTGCATGCGCGCCGTCCATAGCAGCGCGATCGCGAACAGCGGCAGGAACCCCACCATGCCCCAGTTATTTGTAATGCCGATCGCGTACACGAGCACCGCGCGCCGCAGCCATCGGGTTTTGTGCTCGATCCGGTACTCGAGCAGGCAGCGGATGACGAAGGCGAACAACAACACGTTGAGCATTTCGCCAGTGCCGACGGTGGCATGTTGCCAGAAACTCAGTTGCAGCCCACACACCAGTGCCGCAAACAGTGCGGGCATCCAGTTGCCGGGCAGGCTCAGCAGCGAGTGGGCGCTCTGTTCTCGTCCCCGTTGTTCCTTGGTGCGGTCGTGCGGAAGCAGCACCACTGAGCGCGTGAGCGTCGCCAGCGCCAATGCGCCGAATACAGCAGCGAGGATATTCATCGCCGTTGGCACCATTGAGGCCGGCAGCACCCGCAGCGGTAGCGTGATTAGAAAAAGCAGCGGTGCCTCGGACTGCGCACGGTCGCTCCATCCCCCGACATCCGACACGGCGGGCAGACTTGCAAAACTGATCCACGAATGCAGCGTGGCAAGGTAAAGCACGACCGCGCCCAAGGCGACGGCCCAAGGGAGACGGGTGGCAGCGAATGACTTCAACGGGTTGCTGGTGTCTGTCATTGACTCGGTTGCGGCGACAGTTGAAACTGACCCGCCCACCCAATGCAAGACTGGTTTTGGAGGGATTGGTCTCTTCTGTCTGGATTCACGTAACGGCGTTCAAGCGCAGGTCGGTGACGCATTCGATGTGCTGGGTATGCGGGAACATGTCCAGCGGTACAACCTGCTCCAACCGATAGACCCCATCGACGCAGAGAGCGTTCAAATCCCGGGCTAATGTCGCCGGGTGGCACGAGACATATATGATCTGCGCCGGCCGGCTTTTGCGCAATTGCTCGATCGCCGCCGGGACGCAGCCTTTGCGGGGAGGGTCAAGGATCACCGTGGTTTTCGGGGCCTCGAACTTGGTCAACAGCTTCGACAGCAGGTTTTCGGTGCGGCCTTCGATGAATTCTCCGTTGTCTCCGCCAAACTTGGCGGCATTTTCGCGTGCGGCGAGGATGGCTCGGTGGTCGTACTCCACGCCAGCGTAGCGCTTGGCCAAGCTCGCTAACTCGATCCCCAAAAACCCGACGCCGCAGTAGGTGTCGATGAGGTACTCCGAGCCGCTCGCCTGGAAGATTTTCCGCAACGACTCAATCATCCGGGGCAGCATGAAGTAGTTCGTTTGAAAGAAGGAATGATCCGGCACTTCCCAATCCTCCGGTGCCACGCGCAGGTTTACTTTCACGCCGCCTTTGTTCGGCGGATTGTTGCGCACTTCGGGGATCTGTGCGTTCAACGCCGGTTCGGCGATTTTGCATTCATCGATCTCGACAACCCAGTGCGAGTTGCGTTTGCGGAAACCAACCAGCAGCTTCTTTGCCTTCCCGTTCCACTGGCTGCGGATGAGGATGCGATTGCGGTAGTTGAACGGCTGCGGACAGGCGACGACTGGCGTCACCTTGTCCTCCGAAAAACCGCCGACGCGTTCGAACAGCGCCGAGATCTGTTTCTGCTTCATCGCCAACTGCGCCTCGTACGCCATGTGCTGGTACTGGCAGCCTCCACAATCGCCAAAATAGCTGCACGCCGGCTCGATACGGCTTTCCACCGACTCGACAACGTTGATGAGGTTGGCGCGAGCGAAACTTTTCTTTACCTCGACGATCTCCGCCTCGACCGTTTCGCCCTCGATCACTAATGGCACGAACACCACAAACCCGTCCACACGCCCAACCCCCTCGCCACCAAACGCAATATCATCGATGCGCATCGTGATCCTTTGGCCAATTGCTGGTAGGGTGACTTCCTTTTTTGTGGTTGCGGTGTCGTTCAAAACGGTTTTGCGTCTGGCCAAGCGCCCGGGAGAAAGACCAAGGCCAAGGCACGTTACCCGCACCACCAGCCTGGCGAAAGGCTGTTGTGAAAAAAGCGGCCTACTTTTTGTGATGCCGTTCGTAGTGCTGCCGAAGCAGGTCGTCGCCAAAATCGTGTTTCAGGTCGCGCACGACGAAGTGAACGTGGTTGGCGCCGTTCTGCGTGTTGTCATACTCGATCAGGAAGTCAGGTGCCTGGATGCGGTAGTAGTGCCCCTGCCGAGGCTCGAGCGACCCGGCCCATGCAAAGTGAATCTTGCTGAGGCTGACTCCTTCGAAATGATTGATCCCTTTGTTGGCCAGATCGGGGCGGTAGTTGCGGAGTTGTTCCCCGATTAATCCCAGAAGCTGGTCGGCCTGTTTTTTGTTCATTTCAGACGCGGCCAAGCCAAGCGGTTCGAGCTGCCGGGCCTTCCGGTCAGCTTTCGTGATGACGTCCGAAGGGGCCTTTGCGGCGACGATGGCCATCGCGCGTTGTTTCGCGTTCAGTCCCTTGGCCAAGGCGCGGGCGGTGTTCTCCTCTACGGCGAGCACTTGCAGCCCCTCGCGCGGGCCGTCGAGGATCTTGGCTGGGTTCGTGCCAAAAAAGGCCGGTGTCAATCCGCCGATGTGTCCGTCGACTACGGTGAAGTTCAGCGACAGATGATGCCCTTCAAACCGCCAACTCCAAGTGCCATCTACGCTTGGCTTGCCGAAGATGCTGATGAAGTACCACTTCGGATCGCGAGCAAACCGGCCCTTTTTCTCGAGATCGGCCAGCACCTGCTCGAGGCTCATGATCTGCGCCGTCTTCTGCAGTCCGCGTGCGCTCAGCACCGAGGCTAACAGCGAGTAGGCCATGTGCTGCTGCTCGATGGTCATCTCTCGGAACGACAGACCATGACGCGGGTGCATCTCCGTCGGGACGAAGTGCCAGCGAGTGCGGTTGGCATCGTCAAGTTTAAACATCGCCTTGGCTTTTTGCTCCAGCTTGAGCGTGGCGAGGAAGGCATTCGCTGCGTTAGCCATGTCTGCCGCAGCGGTCTGGTCAGGGTGGGCAATAGCTTGGGTTGAGAACGACAGAGTCAGCCCAAGGACGATGGATCGGATAATGTGCAAGGAGTGCATGCGCGGTAGTCGAAGTCATCCGGCTGAAAATGGCAATGCCAAAAAGTTTCGGTTTTCAGCGTCAGCAATTGAAAACTTGAAACTCTCCAGCTTTCTCTCAATAAAGTGCCTGGTCTTATGGAGTCTGTTTTTGTTGGTATCGAGATTGGAGGCACGAAGATTCAGGTGGTCACCGGCGATGCCAACGCATCGATCATCGCGCGTCAACGCTTCACCGCCGATCCGGCGAGGGGCGCAGAGGGAATTCGCGAGCAAATCGCCGACGCGATGATCAAAATCACCGAGCACCAACAAATCACTGCTGTCGGTGTTGGCTTCGGCGGGCCGTTCAATCGCGTGACTGGCCGGGCATGTTGTTCGCATCAAGTTGACGGTTGGGATGATTTCCCGCTCTGCGACTGGCTTTTAGAGCAGGCCGCCGGTGTGCCAGTGGCCATTGAGAACGACGGCAACACCGCCGCTCTCGGCGAGGCGCTTGCGGGGGCGGGGCAGGGGATGAATCCGGTATTTTACGTCACACTGGGCAGTGGGATCGGCGGTGGGTTGGTGATTGATGGCTCAATTTATCATGGGACATTGCCGACCGAGGCGGAGATCGGCCACGTGAGGATTAATCCAGTGGGTGAGACGCTGGAGTCGCGCTGTTCCGGTTGGGCTGTGGATCGACGGCTCCGCGAGTACGCTGCCGCCAATCCTGATTCCCCCTTGTCAAAGCGGCTTGATGGCGAAGGCGGCGAGGCGCGACATTTGGCCAAGGCGATGGCCGACGGTGACGCCGGGGCCAAGGCGATTTTTGACGGGACCTGCAGCGAACTTGCGTTTGGCCTGTCGCACGTTGTGCATCTGATCAACCCGGAGGCAATCATCCTCGGCGGTGGCCTGTCACAGATTGGTGAGCCGCTGCGCTTGGGCGTGGCGGCCGCGCTTGGGCTCACGATCATGGACGTGCTCAAGCCGGGACCAAGCGTGCGCCTGGCCAAGCTTGGTGAGGATGCCGTGCCGGTCGGCGCGCTGCTTTTGGCTTTGAATGCCGGGTGAATTCTGCGACGGTACGCCTCATGCGTGAATGGATCGTCAACTACATTGAATCCGAAAAGGCCGCACTCGATTCCATCCCGGTAGAGCAGGTCGAGTCGGTCATCCTCAAGTTTAAGGAAGCCCATGCCGAGAGTCGGAAGATTTTTGTGTTCGGTAACGGCGGTAGCGCCTCCAACGCGTCGCACTTCGCCACCGACTTGGGCAAGGGTTCGTCCGATGTGCTGAGCAAACGATTCAAGGTTTTGTCGCTCAACGACAACGTGAGCTGGATGACCGCCATCGGCAACGACTACTCGTACGAGGACGTCTATCTGCGCCAACTCGAAAACTACGGTCAAGCGGGCGACATCGTGCTGACGATGAGCGTGAGTGGCAGTTCGCCGAATCTCGTGAAGGCGTTTGAGTGGGCAAATGAAAACGGGCTGCACACCATCGCGCTCATTGGTGGCAAGCGCGGCAAGCTGGCCGACTTGGCCAAGGAGGCGATCGTGATCGATGACACCCACTACGGACGCGCCGAGGACTGCCAAATGGGCATTGCCCACATGCTCTGCTACGCCTTCATGGAGGTGGATGAACTGAAGGCATAGGCAAACCAATTTGAAAGAAAAAGGCCCGGCTGTTACCGGGCCTTTTTTTTATCTGTATGAAACTTACGCTCCCATATCGTCTTCGAAA
>PVBE010000597.1_pt1 | contig 28052 bp, 16 predicted proteins | sample 1631181 | NCBI WGS metagenome assembly PVBE01 (sample SAMN08397723, study PRJNA350692) | Marine metagenome, whole genome shotgun sequencing project. | isolation source: water | place: Pacific Ocean | collected 2012-04
ATCTCGGGTCCCACAGCCGCATGTGCAGGTTCCTGGAGCCCGGATGGTGAAGCACTGCAGCGAACAGCTGACTGCTCAGCCAACGCCGGGGCGCCCAGTTCCATATGGGCAATCCCGGTTCAACATCCTGATGGCCGAAGCCTGCACGTGCGGGTGCGGAACGCGGCCCTGAGTTGACGCCACCGAGGACTCTCGAGGTGTTGTGGAGTAAAGTACCTTCGTCATTCCGACGAGCCCGATGCAGTGCTCGCGGCGCCAGGAGGATTACCATGTTATCACGAGCCATATTGCCACTGCTGCCGGCCGCGCTTGTATGCACGGCCGTGCAGGCATCCGATCTGCCGCTGGAACAAGTCGTCCTGTTCTCGAGCGGCGTCGGGTACTTCCACCGCGAGGCCCAGGTAGACGGCGACGCGGAGGTCGAACTCAGCTTCCGCACCGCGCAGATCAACGATCTCCTCAAGTCCCTCGTGCTGCAAGACTTCGACGGCGGTCAGATCGGCCCCGTGACCTACGCCCCGCGCGAGCCCATCGAACGCACGCTGTCGTCTTTCGCGATCGACATCTCCGACAACCCCTCGCTCCACGAGCTGCTCAACCGCCTGCGCGGCGTGCGCATTGAGGTGCAATCCGGGTCCACCCATACCGGACCGGTCATCGGCGTTGAGACCCAGCGCAAGACCGTCGGTGATGAGATCCTCGAATTCGACGTGATCAACATCCTCACCGAGGCCGGCATCGTCGAGGTGCCGATCTGGCAAGTAAAGTCCCTGAAGATCCTCGACGAGAAGGTCGACACGGATCTCAAGAAGGCCCTCGACGTCCTCGCCACCAGCCGCGACGTCGACAAGCGCCCCGTCTCGCTGCATTTCAACGGTCAGGGCGCCCGCAAAGTCGCGGCCGGCTACCTGCTTGAGACGCCCGTCTGGAAGACCAGTTACCGCCTCGTCGTCGGCGACGATGAGCTGCACCTTCAAGGCTGGGCGATCGTCGAGAACACCACCGATGACGATTGGGACGACGTCGACCTGACGCTCATCTCAGGCCAGCCGGTCAGCTTCATCCAGAACCTCTACGAGCCGCTCTACGTCATCCGCCCAACTGTGCCCGTGTCCGTCGCCTTCGGTGCCAAGCCCCAGGTCTACGAGGGCGCGATGGACGACTACGACGCCGAAGAGACCGAGACCGCTGAGTTCAGGGCGGCGCGGCGCGTAAGGGCCGCTCCCGGTGGACCGACAGCGCCCGGAGCGATGGGAGGCGGGGCGCTCGCTGTCGCCGCGCCGGCGGCTCCCGCCGTCTCGGCGAGCATGATGTTCGAGGCCGTCGCGCAGACCAGCGCGGCCGCCATGGCCTCGGGTGAGAAGGTCGGTGAGCTGTTCCAGTACGTCATCGACCAGGCCGTGTCGATCGGACGGCAGAAGTCGGCGATGATCCCGATCATCAATGCTGCCACTGAAGGCGAGAAAGTCAGCATCTACAACGCCCAGACCGGTCCCAAGCACCCGCGTAACGGCGTCAAGCTCACGAACACGACCGGCCTGCACCTGATGGGCGGCCCGATCACGGTGTTCGATGACGGGATGTACGCAGGCGATTCGCTCATCGAGGATGTCTCGCCCGGCGATGACCGCCTCCTGACGTACGCCGTTGACCTCGATGTCGAGGTTGAGCAGAAGGACAAGGGCTACCCTCAACAGCTCATGTCGATCAAGGTCGCCCGCGGAACGCTCATCGTCACCCGCAAGCAGCGACGCGACGTCACCTACCTCGCCAAGAGCGTCTCGGCGAGCAAGCGCGCGCTGCTCATCGAGCACCCGCTGATCCAGGGATGGGAACTCATCGAGCCCGAGGAGCCAAGCGAGCGCACGCGCTCCGTCTACCGGTTCCGGATGGACCTCGAGCCTCGCGGCAAGGACGAGCTGAAGCTCGTCCTCGAGCAGCCCATCTCCCAGATCATGGTCCTCACCGACACCGACGCTCACCAACTCACGACGCTCGTTCGCGCCGAGAAACTCAGCGACGAGTTGAAGGCAGCCTTGCTGAAGATCGTTGAGTTGAAGGACGACCTGTCCGATGTCCAGCGACAGATCGCCGAACGCGAGTCGCGACTTGAGGAGATCACCGGCGAGCAGGACCGGATCCGCCAGAACATGGCGGAGCTTGACCATGAATCAGATCTCTACAAGCGCTACGTTGAGAAGTTCGGCGCCCAGGAAGACGAGTACGAGAAGCTACAGACCGAGATCAAGGAACTGCAGACTGATGTCATCACCAAACAGCAAGCGATCCAGGACTACATCATGGGGCTGAATCTGGAGTAACCCGCCGCAATCCCTCGACCGGGCCCGGCCGATCCAGGCCGGGCTTGGTCGTCACCATCTTGCCCGAACCGTGAATCAACCAAATCGCACTCTACGGGCTTGCGGGGGACGCCGCGACTCGCGCCTTCCTGGCGTACCAATCTGAGGTCGTCCGCCAGGCCCCGCAAGACGTGCGCCTCCACGGTATCGACCGGCTGGGGCTCGACGACCTCGAGAGGTTCGCCACCGAGAACGAGATACCCATGACAGCCCGAGCCAATTACCTGCGGGGGCTGTACCAGGTCGCAGCGGCCATGGCGCATTGCGCCGAGACGGCCTACGAGAAACACAAGAAGGTCCTGTATCTGCTGACCGTCGGCGGTTTGAACGCGCCCGCTGAGTCACTTGGTGTACGCACGGACCGCCAAGACTCGATCTTAGCGACCATGGGGGTCACGCCAAGCGCGGATGCCGTGGGCTGCTGGCCAGCCCTGCTCGCCGAGTACGCCAAGCGAAAGGACATGAGCCGCGACGAGGCCTACAACTGCGTTAGGGCGGTGGTAGTCGGGCTTCGCACCCTCGGCCCGCCGGAGGACGTCATCGACCCGCGCGAACACGCGCTGAGTCTATGTCGGCAAGTGATCCCGAAAGCCCATTGGAGCGACATCGGCGACTGGTTGGACCAAACAGCGCAAGATCAGACCAGGTGACCGCAACCCGATGCGGGAACCTTCATCGACCGACCGCCGCCGCTGAGGTAGCAGGCCCCCAACGGAATGCTGACGCGAGGTGGAGGACTTGATATGGTAAGGTCCAACGAATGGCAGCAACGCCGACCGAACGTGAACGACTGCATTCTGACTTACCACACTAGCGGTACTCACCCGTAACAGAACATCATCCTGCGGAGGGCGGATGTTCGGCGCGCATCGGAGGGCTGAGCGCAGACTCAGCGAACAGACTGTCAGCCCGAGCCTGACGTATTGGCGTGTTGCGCTCGGGCACGCAAGGAGGAGCGCTATGACTACTGCCCCATGGGTATTGGCTGGCTTGCCGGCCCTTTCCATCGCGGCCGTCGCGGGGGCACAACCCGAGGGTGGATACTGGCGGGGCGTGCACCTGATGATCAGCAGCAGCGATGACGTGGCGGCCATGACTCGGCTAATAGAGGGCCACCTGGCGCCGATGGGCGTGAACGCACTCGTGCTCGAGATGGACTACAGCTACCAGTTCGAGAGCCACCCGGAACTCAATACCAGCGGACTCTCCAAGAGCGATGCCCGGACCATCAGCGCGGCATGCCGAGACAACGGCATTCGGTTAATCCCCCTGATGAACTGTCTAGGGCATCAGTCGTGGAAAGCCGACACCGGCGCGCTGCTACAGGCGTATCCTGAGTTCGAGGAACCGCCCGAGATCCCCATCACCGATCCGAACTTCTACTGCCAGAGCTGGTGCCCGCAGCATCCGGACGTGAACCAAATCGCGTTCGATCTGATGGATGAGCTGCTCGACGCGTTCGAGGCGGACGCGTTCCACATAGGGATGGACGAAGTGTTCGTTCTCGCGAGCGACAACTGCCCGCGATGCAAGGGCGAAGATCCCGCGAAGCTGTTCGCCCGCGCGGTGAATGACTACCACAAACACTTGGTGGGGGAGCGGGGCGTTGAGATGCTGATGTGGGGCGACCGGTTTCTGGACGCTGAGGAAACAGGATACGGAGTCTGGGAAGCGGCGGGGAATGGGACCGCGCCATCAATCGACATGGTGCCGACTGACATCATCATGTGCGACTGGCACTATGAGGTCCTCGATCGATACCCGTCGTTGAAGCTGTTCCAGGAGAAGGGCTTTCGAGTCTGGCCGGGGCCGTGGCGGAACGTCGAGGCGGCCAACCGTCTGATCGCGGCGTCGAAGGATGGCGCGACCGAGATGATGCTCGGAGTCCTGAGCACTGGTTGGAGTTCGGGCGGCGGCGGCAAGTCGCTGCTAAGAGCGCTCGAGGGCGACATAGAGCCCGATGAAGCGAAGAAGCTGGAGAGCGCGGTCGGGCACGCGGAGGTACTGAAGGTCAGCATGGATGCGTTTGCTGAGTAGATGAGGGGGCATCGACGATCGAGACGATCGTCGTACGGGACGTCGACGGCACCCGCGCAGCGGCAAGCGGCGTCAGTCGATCATGATCGCCGGCGGCCCCGGCCAGATCATGTGGATGGTCAGCCAGATCGTGAAGATCACATTCATCCCCAATACGAGCCCGAAGGCGACGGGACGCAGACGACGGAAGAGGCGGTACCCCCCGAGGCGAACAACCGCGGTCTTGAGCACCCACCCAACGAACACCGAACTCCAATAGCGGTCAATCGGCCAGCTCAGCCACGTCACGAATCCAAGCGGGTGCAGTGGCCACCACACGAACCGCCGTCGCAGCACGAACAGACTCCACGTTGTCGCCGCGCCCAGGCCTATCGACAGCCAGTCGACCGGAGCCATGTTCGCGGGCTTGCCCACGAGGCTGCCAATCCCCCGGGCCGTGTTGAGTCCCGCCTGGCTCGGCCAGGGCGCGAGTTTCGGCACTCCCCACCGGTAGATGATCCACGGAGCGACGAAGTGGCAGACAAGGATGGCCACGGCGATGGCCGCCATGGCAAGCATCAGGATTGTCCCGCGCCGCGCGCCGATGTCAGAACCGATACGGTAGCCCTGGAAGACCGCGGCCGAGTTCTGGGTGGCGGTCGACCGGATCTGACACCAACTCGTCATCGTCATCAGCGTCACGTTCATGGGGCCCAGGCGCTGGGTGCCAAACACCGTGAATATGGCCTCATTGAAGCCGGCCACGTACCCGCCAAGGGGGGCGCTGTAGACGAACATCCCCGCCTCGCAGATCACGCGAGCCACCACCATTCCCACCAGCGGGAAGAACACATACTGCGCGATCGCCCACACGGGACTCATCCCGAAGTAGACGCACCAGCAGACAACGAACACGAAGGCCCCGACGAAGCTGAACACGATCAGACGGTACGGCTCCTTGGCATCCGGGTCCTCAGGCCGACGCCGCAAGGTGCCGATCGCGAGCGCGAGCACGCGACGCAAATGGGTCCGGGCCGAGTAGAGCAGCGCTCCGGCCAGCAACACGTATCCGCCGAGGGTCTGAAGCCTGAAGAATCGGTAGTCCCCGGTGTTGATGCCCACGGCGAGTCGAACGAACTGCTGGGCGCGGCGCATCAGCAGGAAGAACCATAGCGAGAGCCCCACATCCGCCGCGAGCAGGTAGGCGATACCCACCATGTCCATCCGTAGCCATAGCAGCAGACCGTTGAAGGCCGCCATCGGCCCAGTGAAGCGCAGCGGCGAGGTGGGTTCAAGGTTTAGGTAGGGGATCACCGGCCAGTATCCGTGTAACCCCTTGAGCGTGTAATGAACGCACGGCACGACGAAGGCGATCCATGTCAACGAGTCGCGCAGCATCGGCGCCGCCGCCAACGGCTCGCCCTCCGCAATCTCCAGAGGCACGCGCACCAGCGGGTACGGCAACTTCTCCTCCTGCTCCCAGCGCCAAGCCAATACCGCCGCGAACGTCAGAACCATCCAGTAGACGGCGAGGAGGAACGGTGTCCACACCACCAATGGACGCACCCACGCGCGCCACGGCATCGATGCGCCCGCGGGCAGACCTTCCTGGGCGTATAGCGCGACCTTACCCGCCGGATCCGTATCCGGCAGGAGCATGGGATTCAGGTCCTCGAGGTACACGTCGGGGGCGACAATGTCGGGAGTGGCGTAGTAGACGAGGCCGATCAGCTTCAGGTAGAAGTGCTGAGCGAACTCCTGACCGGCGATGGCACCGACGACCATCAGTAGCAGGAAGACAAGCAGAAGCTCTTGGGCGGTCAGAGGTCTGATATTCAGGCGTTTGAACCGGCGCAGGCCAACGTTGACGACTATGAGCGCCAGCATCAGCGCAACGGCGCCGCGCGGCAGATAGCCCGTGCCGATGATCTCATAGCGCAGGAGGACTGAGAAGCATCCGGCCGCCGTGAAGGCGATGACCAGAATGAACGCGATGACGATCGCCCGTGGCGTGATGGCGGGCGTCGAGGCGCCCTCGCCGGGCGCATCGCCGGCTGCGATTATCGGATTGGGGTCTGCTGTCACCAAATCATCCCTGGACGTCCGGACTCACCGTGGTGTCACGTGCATATGTCGCCTTATTGTAGGGGAATCCCTCCCGCCCGACGGCAATCAGAATGGGTCATCTCCGAGGCCATGCTTCATCGTCAAGGCCCCACAAGTAGACACGAGCCACCGGGGAAGCCAAGAGCGGCAGGTGTCCGGAGCCCGCAAGGCGCAGTGCATCTGCGAAACGCTGACTGATCACTTCGCGCATCCCGCGCGTCCCTTCCCGCGACGGAGGCCGGCAATGAAGAGCCCATGGCAGATTGCGATACTGGTATCCGTACTGGCGAGCTCAACCGTGTCAGGACAGCAGGGCGTCCTCATCGAGCCCGCCGAGGACGGAACGTACACCTACGTTGACGACTTCGCGACCCCCAAGTGCCTGACGGATGCGTTCCTGAGCAATACGGGGGTCGAGGTCTGGGCGGCCGGGTCGCTGCAGTCGAAGGGGCCCGCGCGCAACCGGACACTCGTCTACCGCTTCCATGGCACGCGGGCCATCACGAGCGCTCGCATCGCGGTGCAGCAGAGGGCCAATGGTCCCAACCTCGGCGGGCGAAACCTCCTATACGTCTCGCCGAACGGGCTGGACTGGCGGGTGGTGGCCGACAGCAAGGATCAGCCCGGTGACCCGAGGCCGGCGAACCGGTGGCAAGAGGAGCCCTTCGAGGTGGTTGCCGAGGAGGGGGACGGCATCATCGGGGGCACGGAGCTGTGGCTGAAGCTGGTGATGGACAATTACAGCGCTCTCGAGACGTACACGTCGAACTTCATCCAGAACCTGGAGGTGAGGCTGGACCTCGGCGACGAGCCCGGGGCAAGCGCTGACCCGCAGGCGGAGTTGCGGGCGCTCTGGGGAGAGGCGCGCGAGCGTAGCGGCTGGACAAGCATTGCGCTAGACGCCACCGACCCCGAGGGACGACGAGCCCCCCACTACTACGAGGACGCCGACGGCCGCGTGCGGGCGCCCGGCGACTCGCCGCACCTGGACACTCGCGAGGCAGAGAGTTTCCGGGTCCATCGGACGTATCTTCAGGACCGGCGGTCTCCGCTGTCGCTCGTCACGTTCGTCGGCACCGGCAAGGCCCGGGACCATCTCATGGCGCGCATCACCGTCCGGGCAACGCGCGACGCGTCGCGTCGGGTGCGGGTGACGTGGGACGGGCGAGAGGTCGCCCGGTTCGACTGCGCCAGCTTCTTCGAGAGCGAGAAGGTCATCTTCGCTCGACTTGATGGGCACCAACCAGGCGCGCGCGAGCTACGCGTCGCGCCCGAGGACGAGGGCTTGGTGGTCGTGCGCGAGGTGGCGGTGGCGGGGCCGAGGGGCGTGGCGTGGGCGGCGAAGCCGGCACTGCCCGCGGGCCGTCCCCTCGAGGTCCTGAGCGCGGCGTACCTACCCGACCCGCCGCCTCCGGCGGCATCCCAGGTTGTCGAAGGCCGTCATGCCAAGCAGCAGGACGGTCTCGTCATGGCGGGCCTGCAGGCCATGCACTCAGAACACGGCGACTTCGGCGCGCTGCGGATCATACTGAGGAACCCCGGACGAGCGCCGGTGCAAGTCGGCGACGAGGTGCGCCTGAACGACGAGCCGATTGCCGAGAGCTATGTTGACTTCGTGAAGAGCGAATGGGACGCGCGCGGGGTGGTGTGGCATCGCATGCGCCCGCAGCTTCTGGGCGCCGGAGAGTGCGCGGAGCTGTACGTCCGGTTCCGCAGGCGGCCAGCGGGAGAATCGGCGCGCGTCACGATCCCCTGCGAGAACGCGCCCACGGTCTCGCTTGAAATCCCATACGATTCGCCCAAGGCGGTCATCGACTACGTGACCACCGACGAGGAGGGCGAACTCCTGTATGTCTACGCGCGGGCGACTCGCGACGGCGCGCCCGGGGCGCTGGCATCAGTGGCCCTTGACGGCCAGGCGCTGCGCGAGACCAAGGTCTATGGCGGCGACTTCGCGGGCGGCGTGGTGCTAGTGGTCGCGCGGCCGACTCGCCGACTCGAGCCGATGTCATTCCACGCAATAACCGTGCGGCTGGCGTCGGGCGAGGTGGTGGGCGCGCAGTTTCGCGTCCTCCCCTGGTTCTTCCCCCGCAGCTCCATCCACGTGCCTTCGGCGCTGTGTGAGGAGATGAACATGAACCTGGGCATGTGGCACTTGCGGTCGGAGGAGGAATGCCGGGAGCACGACCTGCCCACCACCACCAACACGCACCGCATGTTCGATGCGCATGAATGGGTGCGGTACATCCTGGGGCCCGACGAGCCCGACGCCGGGGACAATCGCGGCGGCGGCTACGCCCAGGGCCTGGGGTCACACGCGCGCCGGCTGGAGGAATCAGGCTGGGCCAGGCTCGTGGAGAATCAGGCGCCCCATGTGGCGACGTGGCTCATCATGAACGGGACGACGCGCCCGCTGAACTGGTGCGTCTACGGTCAGTTCGCCGACGTCTGCTGCTTCGACCCATACCCGGTCAACTTCTACGGAGCCGACCATGCGTACGTGAGGGAGAGCTTAAGCTATGCTCGGCAGAGCGGGATGCCCAGGCGGATGCTGGCTTGCCTCGAGGCCTTCGGTTGGTCCGCGGGACAGGGAGTGCCGTCAAATCGCCGAGGACCCCTGCCCGAGGAGTGGCGTCAGAACGTGGTGCAGGCAATCGGCAGCGGCGCGAAGGGTCTGACGAGCTGGGTCTACGTGGCGGGCGCGGGCGGCTGGCAGATAGACGAGGCGGCGCGTGAGGAGATGGCGCTGGTCAACGCGCTCGTGGAGGGCATCGAGGACGACCTGCTGCTCGGAGTCCCGGTGGACTGGGCGGAGACCGACGCGGGGACGGTTATGACGGGCGTGGTGGGCGAGGAGAAATGGCCGAAGGAGCGGGTTTGGGCGGGGGCACTGCTTTGCGGCCCCGATACGGTCGTGGTCGCGGTGGCGAATCACATACCGCCCAGCAAGCCGGACCCGCCGACCATTCTTCCGGCGCGCGACGTGACGGTGACCGTGCGACTGCCGGACTATCTCTCCCAGGTCAGCGCCGCCGAGGCGACCGAGGACGGACCCGAACCCGTGCCTTGCACGGTCGAAGACGGAGTGGCGCGGCTGAGCATCGGAGACGTCGAGTCGGGACGAGTGTTTGTGCTGCGGCGCTAGACGGCGGACGGAACAACTACGGCCGCAGGCAAGAATGCCTGCGCCACGAGACGGCTGGAGGCGCGAGGCACTGGGCGACGGGCGGCTCACTCGGCGAGCGCGGCGGTGATGGCGAGGACGAAGAGCGATGTGCTGGCGCTCGCGTCTGATTCCAACTCGATGTGTTTGACGGTCTTGTTCGGTGTCGGATTTGTCCACTGGAGATTGTACAGGTAGCGCTTGTCGATCAGGTTTTCCGGGTCCGCGATGATGACGTTCCGCAGGCGCTCGTTGACCACTTGGGTGACGGAAGGCCACCAGTCCTGCGTCGTCGCCTCCTCGCGCATCCTCTCGGCGACGTCCAGGTGCTCGCTGCCTGACCCAAACGGGATGATGTCGATGGACGCCGATGTATCGTCATCGTAGACGATGCGATACTCGCCCGCCTTCCCGTGCTTGGCCCACCCGCAGCCATGCAGGAAGTACAGAGCGGCAACCTCCTTGCCCAGCGGGACCGTGACGTTGGCAGGAACGTCGATCTCCCCCGTCTTCGCGACCTTGTGCGACCGAAGGGCGATGCAGGCAAGCGCTCCGTCAGTCGGATCGAGGATCTGGAACGGGACGCCCTGGAAGCGCGCCTCTCCCCCATCGAGCCAGTCCAGCGTCAGGCCGCCCACGCCCATCCAGCCACCCTCGCCGCGCATCGGTCGGTTGGCGAGGGCCGACAGGTCGACAGGTTGCCAGCGCTCGGGCGCTACCCCGGCGGCCTCGGGGAAGGGCGTGGAGTGATTCTCGTCCACGAGTTCCCGCTGCTTCTGGTCCAGCAGAGCCTTGGCGGCATCGGCGTCGAAGTCCGCGGGATCGGCATCCGCGGTCGGGCGGGGCGCTCGGGCGGGGCTGTCCGCGCCGACCCAGAAGTTGAGGTTCTCCGGATCCGCGAACTGAGGGTCGGCGAAGATCGACGTCTTGTCCTTGCCGGTGATCGCCTGCCACTCGGCCAGGTCCATGTTCACGCCCGACAGCGAGATCGGGCGGGGCGTTTCCGTATCATGCCAGACATTGCCCTCGGACTTGAGCGTGCCGACGAACAGATCCGGGTCGTTGTAGGCGATGTTCATACCCTTCTGGCTGCGCCCGCGGCTGACGAAGACGTTGCCTAGCAGCGACCACTTGTCGATCTGCAGGACGAGGTCCTGCTCCCCGCCGCCCCATGCCCAGTCCTTCACAGCCCGATCGCGCGGGCCCTGGACGAGAATCTGCGCGTTGCGATTCGCGTAGATGGCATTGCCTTCGAGCGTGACGCGGCTGGAGTTCGTGGATGACACGCCATGCTCGTTCATGGCGATGACGCTGTTCTTGATCGTGATCGGGCCCGGGTTAGCCTCGATGAAGATTCCCGCCCGCGAGTTGCGAACCCACCAGGCGTCCTCGACTACGATATCGCCGCAGTCGTAGTCGAACCAGAAGCCCAGCGCGTAGTTGCCGACGGACCGATTCCGGCGCCACAGCGCGTGTTTGGTCTCGAGAAACTTGGTGCCGCCTACCGACCAGGTGTCGTACTCGCCCCACTCGCCACGCCAGTTGTTGTAGGAGTTTTCCGTGTCCTCAAACAGCGCGTTGTGCAGTCGGCTTCCGGCGAAGCCGCTGGAGCCGTTGTTGTTCGAGACGACGCGGCGGACAGTGAAGTCCCGGACCGTGTTGAAGCTCAATCCGGTGCTGTTGTTCCACTCGAACCGGCAGTCCTCGATCAGGAAGTTCGTGGTCGCGCCGCTGAAGCTGCAGGCCTGCCCGCGCTCGTAGTAGCTGTTGTCGTGCCGGAACGTGAGCCCTCGCACCACGATGTTCTTCTGCCTCTGCACCGCGAGGAGGCGCGCGCGAACGGGCACCTCCATCAATGCCGTGCGGGCGTCGAGGCCTCGGGGGAGCCATGCGATCAGCTTCTCATCCGCCTCTGACACGTAACAGGTTCCCTCGCGGAGCTGCAATGGCGATAGCACGAGCCGAAGCAGTTGGCCGTTGGCGTAGACGGTCTCGCGACGGAGGAGGATGGGTTTGAAGAATATGCCGCACCTGACCCACACGGGGTCGCTGATTTGCGCGTGAGGCCCCCACTTGTGGGGCCAGTGGTGCCAGTAGAGGTTCTCGTCACCCTCGACGGGCTGCCAATCGGTGAACACGTCAGCCCCGCTGACCACGACGGCGCCGGGCTCGGTCGCCTCGAACACGACGGGCGCGTCGGTGCTGTTCTCGTCGCGCTTGGGAACGGGTATGGATTCCCGATAGATGCCGGGCGCGATGAGCACTTTCGAGCCGGTGCCCTCCGCGTTGTTCTGGAAGGCGACCTCGGAGGCGCGTGAGATGGACTTCAGCGGAAGCGCCTCGGTGCCTGGGTTGTCGTCGGCGCTCTTGGGGTGGTCAGCGCTCACGTGCAGGATCGCGGTGACCTCGTGCTCGGGCACGTTGGCGCCGGTTACCGGCTCGTGGGGAACGCCGACCTCATCCTGCGCATCCACGCAGGCGCAGAGCGGCAGGATTGCGGCGGCGATCAACGCGCTCCATGTCATGGGCGTGCTCTCCTATTCGCCAATCAGCGCCATGTCGCGTATCCCGATTCCCTCAACGACGGTGCCGAGGACTTCACCGGTGGCGCGACTGACGCGGAATATCTTATCGACGTCTGGGTGGCTGTGCGCGACGAGTATCTCGTCGCCGAGATCGAGAACCGGTCGCAGACCCCACGCCGGCTTGTCCTCGGGGAAGACGGCCTGGCACAGCGGTCGGGACGCGGGCGGGTCGACCGTGTTGACGATGGTGAGCCCCCCAGGCGCGTTGCCATTGACGACGATGAGTCGAGTGTCAGACAGCGCCGCTACTCCCGTGCCGTTGCCGTGCCGGCTGATCCACCAATCGATCTTGCCCACGCGCTGGCCGAAGCCCTCGATGTTATCGGGATCCAGGAGCTTGAGCAGGCCCTCGGGCAACCCGCCAAGCATGTATGAGGTCAGCTTGCCCTGAGTGCTGAGCCACAACTCGCCACGGGGCGTGATGGCAGCGTCGAACAGGCCGCCCTCGAGCACGGCATCGCGAGCGCCCACTGGGATCGGGCTGCCATCGGTGAGTTCCTTGGGTCTCATGATGATCTCGGCCCGCTCGAATTCGTCTCTCAGGGGAATGGGGCGCAAGAACTCGCCGGCAGCCGGGTCGAAGGGGATCACGCAGACCCACCGCCCGCTCACGCGGCCTTCGTCGCCTTCCTCCCAGGGCCCGGCGGCATTCTCTTCATGATCGATGGTGTAGACGATGTGGGCTTTGCCGCGCCAGTGCAGGACCTTCGACACTGTCAAGCCGGCGCCGAGCGCCTCGGAGCGGAACTCGGTGTGGTCGGCCGTCGAGGTATACCGCCGGAGGACAAGCGCCTCGCCGTCCGCTGACGCAGCATAGACGCTCGGCTGAGCGTCGGTGCCGATGACCCACGATTCGCCCCAGGAGGCGATCTGCTCGCCACCTCGGTACAGCAACAGACTCCCCTTGGTGCGGACCACCAGATCGCCGGACTCAAACGAGACGCCTGGCTGGGCTGACGTGAGTGTACGCGGCAGGAAGCACGCCAAACCAAATGGCAGCGCCAGCAACCAGGGCAGTCCGGGATGCGGCCTCATCGGTCTTCGCGTCGGGCAGTTGCGGGTGCCTGGCAACGGGAGTGCATCCATGCGAGTCTCTGGGCAGACGCTGTATACTTCGCCAGTGGGCGGCGGCTCCCTCTCCGGTCGCGCGAATGTCGGGAGGCCACAGCGTCACCCACACCGAAGACTTCGCCGAGGTTTCCGTCGGCTTCCATGGGAGCCCGGCAGAGATCGGCAGGAGAATCAGCGACATCGCGGAGAGGCACCATGCCCCGGCCATTTGATGAGGTCCGCAATCGGTTGGAGAGGCAATACGCGGACGTCAAGTTCGATCCCGCCTCCGGGCTGTCCAAGGATGAGCTTGTGGAGGAGCTTGATCGGCATCGCGCCGACCACCCCGACGAGCCCCGGATCATGACCCGGGCGTGGCTCTTCCACCTGCTCTGCGCCAAGGCGCGCATCGCGGTCGAGCCCGACGACCACTTCGCCGACAAGCTGGAGCACCACGGTCTCCTGGTCGGATTGCGCGAGGAGTGGCGGCGGGAGGAGGAGGCGCGAGAGTTCGCAGACGATCCGCCGGCCGTTCCGGGCGCATGGCGGGCACAACTGGACCTCGGTCACCTCTGTCCGGACTGGCGGAATCTGCTCAGGTACGGATTCACCGGTCTGCGTGACCGCGCCGCAGCCCGGTCGGGCATCTTCTATGAGGCTGTGGCCCTCGTGTACGACGCCGCCATCACGCTGGCCGGGCGATTTGCGCGAGAGCTGCCGAACACGGCCATCGCACCCCTCGCAGAGCGCCCGCCGGAGAGCCTCCACGAGGCGCTGCAATTGGCCTACCTCTACCACGAACTTCAGGAGATGGAGGACGGCTACTCTGTTCGGTCGATGGGCAGGTTCGACCAGCTCTACCATGATTTCTACGCCAACGACCTGAGAGCGGGACGCCTCAACCGCGAGCAGGCCAAGGAGCTGCTCAAGTACTTCTGGGTGAAGTTCTTCGCGAAGACCCAAGGGAAGCTGTACGGCAAGCCGTTCCTGTTCGGACCCGATGTCAACGAGCTGTCTTATCTCGCCTTCGAGGTCTACCGCGAGATGCAGATCGTTGACCCCAAGCTCCACGTCCGGCTCGCGGAGCGCACGCCACGGGACTTCTTCGAGCAAGTGGTCGGGTGCATCCAAGCCGGCTGCACCGGCATCGTGATGGTCAATGACGCGGGGCAGGTTGAGATGCTACGCCGGAACGGCAAGACGCTCGAGGACGCCAGTGACTACATCCTCATCGGCTGCTATGAGCCGGCCGTCATGGGCAAGGAGCTGAACTGCTCCGGGGCAAGCGCGGTCAACCTTGCCAAGGCGGTTGAGCTGGTCCTCGCGTCGGGCGACCATGCCTCCTTCGAGGAACTGATGGCCGCCTATCTCGGGGTTATTGACTCGCAGATCGCCCTCGCCACCGAGAAGGTGCGCAGGGAGGAACGTCTGTGGCCGGAGGTGGGCCCAGCGCCGCTAATTTCGGGCACGATGGACTCATGCATCGAACGAGGCCTCGACGTCTCCCAGGCCGGAGCCACGCACAACACGAGCGGATGCCTGTGCCTCGGCCTCGCGAATGCGACGGACTCGCTGGCGGCTATCAGGCAGCTTGTTTATGAGGAGAGTCAGTGCACCCTCGCCGAACTCAGAGGCGCTCTGGCAGCCAACTGGAGAGGTTACGAGGACCTGCGCCTGACAGCCCAACATGGCGCACCAAAATGGGGCAACAACGACGATGGGGTGGACTCAATAGCCATCGAGATCACTGACTTCCTCGCGAGGCGAATCAACCACGAACCGAACGCCCGCGGCGGCGTCTTCCAGGCGGCTCTCTACGCGATCCTCGACACGGCGAAGTCATACGGAGAGCAGACCGGGGCGCTGCCCGATGGGCGTCTGTCCGGGGAGCCCCTGACCATGAACACGGGCGCAACGATCGGCATGGACAAGAAGGGCGTCACCTCGCTCATCAACTCGGTCACGAGGATCGATCTCTCCGGGTTCCCCAACGGAACGGTGCTGGACATCATGCTGCATCCAAGCGTCGTGGATGGCCTCGACGGCATCCAGACGATCTGCTCGATCATACAGAGCCATTTCGCGCAAGGCGGCATGGCCATCCAGTTCAATATCTTCGATGCCGAGCTGCTGCGAGATGCCCAGCGCAGCCCCGAGAAATACGCCAACCTGCAGGTGAGGGTGTGTGGGTGGAACGTGCGGTTCATCGACCTCGCCCCGGCGGAGCAGGAGATCTTCATCACCAAAGCGGAGGTCGCCTGATGGTGGGGCGGGTGCTGGAGATAGAGCGCATGTGCGTCCACGACGGCCCCGGGATCAGGACGACGATCTTCCTGAAGGGCTGCCCTCTGCAGTGCCGCTGGTGCCACAACCCGGAGAGCGTCTCGCCCGACCCCGAGATCGGCTTCTCGAAGAGGAAATGCATCGCCTGCGGGAGGTGCGCGGAGGTCTGTCCGAGCGGCGCGCATGTCCTTGGTGACGGCGGCCATCATCTCAACCGCGAGCTGTGCGCAGCCTGCGGGAAATGCGCCGAGGCCTGCCTGCCCGGCGCTCTGGAGTACCACGGGGAGGCCATTCTCGCCGAGGAGGCGGCTGCCGCCGTCCTCGAGGACAGGACCTTCTACGCCACTTCCGGCGGCGGCTGCACCATCTCCGGCGGGGAGCCGCTCTGGCAGGCCGGATTCTGTGCGGAGGTCTTCGAGGTCTTTCGGAACGAGGGCATCCACTGCGCCATCGACACATCCGGAGCAGTGGACTGGGAGAGCATCCGAACCGTCCTGCCCTACACCGACATGTTTCTGTACGATGTGAAGCACGCCGACGACGGGCTGCATCGTGAGCACACCGGCGGGTCCAATCGCGGAATCATCGACAACCTCAGACGCCTATCGGAGCGCGGCGTGTCGATCGAGATCCGCATCCCGATGATCCCCGGTTTCAACGCCGACGAGCAGAGCATGTCCGCCATGGGGAAGCTGCTGAGCGGACTGGCGAACATCGTGAGGGTGCGATTGCTGCCGTACCATCTGGCGAGATCGAAGTACGAGACGGTCGGGCGGCCGGACACCATGCCGGATGCTGCGCCTCCGGACGCCGCCACGGTGGCCGGCGCGGCCGCCATCCTGCGGGAATGTGGTCTCGCCGCCGTGGCGTGACGCGTACGCGAGGGAGCGACAGTGACCCGACGCGCAACACGACACCGGATCATGAGCATAGGCAGCCTCGCTGCCTGGGGAGCGCTTCTGTGCGCCTGGGCGCATGCCGAGGAGCTGCGCGTTCAGGTAGAGGTCCGTCCGAACCGGCTTCAGGGCCGGATCAGTCCGAACATCTTCGGCGCCGGCATCGACGCCAAGACGAATCCGCTGCGCGCTCCCCGGTATCCGGAGCAGGTGTCGCGTGACATCGCGGAGTCGGGCTTGCGCATCGCGCGCTATCCCGGGGGGTTTGTCTTCAACCGCAATGACCATCGCGGCTCGTGGGCTAACTTCTACTGGCAGGACCATATCGGGCAGAACCCCGAGCGCCACCCCACCGAGGTCTACGATCTCGACACCTTCGTCCAGCTCTGCGAGCGCTTCGGCATTGAGCCCCTGATGCAGATCAACTTCGTGGGCGAACCCCAAGAATCCGTGCAGGGATACATCGAGTACCTCGTGGGCGACGGTGATGTTGACGGCGACGGCACTGACTGGGCGGCCAGGCGCGCGGCGAACGGTCGCGCGGAGCCATACAACATCACCTACTGGCAACTCGGCAATGAGGTCCACAGTTACCCGCAGGGCTTCCAGGAGAACGCGGAGGGCGCGCGGGAGTACGCCGAAGCGCTCAACCGCCTCGTCCCGGTGATTCGCAGGATGTCGCCCGGCGCAAAGGTCGTCGTCCCCCTCATCAACATTCAGCGTCCTCGGTCCGAGATGAAGCTCGGCGGCGGTGAGGTTGACATCAACTTCGCCACCAGCAGCGAGTTTGCTCAGGCATTTCTGAGGAACCTGGACGTCAGCGTTGACTACTTCGACTGGCATTTCTACGCCGCCAACGGCTGGGGCGGCAGCTACCCGCACCTCGGCACGGATGACGAGTGGAAGCACTACTACTGCTGGGGGACGAAGTTCCGCGAGTGCTACGAGGCAATCGTCGGGCTGATCCAGGCGGAGCGAGGACTGGACCCGCTGCCGGGAATCATCGTCGGGGAATGGTCGGGCGACTGGACCGGCGCGATCTTCCGGGAACATGAGGACAGCTTCCGGGGATCGATGATGCGCACCATGGCGTCGGGAGTGTTCATGGCCGACATCCTGATGTTCATGATGGAGAAGAGCGTGCCCTCGGAGCACATCCACGCGGCGTTCTGGCACGCCTTCTGCAATGACGCGCAGGCGCTCTTTTCCATCCAGACCACCCGCGCGCAAGGGATCTCCTACAAGGGAGAGAGCACGGACGAGGGATACGGTTACCGGATGCCGATCTATTGGGTGTTTAAGCTGCTGAGCGAACAGCGCGGCGAGGACCTGGTCGAGAGCCACCTGGAGGGCGAGAACAGCATTGCCGCCCCCGCGGATGGTCTGTACACCGACCCGGAGTACGATTTCCAGCGGGTCACCCACTGCGCGTCACGCACCGGCGACGGGCTTTACCTCGCGCTCCTGAACAAGGATGCACACGAATCGGTCGAGGTCGGGATCGACGTCCGTGCCTGGAAGCTTCGGCCGGCGGTCGAGATCTACGAGGTCGGGGCCGACAGCTACCTCGCGGAGAACACTATCGAGCAGCCTGACCAGGTAACGCTCCACGGACCGGAGACGCGGGCCATGCAGGGCTCCCGCAGGATGGAGTACCACCTCCGGCCGAACACGCTGGCCGTGCTGCGATTCCAGCGGGCCGCGCGAGGCCGCTGAGCCGCCAGTAGCGGGTCAATGCGGGCACGGCCGATGCATGAGTCACCTGGGGTTCTCGGGTGGGTCTACTGCTTCACGAGCGCCGCAACCCAGCCGCCCTGATACGGCGCGGAGAGCGTCACAACGCCGCCTCCCTGGATGGTCTTGTCCATCAAGCGATAGCCCCCAGCGGCCGACGACTCAGTGACTGTGCCCATCGAAACGCTGATCCACGTGACACCGAAGGTGCCCGGCGCGTCGGACAGATCCAGCCCAACGGACCCGCCATCCGTGAAGTAGAGCGCGTAGCTCTCACCGGGCTCCGCCGCCAGATAGGCTTCGTTGCTCTCGCGATCCGAAAGCAAATCCATCCGCGGCGTGATGTCCCAGAACTTGATCAGACCCTCGAGAATCCGCGCTGCCTTGATGCTCCCCTTGGCGAAGTCATTGAGCCCGTTGCCGGCGTCCGGACGGTGGAACCGGGCGCCGGCAGAGCCGCCGAGGATGTCTCGCCAGAATCGCTCAACGCCATCCTCAGGCCCGCCCGTCCCGAAGGTGTAGTACCCGCTCCCGTAGATCTTCGTGTGGTTGCTGGGGCGCGGATGCGCGCTGACGTGTTGCAGGAGCCACTGCAGCCTATCCCAGTGCGTCTCATCGAAGTTCCGGCTGTTGACCTGCGAGATATCGGCAAACATGTAGTGCTCGGGGTCGGCGAAGATGAGCCGAGTATGCTCTGCGTTCTCGGCCTCGAACGCGTCGTCGAACATGTCGGTCGTGCAGACCGTCACGCCTTCCTCCGCGGCTTTGGCCTGGATTAACTGAATCCAATACTGTCCCCAGCCCGCCTCGGACGATGTTTCGTTGTTCATGCAGTAGAGGACGTGACCGTAAGGCAAGCTGTACGACAGCATCTTGGCGACGAATGCCTCTTGGTATCTCCGGATCAAGTCATAGCGGCTGAGGTAATGCTCCGTGCCGTCAATGGTGTGGAAGAAGGGGTGTTCGTCATTGTAGAGTTGCGTGTTGGCGTAGTCGGTTGCGAAACCCGATTCGTCGTAGGAATAGTTGGTGTTGTTCTTGGGATTCCACGGACTGGTCTCCCAGTTCTGCGTCGCATAGTCGAAGCGATCCCAAACCTCGATCTGCACGATGATCTCGCGCTCGGAAGTCCACGCCAGCATGTCCTGGAAGCGCTGCCAATACTCGTCGTTCCACTGGTCCAAGTCGAACTGCCCGTCCGGCAGCAGCTTGTGCGGCTTGAGGGCCTGCCCCTCGCGCTGACTCATCGTGCAGCGGACGTAGTTGGCGCCGACCGCCTGGATCTCGTCCAGGTGTGGTTCAAGGTCGTCGAGCAGAAAGATGTGATCGGTTTGGCTGCCGCCCAACAGCATCACGGGCTCGCCCTTGTACTGCCAGTAGCGCGGATTGTTGGCGTGGGGTTTGATCCGATCCGCACCATCGTCGTCGGCTGCCGACGGCGTGGCAGCCAGCGACAGTAGCGACAGCGCGATGGTGATCCAGGCACCACACATCCAGGATTGGGCGCCATCTGCAATTGGCATCGGCTTGGGTCCTCTCAGGTCGAGTCTCATTGGCTGGGCCCTGTTGGCGGGGATTCCCCCTGTGGAGCTGGCGCCTCGGCGTTGGCCGGACGGTCAACCGCTATTCGCGATGCTTCACGCTCCAGACGCCCGAAACCTGCACATCCGGCTGCGAGGCCCGATAGCTGCGCGTTGCGATCCCGGAGGTCATGGACCCGCGGCGGGAGAACGGATTGCGGAGCAATAGCGCGCGGCGACGCAAGGAGGCGACGAGATGAACGCGATCTGGATTACGGTGGATAGCTTCAGACAGGACCACATTCACTGCTATCGGCCCGAGGGAACGCGCGACCCCAGCGGCGAGAGCATCAACGTGCAGACGCCGAACATGGACCGGCTCGCGCGTGAGGGCGTGAAGTTCACCCGGATGCGAGCCGAGGCGCTCCCGACCGTGCCATGTCGCAGGGGGAGCTTCACCGGGCGGCGCGTGTTTCCGTTCGTCGAGGAGGCGCCGATGAAGGGCATGTACATCACGCTTCCGGGTTGGCGCCCGATCCCGCAGGACGATGTCACGATCGCCGAACACCTCAGCGAGCGCGGCTACACGTGCGGCTTGGTGGCGGACGTGTATCACTTGATGAAGCCATCGCAGAACTTCCATCGAGGCTACCAGAGCTTCCAGTGGGAGCGCGGCCAAGAGTACGACATGTATCAGAGCGGCCCGCTGCCGGAGGGGTACATCGAGCGGTTCGTCAAGCCCGGAACGGAGATGACGCCGGGACGGATGCGCGTCCTCACGCAGTACCTCCAGAACCAGCTTCACCGCGAGGGTGACCACGACTTCCAGGCGGCCAAGACGTTCCGGCGCGCGATCGAATGGCTGGAGCGGAATCACGAACAGGAGAACTTCTACCTGACCGTCGAGAGCTTCGATCCGCACGAGCCGTTCGAGGCGCCGCAACGGTTCATCGACATGTATGACCCCGACTGGGACGGGCCGGAGCTGATCTACGGGAACATCTATCAGCGCAGCGAACTGACCGACGCGGAGCACCACCACGTGCGGGCGAGGTATGCGGCGGAATGCACGATGGTGGACTTCTGGATCGGGCAACTGCTCAACACCCTCGACCGGCTCGGGCTCGCGGAGAACACGGTCATCGTGCTGATGTCAGATCACGGGAAGATCCTCGGCGAGCACGGGCATTATGGTATGCCGCCGCAGGACACGGGGCTTGAGTTGAACGCCGTGCCGTGCTTCATCCGTCACCCGAAGGGCGAGCACGCGGGCACGACGTGCGATGGGTGGCTCTACAACACCGATCTCGTCGCGACGATGCTGAGCATGATGGGCGCGGGGGAGAAAGAGCGGGTGGATGGGATCGATGTCTGGCCGGGCGTGGATAGCGGCGATCTGAGAGACCACGCGGTAGGGGGGCATGGGCAGATGGTCTCCTGCTGGCGGGAGGACTGGCTGTATCTCACCAACACCGAGCAGAACACGACGGCGCTGTATAACCTGGCCGACGACCCGTATCGGCAAGATGATGTGGCTGGGAAGTATGCGAGCGTGAGGGATGAGATGAAGGGTTTGGTGGAGGCGGTTGTAGGAGAGTGACGGGCGCGGACGACGGAATGGTGGAGGTGATGCGGCTGTGAGGAACATCCGTTTCGGGTTGGTGATCGTGGCGGCCATGCTGGTGGCAGGTTGCGAATCGACGGAGAGGCAAGCGGCGGGACTCAGCGCGCAAACGGGCGTGGTTGAACGCCCCCGGCTGACGCCGATTCCGCAGGTCGCCAAGATCGGCCGCTGGACGGACATGACGTTCAGCCCCGACGGGACGCGAATCGCCGCCGGCACGGACAGAGGCCTGTACATATGGGACGTTGCGACGGGCTCCGTCATCGTCGGGTTCGATGGCAACCCACCCAACCACGGGTGGGAGAAGCCCGTCTACTCCGTGGACGGATCGCTCCTGGCCATTTGCCAGTCGCCGGGGCTGATCACGGTGCTCGAGACGGAAAAACACAGCGTGGTCGCTCGGCTGCGCCCTCCGGACGACATCGGCAACCCGGCGGGATTTGCGTTCGGGGAGGCGGAGCGCGGACGGCCCATCCTCGCAATCACGTACGACGCGCGGGTGGCGATTTGGGATTCGGAAGACTGGACCGTGGAGATCGCGCCCGAGCGCCTCGTCAACTGGTGGAACCTCCCGATCCGCTACGTGCCGTCGGCCCGGCGCTTCCTGATTGTCAGTAAGAGCGAGCATCTGATCTACTCGGTGAGTACGGACGGGGCCGATGCTGAGATGATCGAATGGCCCACCGGCGAGGCAGACGGGGAGCCGCTGGCGTTGGAGATTGGCCGGGGGCCGACCGATGTGTTTCTGTGTCGGGGCGCGGAGCGGGTGGCGTCATTCTGGGAGCTGGGAAACGGCAAGATGGAGATGGTGGGCGAACTCCTAGAGGCCGTGCGGGGTCTGACGCTCACCCCGATTGGGCGTGGCGAGCAGGTTCTGGTGTGGCAGAACGGCATGTCCGCCGCCCGGTTCGGTCCTCCGAGAGGGATCCAGGTCCGGGATGTCCGCACCGGCGAGACGATTCGCGAGTTCGGAGGCGAGATAGAGCCAGAGGCGGTGCTCGCCAGCCCCGACGGGAGGCGCGTGGCCACGCGCACGCGCGGGGAGGCGGTGCTGTGGGACGCTGAGACGGGCGAGCGGATCGGCGAGCTGGGCCTGGCGGACCACCCGCCCTTCGCCGCGCCGGTCGCCGTCAGTCCCGATGGGCGGATGATCGCATCGCTTATGCCGGACGGGCGCGGGGCGCTGTGGGACCTGACGGACGTGCGGATGCTCCGGGCGTTGAAGGGGGCAGTGGGACACAAGCTGCAGTTCTCGCGCGACGGTCAGCGACTGATCGCGTTCAACGGGGAGAAGGCGGTGGTCTGGGACGTGTCGTCCGGGAGGAAGCTGGGGACTGTCCGCCCGGGGGCCTGGGGCCCTGAGCGCCCAAGTTCGTTTCATCTGTCGCCTGACGGCAAGCTGGTCGCAGCGGCGCTGCAGAACGACGACGCGCGATGGTTGGCCGTAAGGCTCTACGACGCCTCGAGCAACAAGCCGGTCGGGACGCCCGTGGACCAGAGGCACGCGCTGCGCATCGGAACTGTGGCCTGGTCACCGGATGGCAGTCGGCTACTGATCAGCGGGCACGAAGCCAGGCAGTGGGGGCCGCCCCGCCTGATTCTGCTGGAGGTGGACGGTGGCGAGATCGTTTGGGAGAACAGCGATGGCCTGGAAGCCGCCTATGAGTTCCCGGTCACGAGTGATGGACTCCACGCGATCGTCAGGGACGGAAGGCGGATCGCGGCAATCGACATGCGGACGGGGCAGGTCGTATCCGAGCACGAGATGCAGGTCTCGGTAGCCTACATGCGCGTCGCCGCCGACGGGGAGATCGCGATGTTCCACGATGGGGCGGAGACGCATGTAATCGAGCCCCTGACGTGGCGGACGATCGGCGAGTCGCCGTTGCCGGTCAGGATACCGACGGCGCCAGGGCCGGGCGGGCGGTGGGTCGCGCACTCACGCGGCGCGGGGATCAGCCTTAGGGACGCCCGAACGAGCGCAACCAAGCTGACGCTGTGGGCGGTTACCGAGCGGGAGGGCGAGCGGGAGGGCGAGCGGAAGGCGACGTGGGAGGACGAGTGGGTGGCGTTCACGCCGGAGGGGTATTGGACGGGATCGGACGGGGCGGGGGGGCATTTGAGGTGGATGGATGAAGCGGGGGCGATGTTCACGGCGGATGAGGCCCCGTGGCTGGAGGATGCCGAGAAGGTGCGGGGGGCGTTGGCGGAGTGAGGGGCGGCGGACGGAACCAAGCTGGCGCTTGGCGGTACGACGGAAGCGGCGACGGCGTCGGGGCTGAAGCCCCTCTTACATGGGCTAGCGCTAGTCGGCGTAGGCCATGACCTCGACAAGGTGGCGGCCGGTGTTGGCGGAGTTGTGCGTCTGATTGATCCGGATGAATCGGGCAAGGCGAGGCTCGAACTCGCACGTGTATCCGAGCGAGGTGGAGGGCTCGGTGTTGTCACGCATGTCGCTAGCGAGGTCCCACGATTCGCCGTCGAGCGAGGTCTCAACCGTGAAGCCGTAGTAACGTTCGTCCCCGTAGAAACCCACTACCACGACGCGAGAGACCGAGGTCGGGTCCTCAAGATCGACCTGCCACCAAGCGTCCCGGCCATCGCCGACATCGGTCGCCCAGAACGCGTTGGTGTTCCATGTGATGCCGTCGTTGGCGAGGTGCATGGGGAACGGGTCCAGGGCGTGGGAGCATGACGTGGGCTTGCCGGTGGTGAGGCTCACCGCGTCCGGGGCGAAGACGCCACCGTACTTCTCGAGCAACTCCGTAGCGATTCTGATGCTGCTCCCGCGCGGCCTCGTAGCGTGATGTTCGGAGGCCTTCGGCCAGGCCTGCTCGTGGGCGTTGATATCCGCAAGCCACCCGTCCGTGTCGAACTCTCGATCCTCTCTCACCGCGGCCAGCATGTGGTCGGCGACGGCCTGCCACCGGCCCCGGTAGTACACGTCGATCATCCCCGCCCACTCCTTGCGGGCGTAGTCGTTGATGGCACCCGTGCCCCAGAGCGTCAGGACGTTTCGCGAATTCCACTCATAGAGCGCGCGCTCTTCAGGCGTGTTACCCCAGCGCCTCGCGTCAGCGATGTTTCGGCCGAGCAAGAACTCCTCGCGGGTCGCCAGCAACCGATCGAGGTCGCTCAGCACTCCCTCGTACTCAGCGATCGCCGCGACCAACGCCGCCTCGTCTTTGCCGTGGAATGCCTTCGTGGCCCGCGCGTGGATGTGCGGGGCTATGTTGACCAACACCTGCCGGCCTACGTTGACCACGTCGAAAGCATAGGTGTCGACGCCCTCCATCTTGTCCGCGCAACTCAGCAGCTTCCGCCAGGCCTCGACAAGGTCGGGCGTGGAGTACCTGGCGCTGCCGCTCGGTCCGATGCCGGGTCGGTGCGTGATGTTCGATCTCGACCCCGAGTTGCCCGAGTAGACCAGCCGCAACAGATCTTCCCACGCGCTTGCCGCGGCGGCCGAGCGCCGACCATAGCGGTGCCTGGCGTGGTCGCGTATCCATGCCCGTTCATTGACGGGCCCGTCGCGCCACGTCTGTTCCAAAAGGAACTCGAAGGCAACCGGGTTGTAGCCGAACCCCTCGTTGACGGAGCCGATCCCCGACAGCCTGCCCGAGTCCGGCGAGGCCATCGCATCATGCAGATCGCGGTTGATCTTAGGGACGTTGCCCTCAAGGCGGATGGTGCGGCCGAAGTTCTGAACCACGCACCAGAGCCAGGGCTTGCCGTAGAAGGCGTCGGTCTTCGACCAAGCGGGGTTGATCTCGCAGTAGAGGTCGAGCAGGAGCAGACGGTCATCCGGCACGGCGTCGAGGAAGGCTCGCGCGCGAGGTTCAGTCCAGAAGCCGGGGTTGTTGACGAAGAGCCACCCCTGGAGGACCCACGTGGCGTCGGGATCGACGGAGGTCATGCCAGACAGGATGGCTTGGCTGAGATCCGCGAGGTACTCCGGCTCGCCGCTTGGCGGGCTCATCTCGATGAAGGTGTCGGCGGCATAGATGTGATCGGTGCCGAACAGCTTCTCTTGCTCCTCCATGAAGGCGCGGGCGACCTCCTGGAAGGCAGGTGAAGTGGGCTCGAGGAGATGGGTCTGCCACTCGATCCAGTGGATGGTGTGGAGCTTGGCCTCGGGATAGAGCCGGGCCACGCCCGGAGGGACGTGTCCGGTGAAGCCCTGGAGCACGGGGGTCATGCCGAGCGAGCGTTCGCGCTCGAGGATCTGCTTCTGGAGGGTCACGTGCTCGTCGATCCACTCTTGCGGCAGCGGCCCGCCAAAGCCATCCAGGCATCCCATCCAGCCGAAGGGCAGGTACGGCGGCCCGGCGATGAACTCGCTCATCTCCTCATCGGTGAGACCGATTCGCTTGCCGACCGCCTGCCAAACCGCCTCCTGCCCGGTGACGGCGAGAGGCATGTTCACTCCGTTCAGCGCCATCCAGTCGATCAGCCGTCCCCACTGCTCCCAATCCCACCACACCATCATGTAGCCGAAGGCGCAGTAGTTCAGCAGATAGCGACACTCGTGCGGGCTCGTCCTGCGCAATACCGGCGAGACGTCCGGCAGCACACCGGGAAGATCGAGCTGATTCCCATACAACGACACGTGACAGTGGCAGTAGTACTTGAGGTACCAGTTGAGCCCGGACGCAATTGAGACTCCGTTGTTGCCGCGGATCGTGACGCGCCCGTCGCGCGCTTCAATCTCGAAGACATCGCCGTCGGGATCGGGCAGGTCGACCTCGAAGGTGAAGTCGCGGGCACGGTCGCCGAGGACTCGCTTAGCGAGGGCGTCGACGGCAGCGACATCGGCGGATGCGGTGGCGGAGCAACAGATCAAGATGGCGGCGAGCGCGCGGGTCATTGAGGTGCACCCCAGACGAAATGCACCGGCGAGGGCGCCGGTGCTACGAACGACAGGGATTAGGCGAACATGCGGAGGATGTTCGCGTAGTTGGCGCGGACGTCATCGCGGCCGGAGATGGTGGGTCCGTGGCCGGGGAGGACGTGCTCGACATCCAGGTCTGAGATGCGGCTGACCTCGCGCATGAGCGTCTCGTGGTCGCCGCCAGGGAAGTCGGTGCGGCCAACCCCGCCCGCAAAGACCAGATCGCCTGTAACGAGGGCTTTCTCAGCGGGCCAGTAGACGCAGATCGAGCCCGGTTCGTGGCCAGGGGTGTGGTAGATCTCGATGGCATTGTCGAGAGCCTCGACGGGTCCCTCTTCGAGAAGGTCGGTGGCCTCGAAGACAGGAATCTCACTCGCCAGGAACTGGTACATGATGTCGCCAACCTGGTCGAGGTACTCGATGGCAGCGGGGTGCGCGCCGATCGGGACGCCCATGTTGGCGAAGCGCGCGATTCCCTCGAGGTGGTCGGGGTGCGAATGTGTCGCGATCACCATACGCAGTTGCTCCGGATCGACGCCGTCGGCGCGAAGGCGGCTAATGAGATCGTCCGCGAAACGCGCGTGGCCGACGTCAACCAGCACTCGCAGGTCGCCGCCGAAGTAGTATGAGTTGCAGTTGTTCTCGAATTGCTCCCACGGATAGGCGTATAGGTTTTCGGTGAGTTTCATCGGAGTTTCTCCGGGGCGAGATGGAAGGCGTCGGGGTTGAAACCCCTCCTACAACGACGCGCGACTAGTCCGCAGGCAGGCGGTTGATGCACTCGGCGAGGGCCTCGGCGTATGGACGAAGAGGCGCGATGCCGGCCTTGGGCAGATTGACGCTGGCGAGAGGAGCATAGGCCGGGCGGGCGGCGGGCTGATTGAGGTCGGCGCTTTTGATCGGATCGACAGGAACATTGCTCAGGCCGGCTGCCGCGACGATATCGCGCGCGAACTGAAGGCGCGAGACGATCCCAGCGTTGGTCATGTGGTACGTGCCATAGGCTGTCGTCGCCGCGAGCCGCCAGATGCCGTCCGCAAGATCGGGCGCGTAGGTCGGGCATCCGACCTGGTCGTCGACGACCGTCAGAGCGCCCCGTTCCTTCGCCGCGCGGATGATCGAACGCACGAAGTTGTGGCCCCACGGCGCGAACGTCCAGGCCGTCCGCACGATGAAGTGCTCGGCGAGCTTAGCCCGGACGCGCTCTTCGCCATCCAACTTCGAGGCGCCGTACACGCTGATCGGCGACGTGGGACTGTCTTCGGTGTAGGGCTCGGAACCCTTGCCATCGAAGACGAAATCCGTGCTCACCTGCACCATCGCCGCGCCGGACTCCGCGCAGAGGGACGCCAGAAGCTGAGGCGCCTGCGCGTTGACGAGGTAGACAACGTCCGGGTCGTCCTCGCACTTGTCGACATCGGTGAGCGCGGCGCAGTGGATCACGAGATCCGGCCGGAACTCCTCCACGCAACGTCGCGTGGCCTTCTCGTTCGTCACGTTGATCTCGTCAATGTCGACTGCCAGGACCTCAGCCTCAACGCCGATGCGCTCAACCAACGAACGCCCAAGCATGCCCTTGCCGCCGGTAATCAAGACACGTCGCAAAGCGCGCTCCTTTGGTCTCACTCGTATTCGCTGAACAACCCATGTTCCCACGCGATGCTAGATGCATCGTAGTAAGATTGGTGTGATTCTCCGGCATCGGCCCAGACCGAATCGAGCACGCCGTGTTGCAGCGTGCCTCGCTTCAGGTAGGCGTTGTTGACGTCGGTGATCTCAAGCTCGCCCCGGCCTGATGGCACGAGTTCGGGGATGATATCCCAG
>PVBE010028628.1_pt1 | contig 28048 bp, 16 predicted proteins | sample 1631181 | NCBI WGS metagenome assembly PVBE01 (sample SAMN08397723, study PRJNA350692) | Marine metagenome, whole genome shotgun sequencing project. | isolation source: water | place: Pacific Ocean | collected 2012-04
GTCGAAATCAAGGACACTTCCCTTGCGAATCTGGGGCACGTGAGTGCCAATATAGAGGAGGGGTGGATGAGGGCCAGGAATCCCAGCGATGCGAAGCGGTTCAGAGAGGTAGTCATTGTTTTGATGGAATGGAAAATCGGGAGAGAAGGATGTGTTCACCTTGGCTTGCCCCGTTTCCGGCAGGAGCACCGATGGTCCCGGATAGATTCGAGAAGGGAGCGGTTAAATTGGAACCTTTAGCGAAGGTGCGTTTTTTGAAGCGGTTGCGATGTTTTTGACCTGAGTCAAAAAATGAAGAGCTGATGGCGCCTTGAGTTTACATAAATGGTTGAAGATGACAGGGTTAAGCCTTGGAACGCCGAAAACCCCGGAAAACCAAGCGTTCTGCCAACAAACTGGCGATCGCTAGTATGGTTCTGGGAGTAATCCCCTTTGTTGTGGTGATCGCCAGCCTGATGGCAGGGGTGCAACATGTCATTGGAATACGGCGGATCGTACTTGGGGCGTTGATCCTCACACCAGTCCCTGCGATCATATGTGGCCATATCGCACGTCAGCAGATTCGACATCGACAGATTCAATATGCGGTAGGACCGGGGCGGGGATACGGGATGGCCCAGGCGGGGTTGATCCTCGGCTATCTTGTAACGGTGCCAGCTGCCGGATTCGTTGTTTTCATGCTGATAACCGGAAATAGCATTTCTTAGTGATCCTCGGCTATTTGCTGATACCGATAGCGTTACTGTGTGGATCGCCGGAGAGATGAGCCACGTCTGTTGATCCCGGGTTATTACGGGAACCCTACGGACAGTTAAGTCCACTGCTAGTCCCCGGCATTGAGGGGAAAAAATATAAAGAGCCCGCAAAATCCTGGAGATTAACACGGCTGCTGCGGATAAACCCAAAATAGAACCCAGTCGATCCAGCAAGCCAGCTACGGCTGAAGACTTTAAGTCCTTCATGGAGCAAGTCTCAGGGAAGGGTTTTTGGAGGATGTGGGGGTTGGGTTCAGCAGTCACGCTGGACGATCTCTACCGCAAGATAGAGACCCTGAAGATTGACCCTCACAACCGCATCAGAGCGGCTGACATCGCTTGCCAGCTCTGGGGGGACCTCTGAGGGAGGCAAGCACCTCAACGGCAAGCCTGTGAAGGATCCACGAGCAGTCCTGATAACCCGGCTTCAGGGTGAGGGGGTGATCAGGAAGAAGAGGAAGTGACCCAATCCACGCGGGTCGGGGCGGGGTGAGGGGGGCTTGACGGACCTCGGCCTCTCTTCTTTGATGGAAACGTGGAACATATTAAGTGCAGCGATTGCGGTAATGATGTTTCGGCCTCGGCAGCTTCATGTCCGAACTGCGGAAACCCACTCACTCCCGAACCTCCGCAACCGAATCCGGGAGCGGCTGGGCCACCGCCCACCCACCGGAAGACCAGTGGTCTGGCGGTTTGGAGTCTTATCTGTGGACTGGGCGGACTGGTTTCAGGTCTTCTCGCCGGATTGCCCGCCATCATCATGGGTCATATCGCGTTGGGCAAGATCGGCCGGAGTGGCGGTGCGCTGGGAGGCAAGGGCCTGGCACTCACGGGAGTGATCCTCGGCTACCTGTCGATTCCGCTCACGGTCGTCATCGTTATCCTCGTCGGCATGGTGAGTGGCGGATTCAACGAGACTGGACGGGAGATCAAGACCAAGAGCAAACTCCAAGTCATCAATGCTTCACTCACAGCATACCGGATTAGGGCCAATCACTTTCCATCTGAGTTGCAGGGTTTGAAGGCCCTTGTCGAAAGGCCCACGACCGCCCCGGAGCTGGGAGCCGAGTTTCATGACGCTCCCGAAGGATGGCTGGGACCAGGAGTTCGTCTACAGGTATCCCGGATCGAAGGACCCGAGCCAGCCGGAAGTGATCTCGAAAGGAAAGGACGGCGAACTCGGCACTTTTGACGACCTCAGCAGTCAGGATGGGCAATACTAGAAGCCCGGGATAAGCCAGTTGCTACCTGACCCGGACCACGCGGATCGGGGCGGGGTGTGGTTACTTGAGGGATTCTGTTATCGACTCAGCGTCTCTCAGTTTTTCCGACATTGATTTCGGCAGATCAACCTCTTCGCCTTTGCTGTTCCAGTATTTCCCGGAAACCTTTTCCCCGTCTTTGAAGGTTGCTTCGATCGACTTCTGTCCGTTCTCGTGCCACAACGTCCAGAGGCCATCCTTTTTGCCGTCTTTGACCTGGCCCAAGATCGATACCTGTCCCGAATCATATATGCCCTTTACCCACCCGTTGTATGGTTTCGATTTGTTGACTTGGTAGCGGAGGTCGTTTCGCTTTTGAAGCGAGTCTTGTTCAACAGCGACTTTAAGGAGTCGCTCAATGTCGTCATCGCTCAGCGGCTTCGGTTTTTTGCCAGACGACTTCTCACCACACCCCGCGACCAGGAGCGCGGCAACCAGCAGGACGAGTATCTTCATAGCACCGCGACTCCTAGCACAGCCGAGGCGCAGAGGGCAAGCGGGGAGAGGCGGCCTCATCACCGCACCATCGGGGCCCTCTTCCGTTCCGCCTACCTAGCGAACACCGAGGTCCTCTTCATGGGCCCAGGTGCCCGAAATCATTCAACCTGTCTCCTGCCCGGCCAATTTGGTCCTTCCTTGGCCGTCGAGCGTCGATTCTAGCCTTGGCACCGTCCTCCAACGGCATTAAGTAGTTTTCAGAGCAACCTATTTCTTCATGGGAGAATTCAAATCACCAGAAACCGTTGAAGCAGAAACGATGCTTGCGAAAGCGGTTGGCATCATGAAGGCGAACGGAAAAGTCGATGAGAGCGAACTCTCTGTTCTGCGGGATATCGCCTCCAGACTCGGAATCGGGGAGGGGACCATCGCCGCGATCCTCAATGACCCGGATTCAGCGGAGAACCCCTTGCCCACGGACCCTTTCAAACGCGCTCTCTTCCTCGTGTTCATGGCATCAGCCGTCTGGGCCGATGGCAACGCTGACGACGCCGAGAAAGAACTTCTTACGGAGATCGGTCGTGCCCTTGACTACAGCACGGAGCAGATCGAAGCAGCGGCGAGCGCCGTATCTTCGGCATGGCAGACCGAGGGGAGCGACCTCGACCCTTCTCTTATCGCGGTGCAGATCGCATCGCATTTCGGTTGATCCGAGCGCCAGGGCCGGAATGGATCCAACCGACGACGACCTCGGCTGCTGACTACCCCCCCCGCACTTGAAACGAATAGCACTGCTGACCAGCGGAGGAGATTGCCCGGGCCTGAATCCCTGCATTCGCGCCGTTATACGAACGGCCCTTGCCGACGACATCGAGACCATCGGGGTGCACCGCGGGTGGCGAGGCCTGATCGATAACGAGATGGAGCGCATGGATGCCCGCAGCGTCGCAGGAATCGTCAACCTGGGCGGAACCGTTCTCCGCTCGGGCCGCTGTCCGGAATTCAGGGAACCCGAGGCGCGGAAGAAAGCCGCCTCCCACCTCCTCGAACGCGGAATTGACGGCCTGATCGTGATCGGAGGCAATGGCTCGCTGAACGGCGCCTCAGAGCTCGCGCGCCAGACCAACCTGCCGCTCATCGGCATACCGAAAACCATCGATAACGATGTGGGTGGAACTGACTATGCCCTCGGGTTCGACACGGCCGTCAATACCGCGGTAGAGGCCATCGACAAGATCCGCGACACAGCCATCTCCCACGAGCGGCTCTTCCTGGTCGAGGTCATGGGCCGCAACCGGGGATTCCTCGCCCTCCAGGTGGCGCTTGCCTGCGGCGCCGAGGGAGTCCTGGTGCCGGAGGTGCCGACGGATATCACAGCGCTCTGCGCCCAGCTCGAGCGCTGCCGCGAGGCCGGCAAGGTCTCCAGCATCGTGGTGGTCGCCGAGGGAGACGACGCGGGCGACGCCTATGAGATCGCCCGGAAGATTTCCGACCAGTCAGGCTACGATCCGCGCGTCTCGGTCCTGGGCTACATCCAGCGCGGCGGCGCCCCCAGCGCCGCTGACAGGGTCCAGGGAGGGCTCTTCGGAAAGGCTGCGGTTGACGCGCTGCTATCGGGAGAGTCCTCAAAGCTGGTGGCGAGTCGAAATGGACAGGTCACCCTGGTCGAACTCGAGCTGGCCTGGAAAGAGACCCGCGAGCTGCCCGCGAACCTGCTGGAGCTTGCCAGGATTCTCGCCAGCTGAGCCGGGATCAGGTTCGTCAGTCCTTCTTGACCCCCGCCGAGAAGAGCCGACTCTCGGTATGGACGGCACCCCCACCTGCCTCGGGAAAAAATGTAATAGGGGTGAAACCTGGGACAACCAATTATCTCCCGACCCAATCCACGCGGATCGGGACGGGGTGTGGTTACTTGAGGGATTCTGTTATCGACTCAGCGTCTCTCAGTTTTTCCGACATTGATTTCGGCAGATCAACCTCTTCGCCTTTGCTGTTCCAGTATTCCACTGAAGTCATTTCACTGTCTTTGTAGGTTCCTTCCTCCTGTATTTGGCCAGTCTTTTCATATCACTCCATTCCTGCCACCCCCCCCAGGCGCAGGGGGCAAAGCCAATCCACGCGGGGGGTGGGGCGATCAGACTTGGATGTGGCATTTTCACCCGTCTGGTTTATCCTTCCGGTCCATGCAGCAGGCCTCATTTCGGTGTATTTTCCCCGGGTTCGCGGGAACCCTACGGCTTGCTCAGACCAGCGGACGGCCACATCACGGCGGGGAAAAGATGTGAAACCCCCGCGAATTCCGGAGGTTAACACGGGGGGTTCAACGCCTGCCAGGAAAGGAACACTGAGTGTTGTGAATAAAACTGGATTACTAAATTTACTCAGTGCTTGCCTGGCAATCATTGCCGTAGGCGGAACTGTGCTTGGCGGTGTGGTGTTGGCATTTGACAAGTCACTTTGGCCTGTCGACGGATACGTGCTTTACGTTGGACACATTGCCCATATGCTTGTGATTCCAACCAGTGCCATAGCTTTTGCGAAGGGGCGCACAGCCAATCCAAAGACACGTGTAACATGGCTGGTCACTCAGGGAGCCATCTTTGTTCTAGCTCTGGTTGCAGTCATCCTAACCTATCAAGGCATGTTCAATTATGGGTGGTGGCCTTCGTGAACGGCTGTTTCCCTGCCTGGTGTGGTTCGGATTTCTGCACCCCCACCTTTCCCGGGCCTCCCTGCGAACCCGGCCTGGAAAAGCGATTTACTAGCAGTTGTGCGGTGTTTGTATTCTCAATAACGAGAACTCGCGAGGAAAGGTCCAGATTGTTGCGACGGGCAGCACGACTGGCAGTAAGAAGATGAAAACGAACATGGCAACCGGTGTGGTACTCCTTGCGACACTGACGGGGCTCGCAGCCATTGTCGGAATTCTGATCTATGCGTTTCAAAATGACTCCGGCCACACCGGTTTTGATCCCTATACAACGCTGGTCGTATTCGTCCCCGTAGTACTCGCCGGGATCCTGCGACTTGTGATGCAGCGCGGCAACACCGCCGCCAGATGGTGCGCCCTCTGCGCGGTTCTCGTCGGAATTACGGGAGTGGTATTGCTGGTCTATCTGGACCAAAGCAACACTCTCCTGCAGTATGAAGTGTGGATCCAGAGAGGCATGCCCTGAAGCGAGTTTCTGCGCGAAGTGCTCGATCTCGAATGGCGATTGCGTTGCCGCACTCTGCTCCCCTCATCATCACCCGGTTTCTCGCCCTGTTCGTGCCAATGCCCATCGCACACCACTCCGACCCCGTTTCCGCCGCTTCTTGATGATGCGCTCTGCCTAGAGCTCACGCACCCTCAGAAAAAACCTGACCGGATGATCGGCATCCGGCACGTAGGTGAAGTTGGTGAACGCCCCGCCGCTGGGGACTCTGCCATCAACCTCCAACCAAACTGCCAGATCAATTGAGGACTCGACCAGGTAGGCCTGATCCGGGATCGAATTCCAGGTGATCGTCATTTCTCCGGTCGCCCCGTCGCGGCTGATCGCCGTGATGGCGAGGGGCTCAGCGGGCCCTGTCCTCCTCAGGTCGATATAGGTAAACTTTCCACACCTGTCCGGGGCGCCAAGAGCGTCGGGCAGGTTGGCGTTGTCCGCCACCGGCGTATAAACACCCGTGGCCACGTCCATTGTGCCATACCACTTCTTGCCGTTTATCGGGCCGCCGAGAATGTATCCACAGAGATAGAGCGTGGTGCCCTCGGTGTTGACCTCGATATCACCGCTGTCATTGCCAATCACCCTGGCGCCCCCGCGCGGCTCATTGGGAACAGATCCCACCAAGGTGTCACCACCGACGACGTTGAGGTTGATCTTGTAGAGGTGGGGCTGATCGCCAGGGCCGCCGTAAGCCGTTCCGTTACGGTCAACTGCAAAATTGAACCCGGTCCAATTCGAGGTTGTGTGCCCGGTCAGTCTTCCAGGTCCCCATTGTGCGTTCGGGGCATCGCTGACCCAGTCATAGAGAAGGATGCCGCCGCCGTGCCAGGAAGCGTAAAGGCCACCCTTGCGACCATCGAGTGCTCCATTGTAAAAGACCCGGCCGTAGGATTGGCCGTGGTGACTCCCGCCCGGGTTATACCAGGTGTCCCTGAGTACAAACGGATTCAGTGAACGGAACTGGTTAGTGACCTGATCATAATCCCCAAATTCAAGCGTCCCGGTATACCGGCCCCAGGTCCGCCCGTCGCCGCCGAGGAACATTCTGCGGGTGTCATACATCCAGCCGTTGTCTACGTTGCTTGACCTGGGATTACCGGCAAGCAAATCAGAAAGGACAGTTCTGTATCCGCCAGCCTGCCCCTGTGCCTTGCCGAAAATGATGTAGCCGTCGTTCGGGTTGTAGAGACCTTTCCCGTTCCAGCCTTCCCCGCCAACGCTGTTCCAGCCCGTGTCATTGGACGTATTCCAGGTGGGATCGCTGAGATCGTAGATGCGGTCCACCGCGCGCTTCTGGGTAACCAGGAGGTAATGACTCCTGATGTTGGTGATCGGATTCGCCGCAAACCCATCCCATGCGCTGACAAAGGAAAGCAGGACAAAGACAGTGAGCGATTTCATGATTCTGGAGTCCTACCACACTGCTGGATACAGGGGAAGCGACATCGGAAGCCCGCACCCCCTGGTAACGAGGCCCGAGGAGCGATTCCGCATGCTTGACAATACGGTCGATCATTGTTGCGGTCAGGGTATGAAACGACCCTTCCTCCCGGTGCGGTCCACCCCAAAAATGTTCTGACCGTCCGGCAAAAAGGGAGCACGGATGGAAATAGCAATCCCCCTGCCGGCGTCCAAGGTTTCAATCCGATCGAGCACTCATGAAAACAACTCCATATACTTCCTTCATCGTCCCGTTGTTGGCGATGATCCTTTTTGTTTTCGTCCATCGCGGAGCGGCCGACGACTTTCTCGAATTCCGCTTCCAATTCGACACCGACACCGGCGCGCTCGTAGACACGTCGGGAAACGGCCTGGTGGACCTCTCGACGCCAACCAATGGTCCTGCCCACCGGTTCGAGGAACCGTCTCTCGTTGGTGGAAGTGGCTCCTCCATCGGGCTCGATGCACCCGGTAACGGGCATACCACCGGAAGCTATCTTCTGGTTAACGACCCTCCGCACCCGGATTCGTTCAGCTTTTCCATCTGGATCAAACCGGACAAGCCGGGCCAGCAGAACCCGCTCTTTTCACGTGAAAACGTCTGGTGGCCGTCACCAGGGGTCTTCTATTCGCTCTTGATTAACCCCTCCGGATCACTGACCTGGATCACCGGTCGAAACCAAAATATCGAAACGGATCCCGGACTGATCGTGGACGGGGAAATACACCACATCGTGGTCACCCATGCCGATTCAGATGGGCCCGACACCTTTCGGACGGATCGGGGGCGTCTCTATGTCAACGGGGTGATGGTGGCCGAAGTGGAGAACCCAACCGAGGTGCCTACCCTGGAAGCCAACATGGACGGAAGCGGTATCTACCGGGTAATCTGGCTCGGAAGCAAATCCAGTGGGCCTGGCTACAAAGGGGAGCTGGACGACTTCCAGATGTACAGCGCGGAACTGACTCCGGAGCAGGTGGCAGAGATATACCGAAAGCCGGGGTCAATCGCCGGTTCAGGTCCTTCGTTTGCAATCACGAGCATCATCCATGACGGCGGAACAGGAGAAGTGAGTATCAGCTGGGAGAGCCAGCCCGGCATGCGCTACAACCTGCTCAGCGTCACGGATCCGTCCTCCGCGGACCCCCAGGACTGGCCGGTCTATGGTGGCAACACGGACATCATAGCCACTCCCGACATTAACACCCTCACCATTCCTCTGCCCTCCGAATCGGAGCGCTTCTTCGTGATCGAGGAATTTCCCCCGCCCCCGGTGACGATCTTCGAGGAGAACTTCGACAGCACCGCGGCCGGAGCCCTCCCCTCTGGCTGGGCCACCGGCTTCGATGCCAGTGACACCTCCATGAATACGGTCTGGGCGCTGGGGTCGCCTTCCTCGATCGGTCCGGTTCCTCCCGGGACCCCGCTCCCCAGCGGCCCCAACTGCGTGGGCACGAACCTCGCGGCCGACTACGGGACCGAATCCAACACCTGGCTGCGCACGCCGGGCACCATCGATCTCACCGACGTGACCGCAGCGACCGTCGTTTTCCAACAGTGGGTGGAGATGGATGATTTTGGCAACCTGGACACAGGAACGGTGCGGGTCCTCAATGGCTCCGATCTGTCGGCGGGGACGGTGACGGAGTTGGGGGTGGTCCAGGCCGATATCACCGGATTCTCTGGTGGATGGGTGGAATTCTCGGCAGCCTTACCGGCGGCGGCGCTCGGTCAGGCGGTCGCGCTCGAGTTTGCTTTCGTAAGCGATGACTTCGCGGATGCGGATGGGCCGGGCTGGTACATCGATAACGTCATGATCACCGTCCCTGGCTCCTAGAGTGACAGACCCACGCTCACTTCAATCTCCCTGCCCGTTTAGGCCCCTTGACGAAAAACCAAGTTTCTTTCAGTAGAGCAGGGAGATCCCGAGCGACTATCTCCCTTGTATCCGGCCTTTTGCTGGCAACGGCTGGGTTTCTCATGGGCAAGGGAGTTGCTCCCTTGCTTGATATATCCCAGGACTGGAAGTTCCGGACCGGCGACCAGCCGGACTGGTCCAGAGCGGATCTCGACGATTCAGCCTGGCAGTCGATCAAGACGGGGCAGCCTTGGGAAGAGCAGGGACATCCGGAGTATGACGGATACGCTTGGTATCGCTTGCGGTTCACCGTTCCCACCACGTGGAAGGAACATCCTGAGTTTGAGGAGAAAGGAGCCCTGGCCGTCTCTCTCGGTCGGATTGATGATGTCGATGAGACCTGGCTCAATGGAACGAAAATTGGAAGCACCGGGAGTTTTCCCGATCACTACGAGCCGAGGTGGCAGGCCCTGCGGCAATATGTGGTGCCCGCCAGTTTGATCCGGTGGGGTTCGGAGAATGTGCTGGCGATTCGGGTCTATGACGGCTCCCGGACTGGCGGCATGTATTCGGGAACCTATTCGGTTTCCATCGCCTCCTGGTCCGATCTCTTGAAGCTTGAGTTCGATCTACAAGGTGGCGACGGGACCTTTCGCCAGAAGCAGTCCCCGGAAATCGCCGTGAAAATCCGGAACGGATCCTCCAGGATCGCGGAGGGTCATCTTCGCTGGACAGTTCACACCGATGAGGGAAAACGAATCTCCAAGGTGGCGGAGACACCCCGGCTGAAGCTCCAGCCTGGCCAGGAAAAGCTCTGCCTGCGGTCGTTTCCCCTGCCGGGCCCTGGATTCTATCGGGTGGATTGTGAGTGGGTGTTTGCAGAAGGTATAACGATTTCCGGAGACTCCATGGTTATGGGATACCGGCCAGAGGAGATCGAATCGCCGTTGACGAGCGAAGAAGATTTCGACGCCTTCTGGATCGAAACCAGAAAGCAGCTCTCCAAGGTCGACCCCCGATTTGAAATGATCAGGATTCCTGATCGGGACTCCAAGACTCACGAGGTCTTCGAGGTCAGGATGCGCAGTCTTGGTGAAGTGCAGGTTGCCGGCTGGTACGAACGACCGAAGGGGAACAATCCGGTCAAGGTGCCAGCTGTGCTGCGGGTTCCCGGCTACGGAAGCAGCATGCTCCCTGCTGGGCGCGCGGAACCGTTTGTCTTTTTTTCCTTCAATGTGCGCGGTCACGGCAACAGCCGGGAAGACGTCAAGGGGGCACCCGAGAACTACTGGATCCGCGGGCTCGACGACAAAACCGGTTACTACTACCAGGGTGCCTACGCTGATTGCATCAGGGCGGTGGATTTTCTCGTGACTCAGCCAGAGGTAGATAGCGAACGGATTGCGGTTACCGGAGGAAGCCAGGGCGGGGGACTGAGTCTCGCCACGGCGGCTCTCGATGACCGGCTTCATCTTTGCGCTCCAGACATCCCGTTTCTTTGCGACTGGAAGAAGTATTTCGAGGTCCGTAAGTGGCCTGAGATGGATCAGTGGATCGATGCCGGGGATGAGCGCACCTGGCAATCAACCCTGAAAACCTTGAGCTACTTCGACACCCTCAATATGGCGCATCGAATTAAGTGCCCGGTGTTGGTGGGGATCGGACTTCAGGATGGCGTTTGTCCGGCGCACACGATTTTTGCGGTCTACAATCGCCTGGGTGGAGAGAAGAGCTACCGAATTTATGCACGCTCCGCGCATAGGGTTGAGGCGGGACATGAAGATTTTCGCTATCGATGGATGGAAGGACACTTCAAACAGTAACGATTAACAAATCGCCACACCCCGCGACCAGTAGCGCGGCAAACAGCAGGACGAGTATCTTCATGGCACCACCCCGATCATTCCAGGCGCAGGGTGCGGCGCACGGGTTAGGCTGTGCAGGGTGCGAAGGTTTCCAGATCGGCGGATCGCGTGTAAGGAAACTTCAGGAGCTTGGCCTCTGCCGCCTCGTTCCCTTCGAGTTCGGCGGTTTGCCGTTCGCCCGGTTTCGTTCTTGGTTGCTTCGGGCGGCGCCTCCTGCTTGATGACTGGTATGGGGAACCACATCCGAGAACAAGCACTTCAGGCCGTTGCGGACAAGTTGGTTGAACTGGATCTTCCGCACCCTGTGCGGGTAGGGGTCGACGGAATCAGCGCCTCGGGCAAGACGTTTTTTTCGGATGAATTGGCGGCTGTCTTGCGGAGCAGGGGACGCGAGGTGGTTCGGGCGGGCCTGGACGGATTTCACAACCCGCCGGAAATTCGTCACCGCCAAGGTCCGACCTCGGTCGATGGATACCTCGAGGACTCCTTCGATTTCGAGGCAGTCCGCAGGTGCGTGCTCGATCCCTTGGGCCCCGGGGGGAATCGTCTTTATCGGGTCGAGGTCTACGATCACAAGACGGAGCAAGCGCGCGAGGTCCCTGTGGTTGCCGCGGATTCCAGAGCGATTCTGGTGTTCGAGGGCGTTACCTTGTTCCGCAGGGAAATCGCCGCTAGCTTTGATTTTAAAATCCTCGTGCAGACCTCCTTCGAGGTTGCGTTGGAGCGGGCCAAGACGAGGGATCTCGCCCACTTCGGGGATATGGAGACTTTGCTGACCAAGTACAACCAGCGCTTCATTCCGGCCCAAAGACATTACCTCAAGGAATCTCGCGCGGCGAGCGAGGCGGACCTCGTGGTGGGCAACGACGACTGGGCCCGGCCGATCTTGGAATTCTCCTAGAGGGTGGTCGAGTTACCCAAACTAGGCCAGAGCTAGTGTTAGTCTGGGCGTGTTGACGGTATGTTTCAAGTTGTAGATGGCCTAGTTTGGGTAACTCGACCAGCCTTAACCAGCCTCAGGGGCAAGTCGTTCTGGTGGGTTTACTCCAGCTTGAGAGCAATATCGTCGAGGTACCAACCCGTGAAATTAGCGACATCATCACTGATGAATTGGAATTCGATCACGATCTCCTCTCCGATCGCTTCGGGGGGGAAGGGAGCGGAGAAGGTCTCCCAGTCGATTGTGGATCCGGTGAGGTCAGAGACGATATCGGCACCGAGTTGCGTGCCATCCGACGCTCGCAGGACCCGGATGGATCCGTAGTCAAAAAGATCCGGATTGGGGGGCTCGATATCCTTGAACTGCTGAAACTCCAGAATGACCCCGCCAATTCCCGCGGCGGTGAGATCGATGGTGGGCGAGTGCAGCCAGATATCGGCATTGAAGTTGTGGTCGCCGGAAATGTTGGTTCCAAAGCAGTTGACTGATCCTCCTGCGCCCGAGGCCGGACCGAACCCTCCACTGGGTGCGCCCCACTCCCATAAGGTCAACCCGGTGGCATCATCGACCCCGGCGGTCCAGCCGCTCATGCCAGCCTCGAAGTCCTCGAGGTAGAAGGGGGGAACCGGTTTCTCCTCGTAGACATAGAATCGTTTGTCATCTCCCGGGAAGGGGATGGTCTCGATGTTGACTGGAGGCGTGGGTTCAATGTCGGTCAGAATGATGGGCCAGAGCGTGGGATCCTGATTGGCGGCCGGGTCGTCAGTACTACGAATATCGTAGAGTCGGCCGAGCTTGCTCTCCCAATTCAGAACGAGGTTGCCGGCGCCGTCGCGCTCAACCCACATTCGGTCCTTCAATGCCGGTCCACCCTTTCTGACGATCACGGCCTGGAGGATGGGGTTGTTGTCGTTCGGCAAGGGCGGATCACCACCAAGTTCCTGCTGCATGATGATGTTGATGCTGCCCTGCGGGGTGGCCTTCACTGTTCCGCGAAGTCCATGCGCCTTGTCGGGGCCCCAGGTATGGCCGAGGTTGGTGTCGCCCTCGGACGAGTAGTTGTCGAATTCCAGGATCCCATTGACACTGATGTCCCAGAAGCGGGTGCGATTCGCGCCCTCGTAAGTCAGCAGATCGACGATGTACTCCTGGCCGGGTTCGAGACCATCGATGTCGACAGGAAGGGGATTGGGGGCTGCCGACCATCTGATGTCGGCCATGATTTCGCTCAAATTGCTCGCGGAGCCGGGGGTGCCGCCGGTGAAGCTGGGCGCGGGAAGACTCCAACCGTCGATGGTGTGGGTCGAACTGGAAGTCACGGTCACGCCGTCCGAGGTGACCACTCCTTCATTGGTGACCGCGGCACCGAGGCCGGAGCGGTCGGTGAAGAAGGTCACACCGTTCACATCGGAGTCGTTGTTGCCGAAGATGTTGACTGCAATGACAACCTTGCCGGGATCGAGATCGGAATCGCCCGAGACAAAGAGGTCATCGGGTCCGAAGTATTCGATTGCGAAGAAATCGCCTTTCTCGGGGAGCGTGGGATCGGTGGGGTGGGAATCGCTGGCATCCTGAAGCTGATCCCCATCGGTGTCGCGGTCCGCCGGATTGGTAATGAATCCGTCCGCTCCTTCGGTGGTTTCCTCGCCATCGTTGAGGCCGTCGCCGTCGCTGTCCTGGTTGTGCGGATCGGTAGCGACGTTGAAGCCGTTGGCACCGGTGACCTCATCGCCGTCGCTGACAGTGTCACCGTCGGTGTCGGTGTTGAGGGGGTCCGTGCCAGTGTTGTTGGCGTCTACAAAGGTCCCCGTATTTGTCTCTGCTCCGTCGAGGAGTCCGTCGCCATCGGAGTCGGAATTGGTGGGATCGGTACCGTTCTCCTCCTCCTCGGAGTCGGACGAGCCGTCCCCATCGAAGTCGCCGGTGCCCGCTCCCGCTCCCGGTCCGTTCAGGAGTCCGGTGAGATCACTGAGCCCCGCGACCGGATTGGTCCAGTTCGGGCTGAGTTCCCAGGAGTCCACCAGGGTGTCGCCGTCGGTATCGCCGAGGACGAGGATGTCGAGTTGCTTGGCGAAGGCCATGGCAGTGTCGTCAGTGCTCTCCACCAGGATCGAGAGGCTGTTACCCACTTCTCCGGAGAGATCGGCATTGGCCTTCAACTGGTCTCCAGCGATGGTGAATTTGCTATTATCGTTGTCCCCCGCACCCGCCACCAGGGCATAGGTGTGGGATCCGCCATTGCAGTCCACTGAACTCAGGGTGGCCACCTGCTCGCCGATGGCCGCCCCGGGTGGGACCCCCCCGTCCGCATCGACATAGGCGAGCAGGATGTCTTCGGCGGCGGTGGGCGGGCAGGAACTGTGGACGATGATTCCCTGCAGGATGGCGTTGTTGTCGGCACCAAGGGAGGCCGTATTATTGGGATCGGCCGAAAACGGTTCGCGACCCATGACGACGTCGATGGTGCCGGCAAGAGAAGCATCGAACTCACCTGCGTAGGCGAAGCTGTTGGCAGGGGACCAGACGCTATCGCCGCCCTCGGAACCAAAATCGTCGACCACCAGCGCACCATTAACCGCGATGTCCCAGCGGCGGTCGCGATCGGCACCCTCGTTGAAGAGGAGTTGAACGCTGTACTTGTTTCCGGCAGTGAGCCCGGCAATTTGAATATTAATCGCCTGGTTGGCGCCGGCATTGGCCCATCGAATATCCCGCAAGACTTCGCTGAGGTTGGCTGCCGATCCAGGAGTGCCACCGGTGAAAGTCGGCCCACCGGCCCAGTTGTCAATCTGGTTGAAAACGCTGGTGGTGACCGTGACCCCATCGCTCTCGACCGCTCCTTCGGCGATCACGGCTGCACCGAGACCCACGCGGTCGGTGAAGAAGGTGACCCCGTTGACGTCCGTGTCCGCATTTCCGAAACTATCGATGGCGATGACCGCTGACCCGGGATCCAAAAGGAGGTCATCGGGACCGGCAATCTCTGTCACCGTGCCTTCGATGACATTGAAGGCCGTGAGATTCTGCACACTGAGGAAGAGCGCAATTGCGGTTATGCCAATATCGAGAATGGGTTTTCTCATGGGATTTTTAGTGGTTCCCCCGATAGGACGAAATTTCATCGATCGGCGTAAAGGGAATTCCCAGTAAGTTCTCCGGATGATTTGGATGTCTTAGGATTTCGATCATTTCCGGGCAGTGAATGGTCACGGGGCATTCTGTCGGGTGGCATAATCGCCACGCTTTTTGCGAAGCTCCTGAGCTAATCTGGTCTTTCCCGTTTCCTGGGCGAGCTTGATCGCCCGCTGGAGGGAAGTGAGCGCTTCGGAGAGTGCTCCCGTTTCGGCCTGGGCGGTGGCCAGGGTGTCGAGGAGTCCGGGGTTGCTCGAATTGGCTGCGGCATTGGCCTGGGTGGCGAGGGCGAGGGCTTCCTCGGGATCGCGCACGGCAGGGTCGGAGCAAGTGGCGAGGAGGTAAGCCAAGTTGTTCTTGATGTTGGCCGAATCGGGATGGGATTGCAGGCGGCGGCGGTACTCGGCCACGGCGGCGGAGGGGTTCCCGGCTTTTTCGTGCGCGAGGGCCAGGGTGAGCGCGATAGTGAGGTTTTCCGGAGCGAGGGCCTGAGCCTGCTGCAGGTAAATTACGGCCTCTCCAGGCTGTTCGATCTGAAGGTGTGCCTTACCCAGGGCATTGAGGAGATTGATGTCATTGGCTTTGGCCCGGGCAGCCTCAGCGAAGGCCTTCCGGGCCGCTTCTCTTGCTCCGCTTTGCCAGAGGACGGCGCCGTGAGCGACCTTGAGGAGGGGTTGGGTGGGGGCGTGCTCCACCGACTTGCCAAAGGCTTCGGCGGCAGCGACCCATTGGCGGGTACTCTGCTCCAGGCTGCCGAGGAAGTACCAGGCGCGGGCACGGTTGGCGTCGTCCAGGACGGGATTATTCGTTGGTTCGGCCGCGATGGCCCGGTGGGCATGCCGGCGGGCGCCTTCAAGGTCGCCTCCGTCCTGATAGGCCCTGGCAAAATCAAGTTCGCCCAGCGGGAAGAGATCGAGGTCGTCGCTGGAGGGAAACGGAAAGGCAGCCTTGAAAACGACCACGGGGGCAGCTTCGAGCAGGTCGAGGTCGGAGAGAAGCTGCGCCAGTTTGACCGGCCCGCGGTAGATGACGGCGAGTTGTCCATGCTTGTCGACGAGGAAGCTGGTGGGAAGGGGGAGCGGACGTTCCCGGGAAAAGATCTTGCTGTGGAGGACGGTGAGGAGACGAAGGCCGTTGGCGTCTGTCACTCCAACCTGGAAAGGGAACTTCGACTTCCTGACCAGCTTCTTGGCATCGCCGAGATCGGGTTTGCTTCCGTCATCACTGACGGCCTCGATGGTGAGCGCGAGCGTCCGCAGATTCTTCGCCTTGAGAGAAGCATGGTGATCGGAAAAGTCTTCCAGTTCGGCGACACAGGGCGTGCACCAACTGGCCCAGAGATTGATCAGGGTGGGCCTTCCACCGGTGTCGCTGGGATCGTATTTCTGCAGCGCACCGGAGAAGTCGACGTATCCGAGAACTGGAGTGGGAACCCGCTGGGTGAGAACGACGCGAGCTTGCTCTGTTGGCGCGGAGGCGGGGAATGATCCTGCAACGAGATCCGGCGGGGAAGAGGCGTCCGGCCTCGGGGGCGATCCCTGTTTCAGGTGATAGTGATTGCCCGGGAGGAGGTCCCGGATGGTTTCGATTCCGCTCCCGGGCCAGTGGACGGTGAGCTGACCCTTCTCCCCCCTGGGAAGGGCACCCAGCCCGAAATGGATCCGCTTTGAAGACTGGCTTTGAAATCCCTCCCCGGCTCGTAGGACGCGGGTCTGCTTGCGGCCAGCAATAGTGAATTCGAGCACCGCGCCGATGGCATCTCGATTGCAGGTCCTTCCCTGCAGGCTGATCGTGAGCCAGGAGGAGTTTGCGGATCTGGTGAGGTTATTCTTGAGGAGCCGCAGCCGGGGAGCACCCCGGTTGGTGAGCCAGAAATCGAGATCACCGTCGCGGTCCCAGTCGACCCGGGCGAGGGCACGACCGTCATCGATGAGATCGAATCCACTGGCGGCCGAGATATCGGCGAAGCGGCCCAATTCGTTGCCGGAGGACGGACCTGTATTCAGGAAACAGCAGTGGCGTTCGAAGCCGCTGAAGGAACGCCCCCGGCCGATCATGGCGGAGAGGGCACTCCAGTTCTGGAGATAGCCCGAAATATCGATGGGCGAAACAGCATCGAGGGGAGACTGCGCCACGACCTGACGCCAGTAGAAACTTCACAAGTCGCCTGTGTCGTCAGGCTGGGTGATGAACCCGTTGGCCACCAGGAGGTCGTTGCGCCCGTCGTTGTTCAGGTCGGCGAAGAGGGAGCCCCAGGCCCAGCGGCCCATCGCCACTCCCGCCGTGAGACTGGCATCGGCGAAAGTTCCGTCGCCCTTGTTGAGGAAAAGCGAATTGCCGCGGGCGTGACGCTGAAACTCCTCGCGGGCGGTCTCTCCGGCCTCAGTCTGGAAATTACGCTGGTAGGCCACGCGATTGCCGGCGCTGGACCACATGTTGCTCACGTAGAGATCGCGGTCGCCATCGCCGTCGGCATCGCCCCAGGTCACGGACATGCCAGCCGAGATGTCTTCCACTCCGGCCTTTTTGGCCACATCGACGAATTTCGAATCACCATTCCCGTCACGGTCGTTGCGGTAGAGGTTGTTTCGGCCGTAGTCATTGGCGACGTAGAGATCCGGGTCGCCATCGTCATCGTAGTCATCCCAGGAGGCAGCCAGGGTGAAGCGGCGGTTGTTCTGGTCGAGTCCGAGTTCACGAGTGGCGTCGGTGAATCGCCAGCTGCGATCGTTACGGAAGAGGACGTTGCGCCCGCCATTGTTGGCATCGTGATAGGGGATGGGACGCCCCAGGATCTGTCCCTCTTCCTCGTTGGACCGCCGGAGGGAATAGCACCCGACATAGAGATCGAGATCGCCATCAAGATCGAAGTCGGCCGCGGCCAATCCCAGGGGGGCTGCTTCCGGTATGAGCTTGCTCCCCTTCACCACAAACCCCCCTCGGCCGTCGTTCTCCATGAAGATCACGCCCAGAGTGGTGGCGAGGGTGAGGTCCTGGTCACCATCGTTGTCGAGGTCGAGGAAAAGAGCGCACTGGGTCTGCAGCCGGAAGTCGGTGCCCGAGAGGGAGGAGGCGTCGATGACGGTGCCATCCGGTCTCGAGATGTAGAGGCGATTGGGAAGCCCTCCCGGTTCGCAAACATAGAGATCGTCCAGGCCGTCCCCATTCACGTCGCCCACTGCCAGCCCATGCCAGCCGGAGAGACCGATTCCATAACGGGATTCAAGCCGGGAGGCCCAGTAGTCCATCCCGTGATTGAATTGCTTCGGAAATTCGGGAAGGCCCCGGAAGACCGTCTTGGTAACGTCGCTAAGGAGCGGTCCGCCCAGGCTTTCGGTCTGCTCGAATTCCGAGATTGCGATCGCTTTCAGGGTGGGAGGCTCATCCGGCGACGGCCAGTTCCAGTGGCAACGCCACTTGGCGCGCATGGTCAGGGTGCCTCCGGGCGTTCGACCACTGATCTGAAACCAGGAGTTGCTCACCGGTTCTCCTGCATCGAGAGCAACCGAGTAGATCTTGAACTCGGTGCGTAGCTCGCGGGCTTCTGCAAAAGGGGTGACCAGTTGGCGGATCCCTTCAAGGAAGGGTCGGGCACGGGGACGCTGGTCCGCGGCGGGGCGTTTCACCACAAAGGCGGCGTCCTGGTGGACCACCACCAACCCCCCTGGCCGAAGTTCGGAAGGACGAAAATCCCTGTGAATCAGCTTTTGCAGATTTTCCAGGGAGAGCTTCGCGGGGTGGACCAGGATTTTTCCCAGGGCCTTGAGCTGGGCCGAGGCCAGGTCATTGAAGACCTCCCCCTGCCAGGCATCTCTGGAGGGTTCCCGGTGGAGGGTCTGATCGACCAGTCCGATGGGGGCGAAGGGAATCTCTGCGTTCCGGGTGGGGACGGCTGCAGGGGGCTTCGGTTTCTCGCTCTCCGCGGAGGATTCGTTGGTGGCCTGCGCCCGGTCCTCCGAATCGCAACTCACCGCAGCGGCGAGCAGGAAGAGAATGAGGAAGAAATCGACGGCACGCATCGTGGACTCAGAATGTGCGAGTCGGGATTCTTGCGCAATGCCCACCCAAGGGGAAGCCCTTCCGCTACCCCCCGGGGGCAAAATAAGAAAGCCGCGAGGAATCGCGGCTTTCTGCAGAAATCATTTCGAAGTGCTCCTAGCGCCTTCGACGGGCGAGCAGACCGATGAGCCCAAGACCGAGGAGCGCGCTGGAGCTTGGCTCGGGGATGCGGCTGATGACGACCCCCTGCAGGATGGCGTTGTTATCCGCGCCGGTGAAGGCAGTGTTGTTTGGATCACCAGGCAAAGGCTCTCGACCCAGGACAATGTCAAGTCCGCCAGCATTAGTCGAACTGAAGGTCCCGTTGTAGGAGAAGCTGTTGCTATTGGTCCAGACACCGTTGCCTTCGGAGGTCATGTCATCTACCGCCAGCAGGCCATTTACGCCGATGTCAAAGTGGCGATCGCGGTTAGCGCCCTCGTTGAAGAGCAGGAGAACATTGTAGGGCGTATTTGGTGTCAAGCCGCCTACGCCGATACTGATGGTCTGGCCAGCACCCCCATTGGCCCAGCGAATGTCCTGCATGATTCCCGCAAGGGTCCCGGCATCCGTGCCGGTAAAAAGGGGAGCGCCTGTCCAGTTGTCAATCTGGTTGAAAAGGTTGGTGGTAAGGGTGACGCCACCATTGGTTACGACCCCTTCGGCGCCCACGCCGGCCCCGAGTCCAGCGCGGTCGGTGAGGAAGTTCACTCCGTTCACGGTGGAGTCGCCATTTCCAAAAAGATCGACCGCAATGACGGAGAGGCTGGAGTCAAGATTCAGGTCGTCAGCACTGCCAAATTCATTGACGGATCCTGTGATGACGGTGAAGGCCGAGCTGGTGCCGAGGCCGAGGACGGCCGCCAAGGCGACGGCAGAACATAGTTTCTTCATAGTGCTGACAGTGGGTTTATGGATAACAGGCATTTTGGGAACAAATGAGTGAGGGACAAGAAGAAAGACTGGTTTTATGGCACAAGGCCAATCGGCTGTCTTCTTGCGAATGAATGGACTATGCGAGGATATGTCTGTTAGAGTGTCCCTATGAAAGGGGCTCCTCTCGTCAGGTTCAGCAAAGCGGTGCAATTGTCTGGCGCCTGTTTTTTAGTGTTTTTTGCAGGTTGTGGGGAGAAGAAGGGTGTGAATAACCCAGCAAAAGAGGATGAAGCGGTGGGAGTGGTGGCCGCCTTGCCGGAGTTTGTGCTCACCGATCAGAGTGGTGTATCATTTGGCTCTGCGGACCTTCAGGGCAAGGTATGGATTGCCGATTTCATTTTCACCCGCTGTGCGGGAACTTGCCCACTGCAGACTGGGGAGAAGAGCAGGTTGCAGGAGCAGTTGAAGAAGCATGATCTGTGGAAGGACATCCGTCTGGTGACGTTCACGGTGGATCCCGACTACGACACGGCCTCTGTCCTCGCGGAATACGCGGCGGCGCACGGGGCGGACACGAGCCAGTGGAAGTTTCTAACAGGATCGCGGGGGGATCTCTGGAACCTCAGTGCGAATGGTTTTCAATTTGAAGTGGCCGAGGATGCCAGGAACAGCGAGATGCCCATCCTGCACAGTTCGAAATTTGCCCTGGTCGATCGCGTCGGGCGGCTGCGGGGATCGTATGACGGATTGAAGCAGGAGGGATTGGCCAAGCTCACGTCCGATCTGGAGAAAATCCTGGCCGAGCCCGTCCCGGCGGGAGTGGGGAAGCCGGAAATAAGCTACAAGAAGTTTCCTTTCCCTGAGGAGATCGTTTCGCCGCCCTGGATGCAAAGCCGGCAGGAGTTGCAAGTGGCGGGGGCGGGGCGCATCGGCGCTTTTCACGACTTCAAGTTCAGTGACGAGGTGGAGTCGAGCGGGATTACTTTCCTGAACCGGATTGTGGACGACGCCGGCAAGTACCACAAGGCGGTGCACTACGATCACGGAAACGGAATCGCGGTGGCCGATGTGGATGGCGACGGATTGCTCGACATCTACTTCACCACCCAGATTGGTTCGAACGGGCTGTGGCGCAACCTGGGCGGGGGAAAGTTTCGCAACATCACCACGCCCGCCATCGCGCTGGCGGACAGGATCGGAGTGACCGCTTCCTTTGCGGACACCGACAACGATGGCGACCCCGACCTTTTCGCCACTACCGTGCGGGGGGGGAATTACTTCTTCGAGAATGACGGGACGGGGAGTTTCACGAACAGGACCGGGGCGGCGGGCCTGGGTTACGTGGGGCACTCCTCGGGTGGAGTGTTCTTCGATTACGACAAGGACGGATTACTCGATCTCTTCCTTTGCAACGTCGGGGTCTACACCACCGATGAGCGGGGGAAAGGCGGCTACTGCGTCGGTCTGAGCGACGCCTTCGAGGGACACACCAGGGAAGGGCGGGGCGAGCGCAGCATTCTCTACCACAATGAAGGCGGGAACACATTCGTGGACGTCTCCGGGAAGATGGGACTGCTCGATGAGAGCTGGACCGGCAATGCAGCCCCCTTCGACTACAACGAGGACGGCTGGCCCGACCTCTATGTGCTCTCCATGCAGGGCCACGATCAGCTCTATGAGAACGTGGGCGGGGAGAAGTTCGTCATGAAGAGCCGCGAGGTTTTCCCAAAGACCTCGTGGGGCGCGATGGGGATCCAGATCTTCGACTTCGACAACGACGGTCACCAGGATGTCTACATCACCGACATGCACTCCGACATGAGCCAGAAAGTCGGCCCCAACCGCGAAAAACTGAAAAGCGAAATGCTCTGGGACGAAAAGATGTTGCGCAGTGGTGGCCTGAGCATCTACGGCAACACGTTCTTCCGGGGCACGGGAGGGGGGAAATTCGAAGAGGTTTCCGACAAGATCGGCGCGGAGAACTACTGGCCGTGGGGATTGAGCGCGGGAGATCTGAACGCGGACGGCTTCATGGATGTCTTCATCGCCTCCAGCATGAACTTCCCATTCCGTTACGGCGTGAACAGTCTCCTCCTCAACGACGGCGGGGTGCGATTTGAGGATAGCGAATTCATCCTGGGGGTGGAGCCGCGTCGCAGCGGGCGCACCGCCAAGCCGTGGTTTGTGCTCGATCCCACGGGGGAGGACAGGGATCACGCCCTGGTGAGCACCCACAATCTTACCGAGCCGGTCGAAGTGTGGGGTTCCCTGGGGACGCGGGCGTCGGCGATCTTCGATCTCGACCAGGATGGCGACCTCGACATCGTGACCAACGAGTTTCACGACGGCCCCATGGTCCTGCTCAGCAACCTGGCGGAGAAGAAAGCCATCAAGTGGTTGCAAGTGCGCCTGGCAGGCACGGCCGCGGCGGGAGGATCAAACAGGGACGGACTGGGAGCGGTGGTGACGGTGGAGGCCGGCGGCAACTCCTACACCCAGGTCCACGACGGAGTTTCCGGCTACCTTTCCCATAGCGTGATTCCCCTCTACTTCGGACTGGGCGAGGCCGGCTCGGTCGAACGGGTGACGGTGCAATGGCCCTCCGGCAAGAAGCAGGTGGCCGAGGACGCCACCGTGAATGCCCTCCTGACGGTGACCGAAGAATAGCAGGAGGCCGCCATGCCCGGGGGGAGGCTGGAACCGGAGAAACCCCTTTACCTGAAGAGGATTTCAAGGAATCTCTTTGAGTTCCCTGTTGTTCTATTATCAACGGCATCCCCGGAGAGTCACCCCCACTGACATGTCCTCGATCCTAAGAAGACCCAGCCTGGTCCATGTTATCCTCTCGCTCTGCCTGATCGGTCCTGGCGGCCTCAGGGCTGATACGATCGCCCACCTCGGAGAGATTCGAGAATTCAGCGGGCCCGACGATCTGGACTTGGATCCCAGCCGAGTAGTGGTGGCCATCGATGTTTTCGGCGACTCGGATCGCCTGGTGAACGGCGTCCTCTTCGAAACGGACAAGAGTGATCTGCCCAATGTCACGGTCACCGCCAGCCATTCCATCGACGGCTGGACAAACCGCCCGGATTACTCCGGAGCGGATGCAAGCTCCGTGGCCAATCTGGAGGAGATCATGCAGGACATCCGCTGGACGCCGGCGCCCAATCCGGTGAGTGTCACGGTGACCGGCCTCACCCCGGGCATCGAGTATGAGCTCCAGATGCTCTTCAATGAAGGGGCCAATCGGGATCGGCGCTGGGATATCGGGATCGAAGGGCAACTGGCGGTCGACGACTTCAGTTCGGAAGGGGAGGGTTCGTGGAGCCCCAGCAATGGCTTTGCCTACATCGTGCCCTTTAACCTGGCTGCCGGTGACACCACCTTGAATGTGGAGATGCAGCAGAATATCGGAGGGCAGGGGGCGATGGGATCGGACAACAATCCCATTCTGCAGGCCTTCACCATCGCGGAGATCACGATTCCGCCCACGCCAGAAAGCCTGACCCTTTCGAGCAACACCTTCTTCGATACCCAGACCGTCGCAGTGGGATCGTTGAGCACCACCGATCTCAAGCGCAACGCGACTCACATCTATTCGCTCGAGGGAGCTGCGGCCGACAACGACAAGTTCGAGATCCTGGACGACGCCATCGTTCCCGGGCTTCACGACTTCGCAGGTGACGGTCCCGGGACAAGTTACAACGTGCGGGTGCGAACGACGGATGCGGAGGATCCCGCGCGATTTCTGGAGCAGGAATTTGTGCTGAGACTGGTGCAGGAATTGGCTCCCCTCGACATCGCCTTCAGCGCTAACTCGATCAGTTCCGGGGCAATCATCGACACGCCCGTGGGGCAGCTCAGCACCACTGACCCGAATGCGCTCGATGCCTTCACCTACGCTCTGGTCTCCGGTGCCGGAGACGGCGACAACGATCTCTTCAGCATCGATCAGCAATGGGTGCGAGTGGCTGATCGCCTGCCGGGTGGGGGAGCCCGGGTGACTTTCCGGGTTCGCAGCACCGACCTCTCCGGACTGAGTGTGGAGCAGAGTTTTGTTCTCGATATCTCGGAGCCCTCGTTACGCATCAATGAGATCATGGCCAGCAATGGCGGGAGTCATGTCGACGAAGACAACGAAGAAAGCGACTGGTTTGAAATCTTCAACGAGCAGGCCGGTGCGGCCAGCATGAATGGCTGGTATCTCACAGACGATCCCAACGATCTTACCAAGTGGCAATTTCCGGCCATCGCCATCGCGGCGAACGAGTATCTCGTGATCTTCGCCTCCGGGAAGGACCGCAGGCCAAGCAATGGCGATCCCCTGCACACCAGCTTCCAGCTCGACAGCGGGGGAGAGTATCTTGCCCTGGTCCGACCGGACGGAGTGACCATTGCGGACCAGAGCGACTTCGGCGACCAGTTCGTGGATGTCTCCTACGGGCCCAATCCCAACGCGACTGCGCTCGGGTTCTTCCAGTCGCCCACCCCCGGGGCGGCAAATAGCGAGATTGCTGAGCAGATTCTCAACGAGGTGACCTTCAGTCAGGAGCGCGGATACTACCGCGGTTCCTTTCGGTTGACCCTCACTCCGACCATTCCGGGATCACAGATCCGCTACACCACCAATGGATCAAAGCCGACCGCTTCCAGTGGGAGCATCTACACCAGCCCCCTCACCATTCAGCCGGAGACAGGCAGCAACACACGGGGAACGCGCCGGGTTCGAGCCATTGCGGTGCATGCCAGTGCGGCCCTCATGCCGGTAGCAACTCACACCTATATTTTCATCAATGGGGCGCAGAGACCGCAGACCGACGGCGTGGTGGGACAGAGTCGCTTCCTCTCTTCGATCAAGGATCACCCGGTGTATGGCCCGCTGATGGACGACGGGCTCAATGCCCTGCCTGCCATCTCGATCATCAAGCCGAGCGGGATCGGGAGCTCGGAGGGCGAGACCTCCATCGAATTGATCAGTAACGACGGGAGTGAACCGGGATTCCAGATCGATTGCGGGATCAAGCTCGTAGGAGGGGCCAGCACCGGATCACCCAAGAACAACTTCCGTTGTTACTTCCGCAGTCAGTATGGGGTCCCCAAGCTCCGCTATCCGCTCTTTGCGAACCATCCCTATACCCAGGGGGCGAGCGAGATATTCGACGTCATTCAGCTTCGCAGCGGATCGCATGACAACTTCTTCTGGATGGCGCATCCGAGCAACCCGGGAAACACCTTCCGTGGTGATGCGCAGTACGTCCGCAACCGCTGGGTGAGTGACATGGAGATGGTGATGGGTCATCAGTCGCTGCACGGCCGCTGGGCCCACTGCTATCTCAACGGGGTCTATCACGGGATCTACCATATCCACGAGCGCCCGATGCATCACTACATGGACAAGTATTACGGGGGAGATCCGGAGGATTACCACTACACCAACTCCGCCCGGAACGGGAGCAACCACGGCGGGGGAGATTCCTGGAGCGCGACCTGGTCGCGGGTGAAGAGCGCGGCTTCGGCGGGCGGTCAGCGGTCCAGAGACTGGATCAACTGGGCCCATCTCGCCGACAACCAGCTCCTCTACTACTACTGCGGCAACGACTGGGATTGGAGCTCCTCGCACAATTGGATGGCGGCGGGACCGAAGGATCCTGGTTTGGGGGGGTGGCGGTTCTATTCCTGGGATTGTGACGTGATGCTTTACGACGTGAACGAGAATAATCTGGGGCGAAATGCCCCGGACGGAATCTTCAACGCCCTGATGAACCACGACGATTTCCGCGTCTTCTTTCGCGACCGGATTTACAAGCACTGCTTTCACGGGGGTGTCCTGACCCCGAATGGACCCCGTCCCTACCACGATTACCGCATGAACGAGCTCTATGAAGCGATCATTCCAGAGACCGCGCGCTGGCAGCCGAGTTCGGCCACCCGCCTGCCCTGGGATCGCGACGGAGAGTGGACCACCGAGTGGGACTATATGCGGGATGTCTTCTGGCCGCAGCGCACCGCCGTCCTGCTAGACCAGTTTCGCGCCCGGGGCTGGTATCCGGTGGATGCTCCGGAATTCACTCCTCACGGGGGTTCGGTGAACGTGGGCTTCTCACCCATCATCAATTCGCCGGCGGGAACGATTTATGTCACCGCCGACGGGAGCGATCCGCGTCTCCCCGGGGGAGCGGTGAATCCCGTGGCTCAGGCCTACAACGGATCTTCGACCACCACCACCGCCATCGCCCGCAGCACCGACTGGAAGTATCTCGACGATGGAAGCGACCAGGGAACTGCCTGGCGCATGCCCGCCTTCCGTGACGCGGGCTGGGCGGAGGAGCCTGCCGAACTCGGCTACGGCGACTCCGACGAACAGACGGTGGTCAGTTTCGGACCGGATTCGGGGGACAAGCACATGACGACCTATTTCCGTCGCAAGTTCACGGTGGCCGACGCCACTGAGGTTTCCGCCATCTTCATGGAATTGAAACGCGACGACGGCGCGGTGGTTTACCTGAACGGAACCGAGGCCTGGCGCTCCAACATGCCGGGCGGCGCGATCAATTCCGAAACGCCGGCCCTGGAAGGACAGCGTTCGCCCGGAGAGCACGACTGGTACACCAAGAACGATGTTCCGGTCGTCCTCCTGGTGAATGGCGAAAACACGTTGGCGGTGGAGGTTCACCAGATTCTGGGATCCAGTTCTGATCTGACCTTCGATTTCAGCCTGGGCCTGACCTTGCCCACCAACCCCTCGCAACTGACCGTTAACGAGACCACCGTTCTCAATGCGCGGGTCCTGCAGGGTGGGCAGTGGTCGCCCCTCAACGCGGTGGCCTACACTATCGGAGAGCCCGCCGATGACACCAACCTGGCAGTGACTGAGTTCAGTTACCGGCCGTCCACGCCAAGCGTCACGGAGGATCCCGGTGACATTTACAGCCGGGTTGACTTTGAGTTTGTAGAACTGCGCAACATTTCCAACGCGCCCATTCACCTCAACGAGGTGCGCTTTACTGATGGGATTGCTTTCGATTTTCATCTTAACCCGTTGATCGGGCTAGATCCCGGCGAAAACGTGCTCTTGGTCGAACACCGGGATGCGTTTCGGGTGCGTTATCCCGGCGTCTCACCCAGTGTGATCGCCGGAGAGTACAACGGCAATTTGAGCAACGACGGAGAGCGCATCGAGATCCTCGGGGCCAACGATGCAGTCATCCGATCCTTCACCTACAATGACAAAGCGCCCTGGCCGGAGGCAGGGGATGGCGACGGCTACAGCCTCGAACTCATCGATCCGCTCACCAATCCCGATCACGACGTGGCCGCCAACTGGCGCGCTTCTCACGGTATTCACGGAACGCCCGACGGGGTCTGGACCGCGCTCACCTTCCTCGGCTGGCGAGCGCTCAATTTCACCGCCGCCGAGCTGGCTGATCCGCTTATCTCGGGTCCCGACGCCGACCTCGACCAGGATGGTCGGAGTAATTTCTTCGAATTTGCACTGGGGACCGCCCCGGACGACTACCTCAATCGGAACATGCTCCCGGAGGGTGGTATCGTGGAGGACGGAGGAGCGTTCTATCTCTCCCTGACCTACACGGAGTGGGCAGGTGCCTCGGGAGTGACCTATACCGTGCAGCGCTCTGATGACTTGGTCAACTGGATGACGGGGCCGGGCTTTATGCTCGAAGTGGGAGCGCCCATCGACAACGGTGATGGCACCCGCACGCGGACCTTCCGCTCGACTACCCCGCTCGACAATCAGCCCCGCCAGTTCATTCGGCTTCAGATGGCCAACTGAGACTTGGATTGCAGAGATTGAGTCCCGAACGGCTCATGGCGGCCTCATCGACAGCGCTATCGGCCCCCTTTACCTTTCCGCCTACCTGGCGAACTCCGAGGTCTTCTTTGTGGGCAAGGGTGCCAGAATCCGATTCAACCTTTCACCAGACCAATTGAGGAGGGGGCTGGACAGGCTGGAGGATCGGGGGCTGATCGAGACTGCACAGGAGAAGAGAAAAGGACGCTACCGCCGCATTCGGCTCCGGTGAGCGGGAACCCTATTAGTTAAGAAACCTTAAGCAAGGCCACATCACACCGGGGAAAAAATACAAAGGGAGTGAAATCCGCCACGGGCTAAAATGCCCTCCGCCGCCGCGCTCCGGGGGTTTCGATATCGATGATGGTGATGATCACGTTCCTGTCCTTCTCGCCGCTGCGCTCCAGGGGGGTTCCGCGTA
>PVBE010452124.1_pt1 | contig 28036 bp, 28 predicted proteins | sample 1631181 | NCBI WGS metagenome assembly PVBE01 (sample SAMN08397723, study PRJNA350692) | Marine metagenome, whole genome shotgun sequencing project. | isolation source: water | place: Pacific Ocean | collected 2012-04
TCATCGGCATCTGGATTTTTAGTAACAAGATCGATTGCACTGATCATCATACCCGGCGTACAGAATCCACATTGCAAAGCATGGTTTTCATGAAACGCTTTTTGCATCGGATGGAGTTCTCCGTTGGTCGCCAGACCCTCAACTGTCGTCACCTCAGTACCTTCGGCCTGAACCGCCAACATGGTGCAGCTTTTAGCCGAATGACCGTCTACCAAAACGACGCAAGAGCCGCATTGGCTGGTGTCACAGCCCACATGGGTGCCCGTTAGGCTTAAATTTTCACGGATGAAATCTGAAAGTAGTGTGTCTGGATCAGCATCGACCGATACAGCCTCACCGTTTACCGTCATGGATACGCGCGCCATTTTACCTCCCTGCCTTTTCGGCTACCTGTATATTTTGGTCCCTGTACCGACATTTTTTATACATCGGTTGTTGGCAAGTAATGTGCTGTAATTCCAGCTTAATATCAAGTGGATACATGCTACTGCGCATAAAAAAGAGGCATTCATCTTGTTCAAAAAAAGATGCATGCCCCCTTTTTGGGAATGCAAATTTAGAATTTAAGTGGAATGGCCCGAATAATATGCGGCAGCGCACGGACTTTATCGGCAATATCGTCTGGCACTGGCTCATCAGTCTCGACCAAGGAAATTGCATCGGCGCCGGGTTCCGAGCGACCAAGATTAAACGTCGCAATGTTAACCCCCGCCTCACCCAAAATCGAACCAAGCGCACCGATTATTCCGGGTTTGTCTTCGTTGGTGATGAACAGCATATTGGGTCCGAGTTCGGCGTCCATGGGAATACCTTTTATTTCCACAATCCTAGGCCTGTCGCCATGTGAAAGCGTGCCGGATATCGCCCGGGTCTGATTTTGTGTCGTCACCGTGAGCGTAATCAACGTTTGATACTCTTCCAGAGACTTTCTGGTGACCTCCGAGATATCAATATTTCGCTCCTTGGCAAGTGTGGGCGCGCTCACCATATTGACCGTTTCCAATTGTGGTGACAGCAAGCCCTGCAAGACAACGGCCGTCAGCGGTTTGGTGTTGAGGTCGGCCGCATGTCCCCAATATTCAATTTGGACCTTATCAATAGCCGACCAAGTTGCCTGACCGGCGAAGCTGCCCAGCTGTTCTGCCAATTTCATGTAGGGCAACAATTTGGGCGCATCCTCAGCACTGACCGACGGCACGTTGATGGCATTTTGAACAGTCCCGTCCAGTAAATAATCCGACAACTGCTCCGCTACCTGAATAGCAACATTGACTTGGGCTTCTGAGGTGGAGGCGCCGAGATGCGGCGTAGCAATGATCTGCTCCATACCGAACAGGGCATTTTCCTTGGCGGGCTCTTCCTCGAACACATCAAGTGCGGCGCCGGCCACCTTGCCACTCTCTATGGCTTCTTTAAGATCGGCTTCAACAATCAGACCACCGCGGGCACAGTTAATTATCCGCACACCATCTTTCATCTTGGTGAAGGAATCCTTGTCGACAATGCCGCGAGTGGCGTCGGTCAGCGGCGTATGCAGACTGATAAAGTCAGCGCGGGGGAACATTTCATCCAGCTCCACTTTTTCAACACCAAGATCGGCAGCGCGTTCCGGCGACAAATAGGGATCATAGGCGAGCACTTTCATTTTCAGGCCCAAAGCCCGCTCGGCGGCGATAGCGCCGATATTACCGCAGCCAATGATGCCCAGGGTCTTGGCAGTCAGTTCCACCCCCATGAAGCGGGATTTTTCCCACTTGCCGGCATGTGTGGATTCACTGGCCACGGGAATTTGACGGGCCAGGGCGAACATCATGGCGATGGCATGTTCGGCCGTAGTGATCGAATTGCCAAAGGGAGTATTCATGACCACGATTCCTCTGGCCGAAGCTGCCGGAATATCAATATTATCGACACCGATACCGGCCCGGCCGATGACTTTAAGGTTGCCTGCAGCTTCGATGATTTCTGCCGTCGCCCGGGTCGCTGAACGGACGGCCAAACCGTCATAGTCGCCAATGCAGGATTTTAACTCTTCCGGATCCATTCCGGTAATTACATCTACGTCTACACCACGCTCCTTGAAAATTTCCTCGGCGCGCGGGCTCATTTTGTCGGAAATAAGAACCTTTGGCATTGGTTCGCTCCTAACTCTAATCGTTTAAATTAAATAAATTATGCGGCGTAATCAGTGGCGACGGTCGCCAGAGCCCAGTCGATCCAGGGCGTCAAAGCCTCAAGATCGGTCATCTCGATGGTCGCCCCACCCCAAATTCTGAGGCCCGCCGGTGCATCCTTGTAAGAATTGATGTCATAGGCAACACCTTCTTCGTCAAGGAGTGCTACGATCTTCTTGACCACCTCTGACTGGTCCTCGTCACTAAGGTCCCGGAACCAATCCGCCGTAATCTTCAAGCAGATAGAGGTACAGGACCGGATATCAGGCGTCCCAGCCAGGAAATCCACATCGGGTGAATTTTCAACCCACTTAGCCAGAGCTGCCAGATTACCTTCAGACCGCGCAATCAGGCTTTTGAGGCCACCAATACTTTCAGCCCAATTGAGACCGTCCAACGCATCCTCGACGCACAACATAGATGGTGTGTTGATGGTAGCCGCCTTGAAGACGCCTTCGATCAATTTTCCGCCGGAAGTCAGGCGAAAAATTTTCGGCAGTGGACGTGGCGGTGTAAAGGTCTCCAGCCTCTCGACAGCGCGCGGGCTCAGAATCAGAATACCATGCTGGGCTTCACCTCCCATCACCTTCTGCCAGGAATAAGTGGTGACATCCAATTTTTCCCACGGCAGTTTCATGGCAAAGGCGGCGGAGGTGGCATCACAAATGGTCAATCCTTCACGGTCACGGGCGATCCAGTCGCCGTTGGGCACGCGAACGCCGGAAGTCGTACCGTTCCACGTGAACACAACATCGCGGCTAAAATCGACTTGCGATAGATCCGGTAATTGGCCGTAATCTGCTTCATGCACACGCACGTCATCCAGTTTTAATTGCTTGCTGACATCGGTCACCCAACCTTTGCCGAAGCTCTCCCATTGGAGCATGTCAACACCGCGGGCGCCCAAAAGCGACCACAACGCCATTTCCACAGCACCGGTATCCGAAGCCGCGACGATGCCGATACGGTAATCATTGGGAACGCCCAGGGTAGAGCGTGTTTTGTCAATAACCTCTTGCAGCTTGGCCTTGCCCAGCTTGGCCCGATGTGAACGGCCGAGGGCGGCATCACTCAGCACGGCAGGCGACCAGCCGGGTCGTTTGGCACAGGGACCAGAAGAGAAATTAGGATTCGCCGGACGCATGTCCGGTTTAGCGGGGTTTGTCATCTGTTTTTCTCCTATCCTCACAGATAGGCTGCGACCCGTTGGGAGGTCGTGGCCCGCTGGCGCTTTTATAGATTTATCATTACGGAGTCAAGAACTCTAAAAAAACTGAAAGAATTTTCACCCAACGCAATCGCAATTGCGAATTTGAAATATTATTTTAACACAATATTTATGTTGAATTAATTATGCACTAGTCTTTAAATGTTTAATAGTTCAAACGGAGTTGGGGGATTTCTCTAATCGGCTCTATAAATTTTTAATGAGGCATTTATAGTTAGTTAGGAGGGTTCTAATGAATTTGAAGAAACTTATTGCCATTACTTCTGTGACGGCGCTCGGTACGGCATATGCCAGCCAGCCCGCTCAGGCGCAGATGGCGTCGGACGAGGTGCTGGTCAACACGTGTTTTTCCTGTCATGGCACAGACGGTAAGAGTTCCGGCGATATGCCGACCATTTCCGGAAAATCAGCAAGTTACATATTTAATAAAATGATGGATTTCAGAAGCGGGAAAAAACCGTCGACCGTAATGATGCGGATCACCAAAGGCTTTAGCGACGCGGAACTAAAAGCCATAACCAACTTCTTCGCCAAGAAGTAAGGGGGAGGAATGAGAAAATGACGAAAATTACACGTAGGACGTTTAATGCCGGTCTCGGCGTCAGCGCGGCGCTTGGATCGCTCTCTCTGCCAGGTAAAACCGCATTTGCCGCTACGGGCAATGCTCATGTCATTGTAATCGGTGGCGGTTTTGGCGGCGCGACAGCAGCTAAATATCTGAAGCGCATGAATCCAAAGATCTCGGTTACCTTGATAGAGCCTTCCAGCCAGTTCTCAACCTGTCCCTTCTCCAATACGGTGATCGGCGGCACCAACAAGATGGATTACATCACCCACAGTTTCGATGCCCTGAAAAGAAGGGGTGTCAACGTGGTGCAAGATCTTGTAACTCACATCAACGGCGACAGGAAGATCGTCTCCCTCGCGAAGAATGGTAAAATGTCATATGACCGCTGCATCGTATCGCCGGGCATCGATTTCCGTTGGGATAGGATCGAGGGTATGGATGCGGCTTCTGCCGGCATTATTCCCCATGCCTGGAAAGCGGGACCGCAGACGGTATTGCTGGCCAAACAGCTGCAGGCCATGCCCAACGGCGGTATATTCATCATTTCACCGCCACCCAATCCGTTCCGTTGCCCACCGGGCCCCGGTGAACGGATCAGTCTGGTCGCCGACTACTTCAAGAAGCACAAACCAAAGTCGAAAATTATCGTCCTTGATCCGAAGAAGAAATTCTCCAAACAAGGTCTGTTCAAGGAAGGCTGGGCGAAGCTTTATCCCGGCATGATCGATTACCAGAATATCGACAATGACGGCGTGGTGCATAAAGTCGACGTTAAAGGCAAAAAGCTCTTCACTGATTTCGGTGAGTACAAAGGTGACGTGATCAACTTTATTCCGGCACAAATGGCCGGAAGGATCGCTCACTCTTCCGGATTGGCGGACGGCACCGGCTGGTGCCCGGTCGATCAGATGACCTTTGAATCGAAACTGCTTCCAGGTGTCCATGTGGTCGGCGACGCCAGCGTTGCTTCACCGATGCCCAAATCCGGGTTTGCCGCCTCGACCCAAGCCAAGGTCTGCGCCGCAGCGGTCGTCAACATGCTGGCCCACAAACCTCCGGGAACGCCAAAATTCGTCAACATCTGCTACAGCCTGGTGGCGGAAGACTACGGTATTTCGGTTGCCATGGTGTACGGTTTCGATAAAGGTAAGATCACCAAAATCAAAGGTTCAGGTGGTTTGAGCCCGTCCGGTGCCGACGCCAAATATCGTTCCGAAGAAGCCGACTACGCCCGCGGCTGGTACAAGAGTATCAGCAAGGATATCTGGGGTTAACCGGTTTTCGGATAAATTATTTGAGGGCGGCTTTTCGGGGCCGCCCTTTTTTCGTGCTGACGGAATTTTCCGTCATGCTGGACCGATGAACCAGTTTAACCTTAAACCCAACTTCTCGAATTGCCCGGCCTTGTGTTGCGCCGCGCCTCCCTTCGCGAAATTCGAAGAGTTTGCTATAGCCAAAGAGGTAGGCGTCCCCTGCCCCAATTTGACCGATGATTTTACTTGCTCTATTCACAAAGAATTATTGGCAAAAGGATTTTAGGCTGCATCAAATTCGATTATCTCGAAGCCGGCCAGCGGGTTCTCAAAAATCAGTTTAAGGGTCAAGATTAGCGGGCCGATCATCCGCTGGAAAAATGAATTTTTCACACTTTTTTCGTCATCATAATGTTGGAATTGAAACCCCTGCGTCCTTGATTTCCCGGGGGAAATAGAAGGCCGCAAAGGCATTAAACTGCGCATCCCATTAAACATGCTGCTTCTCTGGGTCGATCCAAAAGAAAAGATCAGCCGGTACGAATTGGTCGGTGACCGTTTCGGTAATCCACCGGGAAAATCCTGGGATATGCCGAGAGAGTAACATGGGAGCGAGACGATGATTGTAGTCGTCTACAGACCCATTTAGTGCGATGTCCTGATGGCCGGCGACGGCATAGGCGGATTGATGGCCACCATCAGTGCGGCCGGTAAAGGCGCTAACGTCATCATCGCCGAGAAAGCACACACCAAACGAAGCGGCTCCGACGCCACCGGAAACATTCACTTCATGTGCTACATCCCCGAGAAGCACGGCGACGATATAGAACCGATCCTGGCGAAACTCGTCGATAGCCAAATCGGCGGCTTTCACGACATCCTTCTTTCGCGCCGGTTTCTTGAAAATTCCTTCGACCGGGTTAAGGGTTGGAACGACTAGGGCTTTGAAATGAAACTGCCCGGCGACTGGTCATTTAACGGCCACGCCTTTCCCGGAAAGCCCCGTATCTCGCTGAAATATGCCGGCAGCAATCACAAGGACGTGCTCACCAAAGAGGCCAAAAGACGGCTGGCACGCACCATCAATTATATGCGATTACCGATATCCTGACCGAAGGCAACAGGGTTGTCGGCGCGATCGGCCTCGATGTCGAAGAGGAAACACTAAAATTAAAGGTCATCGCGACAAGATCAGATCACTCGCCGACCACAATGACTATTTCGCACGGGGACCGGAACAGCGGGCGGCTGCCGAATAAAATGGTGGTCTACCGGCCAAACGAAATATCGTAGTCCCCAAGTGACACATCGCGATAGGAAACCCGCTCGTCTTTTTCCTCATGGGGGTGGGCTCGGGTACAATCGAAGCCTAATTTTGTCCCGATATTATTGGGAAAGGAAGGGTTAAGACCCAGCCCGAAACTGTCGTGTACCTGGACGATGCCGGTCAATGGGATCAGCCGGTTAGACATGGCCCATTCGATATCGCTGGGATTGCGGATATCGACATCTTCATCAACCACGGTCACCATTTTCAACATATTGAAACCGGCAAATGCCGACATGATGGCGTTCTTGGCCCAGCCTTTGTGGGTTTGTTCCATTTGAATAACAGCATGAAAAACGCCGCAGCCGCCCGGTGTCATATAAATATCCCTAACCCCCGGCACCTGCTTGGGTAGCAATCCCTGGAGATGTCCCTCGGCTAACAGCCCGGCGGAATTCCATACTTCCTCGCCGGAAATCAGCGTATGAAAGACCGGCGTGCGGCGATGATGGATGGCTTTAACGTGAACCTTCCAGCGGGGCGCCCGGTCGGCATAAAGACCGGTCACTTCGGCAAAGGGTCCCTCCTCCTGCTTCTCTTCGGTGAACATTTCACATTCGAGGGCATATTGGGCGTTAGCAATCAGTTCAACGTGAGATGTATCCCCCTTCACTAACTCCAACGGCCCATCCTGAAATTCACTGGCGATGCCGAGTTCGTCTGCTTCAGCGGGCGCAGCACCTGAAGGTGTAGCGGCGGCGAAATAGACTCCGGGCGGCACGCCGACATTCAATGTAAAGCGAAGGGTTTTTCCCCTTGCCTTGGCCTTATCCAGATAGACGCCAAAATGGCGGCCCGGATCAATCAGCAGGGACAAGACTGTATCGTTGACCACCATCACCCGGTGCACCGAGGCGTTGCGCACACCGGTATCCGGATCCTTGGTAACAACGACGGAAACATCGAAATAAGGACCACCGTCTTTTAAGGCATGGATAGGAATGGGAAGTTTTGTGACGTCGGGAACTTTTTGTGTCACCTGTTTGACCGGCGCTTTTGTTACCACCATCGGCCTGACCGGCTTTTGCTGCCATTTGGCAATTCTCGAAGCGATAAAGGCCGATAGATTAAGCTCTTCCGTGCCGAGCAGTTCCGCCAGCAATCCCCTGGACCAGTAGAGACCGGTGAATATAGGCGCAGTGTGGCCTTTGACATTTTCAAAAAGCACGGCAGACGGCTGCCCTTCGAGCTGAGCCGCCACAGCAGCCAGTTCATAGTCAGGATCGACTTCTGATGCAACACGCGTCAGGCGGCCCCGTTTGTCCAGCCATTGAATAATTTTGGAAAGATCACTTAGATGTTTGGCAGGTTTTTTATCAGCCATTTTTCTTCTCAACTGGTCGTGCTAGGTAATAATTCGAAATTATATTAGCCTTTCTTATCTGCACGTACACACAATAAATCCGGTAATATCATGGCTATATCCCGTAGTACCAGGGCGCGAACAAGGTGAATGTCAGCCAAATGACGATAATCAAAGGAATGCCGCCGCGGGCAAAATCGGCGAACGTATAGTGACCCGGCCCCATGACCAACAGGCTCGTCTGATAGCCGATCGGCGTCGCCACTGCGCAGTTGGCGGCAAACACGACAGCAACGGCGAAGGCCTCCACCGGCACGCCTAGTTCATGGGCGATGCCGACAGCGATAGGCGTGAACAGCACGGCTGCCGCCTTGGCGCTGATGACATTCGAAAGACCGGCTATCAAGAGGAAAAAGGCCGACAGCACAACTGCCGGTGCCGCGCCCTGCAGCAGGTGAATCAGATGCTGGGCTAGGTATTGGGCGCCGCCTGTAACCTGCATGGCCAACCCCATGGCCAAGGCCGCGGGAATCATGGTGAATATTTTCGAATCCAACGATCGCGCCGCCATATTGAGCGAAAGGACCCCGGCAGCAACCATGACGACAGCTCCAAGCATGGTGGCCGCGACGACGGGTAATACCCCGGTAGCCGCCAGCAGGATCACCAAAAGGAAGGTCCCGGTCGCCCGTTTTGCATGATCGAGAGCCGGCAATTCCTCCGCCGACCATTCCAGCAGAACGACGTCATCAGATTTTCGTAAGGCGCTAATATCCTCTGGCTGTCCCTGCACCAGAAGCACATCGCCCTCTTCCAGCCGAATATCGGTGATACGGGTTCGCATCATGCGGGCGCGGCGCTGCATACCCAAAACGACACAGTGTGTCTTGTGACGAAAGCCGATCATGTTGAGGTTCAGGCTCGCCATGCGCGACGCCGGCGCCACCATCACTTCCGCCAGCACCCGATCGCCCTGCCGCCAGCGCCCCTCGTCCTCGTCACGACCATCCTGCAAATTAGGCACCAGCAAACCGGGATCGTGGGCCAAAGCGTCGGAGAGCGCCGACCTGGTGGCCGCTACAACCATGATATCGCCGGGTTGAAGCGTGACTTCTTCAAAAGGCGGCAGAAAAGCTTCATCCTCCCGCTGGATTGAGCGCAGGGTCATATCGGGATAAGCCCCGAAAATGCCTCCGATGGCCGTCAGGCCAACAACTTCAGACTTTGCGGTTACTGTGATCTGAGCCAGAAAATGACGGCCATCGACCTCCATGAACTGATTGGCCATGGAAGCGCGATCGGGCAATAACTTAGGCACAACCAAAAGAACAAATGCTAACCCGGCTGCCGCGAGAACAATTCCAGGTGCGGTAAACTGAAAAAAGTCGAACGGCTTTTCACCCAATTCATCCAAGGCACCTGAAACCAAAAGGTTAGTACCTGAACCGATAATCGTCGTCATACCCCCAAGCACGGCCGCGAAGCTGAGGGGCATCATCACCTTGCTGGGCGATGCGCCGAAGCGTACGGCTACGGCTTCCATGATCGGGATAAAGATCACCACTACTGGGATATTGTTGAGAAAGCCGCTGATGATCAACACGACGATCAGGGTAATTAAGATTGTCAGCCAGCTTTTACCACCGCCCGCCGACAAGACGATCCTCGCGCCCCGATCCAGTACACCGGCACGAACCATCCCCTGGCCAATTACCAGCAGCGCCAGGACGGTAATTAAGGCGGGGTTGGCAAAACCGGCAATCAGACGGTCTGCGGCCAGGAGGTTCCGCCCGTCTTCGCCAGCGATCGGCAAAAAATGAAAAAACAGCATAAAGGCGCCAAGTACCCCCAGGGAAGTGATCTCTACCGCCACTTTCTCTACCGCGTAAAACGCCAGCGCCCCGAGAATCAGAGCAAAGGTTAGCCACATGGCGAAATTGGGTGTTTCTATGGCGGCGGCTGCATGCATGCCTTATCTTTTCAATCTATCACTCGATTTGGATACTAAAGCGCACTTTCCAGAGCTTTGCCAAGGTCTTCGGTGGTAGCCTTGCCGCCCATATCCGGCGTCATGCACGAACCGTCAGCCAGCACGGTTTCGATGGCGCAGACGATAGCGTCGGCGGCAGCCTGTTCACCGAAATATTCCAGCATCATGGCGCCTGACCAGACCTGGCCGATTGGATTGGCAATTTCCTTCCCGGCGATATCTGGCGCAGACCCGTGAACCGGTTCAAACATTGACGGATAGTCCCTCTCTGGGTTGATGTTTCCCGACGGCGCAATGCCGATGGTGCCGGTTGCCGCCGGACCCAGATCGGAAAGAATATCGGCAAACAGATTGCTGCCCACGACCACGTCAAACCAATGGGGATTGCGGACAAAGTGGGCGGTCAGAATATCAATGTGGAATTTATCAACCTCAATATTGGCATAGTTTTTCGCCATTTCTTCGACCCGCTCATCCCAATAGGGCATGGTATGAATTATACCGTTTGATTTGGTGGCGGATGTCAAATGTTTGGCCGGGCGGCTCTGCGCCAGATTAAAAGCATATTTCAGTATCCGGTCGACGCCCTTGCGGGTGAATATAGTCTGCTGAACGACCATTTCATCGTCGGTCCCTTCGTAAAGCCGGCCCCCGATTTCAGAATATTCTCCCTCGACATTTTCCCGCACGATCAGAAAATCGATATCGCCGGGTTGGCACCCGGCCAGGGGTGCCGGCACACCTTCAAACAGGCGAACGGGACGCAGATTGACATATTGGTGAAAGACCCGCCGGATGGGAATCAACAATCCCCAAAGCGAAATATGATCGGGTACGCCGGGAAAACCGACGGCTCCCAAAAATACGGCGTCGTGATTTCGTATTTGATCAAAACCGTCCTCGGGCATCATGCGCCCGGTAATCTTATAGGTCTCGCAGGACCAGTCGAACATTTCCCAATCAAACGAGATGTCAAATTTTCTCCCGGCAGCATTCAGCACGCGGATGCCTTCGGGCACAACTTCCTTGCCGATGCCGTCGCCTGGGATGGTGGCAATATTGTACTCGGCCATTTTTCTTCGTTCCTTAGCTCATCTGTTTTTCAAGGTAAAGTATATCGGCGAGCGGATTATCGTAATAGGTACCGATTTCCACAAATCCCATATCCCGATAAAGCGTAATCTCCTGGTGCAATCTTTTCTCTGTATCGAGACGCATGGTCCGGCAACCTATTTCCTTGGCTTTTTTGAAGAATGTCCTCGGCCTCACCATTCATCTTTTACATACAACCATTTCATTTCGCATATACCGCACTCCAAAGGCCGCAAGGCGACTAACCCGGCAATAGCATCTTGGTCTCAAGCCAGCAGGATACAACTTTCGGGTTCGGCATATTTGCCCGGCAGCGTCGCCAGTTCTTCATCACCCCCCTTGAAACCAAAGATCAACGTCGAGCCACCGCTGGTATTCGGCAAACAAATTCCGGACGTCTGCCATTTCATCAGGATCGCCCGTCAGGCCAATAGCAATCTCACCACTCATACCAGATCAATCTCCCAAATGAATATTGATGCGCCGGTTATGTTTGCCTTTATTTTCAATTTTTCCGCCCCGGAATCGCCCGATTTCACCTGTCGAATTTACATGGGTGCCGCCGCAGGGTTGAAGATCGGCGTCCTCGATATCGACCACCCGGACCGAGCCTAATCCACTGAGCGGTTTGACGGAGATTGTGCGCACCAATTCGGGATTGAACGCTAATTCTTCATCCGAAATAGATGAAAATCCGGCATGATAGTTTTCTTCAATCAGCCGGTTGAGGTCAGCGTTGATTTGCTCTTTGTCCAGGGACGTGTCCGGCAGATCGAAATCGAGGTGACTTTTCGCCTCGCCGATTAATCCACCGGTAACACCGCCATTGAATATTTCGGCGAAATTTGCCTCGCAGGATTTTAAATAAGGGTCGTTGCGAAATAATTCTTCGGTCAAGTGATATACCTCCCGTCTCCCAGAGGCCTAATATTCATTCACGGTATGCGCATGGTTGAGAGGACCATGGCCCTTACCGAACCCGGGCGCCGTTTCAATGGCTTCCATGACGAAATTGCGCGCCCTTGCAACAGCTTCGCGCAAGGTCAATCCCTGGGCGATACCGGTGGCGATGGCCGACGCCAGCGTACAGCCGGTACCATGTGTATGCACAGTATTGATACGGGGACTGGTATAAATGTCCGACACCTTACCGTGCTCCATCAGCATATCCATGACGTTGCCCCCATCGCGATGGCCGCCTTTTAACAGCACGGCTCTGGCACCGAGAACGGTCAGCCCCCGCGCCAATTCTTCGGCCTGATCAATGGTTGCCCCTTTTTGACCGGCAAGTGCCTCCGCTTCAGGAATATTTGGCGTCAACACCGTCGCCCGGGGAACCATTTTTGTTTTCAAGGCTTCCATGGCTTCCTCAGTCAGCAAGGAAGCGCCACCTTTGGCGACCATAACCGGGTCGACAACCACGGGAGTTTCGGATGCAAAGCGGTCGATCATGTGGCAGACGGCTTCGACAATATCCGGTCGGTGCAGCATGCCAATTTTGATGCAGTCGGCGCCGATATCCGTCAACACCACCTCCATCTGTTGGGCGACAAATTCGGCGGGCACATCGTGAATTCCGAAAACACCCTCAGTGTTCTGAGCTGTCAGCACGGTTACCGCCGTCATAGCGAATCCCCCGAGCGCCGTCACCACTTTAATATCGGCTTGAATTCCGGCCCCCCCCCCGGAATCCGAACCGGCAACGATTAACACGCGTCCTTTCACGAAAGGCCCCCTAGATACATCCAAAATACTTTTTATCGATTAAGCGGCAGCTACCCGCTTGATCTCGTCAACAATGTCATTGACGATCAGGGCAATCAAGCCTTCGTCTTCGCCTTCGGCCATAACACGCACCAGCGGTTCGGTGCCCGATTTCCGGATTAGCAAGCGCCCCGATTCTTTGAGCTTGGCTTCGGCGTCGGTGATGGCCTTTTTAACGGTATCCGCTTCCAGCACATCACCGCCGTTGATTGCGACGTTTTTCAGCAGCTGCGGGAACGGCTGAAACAAACGGCAGACTTCGCTGGCCGGTTTTTTCAAATCCCCGAGAACGGCCAGGATTTGCAGTGCCGCTACCAGCCCATCACCCGTTGTGCAGTAATCCAACAGCACCACATGGCCTGATTGCTCACCACCCAGATTAAAACCGTTGCGCCGCATATGCTCCACGACGTAACGGTCACCAACATTGGTGCGGATCAAGGAAAGACCCAGGCCCTGCAGGTATTTTTCGAAGCCAATATTAGACATTACCGTCGCCACCACGCCGCCGCCGTTGAGAAAACCCTGCCGGGACCAGTTTTCGGCAATAACGGCCATGATCTGGTCGCCATCAATCAACTGCCCTGTCTCATCGGATATCAGGACCCGGTCGGCATCGCCATCCAAGGCGATACCGATGTCCGCGCCATGGGCGACCACCTGTTCCTGCATGAAGTCGGTCGCCGTCGAGCCACAATCCTTATTAATGTTGTATCCGTCGGGATCGGCGCCTACGGGAATGACTTCCGCACCCAATTCCCACAACACCGTCGGGGCGACTTTATAGGCGGCGCCATTCGCACAATCGATGACAATTTTTATACCGTCCAGGGCGAGGCCTCTGGGCAAAGTCCGTTTGACGAATTCAATATAGCGGCCCTGGGCATCATCAAGCCGGAACGCCCGTCCCAGTTCTCCCGGTTTGGCCAAATCCGGATTCATGTCACCGTTGATGCGGTTCTCGATTTCGGCTTCCACCTCATCCGACAACTTGAAGCCGTCGGGTCCGAACAGTTTGATGCCGTTGTCCTGATAGGGATTGTGGGAAGCGGATATCATAACGCCGAGATCAGCACGCAGGCTGCGAGTCAACATGGCGACAGCCGGTGTGGGCATTGGTCCAACCAGAATCGGGTCCATACCGGCGGCGACAAAACCAGCCGTCAGCGCTGGTTCGATCATATATCCGGAAAGCCGAGTATCCTTGCCAATGACGACACGGTGGCGATGGTCGCCCCGGGTAAAGTGCAGTCCGGCGGCCATGCCAACTTTGAGGGCGATCTCAGCCGTCATCGGCTCGACGTTGGCCGTTCCCCGAATGCCGTCAGTGCCGAATAGTTTTCGTATCATATATAAATCTTCAATTCTGCTTGGGTACCATAGGGACTTTTATTACATAGGTGCAACGCCGTCACTTAACAATTTATTGCATTTTTTTACGTCGCACTAATATAACTGTCTACCAAGGCCTTACGTGTATCAGCAACATCATGGACCCGAAAAATCGCGGCGCCGTGTGCCAATGCTTTGGCGGCGAAAGCGAGCGACTCGGACAACCGGTCTTTGGGCTGTTTGGATATACCGAATTTGCGGGATAGCCCAACCAGAATAGGACATTCATGAACGGTGAACTCATTTAACCGGTCGATCATGGTCAGATTTTGGCCGCTGGTTTTTCCAAAGCCAAATCCGGGATCAACGGCCAGTCGATCTTTGTTGATCCCTGCTTGAAGGCAGGTGGCAATACGGGCCGCCAGGTAAGCATTCACCTCCGCGACCACATCATCATAGATCGAATGTTTGGCCATGCTGGCAGGATCGCCTTTCATATGCATAAGGACAATTGAAGCCTGGCTAGCGGCGGCAACGGACAAAGATTCTGGGTTGCCCGTTAATGCCGACACATCGTTGATGATGACTGCCCCTGCCTCCAGAGCCGCCGTCATTACTGGCCAATGTCGGGAGTCGATGGAAATTGGTATTCCCGTATCGGACAAAGATTTTACGACAGGGATAACCCGCCTAATCTCTTCACCCGGATCAACGGGCGCTGCGCCGGGCCGCGTCGATTCACCGCCGATATCAAGGATATCAGCACCTTCTTCGATCAGACGGTATCCATGATCGATGGCCTTGGTGCTGTCCAAATAATCACCGCCATCGGTGAAACTGTCTGGGGTCACATTGATAATTCCCATGATCAAGGGACGGGTAAGTGGAAGGTCGGCGAATGTCCTGCTCATGGAGTAGCTACGGTTTAGCTTTCCGGTTGCGGCTCCGGATTAAAATCACCGCCGGTGTTCTTATCGGAATCATTGGCTGTATTTTTCAGGCTTGATCCGCTGCTTGGAACCGAAGATTTAGCATGGCCATCCTTATTGGTATCGTCATCAAGATCCGGTCTATATATCGGCTCCCCATCCAATAGGGAATTCACTTCTTCACCGCTCAGGGTCTCATATTCAAGCAGCGCCTTGGCAATCGTTTCCAAATCTTCGTTGTATTCAACAAGGATTTTGCGGGCGACGGCCTCGGCGTCTTCGATCAGGCGGCGGACCTCCTGATCAATCAGCGAAGCCGTGGCATCAGATACGTTTTGATGCCGGGCCACGGAATGACCAAGGAAAATTTCCTCTTCATTATCGGTATAACGCAAAGGTCCCAGTTTGTCGCTGAAGCCGTATTCGGTAACCATGCGGCGCGCCATTTCGGTAGCCTGCTGGATATCGTTGCCGGCGCCGGTGGTGATGTTCTCTGCACCAAAGACAAGTTCTTCGGCAATTCTGCCACCGAACATTACTGCCAATTTGGATTCGAGTTCCAGCTTGGAATAACTGTAGCGATCCCGCTCCGGCAGGGACATGGTAACGCCGAGGGCGCGGCCACGGGGGATAATTGTCACTTTGTGCAGAGGATCATGCTTCGGCACTTTGATACCAACGATGGCGTGCCCCGCTTCGTGATAAGCGGTCAGCGCTTTTTCCTCATCGGTCATGACCATGGAACGCCGTTCTGTTCCCATCATAACTTTGTCTTTAGCCGCTTCGAAGTCGGGCATGGTAACCATGCGGTTGCCGGATCGGGCAGCCAGCAGGGCCGCTTCGTTCACCAGATTAGCGAGATCAGCACCGGAGAAACCCGGCGTGCCGCGGGCAATAATTTTGGCGTCAACACCCGGCGCGATTGGAACTTTGCGCATGTGAACTTTGAGGATTTTTTCCCGTCCGATAATGTCCGGATTGGGTACCACCACCTGGCGGTCAAAACGGCCCGGGCGCAGCAAAGCCGGGTCCAGAACGTCGGGGCGGTTGGTAGCGGCGATCAGGATCACGCCTTCATTGGATTCAAAACCATCCATTTCTACCAACAACTGGTTGAGGGTCTGTTCCCTCTCGTCATTGCCGCCGCCGAGACCGGCGCCGCGATGACGTCCAACGGCGTCCAATTCGTCGATAAAGATAATGCAGGGCGCATTCTTTTTGCCTTGTTCGAACATGTCCCGCACCCGGCTGGCGCCGACGCCGACAAACATTTCAACAAAGTCGGAACCTGAAATGGTGAAGAACGGCACATTGGCTTCGCCGGCGATAGCGCGGGCCAGCAATGTCTTACCGGTGCCCGGAGGCCCGACGAGCAGGCAACCCTTAGGAAGTTTACCGCCCAGCCTTTGGAACTTTGCCGGGTCTTTGAGGAATTCAACAATTTCCTCCAATTCCTGTTTGGCTTCGTCGATTCCAGCGACGTCTTCGAATGTCACACGCCCGGTTTTCTCAGTCAGCATGCGGGCGCGTGATTTACCAAAGCCCATGGCCTTGCCGCCACCCCCTTGCATTTGACGCATGAAGAAAATCCAGACACCGATAAGCAGCAGCATCGGGAACCAAGAAACGAATATACCGAATAGGGACGGCACCTCGTCTTCATCAGGCAGAGCATTGATATGCACACCTTTTTTGGTGAGGTTGGGGATCAGATTGGGGTCGTTGGGTGAATATGTACGGAATGACCGCCCATCACCATAATGACCGGTTATTTTCTGGCCTTGAATTGTCACATCTCTGACGTCACCGCTGTCAATCGCGCCCAGAAAATCAGAAAAGGCGAGATTTTGATGCGGGCCCTTATTCGAATTCCCCTGAAATAAATTAAACAGCGTAAAAATAAGCAATGCGATAATGACCCAGAGGGCCAAATTTTTGCGGAAATTCACTATTAATCCCTTCCCTAATCACCTTGCCGGTTTGGTTTGTTTAGTCCCGGCAATGCTGTAACAAGCGGCTCGACTAGATTTTAAACATTGATTGAACATAGAGATAGTCCTTATTTTCGATCTGGCAAGCTGTAAGGCCCGCAATACCCAGAAAAACTATACTATTATTCGCCCGCATCCCGTTCAGTCAACGCCTTAAAATGGGCGAGTTTGAAGGTTACCGGCGGCGGCGGCGTGTCGTATATCGCCGCTTCCCTTCGGTAGCCCAATAAAGGTGCTTCGAAGACACCCCGTTGATCGAATAAGGCAGGCAGCGTTAATCGGACCTGAAACGGCACCGAAATATCCTTTAAATCCGGACGATCTTTAATAATTTTCGCCCATCCCGATTTACCGAGTGGCCTGAGATAGACTTTTTCGTTAGTCCCACCGTCGTTCGCCATATCAGGGTTTGCATTGAAAGATTCGAACTGCAGATCGAAAACATTACGCCAGACAATGGCATCGCCGGCCGATACTTGAACGCGGCTTTTTTCTCGTGCTTCCCGGCAGATCATAATTTCGTGAGAACCGCTGGTTTTGACGGAAACCAAAAAATTGCAGCCGCCCAAGGTGAATCCTGAAACGTTGCCCTGCTTGAGCACGTTCACGGCACGCAAAAGCTTCTTCTGGCGCGGTGGATATTCGCCGCCGCCCACCAGCCCGACCAGGCGGATGATGACTCTTGAAATGATCGCATCAGGCAATTGTTTTAGAACCGCAAGATCAAATGTTGCGTACCCTTCCAGAGCAAGGTGGCATTGCGACTCAACAAAGGCATTTACCGGTAGCTGGAGAAATTGTTTGAGCGAACTGAATTGCCGAACGATCCCGCCCAGACGCTCGGTAGACAAGCCGTGATCTTCAAGCCTGCCGACAAGCGCCCGAATTTGGGTCCGGGCATAAGCGGGATCCTGATTGGACGGATCCTCAATCCAGTCTTGATTGCTCTCCTTCAAAAACTCTTTCAATTGTTTTTTTGATTGCGTCAACAACGGCCTTAGAATTTGAACATTCTGGAAAACATAATTGAGCGCCATACTGGCCAGCCCATCAACACCGCTGCCGCGATGCAGCCGCATCAGAAATGTTTCGACTTGATCCTCCAGATGATGCGCCACCAGCAGATATTTGATTTGATTGTCTATGCACCAATCCGTCATCAGCCGGTAGCGTGCTTTGCGGGCGGCGGCTTGAATCCCGGCTTCAGGTTTTTCTTCCTGCCAAACCAAAATTTGATGATCAATATTGCGGGCGGCGAGCCACCCCCCGACCGTGGCCGCTTCATCCGCTGATCCGGGCCGCAGGCCGTGATCGACGATCACGGCCTGCAAAGCAATGTCATTTGATTTCGCCCACTGATCGGCCAAAAGGCATAGCGCCATACTGTCGGCGCCACCGGAAACCGCGACAGCAATGCGCCCGATCCCGTCACCATGCAGGATTGCCGCCATCAGGCGGTCGAAATCAATTTTTGCCACGATATTCCCGGTCGGTCACTTACAACCGGACCGGCCCTTTTCCATTGTGAGGAGTTTTTTAGTGCTGGCCGAAGCATCCGGATAATCCTTTGCCAGCTTTTGATAGGCCGCACAGGCTTCTTTGATTTTATTCATGCCGTTCAGCGACATGCCGAGCCTAAGTAGAATATCCGGCGCCTTCAGGCCTTTGGGGTCTTTTTGATACCCCTGCAAGAAAGTATCGGCTGCGGAACGGAAATCACCCTTTACATAGTAGATTCGTCCCAACCAATAAATGGCATTGGTAGCGATCGGCTGGTCATTGTATCTGCCGATAAATTCCTTCAACGCTTTTTCCGCATTTTCGTAATCGTTTTTCCTGAGGAAAGAATAGGCAAAGCTATACTGGTCCTTGGGCGTTCCTTCGGGCAGCATCGGTTTAGGTTTGACCGGTTGCGGTACCGCCTGGGCCGGGTTTGCTGTAACTTCACTGCCGGTGTTTACCGTGGCTTGACCCTGTACGCTACTAACTTCGGTTTCGCTGACTGAGCCGAGTATTTTGCCTTTACCGGAAGACACCACGGGTCCGCCGGTCTGGGGGCCGACCCGTTGCACACCGGCTGCTCTTGGCGCTGCCGATAATTTCGGTGGCCCCAACGGTTGCTGCGATTGTCCCTGAAGTGATCCGGCGGGCCGACCGCCGGTCCGCGCTTCCAGATTGGTCAAACGGTAATCGATATCGCTGACCAATTTGTCGAGGCGCGTGGATATTTGATTCAGGGTATGGTTATTGTTTTCCACATTGCTGGTCGAATTGCGAATTTCCTCTTCCAATTGGTCCAATCGATCATTGATTCGATTGATGTAGGCGTTTGGACCAGAACCCGACCCACCTACCGTAGCACCTTTGCTTGCACCAGATGTGCTCGGTGGGGGGCTGCCTTTGTAGACTTGACGGTTCAGTGTTTGGACGTCTCGTTCCAGGCGACCTAGCTTGTTCAGCACGTCCTGGATATTCTTGTCCTGAGCGAATGCGCTTGGTGTCCCGGCCAATCCCGAAACAACAAGCACGGTAAAAAAAGGGGCTAAAGTGAAAAGTTTGTTATTCATCGGTCCCAAAGCTAATGACTTAATGATGCAAAATTATGAAAGGCATAGTGCCAATCAATGTTGGCAAAAACAAGGCGCCCGCCATCCCGAAATCAACGGGAGGCAGGCGCCGAAACGTTTCGATCAGTAAGTGTTATTTAGCTGCCGGCCCCGGATACAACCATCACTGCGCGACGGTTTTGCGACCAGGAGGATTCTTCGTGGCCGAGAGCAACCGGACGCTCTTTGCCGTAAGAAATCGTTTTGACCCGGTTGGGGCTAATGCCCAAAGCAACCAAATAATCTTTTGCTGAATTGGCGCGACGATCGCCCAGCGCCAAGTTGTATTCGCGGGTGCCACGTTCATCAGCATGACCTTCGAGAGAGACACCCACCGACGGATATTTTTTCATCCAAGCCGCTTGCTTTTCAAGCGTTGCACGGGAATCAGCCGTTAAGCTGGATTTATCAAAGCCGAAGAAAACGCGATCGCCGACATTAACGATTAAATCCTGGGATGAGCCGGGCTTAATGGAGAAATCTTTGCCCGATTTCTTGACGGCCATTGCTCCCTTGCCGGAAGCGTCGCCTTTCTCGGAGGTGGTGGATTCACAAGCTGCTACTAAGAAGAGCGCAGCAAAAACAACAACTAAACTCTTAAACCGCATATTTTTGTCCCCCTGATCGGAACGTTTGGTTGAAAGAAGTATTTACTTAATCAGCCCCGAATATCTCGGCGCAAACAGCAAACTACACTTAACATCTATTTAGTACAACGACCAAATAAAATAGAAGAAATTATTGTTCGGTGTATGTTAAAGCTTTGAGTTATTTTAAACTATAAGGCCCCATGGTCAGGGAATCAAGGGGGACCACGCAGGATCGGAGGCATCCATCGGCGTTAAGACCTCCCGTTCGTTGTGTCCTGTTAGATCAATTGAATAAAGCTTCGATATTTTTCCGCCCTTTTTGCTGATCGGTTTTTCACGGAAAAACATTAATACCCGGCCATTAGGCGACCACGTCGGCGATTCCACCAAAAATCCTTCCGCCAACAAGCGTTCCCGTTTTCCATTGGCCTCCATAACGCCAATAAAGAACTTACCGCCCGTGATTTTCGTAAAGGCGATCAAGTCTCCGCGCGGCGACCATACCGGCGTTGCATAGCGTCCTTTCCCAAAGCTGATGCGCTTCACATTTTTGCCGTCGGCATCCATGACATACAATTGCTGCCGCCCACTACGGTCGGAATTAAACACAATTTTTTTGGCATCCGGCGAATAATATGGTGACGTATCTATCGAAGAATGTCGGGTCAGCCGCTTAACCTGCCGCGTCCGCGTGTCCATGGTGTAAATTTCACTGTTGCCGTCTTTGGCCATGCTCATGATGACAGTATTTCCGTCGGGTGAAAAACGTGGTGCAAAAGTCATACCCGGGAAATCTCCTAGCATTTCCTGACGCCCAGTATCAATATTGAAAATATAAACGCGCGGCACATTGCCGTGATAGGACATATAGGTGATTTCCTGACGATTGGGCGAAAAGCGCGGCGTTAAAACCAGCGCACTGCCGTCGGTCAGGAAGCTATGGTTTTCACCATCCTGGTCCATGATCGCCAGCCGCTTGATGCGGCGGTCTTCCCGGCCCGTTTCAGCAATATAGACGATCCGCGTATCGAAATAGCCCTCCTCGCCGGTCACCCGCTTGTATATAGCATCAGCGATAATATGGGCGATGCGCCGCCAGTTGCTGGGCAGCGTCGAATAAACCTGCCCCACCATCTGCTGTTCGGCGAAGACGTCCCACAAACGGAATTGCACTTTCAATTTATTACCGGAAACGATTTGCACACCGCCTTGGGACAAAGCCTGAGCATCCAAAACCCGCCAGTTTTGAAATCGCGGCATGGTATCCATAGTTCGCTCAACCTCGATAAAGGCTTTTCGATCAATTGCTTTGAAAAGGCCGGACCGTTCCAAATCCGACTTGACAACACCGGCGATATTCCGGCCCAACTGCCGCTCTTGATCTGATTGACCCAAAAGATCAGTTATGGCGATGGGCAGAGGTTCCGATACGCCTCTGGTAATGTCGACGCGAAGTTCGGCTTTTGCCGGCACATTCGCTATGCCGCTCACGGCAATGGCCGCAACGGCAGCAAGCCACAGGCAAATTAATTTCTTCAATATGAATTGTTTACTCATCACAGCATATCCCTAGGATTAAAAGTCAGGGTTAAATCTTTCCATACATTATATTTGTCCGGAGGCAACTTTAAATGATTGCAACGCGGGTTATTCACCGCCCTCAAGGCGCTTTCCGCCGACGCCCGATAAAATGAATCGGAATTGATTCGTCCGGCATTTATTAAATCAGCCGTCCGCACTTTGCCATCCGGATTAACGGAAACTTTGATTTCGATCACCATATCGCCGGCACTTTTTGCTCCGGCCGGCAGATTCCAGCAAGGTTCCAACTGCCGTTTGATGGCATTCACGAGAGCGTCCCGTTCGCTCAGTGTAATTCGCTCCGAGGGATCGTGACCGGTGGTTCGACGGGCCAGCGATTTGGAAATCAATTCCTGAAAATCGGTTTTCGGTTTATCTTTCTTTTTAACTTTGGCTTTTTTCTTCGGCTCCGATTTACGTAAATCTTGTTCCAGATTTTTCAGCAATGATGCGAACTGATCGGGCGGACGGGGCTTTCGCCGGGGTTTGGCTTTGGCCAATCGGACCGGTGCCTTAGGTTTTGGCTTGGCCTTAGATTTCGGTTTGGGCTTCGGTTTGGGCTTCGGTTTTTCTTTCGGTTTCGGCTTGGGCGGCGGTGCGGCGGCCACGGCTTCGGGCTCCGGTTGGGGCGCCGGCTGCGGCGGCGCCTTTTCCACTTTCGGCGGCGGCGGCGGTGGCTTTACCTCCAGTTTTTTTTCCTCAGGCTTCGGTTTAGCTTCCTGCTTGCTTGGTAGACTGGTCTTGGCGGTAATTTCGACGACCTCGACGACAATTGGAATATCCTGAATTGTCGGCGGCTTGCGGATCGCAGGCAAGCCATAGATGGTGACCGCAACAATCGCGGCGTGAAGCAGGATCGAATAAAGAATACTCGTGCGCATCTAACCTATTACTTTTTCCCAGAAGTCTTTTTGTCTTTGCCTTTATTATTTTGAAATTGAGGCATTTCTGTGATCAGCGCCACCTTCCTGAACCCAGCCGAATTGATTGTACCCATCACCTGCATGACGCGGCCGTAATCAATCGCTCCATCGCCGCGAATAAATATTCTGATATCAGGGTTGGCAGCGGTGACAGCAATCAGGCGCGGCGTTAGCGCCGCCAAATCAATTTCGGCATCCTGAAGAAATATTTTCCCCTGCGCATTAATGGTGATGGAAAGCGGCTCTTCGGGATCATTGATCACGCCAGCATTTGTTTTCGGGAGATCAATCTGAACGCCTACGGTCAACAGCGGTGCCGTTACCATAAATATTACCAGCAACACCAACATAACATCGACCATTGGCGTCACATTGATATCCGCCATCGGCCTGGTAGCCTCGCGCCGCCGACGGCGCCCGCCGCTGCGTCCCACTTGGCTGACTGAAATCGTCATGATCAGTCCCGCTCTTCCATCTGACGGGAAATAATAGCCGAGAATTCATTGGCAAAATCATCAAGTCGCGTTGCATAACGGTCCACGTCCTTGGATATTTTGTTGTAGGCGATGACCGCCGGAATGGCGGCGATCAGGCCCAAAGCCGTGGCAAACAAAGCTTCAGCAATACCCGGGGCGACTACCGCCAGACTGGTGTTTTTACTTATCGAAATCGCCTGGAAACTGTTCATGATTCCCCAGACCGTGCCAAACAACCCGATAAAGGGGGCGGTCGAACCTGTCGATGCCAAAATGGTCATTTGCCGTTCCACCCGCTCCATTTCGCGGTTGACCGTTACATCCATAACCCGGTCGATCCGTTCGGTCAGGCTGGTATTTGTTTGCATGGTGCCGGTTTCAGTGGAACGCCGCCATTCCCGCATGGCGGCGGCGAACACCGCCGACATGGGATCTTTGGGCTGCGCGCCAATTCGGTCGTAAAGGGAATCAAGAGAGCCCCCGGACCAAAAACTGTCTTCGAAATCTGCCGTCATACCGTTGAGACGGCGTATCCTGAGTGATTTTTCGATAATGATTGCCCAGCACCAGATCGACGCCACGAATAAAACAATCATCACGGCTTTGACAATAACGTCAGCTTTCAGAAACAATGCCCAGACAGAAAAATCATAGGCGGCAACGACACCAGCCATCTGTGCGGCTTCGACCGCATTATTTTCCATGTTCGACTTCTCCAACTCTTAAAATATATCCATCAAGCGCCTGGCGAATGTCATCGGGAATTCGCGTAGTGCCTTTTCCTTCCAACTTCATGCAGACCAATTTTATTTTCATAACGACCAGTTCTTCTCCCCCTCTATACACCCATTGTTTCAAGGTGAGAGAAGCGCCACCAATGGCGTCTATCGCCGTCCTGATTTCCAGTTCTTCGTCTAACCAAGCCGAATGCTGGTAATCGATTTCGCAATGGCGGACAACAAAAACAGTGCCGCGCTCCCGCATGATATCGGCATGGGCAAAGCCCAACCCCCGCAGCATTTCCGTCCGTGCCCGTTCGGCATATTTCAAATAGTTGGCATAAAAAACGATGCCGGCGGCGTCCGTGTCTTCATAATAAACCCGCACCTGATAGCTATGACTTTCAGCACTCAACGTACCGCCTGGTTTGTCCATTTTGTTCATCTAACTCACTAATCTTTCTGGTTTTCTTCCTGGGGATTTTCTTCCTGGGCCAACAATTCCAGCTGGCGGATATTGCGAGGCGTCGTAATACCCAAATGTTGGTATGTGCCCTCCGCCAGGACCCGCCCCCTGGGAGTGCGCATCAACAGTCCCTGCTGGATCAAATAGGGTTCGATCACCTCTTCGATGGTGTCTCTTTCTTCAGACAAAGCCGCCGCCAGGGTTTCAGCTCCAACCGGTCCACCATCATAATTTTCTGCAATGCAGGTCAAATAGCGCCGGTCCATGGCATCCAGGCCCATGGCGTCGACCTCCAGGCGGTTAAGGGCGGCATCGGCGGTCTTGGCATTGACGGCGTCGGTGCCGTCGACGGTGGCAAAATCCCGGACACGGCGCAGCAAGCGTCCGGCCACCCGGGGAGTCCCCCGCGACCGCTTGGCGATTTCCGATGCTCCGTCTTCGGTCAAATCAAGCCCGAGTATGCGGGCGTTTCGGCTGATGATGCTCTGCAGTTCTTCAACGCCGTAAAATGTCAGGCGTAGAGGAATGCCAAAGCGGTCCCTGAGGGGCGTTGAAATTAAACCTGACCGGGTGGTCGCACCGACCAGCGTGAAGGGTTGCAGATCGATACGCACGGACCGCGCCGCCGGGCCTTCTCCGATCACCAGATCCAATTGAAAGTCTTCTACCGCCGGATACAGAATTTCCTCGACGGCGGGGTTGAGCCGGTGAATTTCGTCGATGAACAGGACGTCCCTGGCTTCCAGGTTGGTCAGGATTGCCGCCAAGTCACCGGCCTTGGCAATCACCGGACCCGATGTCGCTCGAAACCCAACCCTCAGTTCACGGGAAACGATCTGGGCCAATGTTGTTTTACCCAGGCCGGGCGGGCCGAACAGCAGCACATGGTCCATGGCTTCGGCGCGCGCGCGGGCGGCCTCGACAAAAACCCGCAAATTGTCGCAGACTTGCCGTTGGCCAACAAATTCTTCAAGAGTCTGCGGGCGGGTCTTGGTATCCGGAGCATCATCCAGTGATTCCGATGGGGCGATGATGCGTTCCTCATCCATCAGCCGTGCACCTCAACCGGAGTCAGTTCGGACAAGCCGTCTTTAATCAATGACTCGACCGTTACGTCACCCTCGATTTTTTGAGCGGCATGGGAAACGGCGCCGAATGCTTCGGTGCGTCCGTAACCAAGGTTAACCAGGGCGGATACAGCATCCGCCGCCGCCTGGCTTGCCGGGTCTGCATCCGCAACGCCGGATTCACCATCGGATATTCTGGTCCCTGGCATGGCTGCTTCGCCAAGGGCAATGCCGCCCATTTTATCCTTCAGTTCACTGATGATGCGGGTTGCTAGCTTTGGCCCGACTCCCGGCGCCTGCGTGACGGCGGCTTTGTCGCCAGCGGCAATTGACTGGGCCAACATATCCGGTGCAATCGAGGACAATATTGCTAAACCCACCTTGGCGCCAACGCCCTGCACGGTCGTCAGCAGCTTGAACCAGGCTTTTTCACTTTCACTATGAAAGCCGTACAGATGTATATGATCTTCTCGTACGTGAGTCTCGATCAGAACGCTGACCATACCAACGGCGGCTGTCAAAGCATTGAGCGTGCGCACGGAACAGAAAATAAGATAGCCGACACCGCCGACATCAATAACCACCCAATCTTCACCGCTTGAATCCATCGTTCCCGTTAATTTGGCGATCATGCCTGCTGCTCCAACAAATCGGCCGTCCGGCTGGCAGCACCCCGATGATGAGCGTGGCAAATAGCAATGGCCAAGGCGTCCGCTGAATCGGCGGTTTCCACCTGACATCCGGGCAGCAATGTCTTAACCATCATCTGAACCTGTTCTTTCGCCGCATGTCCTGAACCGACAACCGATTTCTTCACTAGGTTGGGGGGGTATTCCGCGACAAGCAAACCGGCACGTGCCGGTGCCAAAAGAGCTATTCCACGGGCCTGCCCCAATTTGAGGGTCGACGCCGCGTTGACATTGACGAAGGTTTCTTCAACAGCGACTTCGGCGGGCTGGTGTTCTTGGATAATGCCGTTCAGCCCGTCGTAGAGTTGCACCAACCGGTCGGCCAGTGACTTTTTTGGGCTGCTTTTGATGACGCCGTCACTGACATAGGAAAGCCAGTTGCCGTCAATTTCAATGACACCCCAACCAGTGTTTCGCAATCCAGGATCTATGCCAAGCAGCCTCATATTCCCCCGAATACCGGACTTAAAAATATCATTCAAGCGCTCATGCGCTCCATTACATCTTCCGGAATATCGAAATTCGCCGACACCCGTTGCACATCGTCATTGTCTTCCAAAGCGTCCAACAGTTTTAAAAGTGTTTCGGCTTCTTTATCGCCTACCTCTACGGAATTCTGTGGGCGCCATTCGAGCACGGCGCTGGACGGCTCACCCAGGTTGGGTTCCAAAGCCTCACGCACAGCGTGAAATTCGTCGGGTTGACAAAAAATATCGTGGCCCTCATCAGTGGATTCGACATCGTCGGCACCGGCCTCTAAGGCCGCTTCGAAGACATCGTCAGAGGATCCGGTTTCCGGCGGATAATGAATTTGGCCGACATGATCGAACATGAAGCTAACGGCGCCGGTCTCACCGAGATTACCGCCGTGCTTGGAAAAAGCCGAACGCACTTCGGAAGCCGTTCGGTTGCGGTTGTCGGTAAGGGCCTCGACGATCACCGCAATGCCGCCGGGTCCGTATCCTTCATAGCGGATTTCCTCAAAGCTTTCGCTCTCATCGCCCCCAGCCACTTTTTTTATGGCCCGTTCGATGTTGTCTTTGGGCATGTTAGCTGTGCGGGCGGCAGCAATGGCCGAGCGTAAGCGGGGATTGGCGTCCGGATCTGGCAGCCCAGTCTTGGCGGCAACCGTGACCTCGCGGATCAATTTGGCGAAAATTTTGGCGCGCTTTTTGTCCTGCGCGCCCTTGCGATGCATGATGTTTTTAAACTGTGAATGACCAGCCATATTCTTAAGTCTGTTCCATTGATTGGGATCTGCTCAATTTATCGAGATTACGTCGATTTGTTATCATACATTTGGACTCTCTGCACCCCCACAGCAAAACACCCCGGAGACAGCCATTTCCTGGATATGAAGCCCTAACCAAGCAATGTGGCAACAATGGGACGGTGCGAATCGTCTGCGGATAACCGGTGTTAGTTAGTTCACGCGCCAGTAAATTATCGCTCACTCCTCTGGGAAAAAACCGTGAAATCAGTGACTGACAATTGATTTGAATGCTAACGGTAGGGGAGCCAAATTTCCAGATACTACATTCAAAAAAATGTCAGGAGGCCCCCATCAGGTTGCGCGGACAGGGTGATTTAAGGCAGCGGCTTGCTAAGGCAGGCATTCAGACAATCGGCCGCCGATCCTGATTTGGTCGAAACGGGTTGCCTTACCTGTCTTGGCGTCAGTTTCCAGATAGACGGCGCAGAGCGTACTCTCTTCTTCACCCGGCGACAATCGATCGCCGGGTATCTTTTTCGTAAAGCGGTTTATCGCCGCTTCCTTTTTCATCCCGATAACCGAGTTGTAATCACCACACATACCAAGATCGGTTTGATAGGCCATACCACCCTGAAAAATCTGGTAATCGGCGGTGGGAATGTGGGAATGAGTGCCGACAACCATGGAGACGCGGCCATCCAGATAATGGCCCATGGCCATTTTTTCGCTAATCGCTTCGGCATGAATATCGACCA
>PVBE011477410.1_pt1 | contig 28032 bp, 20 predicted proteins | sample 1631181 | NCBI WGS metagenome assembly PVBE01 (sample SAMN08397723, study PRJNA350692) | Marine metagenome, whole genome shotgun sequencing project. | isolation source: water | place: Pacific Ocean | collected 2012-04
CGGAGGCGGCTCGGTTCTCTCGTCGTGGGGTTGGTGTAAGCAACCGGATTCTACGACGGAATCGGAAGATCGGACGCCTCCGATACCTCTTAACTGCCTGTAATTACGAATCTAATTCGTTTTGAGACGGGAACTAGCTAGTCGCCCATCGCATCGTCGTCGATGCCGAGCTCCTTGCGGGCACTCTCGGAGATCATCCGGGGGTGCCACACGGGCTCCCACACGATGTGAAAGTCGACCGCCTCGATGCCGTCGATCGTCAGCACCTTCTTGCGGATGTCCATCGGGATCTCGCGCGCGGACGGGCATGACTCGGACGTGAACGTCATTTCGATGGTGACCGTGGGGGTGGTCGGCCGGATCTCGTAGACGAGGCCCAGGTCGTAGACGTTGACCGGAATCTCCGGGTCGTAACAGGTCTTGATTTGATCGACGATCTGCTGCTCGAGGCTCATGGGAGCCTTGGTAGCATCGGATATGGTCGACGTCGACGAGCTGTACATGGAAGGTCTCGATCGGTTCGCCGACGAGGACTACGCCGGAGCGGTGGAGTGGTTCAAGAAAGCCGCCGCCACCGACCCCACCTACCTGGACGCGTACCACGGCATCGCCCGTGCCTGTTTCGAGGGCCGGGAGGAGGATCCGAGCCTGCTCGACAGCGCCATCGAAGCGGCGCTGAAGATCGTGGAACTCGATCCCGACGACGTGACGGCGTACTCGACGCTGTCGCAGATCTACGTATGGAAGGGTGACAAGGACACGGCCGAGCACTGGGGCGGCAAGGCCCGCGTCGCCGGCTGGAAGCAGCAGCTCAGGCGGGACAAAGAGAAGGGTCCGCCCTCGATTTGATCGCTAGCCGTCGGTCTCGTCGTAGATCGACAGGAAGTAGCGGTGCTGCAGCGCGCCCTGCATGAACGTGTCGGGGTGGTCATCGGTCTCGGGGTGCCAGGCGTCGGAGTACCGGCGGAACCAAGTGAAGCCCGTCAGCCCGCGAGGCAGGTCCACGAGCATGTCGGGGGTCACCTCGAAGACGCCGTCGTCCTCGGTCCAGCACTCCACGACCCAGCTGGTCGATCCGTCCTCGCTGAACATCGCCACTACGATCTCCACGCCCGCGTCGTCACCGGCGGTCCACTCGAAGGGGAGGCCGACGTTGCCGTCGACATACAGCACGTCCTGGGCGGGCTCCAGGGCGGGTGCGGTGATTCCGTAGGGGGCGGGGGTGCTCATCGCCTGGGGGATGAGGAGCGCGGGCAGGTCGGCGCCGCCGGGGGCCTCGAAATCGAGGAGGGAGTCGGGCGGGATGGACGTCGGGTTGCCGCTCGAAGCGGTGTACCAGAGGAAACCATCGGACTCGATGCGCTCCAGGGTGAAGGCCCACGGCGCTCCGTTGGGGAGCTCGCCGGAGAACTGAGCCCACTCGCCGAGGTCCAGGGTGACCGGGTCCTTGCCCCGTTCGGCGGAGTCGTTGGGGAGGCGGATGCCGCAGCCGAACCCGTCCCCGCCGTGCGCCTCGGGGATGTAGTAGTAGCCGAAGCCGCCGGCGGCCCGACCCTGCGGGTGCTGGATGGTGCCCACCAACTGCCAGATGCCGAGCGCGCCGTCCCACTCCGATGGCGGGGTGGTGTCGTCGTCGTCGGTGGCGTCGTCGTCGTCGGTGGCGTCGTCGTCATCGCCGCCTAGCTGCCCGCTTCCGGGGAGCTCGGCGGTGCCGGTGCAGCCGGCCAGAAGTAGACCGAGGAACAGGAGCAGGAGGCTTCGTCGGCGCATGCTCGCACTATACTCGGGGCCGGAGGGAACCCATGAACCGCCTGCTGCTGGCCCTGCTGCTCAGTTTGACTGTGTTGATGTCGTGCACCGTGCGTGGGGGTGAGGAGCCTGAGGACGACGACGACGCGACCGACGACGACGACGACTCGGCCGTGGCCGATGACGACGACGCCACCGGCGACGACGACGACTTCACCTTCGAGGACCCGCCCGTGTTCCTCGCCTCCTACGACTTCACGTTCGTGATGCTGGAGAACGAGATCTCGGGGGACTACTCCGCGATCCACGGCCAGATGGACGTGAGCGTCTCGGCGACCGCCTTCCTGGCCGAGATGAGCACGACGGACGGCGAACAGTGGGACCTCGGCGGAAGCCTCACCAACAACGCGCAGTCGTTCCAGGTGCGCGGCTGGATGACCCCGCCTGGTGTGGGCAAGGAGATCTTCGTCGAGGTGGTCGGCAACTTCCTCGCTGACGTGGACGGAACGCCGTCGGAGAGCTGCCTCACGGGGCTCGGCGCCGATGACGACCCCAACTTCGCCGACCAGGGGATCGAGTTCGTCTGGTACGGCTGCCAGCTCGATGCCGCCGCGCCGGCCATCGATCGCGCCGGGTCTCACAACGTCACGGTCACCGTGAACGGCGACCTCTGCGGGGCCTGGACCTCGGGCAGCTGGGTGGAGAACTGGAGCTTCGACGGCCGCAAGCTGACCGTCACCCGCAACTCGTACGTCGGCTGGGGCATCGTCAGCGACGACGGCAACATCTTCCGCTTCACGATGCTGGAGCAGGAGAACCCGGGGCGGAGCCTGAAGGTCGTAGGGGACTTCACGGACCCCGCGGGGACCACCGAAGCGACCGCGCAAGGCTTCTGCCACGACAACCCGGGTGAGCTGATCGCCGCGTCGCTGTTCCTGGACTACTAGTCTTCGAAGAAGAAGGGGTCGAGCTCCGAGCTCGCCGGACTGCCTTCCTCGGCGGTCTCGGGCACGAGGCTGTCCGTGGCTGGCCCGGCGACCTTCCTGAGGGCCGGCGCGCTGGGTGCGGACAGGATGCCGAGCTGATCCGTCACGGGTGCGACGCCGTTGGTGCTCTCTCCGACCGTCGTGTCTTCGAACACCAGCGAGGCGGACTCGGGTCCCGGTTCCTGCCCCCGAGGTTCGGGGCGCGACCGCGGGGGCGCCGTCGTCTCTTCGTCGGGGCTCTTGGGGACCTCTTCGTCGCTTGTTGACGGCTCGATCGCGGCGGGGGCGTCCACCGACTCTCCGGTCAGGTCCGCGAGCAAGGCGCTGGGCTCCAGCCGGCCGCCCTCGTGGGGGGGCTCGCTGTCCTCGCTTGCCGGGGGCGGAGGCGGAGGCGGGGGCTCCGGCTCGCGCGCCGGTGGCGGCTCCGGCACAGGGCCAGTGGCGGCATGGTGGTCCGGACGGGTGGTCTCCAGGGGGGCGGGCTTGGGCATCCGGCCCGTGGATCCCTGACCGTCGGGCCGCTTCTTGCGCTTGCGACGAAGCTGGTCGTCCGCGCCGATCGGACCCGTCTGGTCACCCTTTCGCTTCCGCTTCTTGCGTCGCTTCCTCTTCGGGGGCTTCGGTTCGGGCGCCTTCCGCAGTCCAAGCACCTCCAGGAAGGTGCGTTTGTGCTTGGTCTTGGCCGGGGCAGGCTCGTGCCAGTCCTCCTGATCGACCGTCTCGTCGAGGTCGTCGGAGGGGCCCAGCTGGGCGAGGTTCGGCCGCTTGCCGGGGGCGGTCGGCTCCTCCTCGGGGTCCGGCTCGGGGCTCGGCTGTAAGCTCTCCCCGCGCGCGAGCGCCTCCTTGATCCTCGGGAGCAGATCTTCGAGGGCCTGGGCCGCTTCGGCGCAGTCTTCGAACCGGGCCGTGGGGTCGGTGTTCCACATCCGAGCAGCGACGGTTCCGAGGCCCGGGGTGTACCGGTCCAACTTCGAGCAGGCGTCGCCCACCTCCGCGCGGGACACCCGACGCATGATCTCGAAGAGGTTCTCGGCGATGAACAGCTGTTCGCCGGTGACCAGCTCGTAAAGCACGGTCGCGGCCGCGAACTGGTCGCACCCTCCGTCCAGCGGCTTGCCCATGACCTGCTCGGGGGCCATGTAGATCGGCGTGCCGCGCACCTGTCCGGCGGCGGTGATGGTGGCGCAGGCGACCTTCGCCTTGGCGATGCCGAAGTCCATCACCTTCACCACGCCGTGGCGCGAGACCATGATGTTTCCGGGCTTCAGGTCCCGGTGGATGATGCCCATCCGCGCGCCGGTCTCGGGCGACGGGAGGTTGTGGGCGTAGGACAGCCCCTTGAGGATCTGCACCTGGATCTCGAGGGCGAGGTCCAGGGGGAGGCCCGTCTCGCCGCGCACCTTGTTCTGGTGCAGCAGCTCCTCGACGGTCTGTCCCTCGATGAATTCCAGCGCCAGGAACATGCGTCCGTCGGCCTCGTTGAACTCGAGCGTCTCGACGATGTTGGGGTGCTGCAGGTAGGAGCCGATCATCGCCTCGCGGGCCATGAGCTGGCTGAACTTGGGGTCCCGCGCGAACTCGGAGCGCACGACCTTGAGCGCGACCTTCCGCTTGAACCCGCCGAAGGTCTGCAGCTCGGCGAGGAACACCGTTGCCATCGCCCCCTGGCCGAGCTCCTTGATGATTTGGTACCGGCCGACCTGGGTCAACTGGTCTGGGGAGGGGGCTTCCGTGGTCACGGCGAGTCGATCCTGCCGCTGAACCTAGTCATCGTCCAGCACCCAGACCTCTTCGTCGTCCTCTTCGGGCGGCGGGGGGCGGCTTGGACGGGGAGCCCGTGCGGGGGCCCGGGGGGCGCGGCGGACGATCTTCTGGGGCTTGTCGTCCTCGTCGCCGTCTTCATCATCGTCGAAATCCCAGTCGGGATCCCACTCGTCGTCATCGTCGTCCTCGACGATCTGCCGAACCGGTGCCTTCTTCTCCTCGATCTCCTCGTAGTCGTCGTCGTCGTCGTCGTCGTCCTCTTCGGGCGCCTTCTGCTCCTCGCCGTCGGCGTCCCAGGGGTTCCAGTCCTCGTCCCAATCGCCTCGCGGGAGCTGCTCTTCCTCTTCCTCTTCCTTTTCGGGCTCGGGCTCCTTCTTGGCCTCGGCGGGTTCGTCGTCGTCGTCGTCGTCGGGCATCTCGCCGAGCTCGTCGGCCTGACGGGCGGCGACCAGCTGATCCAGGTCAGGCTCGCCCGAGCCCTCGCCGAGGTCGGCGAGCCAGTCTCCGGCGCCGTCGTCCTCGGGTTCGGGTTCCGGCTCCGGCTCGGGTGGGGCTTCCGGGGCGGGCTCCGGGGCCTCGAGCCCTTCAGCCGGTTCGTCCACCTCGGGCAAGTGCGTCGGAGACGGCGGGTTCTCCTCGACCGGCGCGTGCTCGGGCGGCACGGCGCTGCTGACCCCGATCACGTCCAGGTCGGGCGCGGGGTCGGCGTGGGCCGCCGGGGGCGAGGTGGTCGGGACTACACCGCCCAGCGACTCCTCGGTGGCGATGAGGCCGCGCCCACGACGTGCGCGCTTGCGACCGCCGGTGGCGCTGGCGGGCTTGCGCCGCCGGGTGGTCGACAGCGGACGGACCGCCGGTTCGCTGACCTCGACCCGCAATCCGACGGTCGGCTCGGGGGTCGGCGCCTCCTCTTCGGACTCCTCTTCGGGCTCGGGCTCCGGTTCGGGTTCCGGCTCTTCCTCGTCTTCGGGCTCGGGGTCCGGCTCGGGGTCGGGCTTCGCGGCCGCAGCCTTCTTCTTGCGCTTGGCCGCCTTGGCCGCCTTCGCCTCGTGCTCTCGAGCCGCCTGACGTTCCGCCTCGCGCGCCGCCAACTGGTCTTCGGCGGCGCCATCGGCGGCCATCCGTGATGTCTCCGCCGCCGCCTCCGCTTCCTTCGCCGCCTTTTCCGCCTCGTCGGCGGACGCGACCGCTTCGCCGGCCTTCTTCGCCGCGGTCTCGGCGGTCTTGGCAGCGCGTGCGGCCTTGGCGGAACGGCGGGCGCGGGCCGACTCGCGGGCCGCTTCACCGGCGGCCAACGCGGCCTGCTCGGCGGCACTCTGGGCGGCGCCCGAGTTGGGTGCTTCTTCGGCGGCCTCCTCGGCGACCACCGCCGACTCGGTGGCGGCCTCCGACGCGGCCCTCGCTCGCGTCTCGGCGTCGTCGGCGTCCGCCAGCGCCTTCTTGAGAATCGCCTCCTTCTCAGCCAGTTCCTGCGCCAGGGATGCAGACGCTTCCGCCTCCAGCGCCTTCTCTTCGGCGCGCCCGGCAGCCTTGTCCGCGCTCCCCGCGAGCGTTCCCGCGGTCGACGCCGCCTTCGCCCCGCCGGCGGCGCGGGCTGCGGTCTCCGCTTCGGTCGCGGCTCGGGTGACCTGGCGCGAGGCGTCCTTCGCGGCGGCGAGGGTCTTGGCGATCTCGGGGTCTTCGGTTCCCTTCGCGACCGCGGAGGCGGCTTCGACCGCGGCCTCGGCGCGCGTGCGAGCACCGGATGCGCGCTCGGCCGCGTCCTTCGCCGAGGCGCGGGCGTTCTCCAACGCCTCCTTCTCGGCCCGCTCCGCCGCCGCCGCCTTCTGCGCCACGGCGAGGGCGCCGGCGGCCTTCTCGGCCAGCGCCAGAGCTGAAGCGGACGCCTTGGCGGCTCCCTCGCTGGCAACCTTGGCGCCGTCGGAATGTTCCGCGCCCTTGGCCTCCTCGGAGGTCGCACGCGCTTCGTCGGCGAGGATGCGGGCCGCGGCGGCATGCTCTCCGGCCTTCTTGATCGCGGCCTTGCCGGCCTTGGCGCTCATGCCCTCCATGGCTGCGCTGGCTTCGTCGCGATGAGCCTCGGCGGTGGCTGCATGGAGCGCGGCCTCGTCGGCAAAGCGCTCGGCCTCGGCACAAGCAAGGGCCCGGGCGCTGAGTTCGCTCTCGACCGCAGCGCGGGTCTCGGCCTCAGCCTCCGCGGCCTGCCCCGCGGCCTCTTCGCTGCCGGTGGCGAGCGCCTCGACCTGATCGGCCGACTTCTCCGTCGCGCGTGCGCTCGTGGTCTTGCTTCGCTCGAGAATCTGGGACGCCTTGCCGACCGCCTTCTCGGCCGAACCCACGGCCGCGGCGGCGCGTGCGGCGGCGGCCCCGGCGGGGGTGCGCGGGGCGCTCTTGGCGGCCTCCCGGGCGGCGTCGGCGGAGGACCGGGCGAGCGAGGCGGCTGCCTCGACCCGGGCGAAGGCGACGTTCAGCCGCTCGTCCGAGGCCTCCTTGCGGGCCTTCTCCTCGGCCTCTGCCTGTGAGGTGGCGACGACGTCGTCTCGGATCTTGCTCGCCTGGCCGAGCGCTGCTTCAGCTTGCTTGGCCGCATCCTGGGCACGCCCGGCGGCCTCCTCGGCCGGTCCCGGAGTGGTGGCGGCGTGCGCTTCCTCGTGGGCGGCGCGCGCAGCTTCGGCGGCGCGACGGGCGGCGTCCGCTGATGCCTTGGCGCGGGCCCCTCCCTGACGGGCCTTGGGGTCGTCGCAGGTCGACGCGATCTCGCCAGCTTCGAGGGACACGCCGGCGGCGCTCTCCCCCGCGGCCATGGCGCGCGCCCAGGCACCTTCGGCCTTGGCCACGGCGGCGGCGATCGACTTCGCGTCGGCTGCGGCCTGCTCGCTGATGCTCTGGGCCTCGGCGGCCGCGGCGGCACACGCTTCGCCCAGGCGCACCGCCTTGGCAGCTGCCTTGCCCGCCCTCGCGGATGCCTTCTCGGCTTCCGTGGACGTGGACGCTTCCGCCGCCTCCGCGCTTGCCTCCGCCGATTCGCCCGCCTGAATGTTGACCTGGCCGGCGAGCTTGCGGACCTTCTCCACGGCATTGGAGACGGCCTTGGTCTCGATGGTGACCGCGTCCTCGGCCTCGCCGACGTACGCGCTGGCGAGCACCGACGCCTCGGCCGCGTTGGCGGCTGCGTCGGCCGCTTCTTCTTGAGCCGTGCGAAGCGCATTGGCCTCCGCGTTGGCGCGTTCCTCGGCTTCGGCCGCCGCGGCGGTCTTGCCGCGAATCGATGCGTCGGCCGCCTCGTCGGCCGCGGTCCGGGCCGCGTCGCGGGCTTCGGCCGCCTTGGCCGAGGCCTTGTCGGCCGCCTTGCTGGAGTCGGCCTCGCGGGCCGCAGTCGCGGCGGCCGTTGCCTTCTCCACGGCCTTGGCCGCGGCGCGCGCGGAGGAGGCGGCAGCCTTTCGTGCCGTCTTCGTCTCGGTGCCTCCCGCATCGAGCGCTTCGATGTCCGCGTCGAGTCCGGCGAGGGCGGAGTCGGCCTGCTCGAGCGCTTCTTCGGCCTCGCGCACGGCCCGCCCGGCCCGCTCCACCGCGGCCGTCTGGGCCGCCGCCTCGTCTTCGGCAGCCCTCGCCGCGGAGGTCAATTCGCCGAGGCGGGTCTCGGTCCGGTCCGCCGCTGCGTTGGCGTCTTCGGCTGCGTCCTCAGCCGCTTCGGCGGCCTGGACGGCCTCATCGGCGGTCTCGCTCTCGGCTGCTTCCTCCGCAGCCCGGCGGGCCAGGGTCGCGGCCTCGGCGGCGCGGCGTCCGGCGCCTTGAAGCGCGGACAGAAGCTCAGCAACGGTCGAGTCCTTCGCGTCACCCGCGGCGGACTGGCCCTGGAGCACGCTGTCGGCGGCTCGATCCGAGGCGGCGTTGGCGCGCTCGGCGGCCGCGTCGGCCACGGTCCGGGACTTCTTCAGGGCCTCTCGCTCGGCGCGCCGTGCCTCCGCCTTCGCGTCCGCTTCAGCTTCCGCGAGGGCGATGGTGGATTGGCGCGCCGCTTCGGCCGCTTCGGCCGCGGTCTTGGCTTCGGCGGCCGCAGTGGCGGCGGCTTCGGCGGCGGTCTCCGCGGCCGTGGAGTTCGACGAATCGGCGGCGTCGGACGAAGCGTTCGCCGCCTTCTTCCACGCCTCCGTGGCGGATTTGGCGGCCACCGCAGCTTCGTCGGTGGCCGCGCGGCAGGCCGGATCCTCGACGCCGGCGGCGGACTTCTTGGCCCCATCGGCGGTCTTGCCCGCGGCCTTGCTCGCCTTCTCGGCGGCCTTGGCGCTGGTCTCCGCGTCCTTGCGGGCGGCCGACAGCGCCGCCTTCTCCGCTCGTTCCGCGTCGCCGAGCAGCCGACCGGCCTCCTCGGACAACGCGACCGCGTGACCGGCCGCTCCCAGTGCGTCAGCGCATCGATCTCGGGTCGTACCGAGGTGCGCCGAGGCCGCGTCCGGCGACTCGGCCTTCGCCGCCGAAGCTACGAGGGTCGCAGCCTCTTCGAGGGAAGCGTCCGCCTCGCTGCGTGCCTGCGCTGCGAGTTCGGCCAACTCTCGCGCCTTGTCGGGCGCCAGCTCCCCAAGCTCGGCGACGGCGATGAGCCCGGCACCCAGCGCGGCGACCTTCGCCCGCGCTTCGTCCAGGGCCGTCGCGGCGTCTTCGGCGGCAGTTGCGATCGCCGCCTTGCGAGCCTCTTCGGCTTCGAGTCGTGCCTTCTCCTCGGCTTCGAGTCGGGCCTTCTCTTCAGCTTCGAGCCGCGCCTTCTCCTCGGCTTCGAGTCGGGCCTTCTCTTCGGCTTCGAGTCGGGCCTTCTCTTCGGCCTCGAGTCGGGCCTTCTCCTCGGCTTCGGCCTTGGCCTGGGCTTCGGCCGCGGCTCTCTCCTCGGCCTCGAGTCGGGCCTTCTCCTCGGCCTCCGCCGCAGCCTTGGCAGCTTCCTCGGCCTCGAGTCGCGCCTTCTCTTCGGCCTCGGCGGCAGCGGCGGCTTCCTCAGGGGAGGGTGCCTCGTCCTTGGCCTCGATGAGGGAGACCTCGTCGTCCTCCTCGAGTTCCAGTTCGGCCGTCAGCTCGGCGGTCTCGTCGTCCCCGTCGTCGTCGTCGTCGTCGTCGAACATCACCTCGGCGGCGACCTCCGCATCGGCGACGGTGAACTTGCCGGGGTCGAACTCCTGGTCGGCCAGCTGGCCGACCCCCGAGTCGGTCGGCTGCTCGTCGTGGTCATCGTCGTCGCTACCGTGGGGCGACATGTCGGGACCGATCTGGTCCGGGGAGCCGTCGCCCCACAGGTCGTCATCCAGCGAGGTGTCGTCGCTGGGGTCGTCCTCTCCGTCGAAGATCTCGCGCAACTCCTGGGACGTGGCGACCGCCTCGTCGTCCTCCCAGAGCTCATCGTCCTCGACCAGGTCAGTGGCCTCACCCTGGCCCGCCGTCGCGTGGAGATCGGTGGGGCGGGCCGCGTTCTTGACGAGGTCCCGAGCGACCGCATCGGTCACCACTTCGGGCTCGCGTCGCGCGAACATCGTGTCTTCTCGGGGGCCTCCGTCGGGGCCCATGGAGCCGGACAGTACGGGCTGAGGCCCGGTGGAGAAGAAGTCGTCCTCCAGGGTGCCGCCCCAGGCAGATTCTTCGGGATCCTGGCCCTTCTTCGCCTCGACCGGCGGCATCGGCGGGGGCGTCGGCGGGGTGACCGGGCCGTTCGCCTTCACCGGCGGAGGAGTCGGCTGGCTCGCGGGCGCCGCGGCGGCGGCGGCCTCCCCGTCCTCGTCCAGCTCCTCCCAGATGAAGAACTCTTCCTCCTCTTCCTCCTCGTGATAGATGAACTCTTCGACCGACCCGTCCACCGGTGGGGGAGGCGGTGACGCCTTGGCCGCGGACGGTCGCTTCTTCTTCTTCTTCTTCTTCTTCTTGGTCGAGGGCTCGGGGAGCGTGTCCTTCTTCGCGCTGACGCGGGTCTGCTCGTCGTCGCCGCCGCGGGCCGCGGGCTGCGAACTCGACGCGGGACGTCGCCCCAGCTTCGTGATCTCGCTGACCTGCGAGAGGTCATCCAGAGCGCGCAGCCGGTTGACGGTCCTCCGCCCCGCCACCTGGGCCCCCGACGCTCCCAGGAGCAATCCCTTGAGGGCCTCGCCGAGCTCCTCGGCCGACAGGTACCGGTCGTCCGGGTGGGGCGACTGCAGCTTGGTCAGCACCGCCGCGCTGCCGGGGAGGGCCGCCTCGGCGCGGTCGAACGAGTCGCCGACCTCCACCCGAGCGACCTTCTCCATCACCTTGAGCATCGAGCTGCCCTGGTACAGCGCCTCCCCTGTCAGCATCTCGTACAGCACTGAGCCGACGCTGAAGAGGTCGCTCCGCCCGTCGAGTTCCTTGCCCAGGACCTGCTCGGGGCTCATGTACGACGGCGTCCCTCGGATCACCCCCTGAGCGGTCAGAGCAGCCCACGAAGCCGTGGCCCGGGCGATGCCGAAGTCCATCACCTTCACGACGCGGTGCTGGGAGACCATCAGGTTCCCCGGCTTGATGTCTCGGTGGACGATGGTCAGCGGTTGACCAGTGCCTTCCTCGGTCAGCCCGTGGGCGTAGCCGAGCGCGCGGCAGGACTGGATGCCGATGTCCAATGTGAGCCCGGGCTCGAGGCCTCCGCCCGCCTCCTCCAGCATCTCGCCGACGGTGCGCCCCTGGACGAACTCCAGGACCAGGACGTAGAGCCCCTCGAAGATGTCGAACGACAGCGTCTGGATGATGTTCGGATGTCGCAGCAGCCCCCCGATCTGGGCCTCCCGCGTGAGCATCTTGATGAACGTCTCGTCCTCGGCGTACTCGGGCTTGATGATCTTGAGGGCGACCTTCTTGCGAAATCCGCCCGGGCCGGACTGCTCCGCCAGCCCAACCGTCGCCATCGAACCCGTTCCGAGGACCCGGAGGACCCTGTAGGGGCCGACCTGCTCTGGAATCGGGGTGCCCTTGCCCTCGTCACCCATCAACCCGAGATCCTACCTGCTTCGCGTACGCGGGCGCGCGGGCCCCCCCCGTCTTCACCAGCTCAACAGGTCGTCTCGGTGGTGGGCGATCCACTGTTCGGCGCGCTCGTAGTCGGGGTGGGCGCGCTCCCGGGTCTTGAACTCCCGGGTGTGGAAGCGCCGCCGTCCCCCGGACACGGTCACCCCGATGGCCGCGTGGAGCATCTCGTGAAACACCACGTAGCTGATGACCCAGCCCGGGACGGCGGGCGCATCCAGCGCGGGATGGATTCGGATCAATCGGTGCTCTTCGCTCCAGGATCCGAGCCGAATTCGTCGCCGGACCACCGAGCGCGGCGCCCGAGACCAACCGATTCGGCCCCGGAACTGCCCCTCGAAGAACTCGCGGTTCTGCTGGAACAGGTAGTCCCGCAGGTCGTGGTGCCGCCCCGCGGGGGGCTGAAACACGGGCCGTCCCTTGGGAATCCGCTCCTGGAAGGTGCTCGCGTAGGCCTGGACCACCGCCCGCGCCTCCACGTCACGCGCGTCGATGAAGCGAGCGATGGCCTGAAGCACGGCGTCGTCCGCGAGCGCGAACTGCCGCTGGATCCGGATTCGGAGCATCCCGTCGACGTTCCGCCAGGACACGAGGCTGCGCCGGTTGTTGGTTCCGACGACGTCGATGGGGCGGTCCAGCAGCTCCCCCAGCCGTCGGTGCAGCTGCTCCACCGCTTCGGCGGACACCTCGGGCAGGGGATCGACCGCCGCCGGGGTCCGCTCCATGGCGTTTCCCAGCGGGAGGGCGAGCTGTTTTCGAGCGGGACCGGCACTGGGCATCGGCACACTCATTTGTACCGCTTCTAGAAGGGGATGTCCTCGACGACTTCGGTGATCTCCTCCCCGTCACGGGCCCGTTGACCGGGTTCGATCACGCGGGCGCCGGACACCCCCTCGGGGCGCCCCCGGCCGCCGAGCATGATCAACTCCCGCGCGCTGATCTCCATCTGGTTGCGCTGGTTGCCCTCCTTGTCGGTCCAGGGCTTGTTGTGGAGCGGCCCCTCGATGTAGAGCGGCATCCCCTTGCGCACGTGCTTGTGGGCGATCTCGGCGAGCCGGTCCCAGAGCACTGCGCGGTGCCAGGTGGTCACCTCCGAGCCGTCCTTGCGGCGCTCCGACGTGGCGATCCTGAGGTTGACGACCGGCTTGCCGGCCTGGGTGTAACGGACGACCACGTCGTGTCCGACGTGACCGATGACAGTAGTTCGGTTGTAGCAACGCATGCCGGGTCCTTCTGCGAGTCCCGTGCCAGAATCAAAACTCAGTAAAAACAGGCAAGTGACGAAAACTCGAGTGTCCGGGAACGTCCGGTTCGTCGGACACTTTCGGACACCGCCGGACAGTGCTCCCCGAGCCTGCTAGAACCCCCCTGGTGAAGATCCCCCGGTACATCGCGGTGGAGGGAGTGATCGGCGTCGGCAAGTCCAGCCTGACGCGGCTCCTGGCCGAAGAGTTCGAGGCCGAAGCGGTCTACGAGCCGGTGGTGGAGAACCCGTTCCTTCCGAAGTTCTACAAGGACCGGAAGCGATACGCGATGCAGACCCAGCTGTACTTCCTGCTGACGCGGTACCAGCAGCAGGTGGAACTCAAGCAGCCCGGGTTGTTCGTCCAGCGCAACGTCTGCGACTACTTGTTCGCCAAGGACCGGATGTTCGCGACGCTGAACCTCGATCGCGACGAGCTGGCCCTCTACAGCCAGATCTACGAGACCCTGGATGCCCGCCTTCCGTCGGCAGACCTTGTGATCTACCTGCAGGCGGACGTAGACACTCTCTTGGAGAGGATCAGGCGACGCGGCCGTGACTTCGAGTTGGACATCGAGCGGTCCTACCTTCAGGAATTGTCCGATCTGTACAACGATTTCTTCTTCAATTACCGTGGCGCGCCACTCCTCGTCGTACAGACCTCGGGCATCGATTTCGTAGGCAATGAGAAGGACCGGGAGTGGCTGATCAAGGAGATTCTCGCCATGAAGGGCGGGACGAAGCACCTGATTCCGCTGGGATCCCTGTAGCAGGGACCGAGACAGACTCAGGTCGTCCCCTCCGGAACGACGAGGGCCTCCGCTAACAAAACGACGGGCGAGCCTGCGGGCCGTGCGATCGGAGGACGAAGCCATGCGTGCAGACGCACCGATTACTGTTCCCGCGTTGCGCCGAATGAAGCGCAACGGAACCAAGATCACGATGCTGACAGCCTACGACGCGACCTTCGCGCGACTGGTCGATCGTGCCGGCATCGACATCATCCTCGTGGGCGACAGCCTCGGGATGGTGATGCAGGGCAAGGCCAACACCCTGGCCGTCTCCGTGGACCACATGGCGTACCACGGCGCGTGCGTGACCTCGGTCACCAAGCGCTGCCACGTCGTCGTCGACATGCCCTTCATGAGCTACCACGTCAGCCCCGCCGAGGCGGTCCGCAACGCCGGTCGGCTCGTGCAGGAGGGCGGCGCCCACGCGGTCAAACTCGAGGGCGGCGCCGAGCGGGTCGAGGTCATCGCGGCCATCGTCAACGCGCAGATCCCGGTGATGGGCCACATCGGCCTGACGCCGCAGAGCTACCACGTGCAGGGCGGCTTCAAGATCCAGGGCCGGGGCGACGCCGCTGCCGAGCGCCTGATGCGCGACGCGCTCGCCGTCCAGGAAGCGGGCGCCTACTCGCTCGTGCTCGAAGGCATCCCCAAGGAGCTCGCGACGAAGATCTCCGAAGCGCTCGACATCCCCACGATCGGGATCGGCGCCGGCGACGGCTGCGACGGCCAGGTGCTCGTCGTGCAGGACCTGCTCGGCATGGACCCCGACTTCCAGCCCAAGTTCGTGAAGCGCTACGCCGATCTCGGCAGCGTCATCAACGACGCCATCGGCACGTTCATCGACGAGGTCCGCACCGGCGCGTTCCCGCAGGACGAGCACAGCTTCCACCGCAAGCGTCGCGGCGGCCCCGTCAAGGAGGCGCCCTCGGGCAAGTACGGCCCGACGGACACCGACGCCGCCACCGCCTGAGTCGAGCTCCATGCAGGTCTTCGAGACGCCGGCCGAGATGGCCGCCTGGGCCCGTGCCGTCCGCGACCGCGGCGAGACGATCGCGTTCGTGCCGACCATGGGCTACCTCCACGAGGGGCACCTGTCCCTGATGCGGGAGGCCCGCGAGCGGGGGCAGCACCTGGTCGCCTCGATCTTCGTGAACCCACTGCAGTTCGGCGCCAACGAGGACCTGGACACCTACCCGCGGGACGCCGCCGGGGACGCCGCCAAGTGCCGCGACGTCGGCGTCGACGTGCTCTTCACTCCGACGAAGGCCTCGCTGTACCCCGACGGCTTCCAGACCACCGTCCAGCCCGGACCCATCGCCGGACCGCTCTGCGGCGCGAGCCGCCCGGGCCACTTCGAAGGCGTCTGCACCATCGTGCTGAAGCTGTTCAACCTCGTCCGCCCCAACGTCGGCGTGTTCGGTCGCAAGGACTACCAGCAGCTGGCCGTGCTTCGACGCATGGCGCGGGACTTCGACGTCGACGTCGACGTCCTCGGCATGCCGATCGTGCGGGAGTCCGATGGCGTCGCGATGTCGTCGCGGAACGCCCGCTTGGGCGCGGATCAGCGCACCCAGGCCCAGGTCCTGCATCGCGCGCTGGACCTCGCGGAGTCGCTCGTCGCCGCCGGCGAACGGGGCGTGGAGGCGATCGTCGCGGCGGCGGCGGTGCTCATTCGCGAGCAGCCGCTGGCCGACATCGACTACGTCGAACTGGTCGACGCGGACGACCTGTCCACGATCTGCGACCTCGAAGCTCCCGCGGTGCTCGCGCTCGCGGTGAAGTTCGGATCGGTGCGGCTCATCGACAACCGGGTCCTGACGCCGTAGACACGGGCCGTGGACTCGCTCGCTTCCGAACAGCTGATCCTCGTCGTCGCGGCGGTGATCCTCCTCAACCGCGGCTTCGAGAAGACCGGCCTGCGCTTGCTGCGTCCGGCCTACGTCGTCGTGCAGGCGTTCGATCTGGCCGTCGTCGGCCTGCTGTCGATGGCGCGGATCCCCGAGCTCCCAACCAAGGCGGACTTCATCATCCGCATCTTCCTGATGCTGTTCGTCGCCTACCACATGGTGATCAACAGCCAGTCACGCGGGCGCGCGCTGCAGGATCGGGCGGAGGAAGAAGGGATGCTCCAGGAGCGGAGGGATCGCGTGGCTCGCGCCGAAGCGATCGACGCCGAGACTCAGAGGGAAGCTGAAGCCTCGCCGCCCGGGTCCGTGACGGAGCCCGCGGCCGACTGAGCGCGCCAGTCCTCGACGACGGCCATGACCTCGTCGTTGCTCAGCACCCGGCTGGTGCTCTTGGCGTGGTCGAACACGGCGTTGACAAGCTCCTCGACGGGCTCGATGCCGCGGTACTGCAGCCAGTAGATGACGTTGCTTCGGCCGCCCATGTGGCCGACCTCGATCGCCTGCTCCAGGCCGAACATGTGGGCCGGAACGCCGCTGTAGACGGCGTCGGCGAGGGCCGCGTCGCCCTTCTTGAGTGCCTTGATGACCGCCGCCGCGTGCACCCCGGTGCCGGTGCGGAACGCGTCCGTGCCGAAGACGGGGTAGTTGAACGGCAGCGGCGTCGACGTCGCCTGCGCGCCCAGCTCGGCGTAGTCGCGGAGCTTGTTGAGGTCGCCCTCCCACTCCACGCCCATGAGCCGCATGTTCACCAGCAGCAGGTCGATCTGCGTGTTCCCGACCCGCTCCCCGACGCCGAGAATCGTGCCGTGCACCCGCTTGGCGCCGTGCATCGCCGCCGCGATGGCGTTGATGAGGCCGAGTCCGCGGTCGTTGTGACCGTGCCAATCGATGACGGTGTCGGGATGCCCGAGCTCCCCGACCGTCTCACTGACCCAATGGATCAGGTTGCGCACGCCCGAGGGCGTGGCGTGTCCCACCGTGTCGCAGATGCAGAGCCCCTTGGCGCCCTCGTCCAGAGCGACTCGGAAGAGCCGCTTCAGGGTCGCCGGATCCGACCGGACCGTGTCCTCGGTCACGAACGTGCAGGGCAGTCCGTTGCTCACCGCGAGCCGGACCGCGTCGCGCGTCAGGGTCTCCAAACGCTCGACGTCCCAGCCTTCGGTGAACAGCCGAATGGGCGAGCTCCCCAGGAAGGCCATCACCTCGATCGGGACGCCCACCTTCTGGGAGATCTCGATGATCGGCTTGATGTCGTTGGGGTGCGTGCGCGCCGCGCAGGTCAGGTTGATCTTCAACCCGCCATCACGCGCGAACTTCGCCAGGTGGGTGACGTCCGCGACGGCCCGCGGACCCGCGCCCGGAAGCCCGATGTCGGTGTGCTGGATCCCGATCTCGTCCTGAAGCGCGAGCACGCGCTCCTTGTCCCCGATCGAGGGATCCGTCGCCGACGGACTCTGGATGCCGTCACGCAGGCTCTCGTCGTAGAACTCGAGGCCGACGCGCCAGTCCGCGACCGCGTTGTTGTCGTGGTCGTTCCAGTCGTGGATCCACTTGGAGTCGTTAGTCATCCAGGGCCTCCACGACGACCGCGATGCCCTGGCCGCCACCGATGCAGGCGGTGCCGAGGCCGTAGCGGGCGCCGCGCAGCCGCAGCTCGTGGATGAGCGTCGCGGTGATGCGCGTGCCGGAGCAGGCGAGGGGGTGGCCGATGGCGATGGCGCCACCGTTGACGTTGACCTTGTCGCGGTTGAGCCCGAGCTCCTTCTCCACGGCGAGGTACTGCGCGGCGAACGCCTCGTTGACCTCGATCACGTCCATGTCGTCCAGGCCGAGGCCGGCGGCGGCGAGCGCCTTGCGGCTCGACTCCGCGGGGCCGATGCCCATGATCGACGGGTCGCAACCGGTGACCCCCCAGCTGATCAGCCGGGCGATGGGCTTGAGGCCGCGGTCCCGAGCGGTCGCGCCGTCGGCGATCACCACGGCGGCGCCGCCGTCGGCGAGCCCCGAAGCGTTGCCGGCGGTGACGAGGCCGCCCTTCTTGAAGACCGGCCGGAGCTTCGCCATCGACTCCATCGAGGCGTCCAGGCGGGGGTGCTCGTCGACCTCGAACGGCACCATCTCGCGCCGCTTCTTGACCATCGTGGGCACGATCTCGGTGCCGAAGAAGCCGGACTCCATCGCCGCCTTGTAGGTCATCTGGCTGCGGTAGCCGATGGCGTCGCACTCCTCGCGCGTGACCCCGTACTGCTCGCCGAGCTTCTCTGCCGTGCCGGACATCGCCAGCTCGACGTGGGGGTCGTACAGCGCCTCCCACAGCGAATCGACGAGCTTCTCGTCCTGGCCCAGGCGCATGCCCCAGCGCATCTTGCGGGCGACGAACGGCGCCTGCGACATGGACTCGGTGCCACCCGACAGCACGTAGTTGGCCTGGCCCAGCAGGATCTGCTCGGCGCCGGTCACGATGCTCTGGAAGCCGGAGCCGCAGAGGCGGTTGAGCGTCAGCGCGGGCACCTCCTGCGGCACGCCCGACTTCAACGAGATGTGCCGCGCGAGGTAGATGGCGTCGCCGGCGGTCTGGCTGGCGTTGCCGAAGATGGTGTGGTCGATGTCGCCGGCTTCGATGCCGGCCGCTTCGATCGCGCCCTTGGACGCGACCACGCCCATGTCCGTGGCGGAGTGGTTCTTGAGGCTTCCGCCGAACGAACCGTAAGCAGTCCGCTTGCCGGAGAGGAAAACGACTTCCTTCGTGGTCTTCATCGAATGCTCCTGTCTTGAATCATGAGGCTGGGCGGGCTCAATAGCACGAGGGACTTGCCTCGCCTACGCCAACTCGACCACCCGCTTGAGCAGCCAGTCGGCGACCTCCGCGGTGTTCATGCTCCCGCCGAGGTCGGCGGTGGTGGCGTCCGCGGCGATGGCGTCGGCGACTGCGCGGTCGATGATCGTGGCCTCCTCGGCGTACCCCAGGTGGTCCAGCATCAACCCGGCGGTGACGACCGCGGCGATGGGGTTGGCCTTGTTCTGACCGGCGATGTCAGGCGCGCTGCCGTGCACCGGCTCGAACATCCCGATCCCCGCTTCGGGGTTCACGTTGGCGGATGCGGCCATGCCCAGGCCTCCCTGCAGCGCGGCCCCGAGGTCGGTGACGATGTCGCCAAACAGGTTGCCCGTGACGATGACCTCGAAGTCTTCGGGGTGCCGCACCAGCTCCATCGCGAGCACGTCGATGTAGAGGTGCCGATGCTCCAGATCGTCGTACTCGGCCTTCAGCTCGGTCCAGACGCGGTGCCACAGGTCGCCGGTGTAGCGGAGCGCGTTGCTCTTGTCGGCCATGCAGACCTTGGTGTGGCCCTTGCTCCGGGCGAACTCCATGGCCGTCCGCATGATGCGCTCGACCCCTGCGCGGGTGCAGACCGAGGTCTGCTGCGCGACCTCGTCAGCGGTGCCTTTGCGCAGGAATCCACCGATTCCGACGTACGCGCCCTCGGTGTTCTCACGGAAGACGGTGAAGTCGACCTGCTCCGGTGTCTTGTCCTTCAGCGGGCAGAAACGGGCGTCGATCAACTTGCAGGGCCGCAGGTTGACGTACAGGTCCAGCCCGAACCGGGTTTCGAGCACGATCTCCCGTGCATGGGCGCTGTTCGGGACCCGCGGATCTCCAACCGCTCCCAGGTAGATAGCGTCACACCGCGCGGCAATTTCGCGTCGATCGTGGTCAGGGAAGCCCGTGCCGTCCTTGAGGTATCGATCGGCGCTGTAATCGTGCCATTCGAACGTCAGATCGAGGTTCGAGCGGACCTCGGCGAGCGCTTTGAGCACGCTCACTCCGACGTCGATGACTTCAGGTCCGATCCCGTCGCCGGGGATGACCGCAATGCGTGCCATGAACTGTCTCCGTTGGCTCCCGAATGGAGGCGGCGTATCCTACGGACGCCCCACCGGGCCGGCAAGAATTGCTGGGTCCGCTGATTTCGATGCCTGAATACAAGATCCGCAAAGGTGGCAAAGAGTTCACCGCCAAGAAACTCTCGACGCTGCTGGAGCTCGCCCAGCGGGGACTGCTGCGCTCGGGTACCCCGATCTCGGTGGACGGCGGCGAGTTCGGCCCGGCGTCGGAGGTAGCCGCGCTCGCGGACGCGCTGACGGACGATGCCGGCAGCAGCAGCTCGGGCAGCGACCTGTTCCAGCACTTCGCCGATGCCTCCGCGGATGAGGCCGACGGCGCCGATGGGTTGCTCGCCGACTTCCTCGATCAGGTCGGCTCGGGCGCGCCCGCCCGCGTGGCGACCTCGCCCGGGGCCGCGCCGACCAAGCCGGCTCCCAGCCACATCGGTCGGCTGGAGAAGTCCCCCGGCCTCGTTCCCGGAGGCCTCAGCGGGGTCATGACGTCGCGCGGCGTGCGGCCCACGCCGGCGTCGGACGACAAGCTCCCCATGGTCGAGCCCGAGGCGTTGGATGCGCTCGACGACGAGGCGGACACGCTCCCCTACGAAGGCATCCAGGCGGACTCCGGCCCCGCCAGCCTCGCGAAGATGCCCGCCCTCCAGCCGGGCTCGACGATCCCCGACCTGGAGGATTCCGCCCCGAAGCTGACCCCCGCGGACGTGCCCGTCTCGTTCGCGCAGTGGATGGAGAAGCGGGACTCGGACACGAGCCTGCTGGAAGGGTTCGGCCGGTACGACGACGGCATCGTCGTCAGCAAGGCGCTGGCAGTCGGCGCCGTGAACTGGTGGCGGGTGGGCGTCATCGTGCTCCTCGCGGGGACCGCGATCTTCTTCCGCTACATGTGGGTCTCCACGATCGCCGAGACCCAGTATCCGCTGGAGTCCGAGATCATCGCGGCTCGCCAGCCCCCCCCCGAGACGGGCACGATCGACACGCCGACCCCGTCGACCTCGCCCGAACTGCCCCTCGCGCAGCAGGAGCGGCGGGCTCACGAGATCCGGCTCCGCGCCGATCTCAAAGCCGGTCGCATCACCGAGTTCAACACCGCCGAAGAGCTGCAGGACGTGCTGTTCTTCGAGCTCGTGAACCGCGGCGTGAATCCGATCTCGGTGACGGTGGACTCCAAGCGAGTGGCGGGCACGCAGGACAAGTCGCACCGCCGGCCGACGCGGGCGAAGCTCAGCCTCAGCCTCCGCGGCGTCCAGGGCGACGAGGATGTTCAGCTGGAGGAGCTCGAAGCACGCCTCATCACCACGTGGCTCCTCCTGGGCAAGTACCAGGCGGAGGCCAGGATCCACCTCGATGAGGTCGCGATCACGGTGGGCTCGCCGTCGCCGTGGTCGAACCTCTTCACGGGCCGTGAGCTCGCGGCCTACTGGGATCAGCAGCTGATCGCAGAGGACCTGTTCCTCAAAGAGAAGTAGGCCGCCGCCCGGATGAGGATTCGCAGGATCGAACTGCGCGGCTTCAAGTCGTTTGTCGAGCGCACGACCCTTCAGCTCGGCCCCGGGATCTCTGGGGTCGTGGGGCCCAACGGCTGCGGCAAGAGCAACGTCATCGACGCCATCAAGTGGACGCTGGGCGAACAGAGCCCGAGCACGCTGCGCGGCCAGAAGATGAAGGACGTCATCTTCGCGGGCGCGGAGGGGCGTCGGCCGTCGGCCAGCGCCGAGGTCACGATCGCCTTCGACAACAGCGACGGAAGCTTCGGCGGCAAGTACGCCCGCTTCCAGGAGATCGAGGTCGGGCGCCGGCTGTTCCGGGACGGCAACAGCGACTACCTGCTGAACCGGGCCTCCTGCCGTCGCAAGGACATCGTCGAGCTGTTCCTCGACACCGGGGTCGGCGCGCGCGCCTACTCGATCATCGAGCAAGGGCGGGTGGACTTTGTCATCAACGCCCGCCCCGAGGAGCGCCGTGTCCTCATCGACGAGGTGGCCGGCATCAACCGGTTCAAGGTTCAGCGGGCCGAGGCCGAGCGGCGCATGGCCCGGACGCGGGAGAACCTCGTTCGGGTCGCGGACCTGATGTCAGAGATGGGCCGACAGCGCCGCTCCTTGCAGGCCCAGGCCGACCGCGCGCGCAAGTACCGCGACCTCCGCGCCGAGTGGCGGCAGGCGGCCCTCGGCGCGCTCCTGGGCGCCGGTCTGGGGCACCGCGAGCGTCTGCGCGGGACGGGTGGCTCGTTGGAAGAGCTCAAGGCGGCCGAGGCGGCTGCCACGAAGGCGCTGGATGTAGCCTCCGGCGAGTCCGCGGCGCTGCGCGAGCGTTCGTCGTCGGCCCGCCGAGCCCACGAGGAGCTGCGGGACCGTCGCGGCAGCGCCGACGCCAAGCGGCAGCTGCGAGCCAAGGAGGCGCAACTGCGGACCGAGGAGCTGCAGTCGGTGGGCCAACGGTTGTCCCGGCTGGACGAAGAGCTCGGTGAGCTCGGCAAGCGCAACCGCACGTCGGCCCGCGAACTGGACAAGGCCCGGGTCCGAGTCACCGCCGCCCGCGATGGGTTGGCCTCCCGCGAGGCGGCACTCGGAGCGGCTGCGTCGGAGGAGGCCCTGCTCCGGCAAGCCTCCAAGCGTGCCCACGCCGAGGTCGAATCGGCCAAGGCCAGGCAGCTCGCGGTGATGGCGGAGGCGGCCCGCAAGGCGAACCTCGCCGGACTGCTGAAGCGACGCATCGCCGAGTCGACAGAGCAGCTGGCGGGTCAGGCGGCGAAGATCGAAGGGGAGCGTGCCCAACAGGCTGCGTTGGAGTCCTCGGTAGCGGTTGCCGAGACCGCGCTGTCGGCCGCCGGGGTCCGTCGCGGCGAGCTTGCCGAAGCGCTGCTGGCGTCCAAGGAGGCGACGACGGCCGCCCGAGGATCGGCCAAGGCGGCTGGCGGAGCCCTTCGTGCCGATCGGGATGCCCACGCCGGGGCCCGAGCCAGGCTTCGCTCCCTCACCGAGTTGATCGAGGGGCTGGAGGGCTTCGGTGACGGCCCTCGCGAGGCTGCCGAGCGCCTGGGCGAGTCTGTGCTCGGGACGGTTGCGGACCTGGTGACCGCTTCCGAGGAGCATGAGGCGGCGGTGGAGTTGGCCCTGGGAGACTGCCTTCAGGGGCTCGTGGTCCATGACGTCGCGGCTGCGGCGGTGGCGCTGGGGGGCCTCGCGGGGCGCGTGTTGTTGGTGCCGTCCGACGGTCCCGCACCCTTGCCCGACTCGCTGGCGGCGGCGGTCACGGTGCCGCCGGGGCTCGAAGGGGTCGTCGGCCGACTCCTCAACCGCGCCCGCCCCGGCCCCGTCGACGGATCCGTGCACGTCGCTAGCGGGTTGCGCCTCGGGCCCCCCGACGCCGGTCCCGGTCTGCTCGCGCAACGCCGTGCCGCGCGCGATCTGGCCGGTGAGGTGGAGACCCGAGCAGCGGCGGTGAAGGCCTCCGAGACCGCACTCGCGTCAGCCGAGGAAGCGGTGACCGAGGCCGACGCTCGCCAGGCGGCGGCAGCGGCGGCCGGACATGAAGCCGAACTTGCAGAGCTGACGGGCCGGCGAGACCTCGACGCCGCCCGGGGGGCCCGCGACCGAGCCGCCGCGGCGATCGCCCAGGCCGATCAGGAGCGAGCTCGATTGGAAGGGACCCTCGCGACCGCCGCCGAGGAGCTGGTCGGTGTCGAGGGTGCCATCGCCGACGCGGAACGCAGCGGGGCCACCCAGGACGCGATCATCGAGGGCGCCCGCGCCGCCGCCGGCGTGGCTGAGGAGCGTTTCGAGGCCGCGTCCCTCGCCTCGACGGATGCCCGGATCGCCCTGGCGTCGGCCCAGCAGACGGCGGCGACGGTGCAGCGTGACCTTCGCCGGCTGGAGCAGGACACCGACGACGCCAACCGCCGCCTGCATCGACTGCAGTCGGACCAGCAGACGGCCCAGGCCCGCCGTACGCACCTCCAGGACCGCATCGAGTCGCTGACGCGGGAGCACGACGAGCTGGTCGCCGAGCTGGAGACCCTCGGCACCGAGGTGGAGGCCGCCGCCGCCGCGCGGGAGGAGACCTCACGGCAGTGGCAGGCCGCGGAGGAGGGTCTGCGGGGCCTCCGCTCGGAGGTTGATCGCGTGCGCCGGGAGCTGGGAGCGGGGGAGGTCGTGGCCGCCGAAGCCCGAACCGCCCTCGCGGGGGTGCGCGCGCGCGCGGCTGAACAATTCGACTTGGACGTCGATCCGGTGCTGGCGGAGCTTGCCGCCTCCGGTTCGGTCACCGTGGAGCTGAAGGGGGACGACGCGATCGTCGTGCGAGAGGGCCGCCTCGTGGGCGAGGGGGCGCTCGAGCGGCTGCAGCAGCGGGCGACGGTTCTCGGCGTCAAGATCGACGGTCTCGGCCCCGTGAACCTCGCCGCCGACGCCGAGTTCCAGGAGGTCGACCAGCGCTACCGCGAAGTGGAAGCGCAGAAGACCGATCTGGAGACCGCGCTGGCGGACCTGAAGCGCGCTATCGCGAAGATCCAGCACGAGACCCGCGAGCGTTTCGAGGAGGCGTTCGGCCAGGTCGGCGCCCGGTTCTCGGCCCTGTACCCCCGCCTCGTGGGCGGCGGCCGCGCCGAGTTGCACCTGACCGATCCGTCCGATCTGCTCGGGACCGGCATCGACATCGTGGTCGAGCCCCCGGGCAAACGGCTCCAGAACCTGACCCTGCTTTCAGGCGGAGAGAAGGCGATGGCCGCCATCGCGCTCGTGTTCGCGATCTTCCAGGTGAAGCCGTCGCCGTTCTGCCTGTTGGACGAGGTCGATGCTCCGCTGGACGACGCCAACTCCCGCCGCATGGGGGAGATGCTCCGCGAGATGGCGGCGGAGACGCAGTTCATCGTGATCACCCACAACCGGGCGACGATGGAGATCGCGGATGTGCTCTACGGCGTGACGATGCAGCGTCCCGGTGTTTCCTCGGTGGTTTCGGTTCGGATGGACTGAGCGGGGCCGCGCCCTTAGGATGCGCCGCCATGTCGCCCATCGTGATCGGAATCATCGTCGCCGTCGTCGTCCTCGGGGGCGTCGCCGCCCTCGTCCTCAAGGGCGGCTCCTCGAAGAACTGGGACTCCGTCGAAGGCGGCGCCAGCGCCGAACTGCTCCCCTCGCCCTCTGCCGCCAAGCCCGCCGCCAAGGCTGCGCCGAAGGCCGAGCCGGCCCCTGCGTCGGGCCTCTTCTCGCGCCTCGTGGACGGGCTCGCTCGCACGAAGGGCCGCATGATCGGCGGCCTCGACGAGCTCTTCGGCGGCAAGAAGATCGACGAAGACCTCTGGCAGAAGCTCGAGGAGCTCCTCATCACGTCGGACGTCGGCGTTCGCACCGCCACGTCGCTGCTGGACGAGATGAAGGCCGCGGCGGCGAAGGAGGAGCTCGAAGACCCTGCCCGTCTGCGTCAGATCCTCGCGGATCGCGTCCGGGAACTGCTCGTCGCGAACGCCGGCAGCATGGCTCAGCCGGAGTCGGGACCGCTGATCATCATGGTCGTCGGCGTCAACGGCGCAGGCAAGACCACCACCATCGGCAAGCTCGCCTCCCGCCACGTGACCGCCGGCCGCAAGGTCGTCATCGCCGCCGGCGACACCTTCCGCGCCGCCGCCATCGACCAGGTCGTCGTGTGGGGCAAGCGCTCCGGCGCCGAGGTCGTGCGACACGAAGAGGGAAGCGACCCCGCGGCGGTGGCCCACGACGCGGTGACCGCAGGCGTTGCCCGAGGCGCCGATGTCGTCATCTGTGACACCGCCGGACGTCTGCACAGCCAGACCGACCTCATGCGGGAGCTCCAGAAGGTGCACCGGGTCATCGGCAAGGTGCACGACGGCGCACCCCACGAGGTGTTGCTCGTGCTCGACTCCACCAACGGCCAGAACGCCATCGCCCAGGCGCGGGAGTTCTCCAACGCCGTCGGAGTCACCGGGATCGCGCTGACGAAGCTGGACGGAACCGCCCGCGGAGGAGTCATCCTCGGCATCGCCGACGAACTCGACATCCCGGTGAAGCTCATCGGCATCGGGGAGGGCGTGGACGATCTCCGCGACTTCGAACCGGAGGCCTTCGTCGACGCCTTGTTCAGTGCGGGCGACGTCGGCCGGGGGCAAAACAGCGCCGACGCTGCCGCCCTCGACGCCGAAGCGGGGATCGCTTAAGGTTTCACGGAATTAGAAAAAACCTCGACCCGTCCATCACTTGGCGGGATCAGACACAAAGACCTCGGAGCTACCCTTGCCGGTCGTCCAGATCGAAATCCTCGGCAAACGGTATGCGCTACAGAGCGACCGGGACCCCTCGCATGTGCGTGAGGTCGCGGCCTACGTGGACTCCCAACTCCGCGAAGTCTCCGGCAACCGTCCTTCGGCGGTGCAGCGAGACCACGCCATCCTGGCGGCCCTCAACATCGCATCGGAGCTGTTCCTCGTCCGTGAACGCGGGCAGGACATGGCCAATTCGGTGGACCGGCGGCTGCAGTCCCTCGTGACGCTCCTCGATCAATCTGCTGCCACCGCGGGCCAACTGGCTCCGGAGTCCAGCGACAGCTGATCGAGACGGTCGGGTCGAGCCTGCTGAACCGTACCCGGCGGTCGCCGTCGGGCGGAGGTGTGCTGCGTGGAACCCATCTCGATCGCGCTCGGGCTCGTTGCGGCCATTCTCGCCGTCGCCGCAGTCGTCCTCACCCGGAGCTTGAACGCCGCCAACGCCACCGCCGCGGTCGCCGCCTCGCGCGTCGAGTCCCTGGAAGGGGAGCTGGACACGAAGGTCGCGCAGGCCCGCAAAGAGGCCGAACTGGAGGCCAAGGAAACCGCCGCCGAGCTCAGATCGTCCCTCGAAGCCGATGCCGCTGAGCAGCGAGCGCGCGTCGAAGAAGCAGCGACTGCCCAGAAGACCCGCCTCGAGGACGAGACCCGCCAACGAAACAGCCGCCTGGAGGGGGACGAGCGCCGGCTCAAGGACCGCGCCGAAGAGCTGGACCGCCGCGCCACCCGCGCCGAGCGCCGCGAGGAAGACCTGCAGCGTCGGGAAGCCCAGATCAGCGAGAGTCGCGCCGCTGCGGACGCGGCCAGGGAGGAGGCCGACAAGCTCAAGTCCGAGGCCTCGGGAGTCCTGGAGACGCTGTCCGGCTTGACCCCCGAGGAGGCCCAGGAACAGCTGCTGGCCCGGGTCGAGGGCGAGTCCCGCGAGCTGCTCGCCCGCCGCATCAAGGAGGTCGAAGAGGAGGTCAACGAGCGGGCCGAGGCGACGGCCAAGAACCTCATTTCGCTGGCCATTCAGCGGTACGCCGGCGAGTACGTGTGCGAGCGCACGGTGTCGGTCGTCAGCCTGGAGAGCGATGAACTGAAGGGCCGCATCATCGGTCGCGAGGGCCGGAACATCCGCGCTCTCGAAGCGGCGACGGGGGTCGACTTCATCATCGATGACACCCCGAACCAGGTCGTCATCTCGGCGTTCAACCCGATCCGCCGCGAGGTCGCCAAGCGAGCCCTGGAGACGTTGCTGGAGGACGGCCGCGTACACCCCAGCCGGATCGACGGCGTCGTGCGCAAGGCGGAGTCCGAGTTCCACCGCGTCATCCGCGCCGCCGGCGACGAAGCCGCCGACGAGGTCGGCATCACGGGCATCCACCCGGAGATCCTCAAGCTGATCGGCGCTCTGAAGTACCGCACCAGCTACGGCCAGAACCAGTGGCAGCACGCCATCGAGGTCGCCTTCATCTGCGGAATGATGGCCGACGAACTCGGGCTGGACACGAAGAAGGCCAAGCGCGCCGGCCTGCTCCACGACATCGGCAAGGTGCTGGACCAGACCGCCGAGGGCTCCCACGCCCTGATCGGTGCCGAGTTCGCGAAGAAGCACGGGGAGAACCGCGAGATCTGCAACGCGATCGCCGCCCACCACGAGGAGGTCCCCCAGGAGACCGTCTACGCGGTCCTGGCGCAGGCCGCGGACGCCATCTCGGGGGCCCGCCCCGGGGCTCGACGCGAGATGATGCAGACGTACACCCAGCGCCTCACGGACCTCGAGCGCATCAGTAACTCGTTCGCGGGGGTCGACCGGTCCTACGCCGTCCAGGCGGGGCGCGAGATCCGGGTGCTCGTCGAGAATGCTGAGGTCACGGACGCCGAGGCGGTCATGCTGTCGCAGAACATCGCTCGCAAGATCGAGAGCGAGTTGCAGTATCCCGGCCAGATCAAGGTTACGGTCATCCGCGAGACGCGGGTGGTCCAATACGCGAGGTAGCGCAGTGAAGGTCCTCTTCGTAGGAGATGTCTTTGGCCGTCCGGGCCGTCGTGCGGTCCGTGACTGCCTCGACGGGGTCGTCTCCAAGCACGGGGTCGACTTCGTCGTGCTCAACGCGGAAAACGCCGCTGGCGGCTTCGGCATGACCCCGTCGATCGTCGACGAGTTGTTCGGCTACGGCGCCGACGTGCTGACCGGGGGCAACCACACGTTCGACAAGCGGGAGGCGCACGACCTCCTCGAGGACAACGAGCGTGTCCTCCGCCCCCACAACTACCCGGCCGACAACCCGGGCACGGGCCTGTCCGTGGTCCGCTGCGGCGACATCACCGTCGCCGTCATCAACCTCCAGGGGCGCATCTTCCTGCCCCCCACCGACTGCCCCTTCCAGGCCGCGGACCGCCTCATCGAGTCGATCAA
>PVBE012247462.1_pt1 | contig 28032 bp, 26 predicted proteins | sample 1631181 | NCBI WGS metagenome assembly PVBE01 (sample SAMN08397723, study PRJNA350692) | Marine metagenome, whole genome shotgun sequencing project. | isolation source: water | place: Pacific Ocean | collected 2012-04
CCAAGAATTGTCTCTCCAGAACTAATATCATATATACCTGGGTATAAGAATTCACCTCCAAGCCTTACAGTAGAGGGTGTAACGTTTTTACTAGCAATTATGCTAAAAAAGTCATCATCTACAATTAACATTTCCTGTAGCTTGGGATCAGAAAGATTTTCATAAACACTAACCATCCTCTTGTCTTGTGAAGCGTCATAACGACTATGTTCAACTTTTACTTTGCCTCTATTCGTTAAACCTGAATACTTGAAAATAGAGGAAACAGTCTCTCCTTGCTTAAATTCATAAGACCCAGGTCTTTGAACAGACCCATTAATCTTAATAGTATTTCTTATAAGGGGGTAAAAAATAGTATCTCCTTCCTGTAACCTTATATCCTTCGAAGTATCTCCATTAAGAATAAGATCATAAAAATCATACTCTCTTAAAGTAACACCTTTTCTTTTAACTTGGATGTTCCTTAAAGAACCTTCCTTGTCCGGGCCTCCGCTAGCAAAGATTATATTAGTAAGTGATGCCATAGAGCTAACTGTGTAGGTTCCTGGCTTATAAGCTGCGCCCACCACATAAACATTAATAGATCTCATCTCACTTAAAGTTATAAAAACTTCTGTTCCTATTAATTCATTTTTTACTTTAGCGCTAATAATCTCTTCAGCTTTTGAGAGGGTTAATCCTGCCAAAGAGATTGGCCCAATTAATGGTAAATTGAAGGTACCTGTTCTAGATAAATATGCATCCTTTTTATTAGAGTTATTTCCATATAATTCAACTACCAATTTATCTCCAGGGCCTAAAACATAATCAGGCGAAACTGGTACATTTGACGACAGGGCAAAAGTTGTAGGAGTAGATCTAAAGAAATCATAACCGTATATACATGTCAAACATGCTTCTTCAGTTTTTGTAGTTGAAGTCTGAACTTCTATATAAGTTTCATCTTCAACTATTTCTTCGCCTAGTTTTAGTTCTTGTATCTTTTGAATATCTTCGATAGTTGGAGCTGCAGCCGATACTGAAAAGCTATAAAAGAAAGCTAAGAATAAACCTATAAGGGAATATTTTATTATTTTAACCAAACCAGTCTTTCTGTTCTTATTCATATTATTAAAGTTTTTACATTGGTCTGACAATGCCTTTACTCCAGCCCAATTTATTTCTGCATGCATCATAGAAATCATGACCAACAGGGTGAATTAATTTTAACACCGATTTAGATTTACAAATATTAATTTCTTGATTACCTTTTAAACGAATAGAGTTATGACTATCAAAGCTTAGTTGAGCTTTAGTATTTTTATCTGTAAGAATAACCTTGATAGAGCTTTCAGCTTTCACAACCAATGGACTATTATTTAAGCTATGCGGAAACATAGGAAGTAAAGCTATAGCGTCAAGACTAGGATGCATGATTGGACCACCTCCCGATAAAGAGTAAGCAGTAGATCCTGTAGGAGAAGCTATAATTAACCCATCAGCCTTCTGTCTATAAACAAAAACATCATCTATATAGAGATCATATTCTATCAACTGCGCTATTGCCCCAGAATGAATAACCACCTCATTCAAAGCAGTAAATTTACTTCTTTGTCCTTTAATCTTTGTTGTTAAAAAAAATCTTTCGTCTACGTCAAATCTTCCAGTTACCACCTCGCTGAGTTTGGTTGTTAACTCATCCGGTGCAATATCAGTAAGAAAACCTAACCTTCCTAGATTTATTCCTAATATAGGGACATTTTTTGAACCAAATTCTCGCGAACAACTCAACATAGTTCCGTCTCCGCCAATCGCTATTATAAGATCAGCCTTAGAAGCTAAGAGATTAGCAGAAGAAGCTTTAATCTGTTTAGGTTTATAAGCATTGTTAAATGCTTTGTTATAAAGGATCTTGCAGCCTTTGCTTAAGAGCACTTCTTCAACTTGTTGACCAATAGATAGTACCTTCTTATTTGAGGAATTAGAATAAAGCCCTATTGTTCTAAATTTTGTCTTCATTGATTACCATTTCTTTACCCAGTATATAAACACTGTGTCAACTAAAGCTATTAAAACTTTAAAGACATATTTGGTTAAAGCAAGCATAAGAGCTGTTTTCCAGTCCATGCCTGTAGCAATTATCCAAGTAAATTGATATATCAAAGTATCAATTAACTGAGAAGTGATTGTTGATAAATTATTCCTTAACCATAGCTTAGATTCTCCGGTTATTTCTTTTATCTTATTGAAAAACCAAACGTCAAAAGTTTGGCTAACAAGATAAGCGGTTAATGAACCAATTACAAAAGCTGGAGAATAATATGCAAGAGTTGTTATCGCATTATGAACTTCTAAAGCAGAACCAGTTATATTTGAAGGCTTAAATTGAACACTTAAAACTAAAGTAATCATTACAGCTATATTGGCAAAAAAACCTAACATAACTGCTCTATTGGCTTCTTTTCTTCCGTACTTCTCATTTAGTACATCTGTAGCAAAATAAATGCCAGAATATAAGATTGCGCCCATGCTTACTTTATAAGCTGATCCAAAGATAATTAGTTCACTTACCTTTCCTCCTTGAAGATTCCCTAAAACTATCCCTAAAACCACCGCTACATAAAGTCCGTACTTGCCAAAAAACCTATAAAGCAATAAAGCAAGAGTCAGGTCATACACAACTGTAATTAGCCATAGCGACTCTTGGCTTATTGATAAACTATCAAAAATCATAAGATTTATTATTAAAGGCTAACAGTTTAATAAAAAAATGTATTAATCTAAACAGCGCTTTATGCTAAATCAACTACTAATAGAAAGTAAAAACCCAGTTTTCTTTACGGGTGCAGGAATTAGCACTGACTCAGGAATTCCTGATTTTAGAGGGCCCAAAGGAATCTGGAAGACTAGTCAGCCTATATATTTTCAGGAATTTCTAGAATCTGAAGAAAAAAGGATTGAATCTTGGCAAAGAAAATTTTCGAATGAATTAAGCATTAGTGGAGCTAACCCTAACTCGGGGCACTTAAAAATAGCTGAAATTATGTACTTAAAACAGGATTCTCATTTAATTACTCAGAATGTAGATAACTTACACCAAGAATCAGGTATTAAAGAAAGCCAAATTACAGAATTACATGGCAACGCCACCTATGCCAAATGTCTAGATTGTGAACTGATTTATAGTCTTTCTATTATAAAAGAAGAATTCTTAAAGACAGGAAAAGCTCCTGTATGCACTTCTTGTAAAGGTATTATTAAAACTGCGACCATTTCTTTTGGTCAACCTATGCCTGAAAAGGAAATGATAGTCGCGCAAAGAAGATCAATTGCTTCTGATTTATTTATTTGTATAGGTACTTCATTAGCAGTTTTTCCTGCAGCCGATCTACCTGTTCTTGCAAAGGAGGTTGGGGCAAAAGTCATAATTATCAACAATGAACCTACGCAGTTAGATCATATAGCTGATCTTGTTATCAACAGAGATATCTCTGAAGTCCTATCAGAAATAGAGTTTTAGGTTTTGCAACAACTAATCGTGTGTAAGCGCAACTAACCCTAATAGCCTTCCTTCTTTCATCTCCTCAAGAGTCTTATTAGCTTCAGAGACATTTCTTGTTTCGACATCCACAGGATCTATCTTACCGGCAACGACTAGTTCCATTAGCTCTTCCATATCACCTAAACTTCCTACATATGAACCCATAAGCTTTTTCTCAAAAAGTGCTTGCATAGGAAGTGGAACGCTAATTTGTCCTCCAAAAAGACCAACTACTACGTAACTGCCACCTCTAGCTAAAAGGTTATACCCAAAATTTACTGAAGCTTCAGCTCCCACAAAATCTACTATCGACCTTGCTCCTCCTTCAGTGAGCTCAAATAATTTCTCTGCAGCTCCTTCTTCTGTTGAATTAATAGTTGCAGAGGCACCCAATTGACTTGCCATTCCAAGCTTTTCATCATCAATATCTATAACAATAGGATTTATACCGTAGGCAGCTTTAGCAATTTTTAGTGCTAATAAACCTAGACCTCCAGCAGATACAATCACTAACGAATTATCCTTCGTATATGGCCCTGCCTTCTTTAGGGCACTATAAGCTGTTAAACCACGACATGCATAACTTCCTGCCAGGCTATCCGGAGTATCTGCTGCGTTAAATAAGTATTTCGAATCAGGAACTAGGACATGATCTCCATAACCTCCGCCCACATGTATGCCTAAATTAGAATTATTCATACAATAATGAGTCATGTCATCATTACATAGCTCACAATCTCCACAGCCCATCCAAGGATAAGCCACATACCTTTCTCCTACTTCTATTCCTTCGACCTCTTCTCCTATAGCAACAACCTCTCCAAAAATTTCATGACCCATAGTCAATGGATTGCCTTCAGGAAGTGGCGAGGGCAATTGAACCCCTCCACCTAAATCAAAATAGCCGTCATGAATATGAACATCTGAATGACATACCCCACAAGCTACGGTTCTCAATAAAACTTCATTTCCCTTAGGTGTGGGGGTCTCTAACTCCTTTTCTTCCAAAGGTTTCCCATTTTCTACTACTTGATATGCTTTCATCCTTTTTACTCCAGTAAATGTTTAGTTATGAATAGATTATCTTTATAATCTAATTATTACAAATAAACTTTAAAAGGAATATTAATGTCAGATCTGCAAGCTTTCAGAGAAGAAACAAAAGATTGGCTTGAAGCCAATTGTCCCCCAGAAATGAGAAAACCGGGAGACGTTTGCTGGGGAGGAAGAAATCCACAATTTTCGCACCCTGACCAGAAGTTATGGTTAGAAAGGATGGGTGATAAGGGATGGACTTGCCCCACTTGGCCAAGTGAATATGGTGGCGGAGGTCTCTCTAAAGAAGAAAATAAAATATTACAAGAAGAGATGGGTTTTATTAACGCTAGAATGCCTCTAGGAAGTTTTGGAATTTGGATGTTAGGACCGGCCTTATTAGAATTTGCAACTGAAGAGCAAAAGAAAGAACATCTTCCTGGAATTGTTAAAGGTAAGTTTTGGTGGTGCCAAGGGTATAGTGAACCTGGATCAGGCTCCGATCTTGCCAGCTTAAGTACGAAAGCTGTTGAAGAAGGAGATAACTACGTAATAAATGGGCAAAAAATTTGGACTTCATATGCCGACAGAGCAGATAAGATCTTTTGTCTTGTAAGGACGGGCCCTCAAGAACCTAAGCACGACGGAATCAGCTTCTTGTTGATTGATATGGATCAGCCTGGTGTTACCACTAGACCAATAACATTAATTAGTGGGAAATCCCCTTTTTGTGAAACCTTCTTTGATGATGCTTTGGCTCCTAAAAAAGATTTAGTTGGAGGTCTTAACAAAGGATGGACAGTAGCCAAGAGGCTTCTAGAACACGAAAGAACCATGATCTCAAATATGGGAATCGCTGGAGGCGGAGATGGCAGCGGAAGTAAAAAAATGTCTGGGCTTGCAAAAATAAGTAAGCAATACGCTGGGGAAGATGAGAATAAGAAAATAGATAATCCAAGCTTAAGATCAAAAGTTGCTAAGCATGAAATGAACTCTAGGGCCTTTGGATTAACCTTACAAAGGATAGGGGAAGAAACTAAAGTCGGGGCTCCAAGTCCTGCTGCCGCAATGGGTAAATATTATGGTACTGAACATAATAAACTGAGATATGAGATCATGCTAGAAGCCATGGGCTCGAAGGCTCTTGGATGGGAGGGGGAAACTTTTTCACCTGAAGAATTGGCTATTACTAGAGATTGGTTAAGAACCAAAGCTAATTCTATTGAAGGAGGAACGTCAGAAGTTCAACTTAATGTAATCTCGAAAAGAGTCTTAGGACTGCCCGACTAAGTAGAAGGATATAAAATGGCTTTAATATTAAATGAAGAACAACAGTCTCTCAAAAATATTGCTAAAGACTTCCTTGAGAAGAATTCACCAATTACTCATTTTAGAGACATAAGAGATACGGAAAACGAGACAGGTTATAGCCAAGACCTTTGGAAACAAATGGCTGACCTTGGTTGGGCAGGAATTCTAGTTTCTGAAGAGCATGGGGGTTTTGACTTTGGAATGATGGGAATGGGAGGCATCTTAGAAGAAACTGGAAAGACATTAACTCCCTCCCCTATTTTTTCTACAGCTGTTCTAGGGGCCAGTCTTTTAGAGATTGCTGGAAATGAGTCTCAAAAATCTGACTATCTACCTAAGCTAGTTTCGGGAGAACTTACTACTGCTTTCGCTTTGGAAGAAGGAAGTCACCATAATCCAGCTAACATATCAACTACAGCGAAAAAGAAAGGTGATGATTATGTAATAAATGGAAAGAAAGTATTTGTATTAGACGGCAACTCTGCAGATCTAATTATTGTTGCTGCGAGAACCAAAGGAAATCAAGAAGACTTAACAGGTATTTCGTTGTTTTGTATTGATTCAAAGAATCAAGATCTAAATATAGTTAAGCAAAGTATGGTAGATTCAAGAAATTCCGCTGAAATAGATTTTGATAATGTCGTTGTATCTAAAGATGAATTGCTTGGAGACACGGATAATGCTTATCCTGTTATAGAAGAAGTTTTAGATATTGCGAGAGTTGCTATAGCTGCAGAAATGTTAGGCAACTCATCAAAGGCATTTGAAATAACTCTGGACTACTTAAAAGAAAGAAAACAATTTGGAGTCTTAATTGGTAGCTTCCAAGCTCTAAAACATAGAGCTGCTGAAATGTACTCTGAAATTGAACTCACCAAATCTGCAGTGGTGTCTGCAATGAATGCTATAGATGAAAAATCTAATGATACAGCTAGACTAGCGAGCCTTTGCAAGTTCAAAGCTTGTGAAACTTCACATTTAGTATCGAATGAATCAGTTCAGATGCATGGTGGCGTAGGAGTCACTGATGAGTATGATGTTGGTTTGTTCTTAAAAAGATCCAGAGTAGTTGAGCAAATCTTTGGTAACGCTGACTTCCATGTAGATAGATATGCAACACTCAGTGAATACTAATAAAGGTAACTCTCCATAAAAAATCTTTAAGGCCTGTGATGAATAAACTAAAAGGCTTAATCTGTTTATTCTTAGTCATTTTTAATACTCTCTTTTGGTGTATTTTTTTATTAGGTTTTGCACTAATTAAATTACTAATCCCACTTGAATCATCCAAAAGACTATTCACGCAATTAATCATAATAATTGGTGAATGCTGGATATATTGCAATGGGCTATGGATTAAAGCCCTTCATAAACCAAAATGGAAAGTAAAAGGTTTTGGGGAACTAGACCAAAATAACTGGTACCTCAGTATTGCCAATCATCAATCTTGGGCCGATATCTTCATCTTGCAATCAATAACAAATAGAAACATTCCAATGCTTAAGTTTTTTATGAAAGACGTACTGATTTGGGTTCCTGTAATAGGACTGGCCTGGTGGGCCTTGGACATGCCCTTTCTAAAAAGATATTCTGAAGAAAAAATTAAACAGAACCCTGAACTAAGGGGCAAAGATGTTTCAGCAATGAAAAATTCATTCTCTAGATTCGCAAGGTATCCTGTCTCAATTTTTATTTTTGCGGAAGGAACTAGGTTCACTAAAGAAAAGAAACAACAACAACATTCTGCATTCCATAATCTTCTTAACCCAAAACCAGGAGGTGTAGGGTTAACTCTTTCAACAATGCCATATATTACTAAATTAGTAGATTTCTCTATTAAATATGAAAGTGACCGCAGAACTTTCTGGGATTTTCTTTGTGGAAAAATGAATAAAGCTACTATTCAAGTCGATTTAATAGATATTCCTAAAGAGTTTCTAGGTAAAGATTATGGTGAAGACCAGATTTATAGAGACGATATAAAAAAATGGTTATATGATATTTGGGCCAAAAAAGATAAGTTTCTTAACAATTAATAAATTAGAAAATAAATGATAGACCTTTATTATGCCCCCACCCCAAACGGATGGAAGATTAGTATCATGCTTGAAGAAGCAGAGATGGAATACAAGGTAATTCCAGTTAACCTTGGGGCAGGAGACCAATTTAAACCTGATTTCTTAAAGATAAGCCCAAATAACAGGATGCCGGTTATAGTAGATAGTGATGGGCCTGACGGAGAAGATGTAAGTGTTTTTGAGTCGGGAGCAATTCTCATGTATCTAGGAGAAAAATCAGGAAAATTTTTTCCCCAATCTGCCAAAGAAAGAATAAAAGTTCTTGAGTGGCTTTTTTGGCAGATAGGTGGACTAGGTCCCATGGCAGGTCAAGTGAGTCATTTTGTTAACTACGCACCAAACTTTCCTGGAGATCATTCCTACTCAGAGAAACGTTACAAGAATGAGTACGATAGGTTGTTGGGAGTAATGAACAATGTTCTTGAAGAAAGAGAGTTTCTTGCAGGAGACTATTCCATAGCTGATATGGCTTCATTTCCTTGGGTTACAGCTTATAAAAGATACGAAGTTGACTTAGATTCATTTATAAATGTCAGAAGATGGTTTGATGACATAAAATCAAGACCAGGTGTCCGAAGAGGTATGGATGTTGGTAAAGAAAATAGAAACTTTGGCAAAGGGATATCCAAAGAAAGCTTGAAAACTATGTTTGGTCAAACTTCTAAGTCTATAAATGAAGAGGCAGAGAAAAAAATAAAAGATTAATCTTGAGTATTCAATGATGCTTTAATCAACTGAATCCTATCGTTACCAAAAAACATATTAGTCTTATTTAGAAAAAAAGTTGGTGACCCAAAACCACCTCTGTCCATTAATTCTTGAGTATTATCAATTAGTTTCTGTTTATTTAAAGGGTTTTGAATATATTCCAAGAAAGTAATCTCCTTCCAATTAAAACCTCTCATCAAATCACAAAGAACTTCATCGGAAGAAATATCTTTCCCGTCAGTCCAGTAAGCCTTAAATATCAGCTCTGCGTATTCTTCAATTCTTCCTTCTTCAATAGCAAGAAAAGAGCCACGCATCGCCTTAACGCTATTTACGGGAAAAATTTTAGGCCAATTTATGACTATTTTTCTTACTCTTGCCCAGTCTTGTAAGTCTTTCTTGCTGTACGCTGATTTTTCATTTACGGGGTTTTTTCTAGATTCATAAACACTAGGATTAATTGAATTAAAAATTCCCCCAACAAGAATTGGTTTCCAGATTATAGACAAATCATGTTCTTTAGATAGCTCAAGAATTCCCCTAAAAGATAAGTATGTCCACGGGCTGCTGCAATCGAAATAGTATTCAATATTACGCATTATTATTTATTTAGTACTAGTTCAGCCATTTGGGAAAACAGCAATGTAACATCTTCTCTTTGTTCTTCGCCTTTAAATTCTCTGTATAAAGAATTGATGTTAACAGCAATTCTTTCTGAATCCCCCCAAGAGGAGAATGGCTTGAGATCTATATCTTTACATGCCTCAATTACATCCATTCCTGATTCATATCTAACTTTTGCCTCATCATTTATATAAATAAGATATTCTTGTACAGCTTTTACTCCTCTTTTGTCTGTTACCGGGCCATGTCCTGGAACCACATAATCAATCTCTAAAGAAATAATTTTTTCACAGGCTGATATCCAGTTACTCACAGGACCAGCCCATAAAATTGGATGACCCTCTATAAAAAGAATATCTCCTGTATAAACAACTTTATCATCAGGAACATGAACTATTACATCTCCATTAGTATGAGCTGGGCCTACCTCATAAAGGTGAATTAACTTGTCCCCTACTCTTTGCGAAGTTTTGTCCTTAAAAGTAGTATTGGGCAATTTTTGCGTAACTCCATTAAAATCAAAGGCGCCAAAACAATCTAAAAAGTACTTGCCTAAGTTCCCCATTGAAGGCGCTTGTAATATAAGATTTGCCATCATTTCAGGTGATTCATGTTTCATCTCCTCTAATGAAGCTTCGCTTGAGATAATGATGTCCGTATTAACACAACTATTTCCATTGCAATGATCTCCATTTGAGTGACTATTTACTAAAGCCACTATTTTTTCAAAAGCTATAGGCTCAGCCTTCTTCATGACTGTTAGCATTTCTTGGGTCAGCCTTTCATCGAAAAGAGTGTCTACTATTAAGGATTCTTCACCATCGCACACCAAGCCAGCATTACTCCAGCCCCAACCACCGTCAGGTTGCAAGTAGGCATAAGAGTTATTTCCTAGATCACACAAGCCCTTTTTGTAAGGCCTAATGCCTAAGTTTTGATAATCAGACTCATTCATAATTAAATTAAGATATCTGAAAATAAAAATAAAATGAACATAATTTTTCTATAAAATAAATCTTCTATAGACTCCAAGTGCCCTATATGACTAAGAAATATTTATTCCTACCTCTGCTTTTCGTTCTATTAACACAAAGGGTATGTGCTGTTGAGGGGGCTGAATGGGGCAATTTTTCTGTAACAGATGATCAAATATTATTGGCAAAAGAGATCACAAACTCCCTTGAAAAAGGGCACTTTGTTAAAAAAGATTATGAATCTGTAAGGTTAGAGGCCTTCGAAGTTTTTATTAAAAGATTAGACCCAAATAGAAATATCTTCATATCAAGTGATTTGGATACTTTCTGGAAACAAGTTGAGAGCACTAATGAAATAGGAAGTGATTTAAAAGAGGCTTACTTTCTGTTTGATATATATCGTGAACGCTACCAATTAAGGCACTATTTTCAGTTAGAAATTTTAAACACAATTTCTAAAGAAGATCTCCAAACTTCCTACAATATATTGAGAGATAGATCAGAGTCAGAAAGGTTGGAGAGATTATTGGACTTAAAAAGTCTGTGGAAAAATCTAATTATTAATGATGTTATTCAATTAATGTTATCTGGAAACTCACTTGAAGATTCAGTAGATAAGCTATCCAAGAGACTTGATAATCAGCTTAATTATTTCCAACAAACGAGAAATGAAGATGTGTTTGATATTTATGTAAACTCTGTATCTTCAACTTACGGACCTCACACAACTTATATGTCTCCTCGTAATAATGAAGATTTTGATATAAGTATGAGTCTGTCTCTTGAAGGAATAGGCGCCCTTCTTTCTTCTGACGGTCTCTACACTTCTATAACTTCTTTAGTACCAGGAGGGCCGGCTGAAAAATCAGGCCTCTTAAAGCCAAAAGATAAAATAATTGGTGTAGGACAGGATGATAATAAGCCTCTTACTGATGTAATTGGATGGAGAATAGATGATGTAGTTGATCTAATCCGAGGCCCTAAGGACTCTACAGTGAGACTACAGATAATTCCAAACTCTTCACTTGATGAAACTAATACAAGAGAGATTGAAATAGTACGGAACCTAGTAAAGTTAGAAGATCAGGCTGCAGAGAAAGAGCTAATTACAGTTAACAGAGGAAATAAGGATTACAAAATAGGAGTTATTAAACTACCTGCATTTTATTTTGATTTTGAAGCTTACCAGCAAAGAGATTACACCTATCGAAGTAGTAGCAAGGATGTAAAAAAATTGCTTAAAGAACTAAAAAATGAAGATGTTGATGGATTAGTCTTAGATCTAAGAAACAATGGTGGAGGTTCCTTGTTTGAAGCAAATGCGCTTGCACATTTCTTCTTAGGTAGAGGAACAACAGTTCAAATTAAAGATTCAAAAGGGAATATCCAAGGACTAGGAGAGAGATGGGGTTATCCATTCTACGACAAGCCGCTTCTAGTTCTTGTAAATAGGCTAAGTGCATCAGCTTCAGAGATACTTGCTGGGGCTATTCAAGATTATGATAGAGGTGTAATTGCAGGAACTAAAACTTTTGGAAAAGGGACTGTTCAAAAAGTAGAAGAGCTTTCATCAGGTGTTATTAAACTAACAGAATCAAAATTTTATCGTGTTTCGGGTAGCAGCACACAAAACAAAGGTGTTGTTCCAGACATAATATTACCTTCTGTCTTTGATATAGAGGACATAGGAGAAAATAAACTTGATAAAGCTCTAGAGCATGACAGTATTCAGACTACTTCTTATAAAAACTTTGGTCGCATTAGTTCTTATAAAGACCTTCTGAACAACAGAAGCAAAGCTAGAATCAATAAATCTCCTTTATTTACAAACCTAAAGGAAAAGAAAGAATGGAGGAAAAAGAGTGAAATTAAATTATTAGAATTAAATCTAAATAATAGAATCCAAAAGAAAATAGAACTAGAACATTCGTTGTTAACTGCAGAAAATATATTAAGGGAGCGATTATTGCTTCCAACTTTTGATAGTTATCAGGAATTTCTAGACAGAAATGAAGATCCTGAGATTCTAGATATCAATTTAAATGTATTAAATGAAGCAGCTAATGTTCTAACCGACCTCATTGAAATCAAGAACAAACCTTTAATTGCTTATCTAGACAAAACGGGCTAATTATGAAAATTGTATCTTTTAACATTAACAGTATTAGGGCTAGACCTCATCAAGTAGAAGCAATTATTAAAAAACACTCTCCTGATGCAATTGGACTCCAGGAAACAAAAGTTCATGATGATGAATTCCCTCACGATATGGTCGAATCAATGGGTTATCAGGCCCATATACATGGCCAAAAGGGCCACTATGGAGTTGCCGTCTTAACAAAAAAAGAACCACAATTAGTCATTAAAGGATTCAAAACAGATACAAAAGATTCTCAAAAAAGATTTATTTCTGTTTGCTTAAAAAAAGGTAGGAAGAGAGTACATGTTCTAAATGGTTACTTTCCACAAGGAGAAGAAAGAGATCATCCTATAAAATTTCCTGCGAAAATCAAATTTTATAAAGATCTAATAAAATATATTAACAACAACCATGACCCAAAAGATTTATTGATTGTAATGGGAGATTTAAATATTTCTCCTCAAGATATTGACATAGGTATTGGAGAGGAAAATAAAAAGAGATGGTTAAGATCAGGTAAGTGCAGTTTCTTGCCTGAAGAGCGTGAAATGTTATCGAGCTTAACTTCTTGGGGGCTTCATGACTCTTACAGAACACTGAATCCAGAAGTTAACGATAGGTTTAGTTGGTTTGATTATCGAAGTAAGGGTTTTGACGACAAACCTAAGAGGGGATTAAGAATAGATCAGATATGGGTTACTAAAAAATTAAATGGGATAGTAAATGATGCAGGAATAGACTACGACATAAGAGGTATGGAGAAACCTTCTGATCATGCCCCTATATGGACAGAGTTCAGTTTCTAAAGCCTTCTTGCTTTAAAGAACTTGCTTAACAGCTCAGAAGACTCTTTTGCTAGGGGGCCTTTCTCAAATTTAACTAGATGATTAATGTAAGTTGATTTTAATAACTTATCATTACTTACAACTGCACCTGACTTTATGTCTTCTGCTGCAAAAATAACCTTTTCAAACCTAGCATGTATTAAAGCACCACAACACATCATGCATGGCTCGAGTGTTACAAACATTTGAGCACCAGTTAATCTGTAATTTTCTATTAAAACTGCAGTCTCTCTAATAGCTTTAATCTCTGCATGGGAAGTGGGGTCATTATCGGTAACTGAGTTGTTATAAGCTTGTGCAATAACCTCGTTATCAATAACAACAACGGCACCAACCGGTACCTCCCCCTTATCATATCCAATTTTTGCTTGAGTAATAGCCATTTCCATGAACCTAAGATCAGTATTCATTTAAAGTTCTTTAATCATTTTAGACATTCTTACAGTTTTTCCTGTTTTGCTCTTATACAAGACCTCCTCTAAATGCTTATATCCATTCTTTTCATAAAGCGGAATCCCTGCTTGTGTCGCCATCAACTCACATCTTCTAAAATTTGCTTTCAGCGCCTCCTCCTCAGAAAGCTTAAGAAGTAGAGTTCCTATTCCTTTTCTAGACCAATCTGGATGAGTGTACATAGCTCTTATCTTAGCTGCATCTATTTTCGGATTAAGAAAATTGTTCTCTCTATTAGGGGTATGGTTTCCTCCAAACAGCGTTTTTCTATTACTCCACCCTCCGCAACCAACAAGAATATTATCACTGTAAACTAAAAAATAGGTCTCATCTTTTATTAATTGGTCATCTAACCCCATGGATTCATACGAAGCCTCCATTTCATCCTCGTTTAAATATGTACCTAACAGTTTTTCTATAGAATTAAGCATTAAAGCCTTTATATTAGGGATATCTTGATTAGTGGCCAATTTATGTATAAACATGATAAAAGGTACAATTTCTACAAAAAGGTACATAAATAGTATTATTTTTCTCTTTATCTAACAATAAATTCATTTTTCTTAGTGTATTAAAATTTGCATTAGGTAACAACGCTCTATAAAATGCGCTTAATCGTGTTTTGATCCTATTGCATCGATTTAAAAGAAAGGCTAAAACGGAAAGTTTAATTTCTTCTTTTTAAGCCTTTTTGTTGTTTTGGATCAAAATATTTTTTTATTAATTTATTATTGGGGTAATACAATATGTTTAAATTTAGAATAAGCGGTCTAGCTATCGCTTTAACTCTTCTTGTAGGACCTGCACTTCCCTCTTTTGTCTATTCAGCTGATGAAGTAGAAGAAGTTGTTGCAGTAGGTACCAGAAGAGAAGCAAGGTCAGTTGGTGACTCTCCTGCTCCTGTGGATATAATCAGTGGATCTGATTTTACAAACCAAGGGGCAGCTGATTTACCAGATATGATCAGAACTCTTGTTCCTTCTTTTAACGTCAATACACAACCTATAAGTGATGCAGCTACTTTAATTAGGCCTGCTAATTTAAGAGGACTACCGCCCGACAATATGTTGGTGCTAGTTAATGGTAAAAGAAGACATAGAGGTGCTGTTATTTCTTTCTTAGGAAGCGGAATCTCGGATGGAGCGCAAGGACCTGACATTTCTGCTATCCCTTCTATAGCTTTAAAACAAGTTGAAGTTCTAAGAGATGGTGCTTCAGCTCAGTATGGTTCAGATGCAATCGCAGGTATCATGAATTTTGTCTTCAAAGACAATGCTGAAGGTACTCAAATTGAAATAAGAAGCGGTGAGTATTCTGATGGTGATGGAGATATGTACAGAATAGCAGCCAATGTTGGCATGCCATTCACTGCAAATGGTTTTGCTAACGTTTCAATTGAAATGCAAGATGCTGATCCTACCAACAGAAGTGTACATAGAGGTGATGCTACGGCGCTATATGAAGGCGGTAATTCTGCTATATGGAATTATCCTGATGAAGCACAAATTTGGGGCTCTCCCGAAGTAAGTGATGACATTAAATTAGTCGCTAATATAGGTTTAGAACTAGATTCTAATAAAGAATTCTATCTTTTCGGTAACTATGCTGAAAGAAAAGTTCTTGGTGGTTTCTTCTTTAGAAACCCAACCAATAGAGGTGGTATATTCTCCACAGACGGAGGAGTAACACGTCTTGTTGGTGATGTTGCGCAAGCAACCACAGGTGCTGCGAGAACATGTCCGGTAGTTCCTGTTCCGGCCACTGGCGCTGGATCAGCAACCGATAGTGCTCTTGCTGCAATCAAAGCTAATCCTAACTGTTTCGTGTTCAACGAAGTATTCCCTGGTGGGTTCACGCCTAGTTTTGGTGGAGACGTAATGGACTGGAGTATAGCTTCTGGAATTAAAGGGACTACAGCTTCAGGTACGATGTATGATGTTAGTGTTAGTATTGGAGAAAATACAGCTGATTACTACATTGAAAACACTCTTAATGGATCTTTAGGTCCTAAATCTCCAACAGCTTTTAATCCTGGAAGTTACATTCAATTAGAAAAGAATTTCAACGTTGACTTTGTAAAACCAATTTCAGTTGATGGTTGGGCCTCTGATCTTAACTTTGCTTACGGGTTAGAATTCAGAGAAGAGCAATTTACAGTAGTATCTGGAAATAAAGAAAGTTGGGAAATTGGACCGTACTTTGACCAAGGTTTTGGAATCGGTTCAAACGGATTTGGTGGATTTAATCCAGATATGGCTGGTGTTTGGGATAGAAGCAATGTTGCTCTGTATGTTGACTTAGAAGGAGATATGACAGAGAAATTACTTGTTGGCCTAGCTGGTCGTTACGAAGACTTTGATACTTTTGGATCTACAAGTAACTTCAAATTATCTGGTTTATATAGAGCCAAAGATAATCTGAACTTAAGATTCACAACTAGTACAGGTTTTAGGGCCCCTACTCCAGGACAAGCTAATATTGCTAATATTTCTACAGTTGCTGGAAGTGATGGAGTTTTATTCCAAAAAGGAACTCTATCTCCAACTAATCCTGTATCAGTTATTTACGGTGGTAAAGAGCTTGGTCCTGAAGAATCAACCAACATCAGTTATGGTATGGTTTGGGATGTAAATGATGCTTTAACTATTACTCTAGACGCATATGAGATAGAACTAGAAGATAGAATCACTCAAGGTGATGATGTATCGCTTACGGATGCTGATATAGCGAACCTTCAAGCACAAGGTGTGCCTGGTGCTGGTGACCTAACTAACTTCCGTTTCTATGTAAACGACTACGACACTACTACTGAAGGTATTGATCTAGTTGCTACTTATTCAACAGAAATAGGTAACGGAAATACTGACTTTACTTTTGTTTACAGTTCTACTGAAACAGAAGTAGATAGCTCTAGTGGTCTTGTTGGTGCTCAAAGAATAGGTCAGCTTGAATCTTTATTACCTGAGACAAGATGGAATCTAGCTGCAGTGCATAACGTTGGTGATTACAGAGTATTGGTTAGATATAACTGGATAGATGAATGGCTGTGGTGGTCTGGTTCGGGAACTAGCACTACTGTAGGTGATATGTCTACCCTTGACATGGAAGTGTCCAGAGATCTAGGTGATTATACTCTTACAATCGGAGCACAAAATGCTACTGATGAGTACCCTGATAATCCTGGTGCAACATTATGTTGTGGTATGAAGTATCCTGAAGGTTCTCCATTTGGTTTTAATGGGGCTTTCTACTACTTTAAATTAGGCTTAGACTTCTAAGAGGAAGTCATGATAAAAAGGGCACTTCTTTAAGTGCCCTTTTTTTATTTTGAATAAACCACCTCTCCACCGACTATTGTTTTCACGACCTCTGCAGTCATAATCTCTTCAGCAGGGATATTCATTAAGTCTTTAGAAAAGATCGTGAAATCAGCTACCTTTCCTACCTCTATGCTTCCTTTGATATCTTCTTCAAAAACTGCATAAGAAGACCAGATAGTAAACATCTTAAGAGCTTCTTCTCTCGTTACAGCTTGCTCTAGATGCCATCCTTTATCATGAAAGCCGTCTAAGTCTTTTCTGCTAACTGCTGCTTTGAATTCTATTCTTGGATCTCCTATTTCAACTGGTGCATCTGAACCTCCTGCTACAACAACCCCTAGATCCAATAAATTCCTCCAAGGGTAAGCATTATTCAAACGATTAAAACCTAATCGCTTGTATGCAAAATGCAGATCTCCTATAGCATGTGAAGGTTGCATAGATGCAATAATGTCTAGATCCCTAAATCTTTTTTGATCTTCAGGTCTTATATTCTGAGAGTGCTCAATTCTCCACCTAGGTTGATTAATTATTCTCTGTTCAGGTTTAACTAGATTAAAAGCTTCCTCATACCAATCTAAAACTACCTTATTTCCAAGGTCGCCTATAGCATGTGTTTCAATCTGAATCCCTTTTATTAAAGCCTTACGCAGTATTGGCATGGTCTCATCTTTTTTTAGTATTAGAAGACCTTCAGTATCATAATCTTCATATTTACTGAAAAAAGCAGCTCCTCTTGAGCCAATGGCACCATCCGCTACCAACTTTATCCCTCTCGAAGTTAACCAATGATCGCCATCCAAGTAAGGGCCTTCCTCTAAAAACCTCTGAGCATCTTCGCTGTTTTCTATATACAGCTGTACTCTAATGGGAAGTTTATTTTCTTTTTTGATATCACTTAAAATATCAAAGTCTCGAAGTGGAGACCCGGCATCGTGCACCTGAGTCCATCCCATTCTTGCGTTTATCTCTAATCCAGCCTCCAGAGCTTGCCTATCCTGTTCTCTGCTCTTCTTAGGAATAAATTTCTCTATTAACAACGAAGCTTTATCTACCAAGACGCCATTAGGATTACCATCTTTATCTTTATTAATTTTCCCCCCATGAGGGTCTTCTGTATTGGAATCAATACCTGCAAGAGAAAGTGCATATGAATTAACTATAACGGCATGACCGTCAGCTCTTTCTAGTAGAATTGGTTTATCTTCGGCAATAAGATCTAGTTCTTCTTTCAAGGGAAATCTTCCTTCAGGCCATTTTTTTTCAATCCAGCCCCTTCCAATAACCCATTCTCCGGCAGGTATTCCATTTGAATAAATCTGGACTGTAGTTAACATTTCTTTCAGGCTTTTAGATCCTTGAAGATTTAAAGATAATTCTCTATAACCCGTTCCTTTGAGATGTACATGAGCATCAATAAAACCTGGATATACATATGATTCAGAAAGATCCATTAGGACTGCATTACATTTGTATGATTCACCTTCCTTATTTGATCCAGCAAAAATAATGGAATCTTCTTTTACTGCCACAGCTTCTACAATGCTATTTCGAGAATCTGCAGTATAGATTGTTGAATTAAACAAAAGTAAATCTGCATCTATGCATGTCTTTTCTTGACCGCAACTAGTTAGTACAAGCACTAATAAAATATAGAATGTTCCTTTCATTTTAAGAAATAACTCCTCTTTTAATTAAATCCTTTTGAACCTCTACATCGAGGCCCATTTCAGAAAGTATTTCCGACGTATGTTCTCCAATTGTTGGAGCTCTTTTAAATGGAATCTTTTCTTCTCCCTCTACATGAAAAGGGCTATTAATAGTTAGTAATTCTGAAAAGGACTCATGCTCTAAAGGAACTAATGTTTTGGTCTCTAGAAATTGTGGATCATTTTCATGATCAGTTGTTTTACCTAGGACTCCATAGGTAACGCCAGAAGGTCTTAAAAGTTTATTGATTTCATCTAAAGTCATATCAGAAAATTCATGCTGTAATTCAACCTTAAGCTCTTTAGCATTTTCTATTAGAGCTTCACCTTCAAATCTCACATCAGTTAAAAGATCAGATCTGTTTAACACTTTAGCTAGTTTAGGCCATTCCCTTGCTGCATTTACTAAACCCAGCGCAAATTCTCTATTATCTTTTGTATTATAAAAATCGTAAAAAGGGTGTCTATCTAAGGGCTCAGGTCTATCAGGAAACTCAACCCCCATTAAAGAGGCTTGAATAAACACTCCGTTAGCCCAAGCTCCGTTTGCCATTAAAGAAGTAGAAACTACTCCACCTTTGCCAGTCATTTGCCTTCTGTACAGGGCTGTAACAATAGCTCCATATAATGCTACTCCTGTAGGATGATCTCCCATTCCTGGTGTAGACCACGCAACAGGTGAATTATTAGAAGTTCTAACCCAATCCATCAAGCCACTTCTTGCCCACCAGGCCATGGAATCATATGCTGTCCTATCTGAATCAGGCCCAACCTCTCCATAACCGGTTAAAGATGCATATATTAACTTCTCGTTTATAGAGCATATTTCGTCAGAAGTAATTTTCAATTTCTTTCTTACAGGAAAAGGCATATTTGTTACAAATACATCCGCTGATAAAACTATATCTCTCAGTATCTCTAAAGCTTCAGGCTCTTTTAAATTTAATGATAGGCTTTTTTTATTTCTAGAAGTTAATTCCCAACAATAATTTTCTTTACCTTCAGGCATTCTTCCATTGGTTATCAGCCACCTTAGACTATCACCAACTTCCGGAGGTTCAATTTTAATTACCTCTGCTCCGTAATCTGCCATTATTGTCGCTGAAGATGGTCCCGCAATAAAACTTGCTGCATCCACAACTTTTAATCCTTCAAATAAATACTGGGAGTCTTTCAAAATTTAGTTCTCCTTTATAAAGTTAACTTATCATATATAAGCTAAAATTTGATATTAATTCTGAACGTAAAGGGTTATCTTATATCAATAATAAGGTGAGAACGCCTGCATGCCACAAAGATTTAAAGTTATAGCCCTTACAGTAATTGCTGTCTTTATTTGTTATATAGACAGAGTAGTGATTTCGTTAGCAATCATCCCGATGAGCGAAGGTATGGGTTGGTCAGAAACGCAGAGAGGGTTTATCTTATCGAGCTTTTATATCGGATATATCCTCACACAAATCTTAGGTGGTTTACTATCAGACAGGATAGGTGGAAAAATAGTTCTCGGTGTAGGCTTAATAATATGGTCTATTTTCACCTTCGTAACCCCGTGGGCCTTTTATGGAGGCATGGCTGCTTTAATAATTGCCAGGATAGGAATGGGCTTAGGAGAAGGTATAACTTTTCCTGCGTGGCACAGTTTATATGCCAGATGGGTTCCTTTTAATGAAAGAGCTAGATCTGTTGCTATTACGAATAGTGCGATTCCGATTGGCACAATCTTTGGATTGGTTGTAACTCCAATTATAATTTTACGTTGGGGTTGGGAATGGGCGTTTTACTTATACGGCGGTCTTGGATTTGTTTGGTACTATTTTTGGCAAAGAATTGCTCACTCAACTCCTAAAGAAGACCCGAACATCTCCTCTGATGAACTTGAATTTATAATAAGTAATGCACCTGCCTCGGAAAAGGCCGAAAAATTACCTTTCTCAAAATGGGTATCGAATCTTCCTTTGTGGGCTATTGCTGTTGCCCATTTCTGTAACAATTACAGCCTCTTTGTCTTTTTATCATGGCTTCCTATCTTTATAAAAGATGGCCTAGGAGTACCCATGGCAGCAGTTGGAGTATTGGCAATGCTTCCTCATATAGCTTCTTTCTTTTTCTTAAATATCGGAGGTTATTTTGCTGATTATTTAACCAATAAAGGAGTAAAGCTAATAAAAGTAAGGAAACTTTGTAATTCAATTGCTTTTGGAGGAAATGGTATATGTTTATGCTTGGTTCCTGAGTTAGAAAGTGTTGCAGCTATAATCGCTATTATGTGTCTAGGTAATGTTTTTGGTGGATTTGGTGCGGGTGGTTTTATTGTAAACCATGCGGACATTGGACCTAGACACACGGGAAGATTAATGGGAATAACAAATATGATCGCCGCTATTCCTGGACTAATAGGAGCTATTCTCACCGGCATAATTCTAGATGTAACTAATTCGTGGGATATGGTATTTTATGTAGTAGCCGGTATAACCTTTTTTGGGGGAATTTTTTATTTCCTCTTTGCCAGCACAGATAAACAATTTGATTAAATTATGAATAATGCAATACGAAAAGAATTAAAAGATAACGGAGTTATGGTTTTAACTTTAAATAGACCTGAAGTGCTAAACGCCATGAACAAAGACCTGATCATGGGACTTTATGAAGTTTTCCAAGAAATTGAAAAGGAAAAAGATTCCAGAGTAATAATCATTACCGGTGAAGGAAGGGGCTTTTGTTCAGGTGCCGATTTAGCGAATGGAGGCTGGCCAACTGAGAAAGGCATGACAGGAGGCCAAGCGGGAGCAAATAGCATGGAAATTGGATTTAATCCTCTAATCAGGTTAATTACTTCTATAGATAAGCCAGTTATCACTGCTATCAATGGTATAGCTGCTGGAGGAGGAGTAGGACTTGCCCTTTCAGGGGATTTAGTGGTTGCTTCAGAGTCTGCTAAGTTTAAATTAGTCTTTGGACCGAATTTGGGAATTATTCCCGATGTGGGAGCATCTTGGTTTGTACCAAACCTTGTAGGTAGAGCAAGAGCAAATGGAATGGGGCTACTAGGAGATGACGTTTCGGCGAAACAAGCTAAAGAATGGGGTTTGATTTGGGATTACTATCCAGATGATCAACTTATGAATGAAACTATGAAGCTAGCCGATAGATTGGCAGATGGAGCAATTAAAGGCCTAAAAGAGGTTTCAAAAGCTCATTTTAAAGCGCTTGCTGGATCTCTTGATGAGCAATTAGACTATGAAAGAGACACACAAAGAGTTTTGTTAGATAGGGATGAATTTAAAGAAGGTGTAACCGCCTTTTTAGGAAAAAGAAAACCAAATTTTAGAGATATTGAATAGTTCGTATCTTCTAATTTAGAGTTAACATTTATTGAGGGAAATTATGAAAATCTTAAAGAATAGGCAATATGGACTACTAACGTTATTTGTTGGAATAGCGTTATTAACTATTTCGTGTAGTGGAGATAATGCTGATAATGCTAATACATCAAGCGAGGGAATTGCTGGATCTACCAGTATAGGTTTAATTGACGATAAGAGAATCTTAGAAGCTGAGAAAGAACCTGGTAATTGGCTCTCTTACGGTAGAACTTATGAAGAGCAAAGGTTTTCACCTTTAAAACAAATAAATAAGGAAACTGTTTCAGAGCTTGGATTAGTTTGGTCTAAAGATATGGGAACAAATAGAGCACTTGAAGCCACTCCTATCGTTGTTGATGGAATTATGTTTTTTACGAGCACTTGGAGCAGAGTTTATGCAGTCGATGCTCTTACTGGAGAAACCATATGGAAGTTTGACCCCAAAGTTCCTGGAGAATGGGCTAGAAAAGCTTGTTGCGATATTGTAAACAGAGGAGTAGCTGTATATAACGGAAAAGTGTATTCAGCTAGTCTTGATGGAAGATTATTTTCTTTAAATGCCGAAACAGGAGAAGTAGTTTGGGAAGTTGATACTGTTATCGATCGAACACGAGCTTACACTATTACTGGCGCACCTAGAGTTGCAAAAGGAAAAGTATATATAGGCAATGGAGGTGCAGAATATGGAGTTAGAGGCTACGTAACAGCTTACGACACTGAAACCGGTAATCAAGTATGGCGTTTCTTTACAGTACCAGGCAATCCAGATTTAGGATTTGAAGATCCAGCTATGGAAATGGCAGCGGAAACATGGAAAGGAACAGACTGGTGGGAATTTGGTGGTGGTGGAACTGTCTGGAACTCAATAGTTTATGACCCTGACTTTAATAATGTATATCTTGGTGTAGGCAATGGCTCTCCTTGGACAAGACAAATTAGATCTCCTGGTGGTGGAGATAATCTCTTTCTTGCTTCTATCGTGGCTTTAGATGCTGATACAGGAGTGTATAAATGGCATTACCAAACTACTCCAGAAGATAATTGGGATTACACAGCTGTTCAAGACATGGCTTTAGCTGACATGAATATTGATGGAGAAATGAAGAAAGTTCTTCTGCAAGCTCCTAAAAATGGTTTTTTCTATGTAATAGATAGAACAAATGGAAAAGTTCTTAGAGCACATCCTTTTGCTGCAGTTACTTGGGCTACTCATGTAGATCTAGAAACAGGAAGGCCCGTTGAAAACCCTGCAGTAGATTATTCAGACAACGGTGCTTGGGTTTTGCCAGGTCCATTGGGCGCTCATAATTGGCAAGCTATGTCTATAGATTTAGATGCTGGTCTTGCTTATATTCCTGCTCAGGAAAATCCTTTCTTTTATGCTATTCAAGAGGACTATAAAAAAACTGGGGTTTATAAAAGAAATCCAGGGGGATGGAATATGGGTATAGAAATGAGCTCATTAGCCCAAAATATATTGAATAACTTAGAATCTCAACCCAGTCCCGGAGGTTTTCTTAAAGCATTTGATCCTTTAACTGGTGAAACTAAATGGTCTGTACCGATTCCTCATTATTGGAATGGTGGTGTCTTGGCTACTGCTGGAGGACTTGTATTCCAAGGTGATGCTCTTGGTATGTTCTCAGCTTATGACAAAGAAACAGGTGATAGGCTGTGGGAGTACAATACTTATACTTCTATGTTAGCCCCGCCTATTAGTTTTGAAATTAATGGAGAACAATATGTCTCAATTCTTACTGGGTCCGGTGGAGGAGATCTTTTTGGAGGAGAACCGCTTCCACCAATAGAAATTCAAGCTTCCCTTACCTACAACAACTTTGGTAGATTGCTTGTGTTCAAGCTAGGAGGCAACAAAACTCTTCCAATTCCAAACGTAAGAGATAACACAATACCTGAGCAAAAACTCCTTAATGTCAGTGTAGAGCAAATAAGAAATGGTGAAAGTAATTACAATCAATACTGTGCAGTTTGTCATGGATTTATTGTTAAATCTGCGGGAGGAATCCCTGACTTAAGAAAAATGTCAGCTGGCGTTCATACATCTTTCAATCAGATCGTCTTAGAAGGACTGCTTGTTAGCAATGGAATGGCTTCTTTTTCAGATGTTTTAACCGAACAAGAAGTAGAAAATATTCATCATTACGTGAAAGCTAGGGCACACGAAGACAGAGAAGTTGCCTTAGGAAACATGGAAGCACCTCAATACACATGGTATGGTGTTGAAGAAGAATAATATTATATTTTCTTTTTAGCAGGTAAATTAGGAGGAGGAACTTCTACAAATTCAAATGAAGGTATTCCCTCTTCTGGCTCTCCATCCTCTGATTTATATTGGTTAGCCTTATTGCCTTCATTTTCTTTGTCTAAGACCCCGTAGGTCTTTGTTCCATTAAGCTGTTCACCCTCTTTTAATTTATACAAAGCTGACTGAGCTACCTTATGATTTTCTTCATTCCAAAGTAACTTATAGGATCTAGGTGCACCATAAGGTGTATTTACTTCATTTAATTTCCTTAACCATAAATATAAACTCCCTTCCTTCCTATTTCCTTTGCTTGGCTCTTGAATAATGACCCAGCTTATCCTAAATTTATCTGGTAAATCTTCAGTTGAAGGCCATCCAAGAATATTTATATAACTATTCCAACTTGTAAAATAAAAGGCAGCTACAACTAATATACCTGTGAGTTTTACTTTTCTGGTAAATGGAGTAAAGAAACAAAAAAGCAACAATAAACTAGCTATTAATAGGTAAGAAAGAATCAGGAAAAGACGTTCTTCTAACATTTTATTTAGAACTGTTTAGTGCTTTAGTTAATAACCTCTTAGGCATTTGATTGAGACTTTTTATATTCTTCTCCCCATCGACTGAAAATCTTAAGGCTGTTTTCTCATCCCCAACACCATTTAAGAAATGTTCTCCATAATATATTAATTCAACAGTGGGGTTTAATTTCTCAACTTTAACTGTCACAGGAAGTGGATCTTTAAAATTAGATTTATAGTGAAGTAGGTTTATTACATATTCACCTGATTGAAGACCTCTTACTGTAACTGTTTCTTGGTTTATGGGGTTAGAAATAACTTCACCACTAACATTTATATTATCAGCTAAGTTACCTCTATCATCTCTATCTAGGTGCATTAATCCTGAGTCGCGATTATGGTACCAAACCAAACCTCCTTGAGGGTCTTCTACAACTGCATCTACATCGTCAGGATGTTCGTCAGGCCACTGCACAGATATTAGAACCTCTGCTTTCGTGTCAATGTTCCCAGATTCATCTGAGCTGTTAATCAGCATAAAGGCAATGGCAAACATGAAGGCAAAGCCTAGAAGCGCGTTGAAAAGAAGGTCTGTAAAGACATCCTGTTCTTCATATTTTTGAAATATCTTATTTTTCATCTACGAACTTAGATGATAAGTAGTTTACGGTATGGCTAAGGTCAGAATCTAATAAGAAATACTGGAATTTAAGGAGCATACTTGTCACTAAACCCGTTAAAGTTGTATATAAAGCTACTGCCATGCCTCCACTCATTGTGGCTAGCAATTTCTGTAGAATTTGAGGGTCGAAGTCTCTTATTTCACCAATAGGTAATAACATTAAGATGAAGCCTATGACTGTTCCTGTCAATCCAAGTTTCAGTAAAATATCTCCTACTAGGTGTCCTAGCGCATGTCTATTAGATAGCTCATCTTGAAGAAGTTCTAAGTTATTTTTTTGATTGGAAGAGTTCTCTTTTATAGCATTGTCTATGAAAGACTTTATTAGAGTTCGATTATTTGTATCATCTAAACTAGAAATCTCTTTATCTAGATTTAATGATATATAAAACCAGTGAGCACTTGCCAAAATATAAATAGAAAGAATTACTAAAGAAATCTTGCTTCTATCTGAGTCTACAATCAAAGAAAGGATTCCAAGATCAATTATTAAATAGGCACTAAAGATTACAACAGAAAGCATTAAAGATGCTTTCAATAGAAGGTGATTCTTTTTCTTTTCTATCAACATTTTTTTTTAATCGTGACTAGCTCCATCTACATGGTTGATAACAATATTATCGGGTATCAATATATCATCAACACACATCAAATTTACACTTATCTGCCCAGAGTCTCTTCTTCTGACATGATGAGTATATACTCCACAATTATTACAGAAGTAATGTTTGGCTATTTTTTTATTCCACATATACCTTCCGAGTAAATCTGCTGAAGAATCTAATATAAATAAGTCTTTTGGAATTGATTTCATGAGAATTGATTTTTTTAGACAAAGTGAACAATTACATCTATAAACCTCTTCTAGAATATTAGAAGTGGTAAATCTAAATGAAACTTTCTTGCAATGGCAAGAACCCTTGAATGACTCCATTTATATATGGCCTGACTGGCCTCCATCAACTTCTATCGAAGTACCGCTAATGTATGAGGCAGCATTGGAGCAAAGAAAAGTAACCAGTGAAGCTACTTCTTCCGAAGTTCCGTACCTTCCTACAGGTACAGATTTACCATTACCTTTAATAACATCTTCCTTCTTTCCACCAGTTGCTTCTGCTATCTCAGTGGCTGCTCTATCCCACATAGCAGTATGAATTAACCCAGGGAGTACAGAGTTTATAAGAACTCCGTCTGAACCATATTTTTTTGCAAGTGATTTAGAGATTGAAATCATTGCCGCCTTAGTAGCTCCGTAGTCAATTAAAGCTGCATTTGGATATTTACCTGCAGAGCTTGAAATCATAACAACCCTTCCCCATTTCTTTTCTCTCATGTAGGGCAAAAAAGATCTTGTGCATCGAACCGCAGATAAAAGATTTAATTCATGAAGCTCTTGCCAATCTTCATCCGTCATGTACAAGAAATTCCTAGAAGGAGAAGCTCCTACATTATTAACCAAAATGTCTACAGGCCCATCAGAAAGAACAGACTCAATAAACCCTTCAGTAGAATCTTTATCTCCCATGTCAGCTTCAAACCCCTTTATTGAACCGCTCTTAACCTTCTGCGATGAGAGAGCATCGACAGCTTCCTTGTTTCTTGCACAAAAACTTACGTCAGCTCCATGTTCAGCTAACATTCTTACTGAAGCCTCTCCAATACCAAGACTAGCACCGGTCACTACTGCCCTCTTTCCTTCTAAATTTAAATCCATAACTCTCTCCTTACTCAAGTAATAGTTTCATTTTAGCATTACCTCTTTCATATCTATTATCATCATAATCTTCTTCTAATTCAAAACCTGAAGAATTGTAAAGCTCTAAAGCTGGCAATAATCTATCATTAGTAATCAAGAAAATTTCTAAAGCATTCTCTTTTTTAGCAAACCGTATGCATTCATTGATAAGCATTCTCCCTATACCAAGGCCTTGGTAGCTAGAATCAACAGCCATCTTAGATAGTTCAAAAATTCTTTCTTTAGTTAAGACCATTGCTGCAGTTCCAATAGCTTTACCATCTTTTACAGCAAAGAAAATTTGTCCTCCTCCGTCAATTACATATGATTCAGGGTTTTTTAATATTTTTGAGTCCTCTTCTTCAATTTTGAAATATTTTTTGATCCATTGAAGGTTTAAAGTTTCAAAATCTGATTTATATTCCTCTTTAAAGACATCAACGGTGACCGAACTAGCAATGGCGTCTTTATCCATTTAATCTTTTAGCTATAGGCAATAGCCAAAAACCCAACCAGGTATTGATGATCAACTTTAAAGTTACTATTATTGCAGCAGGCAAAGACCATATAAGATCAAGGAAATCATTCCAGAACCATGAATAAAACCAAGCCTTTATAGGTTTAAGAAAAGTAAGATCCATAAATTCAGCAGTACTAAAGGAAAGAAGGCTGTATTCTGCAGAGAATAAAAAAGAATATACCCAAAAACCAGACAATAAGAAGCCTCATTGGTATAAAAAAAGAAA
>PVBE010423605.1_pt1 | contig 28031 bp, 15 predicted proteins | sample 1631181 | NCBI WGS metagenome assembly PVBE01 (sample SAMN08397723, study PRJNA350692) | Marine metagenome, whole genome shotgun sequencing project. | isolation source: water | place: Pacific Ocean | collected 2012-04
GGGGACGTGGCGCGCAGCCAAGGGCCATGCCGAGATTCACGACGAGCATGCACGGGGTGGCAAGCAATCGCTGCGTTTGCTTGGGGGTGAGAAGCACGCCGTGGAGCTGCAATTGAAGCGGTCCATCGCAACGGACGTCGAATTGGCATTCTGGGCAGAGCGTTGGACAAAACGGGCGCCGTTTTCATTTCGTATCGAGGCGAAACGGAGCGGGAAGTGGTCGGAAATCTACGACGGGGACAAGACGCTCAGGGTGGGCGCCAGCTTTCTGTCGAACGTGCACGTTCCCGTCGCCAAGGGAGTGGAGGCGCTGAGGTTTTCTTCGACGACCCCGCCGAAGAGCGGAGTAATGATCGACGACCTGGAGCTTGGCGCGGTTGTGCCCATGACCGTCGTGAAGACCACAGCGATCCAGCCCGTCATTCCCGTTCTCATCCGCAAGAAGGTGAACCCCGTGCTGGGACTACTAGTCGTGACGGAGGGCCGCGGTGCACCTTGCAGCGTCACCGGGATCAGACTGAACCTGGAAGGGACTACCAATCCAAAGGACGTGAAAGCGGTGGAGGTCCTCGCGGCGGGAGGAGAGAGGACGGCAGGGGCGGGCGAGCCATTTGCAAGTGCACGCCCTCCCGGGAAGGAGATGGCGTTCAAAGGAAAGACCGTGCTGACGGGTGGAGAAAACTACTTCTGGATTTCGGTGGAACTGCGGGAGGGAGCAAGTCTCGATGGGGTGGTCGACGCAACGGTTCTCGAGATGGAGATTGATGGGAGTCAGCGACTCCTTCCCGAAAAGAGGACACCTCGTGGTCCTCAGCGGATCGGCTATGCCGTTCGTCAGCGAGGTGACGACGGCTCGCGTGGTTTCCGGATTCCCGGACTCGCCACCACCAACAAGGGAACCCTCATTGGAGTCTATGACGTGCGGCGCCGTGGCGGAGGCGATTTGCCGGGAGACATCGACGTGGGCATGAGCCGAAGCACGAATGGAGGGCAGGGTTGGGAGCCGATGAAGGTGATCATGGACATGGGGGACGATCCGAAGTGGCGCTATGACGGGATCGGTGACCCGGCCGTGCTGGTGGATCGCGGTAGCGGGCGCGTCTGGGTAATCGCGACGTGGAGTCACGGGAATCGATCCTGGATCGGTTCTGGCCAGGGAATGACTCCGGAGGAGACTGGGCAGCTCATGCTGGTCTACAGTGAGGACGACGGAGTGACGTGGTCGAAGCCGATCAACATCACGAAGCAGGTGAAGAAACCGGATTGGCATTTTCTGCTGCAGGGCCCGGGCAACGGAATCACAATGAAGGACGGAACGATTGTGTTTGCCGCGCAATATCAGGACCGCGACAAGAAACCGGACGGTTCCAAGAAGGGAACACCCTACTCAAGCCTGATCTACAGCAAGGACCACGGAAAGACGTGGCACATGGGAACGGGGATCAAGTCGGACACAACGGAGTCGCAGATTGTGGAGTTGGGGGATGGCTCACTGATGCTGAACTGCCGCGACAATCGCGGTGGGGCGCGGACGATTGGAATCACCAAAGATCTGGGTAAGACATGGACTCTCCACCCGACGGACCGCAAGGCATTGAGGGAGCCGGTGTGCATGGCGAGCTTGATCCGTGTCGAGCATCCAGAACACGGCAACATTCTGGTATTCTCCAATCCCAACACCACGCGAGGACGCTACAACATGACGATCAAGGTCTCCAAGGACGAGGGAAAGACGTGGCCTGAGAATTCTCACACGCTCTACGACGCGCGAATGGGCAGCGGTTACTCGTGTCTGACCCACATCGGCCAGGACAAGATCGGGGTGCTCTACGAAGGGCCGACGGAGATTTACTTCTTGCGATTTTCGCTCAATGAATTGGTGAAGTGAGGCAATTCTTTCTCCGGTACTTGCTCCTCGGAATCGTGGCTTCTGGAGCCGGTTGATTGGAAAGCTTCATGTCAACCCCGAGAGCGCGTCCGCTCAGCGAGAGTTTCTTTGGATTACTTGACCTTCGAGCACGCCAATTTCAGACCACTGGTCTGCTTTTCCTACCTCTACCTGTTCCTTCAGGTGACCACGGAGGCTGCTTGAATGCCGTCAGCAACCTTGCACCCAAGCCCATGAAAACAAATTGTCTAACAACATTAGCACTCGCGGCTCTGGCTGCGTCCACGCTGACGGCGAACGCTAGCTCCGTAATCACCTCCTATGAAACCGTGACTGGTCCTAGGGACGGAAACCAAGCGGGTCCCATGTGGGGGCAATTCATCACACCGGACATTGGGTCTACTGGCGGTCCTCACGGCACCCTTTATCTCCAAAGCTTAAGCTATCAGGCAGCTGACGATGGCACTCGCCAGACCGCTGAAGTTTATCTACACGCCTACACCACCTTTACCACTAATGGCGGTGGAGCTGTTACGGGAATTGGTGGTTTCACCGCTGCATCTATTTCTACTGTGAATTTAAGCGCCATCGGCCCTAACGGAACATTGACGTGGGACTTCGCAGGTGATGACGCATTTGATGGCTCGATTTCTTATATGTTTGTGGCATCAACTTCCCCAACTGAAGTCACTTTAGCTGATACATCCAGCTTGCAAGGATCAACTTACGCCCTCGATGTTGGCAATCTCTACGCTGGTGGTGACTCTCTCCGCGGCAACGGTAACAACTCCGGATGGGATCAACATTTCGAGGCCACGTTCGACACCGTCGCAGTTCCCGAGCCTTCGACCGCCGGACTCTTTGGCTTCGCTGGTCTCACCCTGCTGCTGCGGCGCCGACGCCGGTAGACAGCCGAGGGTCAATCCATCAGCCTATTTCGAAGCCCACCTCTCGGAAGGGGTGGGTTTTTTCTTTTGCCTATAACCCGCTTTTTGCAGGTGCTCCGTCAGGGCAATCTTGCCATCCGCTGAACGTCCAAACATGAAAATCGATCTCATGGAGACAACTGTCATCCTGCGCAGTTTCCTGAGTTGTTGGCTATTACTGGTATGCACCCAGTGCAATAACAGGGAGGAGGAGACCAGGGATCGCCAGCAGCAAACCATCCAGGCTCTGGTGCGTGACGAGGAGGCGGTGCTGGACGTGACAATACTGGCTGGAAAAATCGCGGACTCGATCAAAAACAGGGTCGTCGTCGGCCCGGAAACACGTTCGCTGTTTGCGGAGGAATTCGTTCTTACCGATCTGCTTGCCTCTGATCAAAATTCACGCGTGTTGGACGCCGCGCATGGCATTGCCAGCAGCCAGTGGGAGCTGGGTGAAGGGCAATCCATCACCCTCGATCAAGCCGAAAAGACAGGTGTCTGGAATGATTTGCTGGGTTCGCTTTACGAGGTGTCGGATGCTTCGTTTGGATTTATTTCCGGAAGGTCGGAAGACGGTGTCTTGCTCGAGTCCCTCCTCAAGTTCAGCGGCAAAGGGCTGGATGAAGACAAGCAACACGTCAGCGTGCAGGGAAAGGTGGCAGTGGACTGGGTCAGATCTGGCGAGAGTTGGAAGATCACGAGCTGGCGTACTGAGAGCCTGACGGCGATCCGCCGGAAGGAGCTACTGTTTCGCAACGCAATGCCCACCTTGTTCAATGCGCGGGATCTTGAACTGGCAACCCGCAGTATCCATGAGGTGAAGCTTACCGAGTTTATCGAGAAGAATGAGACAAGGCTTCCCAAAACCGCTTACAACCCGCATTTCATGCCAGAGTCTGGCTACCAGCACCCTGCGGTGTCGGTGGTCGATATTAATGGGGACGGTTGGGACGACCTTTTTGTCACCTCGCTGTGGGCCCACTGCCAGCTCTGGGTCAACCAAGGGGGGAAACAATATTCTGAACAGGCGGGCGTCTACGGACTCGACGTGCTGGCATGCAACACCTCAGCAATTTTTGCCGATTTTGACAATGATGGTGACGCCGACCTGATTCTTGGGCGCAGTCTGGAGCGTAGCCAGATATTCTGGAATGAGGCAGGCTACTACGCCGCCTCTCCAGAAGAGTTGCCATATCTCGTCACCTCTGTCTCAGCGGCGGACTGCAACAATGACGGGCTGCTGGACATTTACCTCTGCACCTACGGACCCAGTGGCACTTCGGCTGACAGCACTCCCGATTGGTTTAAAAAATTTCTACCACCAGAGACGCACTCGTCCCTGCACGCAGCCCTGGCGAGTGGACATCGCTACTACGACCAAGCGGGGCCGCGCAACTATCTGCTCATCAACCGGGGCGGGCGCCGGTTTGAAATAGCCCCAGCAGACCCCGCCCTCGACCAGTACCACAACTCCTACCAGGGATCGTGGGTGGACTACGACAAGGACGGCGATGTCGACCTCTATGTCTGCAACGACTTCGCCCCTGACTCGTTGTTGCGTAACGATGGCTGGGAGGATGATGAGATCCCACGATTCACTGATGTTTCCAAGGGGCTCTCAGGTGACACGATGAAAGGTTTCGGCATGGGGGCATCGTGGGGTGATTACGATAACGACCAGCGACCTGATCTCTTCGTAACCAACATGTATTCCAAGGCGGGAAAGCGCGTGCTATCGCGCTTCGACAACGTCGATGACCGCCTGCACTTCTCGGCTCGGGGAAACCTACTCTTCCGGCAGCGCGACGGAAAGTTCGAGCAGCTGGCCGGGGAAAGCGAAGCCTTCCCGGTGCATCAGGGCGGCTGGGCGTTTGGTGGACAGTTCATTGATATCGACAACGATGCCTGGCTGGATCTCTACGTGCCCAACGGATTTTACACCGCACCCGAACGGGTGGCTTCGCAGGTAGACCTCTGAAGTTGCTTCTGGCGCACGGTCGTGCGCACCGACCCGGGCAAGGATAGGAATTTTGTTTACTCCAAGGAGTGGCAATCATCGGGCAAACTCGCAATGTACGACACAGACGAGGATGGAAAGAGGATCTCGAATTCGTTCAGTGGCAACGAGCGTGACCACCTTTACTTGAACCAGGGTGGCAAGTCGTTCATGGATGTATCGGCTCTGTCCGGGCTGGACCTCATCAGCGATGGCCGTTCCTTCGCCTACTTGGACTACGATCACGACGGTTGGCTGGACGTAGCCGTAGCCAGCGCGAACACTCCCCAGTTGCAACTCCTGCACAACGAGATCGGTAATTCCATCACCGAGTCCAGAAACCACGTTCAGCTCAAATTTTTCGGTGGCAATACCAGCAGTGAGCCCTCATCAACCCTCTCCAACCGCGATGGCTATGGGGCGAAGATAATCGCAGCTCTCGACAACGGCCTAACAGTTTATCGAGAGCATCATTGTGGTGCCGGATTGGCGGCACAGAACACGAGTGTCGTCCACCTGGGCATCGGCACCGCCACCACGATCCGAGAGCTAACGGTCATCTGGCCATCGGGAAAAATACACGTAATCAAGAATATCCAACCCGGGACTCTCCACGAAATCCGTGAGAAAAATAGTTAAGACTCTCTGGCTCTCCGCTGCGTTCACGATCGGTCTGGTAACCCTCACTGGTTGCAGGCCTGGGGCCAGTGAGCGGGAACGGGACTCCGCGTCACTGTCACCAGTCGAGTCGCACCGGCTAATGCTAGAGAAGCTTGCCGAGATCGCAAAATCATCCAGAGCGCACAACCCCTACTTCGGCGACCACCGCCAGAAACAACTTCTCGGGGAGGTCGACCGCGCCGGTGAAAAAGCAACGGCTGGTATGCTCCTCACCCTCGGCCAGGCTGAACTGAATTTGGGCATGGAAGAGGAGGCGATCAGGCACATAGAGCAGGCACTCCAAGTGGCCGAGGTCGGCGGAAGGCCTGATCGGACCGGTGTTCTCTACTGGCTCGGCGTGGCCAATCTCCGCCTGGCAGAAACCGAGAATTGCTGCGCCCGGAACACACCTGACAGCTGTATCCTGCCTATCCGGGGCACTGGCATTCACACGATGGAAAATGGCTCGCGCACGGCGATAGCACACTTTGGGGAGGTGATTGCCGCTACTCCTGGAAACTCCGAAACTAACGTGCGTGCTCGCTGGTTGCTCAACATCGCTTACATGACACTCGGCGAGTTCCCCTCCGGAGTTCCTGCGGAATACTTGATTGATCCTGCCTATTTCACACCAGGGGACTCATTCCCTCGCTTTAAAAATATCTCTGAGCGGCTCGGGCTTGGCACTTTCAGTTGTGCCGGTGGCGTTATCATCGATGACTTCGATAACGACGGTGACTTTGATGTGGTCGTATCCGACTCGGATCCCCGTGGGCAATTGCGCCTCTACCGGAACACGGGCAAGGCGGGGTTTATCGAGGAAACTGAAAAGGCCAATCTGAAGGGGCTCTACGGCGGGCTCAATCTTGTCCAGGCAGATTTTAACAATGACGGCTGGCTTGATTTGTTCGTTGCCAGAGGTGGCTGGTTCAAGGGAGAGGGCAGACACCCAAACTCGCTGCTGCGCAACAACGGCGACGGCACATTCACAGACATCACCTTGCGGGCGGGGCTCGCCGAGGTTCACTATCCCACCCAGACAGCCTCCTGGTCCGACTACGATCTGGACGGCGACCTTGACCTCTACGTCGGCAACGAGCGCCACAGCCACGACCCGCCGAGCCAACTCTTCCGCAACAACGGCGACGAGACCTTCACCGATGTGGCACGCGTGGCCGGGGTCACAAACAACCGCTTTGCCAAGGCTGTCATCTGGGGGGATTACGACGGTGATCGATACCCCGATCTCTACGTCTCAAATTTCGGATCGAACAACCGGCTGTACCACAATAACGGCGACGGCACCTTCACCGACATGGCAGAGGCGTCAGGAGTTGATGGCCCGGTCGAGAGCTTCCCATGCTGGTTCTGGGACTACGACAATGATGGCATGCTCGATCTCTATGTCGCCTCCTACGCAGCACACATGGATGACGTCGCCGCAGACGCCATGAAATACTCCCTGAACATCGAGAAAGCCAGGCTCTACAGGAACACCGGCGATAGATTCGAGGACGTTGCTGAGGCCGCGGGGATCACCCAACCTGCCTCGCCGATGGGTGCGAATTTCGGCGATATCAACGGCGATGGCTATCTGGATTTCTACTTGGGAACAGGCTGGCCGGAATACGATGAGCTGATGCCTAACAAACTGTATGTTGGCCGGGGAGGCACGGGCTTCGTCGATGTCACCATGGCCAGCGGCTTCGGCCATCTGCAGAAGGGACATGGAATCGCGTTCGCGGATCTCGATCAGGACGGCGACCAGGACGTGTTTGAGGAGATGGGTGGAGCGGTGTTGGGAGATGCCTACTTCAACGCGTTTTTCGAGAACCCTGGATTCGGCACAAACTGGATTGCCATCAAACTGGTAGGCACCAAGACAAACCGCTCGGCCATTGGCGCCCGCATTCGTGTGGACATCGAAGAAGGTGGCACGATTCGCACAATCTTTCGCTACATCAACAGCGGCGGCACCTTTGGTGGGAACCCGTTGCGGAAAAATATTGGCCTCGGTAGAGCAAAGACAATCAATCGGCTGGAGATCGAGTGGCCTGTATCAGGCACCAAGCAGCAGTTCGATGATGTAGAAGTGAATCAAGTCATCTCCATCACGGAAGGGGAAGCTGCCATCAGCCTATTTCGAAGCCCACCTCTCGGAAGGGGTGGGTTTTTTGTAACGTTGCCGCAATCGGGCATTGCGGAGCCCAGCAAATGCAAAACGAATCTGGCTCGCTCTTCGAAGACATGAGAATTAGCCCCTCCTTTCAGATAATCGCGGTTGCTCTGTCCCTTGTGTCATCTCAAGTGGCGCGGGCAGAATTCACGCCCGTTCTCAGCGAGATCATGGCGAGCAACGACTCGGTTCTTGCTGATGAGGACGGCGAGTTTCCCGATTGGATCGAAATCCAAAATGTCGGAACCACCGCCGGTAACCTCGAAGGGTGGTTCCTTACCGATGACGCCGGGAACCTGACGCGCTGGGCATTCCCGCCGGTCCCCCTCGCACCTAGCGAGTTCGTGATCGTTTTCGCCTCTAAAAAGAACCGTGCCTCTGCCGATGCGGAGTTGCATGCGAACTTCAAACTCTCTGGAGACGGCGAGTTTCTTGCCCTCGTGGCAGCGGACGGGATCACGTCGTCGAGCGCGTTCGACCCAGCATACCCGCAACAGTTCGCCGATGTTTCTTACGGGTTGGGGCCAGACGGTGCTACCACCGGATATTTCACCGAACCCACGCCCGGCACCCAGAATGGGCAGCCCGGGAGGAGCCCGGTCGCACCCGTAGAATTCAACCCCGGCAGCCAAGTGTTCACGACATCCCTGCAGGTCGCGCTCTCAACCCCGACGGATGGGACGACAATCTTCTACACCACGGACGGCACCGAGCCGAGCGCCAGTAACGGCTCGGTCTACACCGCACCCATAACGATTGCCGCCACTACCGAGATCCGGGCCCGGGCGCAGTTTTCCAATGAGGAAGCTGGCTCCGTAATCACCTCCTCCTATGGAACCGTGACTGGTGCCAGGGACGGAAACCAAGCGAGTCCCATGTGGGGGCAATTCATCACACCGGACATTGGCGCTGCTGGCGGTCCTCACGGCACCCTGTATCTCCAAAGCTTAAGCTACCAGGCAGCTGACGATGGCACTCGCGCGACCGGCGAAGTTTATCTACACGCCTACACTACCTTTTCCACTAGTGGCGGTGGAGCTGTTACGGGAATTGGTGGTTTCACCGCCGCATCTACTTCTACTGTGAATTTAGGCGCCATCGGCGGTGACGGAACATTGACGTGGGACTTCGCAGGTAATGACGCATTTGATGGCGCGACTTCTTATATGTTTGTGGCATCAACTTCCCCAACTGAAGTCACTTTCGCTGATACTTCCAGCTTGGTCGGAGCAGCTTACGCCCTCGATGTTGGCGATCCCTACGCTGGTGGTGACTCTCTCCGCGGCAACGGTAACAACTCCGGATGGGATCAACATTTCGAGGCCACGTTCAACACCTCCACAGCTCCCGAGCAAGCTGGGGCAAGCACCCGGCGGCTCTACGTGAAGCTGGCCCCCGACACGCAGACATTCACATCACCATTGCCCATTGTCGTGCTGGACAACTCCGGTGCCGGCAGCGTGCCCCGGCGCAATTCCAGCACCGGCCCTAACGGCAACGATGGCAGCGGCGTCATCCAGGTGCCGCGTCAACCGGTGTTAATGGCGATCTACGAGCGCGACGGCTCCGGTCAGGCCTCCCCGGCGGATGTGCCAGCTATCGTCAGCTACGCAGGGCTCCGCGTGCGCGGCTCCAGCTCCGCGAGTCTCGCTAAGAAACCCTTCAGCCTCGAAACATGGCAAGACGGCGAGTTCGAGAACCCGCAAGACATCGCACCGTTCGGCATGCCCCCCGAATCTGACTGGGTTCTCTACGCTCCGACCGAGACCTTTGGCGGCAACCGCTACGACCGGCCGCTGCTGCACAACTCATTCATCTACCAACTTAGCAACGAAATCGGCCGCTACGCCGCCCGCACCCAATTTGTCGAATTGTTCCTCAACACCGGCGGAGGTGAACTTTCGATGGCCGACTATGCCGGGATCTACATCCTCATGGAGAAGGTCAAGCGAGGCGGCGACCGGATCGACTTCAGGAAACTCTCGCAAGACGGGACCGAAGGCGGCTGGATGATCAATGCCGACCGGATGGATCCCCTTCCCATTGGAGGAGTTGGGACGCCGCGGCACTTTCACACTCCGGGGCCAAACCAAATACTCCAGACCGCCAATGACAGCCCGTTCGGAGTGCGCAACATCGACGACCGGCCCGAGTTTTATCACTCCTTCTTCAATTTCGAATCTCCCGGTGGTTACTCGATCAATCGCGCTCAGCGAGTGGCCATCGAGAGGACGATGAATTACTTCGAAGACGCGCTCTACGGTCCCGATTGGACCGACCCGGCACTCGGATATGCCGCGTGGATCGATGTCGACAACTTCATCGATCATTTCATTCTCCACAACCTGACCAAGAATCAGGACGCCTTTGTGCTCAGCACGTGGCTCTATCGCACCGGACCGTCGGACAAATTGAACTTTGGACCGGTATGGGATTTCGACCGTGGGTATACCACGAGCCCGACCAATACAAACCCCGCCGCGAACCTCCTCTGGGCCGCCAACCGCATGTGGTTCCCGCGCCTGTTCGCCGACATCGACTTCGAACAGAAATACATCGACCGTTGGCAGGAGCTCCGTGATGGGGCGTTCGCGACCACCCACCTGCATGAGATCATCGACACGCAAAAAGCGGAAATCACCGAAGCGGTTGCACTGCGCAACGGAACCGCAAACTGGCCCGGGAAGGTCGCCGCAATGAAGAACTGGCTGGCCGACCGCTGCGCCGCCATCGATGCGCAGTTTGTTCCGAGGCCGGAGTTCATCCGGGAGGGTGGCGGTGTTCCGGTGGATTTCGAAGTCGTCATGCGCGGTACCAGTGGAACAACGATCTATTACACCGTCGACGGGACGGATCCTCGTCTCCCGGGTGGCGGGATCTCGCCAAGGGCTCGGTCCTTCGATGGAGGCGTGATCGATACCAGTCTGGTCACATTCGGGACCGAGTGCCGCTACTTCATTCCAACCGATGACTCGCTCGGCCAGACTTGGACCGGAGATCCCGATAGCTTTGATGATGGGGCGTGGAGCCTGGCGACGCCGGGACTGGGCTGGGAAAACACGGAAACCGGTACCCTCGTTCCTGCCATCACCACGGATATCAAAAGCCAAATGAAGGGAACCAACGCGAGTGGCTACTTTCGCTGGCGTTTTGACTTCGACAACGCGGAGAGAATCAACGCGCTTCTCCTCCGGGTCTCGATCGACGATGGATTCGTCGCCTATCTCAATGGAACATGGATCGGAGACTTCAACGCTCCCGATCCATCCCTCTGGAATTCCGCGGCGAATGGAACCCGCCGTGATACGACGGTGCTCAGCACCCCGATTGAGATCGATGCCTCGGCTTTCAAGTCTGCAGTGCGCAACGGCTCCAACACCCTTGCCATCCAGGGCATGAACACCGACCGGGAGGGCCTGGATTTCCTCATCGACGCAGCGCTCGAGGTCAACCACAGCCTCGTGGCCAGTTCACTGGTGCTGATTGAGAGCAGCGCGATCACGGCACGCGCGCTCGATGGTACGGAGTGGAGTGGCCCGAGCACAGCCACCTTCGTGGTCGGAAGGACGCCTGCCGATTCCAGCAATCTCGTGGTGTCGGAGATCATGTACAATCCTCCGGGACCGAATGCGGCCGAGATCGCGGCGGGAATCCTCGATGGCGATCAGTTCGAGTACATCGAGCTCCTGAACATCAGTGCCGGGGAGATCGACCTGAGTGGCGTCGCCTTCATCAACGGCATCGACTTTACATTCCCCGTTGGTCCTTCGTCGATCCTGCAACCTGGAGAGCGAATTCTCGTGGTCAAGAATGTGGCCGCCTTCGAGTTGCGCTATGGGGTCGGCCCCGGCGACCGGATCGCCGGTGAATTCGCCAATGATTTCAATCTGCGTAACAGTGGGGAGCACATCGAACTGGTCGACGTGATAGGGATCCCGATCCGCGATTTTTCCTACGACGACAAGGCGCCCTGGCCTGGTGCGGCGGACAATGGGGGATTCAGTATCGTTCTCGATCTTCCCAATGTGAATCCGGACCACAACCTGCCCGGAAGTTGGCGCAGCAGCGCGGTGCTTGGCGGCAGTCCCGGCTCAAGTGATACGCAGCCCTTTGCTGGCGATCCTCAGGCAGATAACGACGGCGACGGTTTGCCCCGTCTCCTCGAACACGCTCTCGCCAGCAGTGATGACGACCCCACCTCTGGTCCCGACGCGATCGGGTTCAGCGTCGAATCGTTCACGATTGCAGACGTTACGGATGATCATCTTGTTTTTGCCTTTCGTCGCAATCTCACTGCGGAAGGGATCCGTTACACCGTCGAACACTCCTCCGATCTGCTGGGCTGGGAAGCCGGGGACGCGATTCTGATTGATGAACACAATCTTGGTGATGGGACCGCCATCGTTCGCTATCGCAACCTCGCCCCCCTTTCCGAGAGCCGGCGAGGGTTTCTGCGCCTGAGGATCGATCTCGAATAGGAGAATGCAGCCCCCATGGCCGCCACTGGTCTGCCGAACAGACCATGTGAGAAATGTTGGCTCAAGAGGCGGAAACCCGCGTGTAATGGAGATCAATCACCACAAACACTCCACACCAATTCCTACCTCGATGAAGACGATCAGAAAATCCATTCTCCTGGGATCAGCCGCCTTTTTCGCCGGCCAACTCATGTGCCCAGCTCTGGAAGTGGGTGGTCCCGCCGCCATGGACGTCAACAACTGGACCACCAACAGCATGCCCTATGTACAGGGGACGACTGATGGCTTCTCCATCAACTGGGAGAACGTTCTCACCAACACCGCGAGTGCCAACATTGGCAACAACAATTTCGACCTCACCTTCGAGACGAACCAGGATTACACCCTCGGCCACATTTTCCTGTTTAACGACGTGGTCGATCTTTCCACCGTGCCTGGCGGAATCCAGCAAATGACCTGGACGGCAGACTTCGACGCGACCGACAAGGCGAACTGGATTCCGGTGATCGCGGTTACGACGAAAGTGAACGCTAACTCCGTAATCACCTCCTATGGAACCGTGACTGGTGCCAGGGACGGAAACCAAGCGAGTCCCATGTGGGGGCAATTCATCACACCGGACATTGGCGCTGCTGGAGGTCCTCACGGCACCCTGTATCTCCAAAGCTTAAGCTACCAGGCAGCTGACGATGGCACTCGCGCGACCGGCGAAGTTTATCTACACGCCTACACTACCTTTTCCACTGATGGCGCGGGAGCTATTACGGAACTTGGTGGTTTCACCGCTGCATCTACTTCTACTGTGGATTTAGGCGCCATCGACCCTAACGGAACATTGACGTGGACCTTCGCAGGTAATGACGCATTTGATGGCTCTACTTCTTATATTTTTGTGCCATCAACTTCCCCAACTGAAGTCACTTTCGCTGATACTTCCAGCTTGGTCGGAGCAGCTTACGCCCTCGATGTTGGCGATCTCTACGCTGGTGGTGACTCTCTCCGCGGCAACGGTAACAACTCCGGATGGGATCAACATTTCGAGGCCACGTTCGACACCGCCGCAGTCGATGAGCAAGACGGCGACGTGACCAATTTCTATCGCTCGAACAACGACGGGAATAGCTGGAACGGGAACAACGTGCTGAATTTCACCGGAGGTACGGTCGACAACAGCTTCTGGGTTGGCCTCAACGGTGACCCCGTCGGAGACATCAACGAGACCCGCGTGAATGGCGTAAATCCAAACCTGCAGGCGGCGAGCGGAAAGGTGCAGTTCGGCTTCATCCAGTGGGACGCTTCCACGGCGGGGATTGTGAGCCCAGCGGTCGATTTCACCACGGCCATCGACCAGTTCGACATCACCATCAACGAGCTCCCGGTGCCCACACAAATGCTCGATTCTTCGGCCTTCGAGGCCACCTACAACGGGAATGAAATTTACGATGGCGCGATGTTCATCAACGACTGGGCCGAGCCGGGGATCGTTGGCACGGATGTCGAACCCGAGTTGAACGGGGAAATCCTTACCATTACGAACAACGCCAACAACGGCTGGATCGAGCTGAACAACGGCGGAACGATCTGGGAGAACGGCGTGGCCGCTGGCGGTTCATGGACCGCCGAGGTGCGCATCAAGCTCGCCGATGATGCGGGGAACGGCTTTGTCATCTGGGCTGCCAATGGCACGGAGCGCGGGATCCTGCAGATCGACACGAACGCCGTTTCGCCGTTTGGCCTGGGATCGATCGACGACAACGACAATACGGACGACTTCCATACCTTCCGCATGGCCTACGATTCTGATATCGGCCTCTACTTCTTCTGGCGCGATGGGGTGCTACTCACTCCCGACGGGGGAGTCGCCGCCCACGCCGCCACGGGTGAAAACCGGTTCATCATCGGCGACTGCTGTTCGTCGTACCTGATGACTTCCGTCGAGGTCGACTACGTGCGATTCGACACGACGGGCGCGTTCGCACCGGATCTCTCGCAAGCACCGCTGGCTCTGGACATTACTCACGACACTGCCACCGATAATCTCAGTATCAGCTGGGAAAGCGAGGCCGGGCGGCTTTACAACCTCCGCAGTGAGACTGATCCCTCGGCGGCGGAACCGATTGACTGGCCGATCTTCGATGCCCGGGAGAACATGGCCGCGACTCCGCCGACGAACACCGTGACCTTCCCCCTGTCCGCGGAATCGTTACGGCTCTTTGTGGTGGAGGGCTTCCCGGCGCCACCGGTGTCGATCTTCTCGGACGACTTTGAAAGCGGCCAGGGGCTCTGGACCACAGGATCAACCGGCGCAGGCGGAACAGCCTGGGAATTAGGGGCTCCCGGCGTCCCCGGGCCGGTCGCGGCCAATAGCCCAACCAATTGCTTCGGCACCAACCTCTCCGCAACTTACGCCGTGGATGCCGACGTCTGGTTGCGCTCTCCCCCGATCGACCTGACGGTCGCATCCGGGGCGACCTTGAACTACTTCCAGTCACTCGACATCGAGACTCAGTTCGACATGGGATCCGTGAGAGTGTTCGATGCGGCCGATGATTCCGAGCTGGCGGTGGTTACCGCCGTGGTAGAGGGATCGGTTCCCGGTTGGACCATGGTCACCAAGAAGCTGCCCGCGGCAGCCCTTGGCAAAACAGTGGTCATCGAGTTCCGCTTCCAATCCGACGAAATCGAGAACTTCGCGGGATGGTACGTCGATGATTTGGAAGTGACCGTGCCGTGAGCATTCGGGGCGTTCGCGTTGGAGCCGTCCACCTTCTTGAGTTTCAGTGGACGGCAACGGGATCAGGGGATCGCTACACTGAGCCGGAAGAACTGTCCCCGTTCGGATGAGCGCGGGAGAGCAGAACGAAAGCTATAGAGACTGGTCCCGTCCCCTTGGTGGACGAGGGAAACGAGGGCCGTGGCAGGATCGAGAGAGGTCCACGTAACGAGATCGGGGGAAAACTCGGCCGTGACTTCGACGCTGGCGGCGAGGTTTCGCTGGAAGGTAAAGACTGGGAAGTCTTCCGGTCCTCCCCCATCGTCGAAGGACTGAAACGAGATGCCCGGAGAGGGCGGCGATGCGATTTCCGGAGTGAGGGCGAAGTGAACCAGATTATCGACGCCATCGAAATTATCGTCGCCATGAGGATCTCCGGTGAACAGAACGGTGGAGGATGCGCCCGGTGAACCACCGGATGATGAAGACGGTTGCCAGTTTGCGGGGTCATCGTGGTCAATTCCGGCAGAGGGCACGGTGAGTACGAGAGAGTACCCGGCGCCATCGGATGGCGTCGGCCACGGAAGGTCATCGAGGTAGGTGACCGAGAGGATTTCGGTAATTTCATTCAAGCTCAAGGCGAGGGTCTCGCCCCCGTTGTCCAGAGCACCGGAGTACTGGCCCACAGTGGGCGTGGATCCGTAACGGAAAGCGAATGCCGCTTCGTTGTTCGCAAGGAGGAGCCGTGCACCAGGCGCGAGGAGACGATCGCCGGGATCCGGAATACTGGCAAAGTCGAAGGTGACCCCACCAGAAAACGCCACGTTGGTGAGATCGACCGGGACGGCTCCCGTGTTCATGATCTCGAGAAACTCGAAGCTGTCCTGGTTACTGAAGCCGGCTGCTTGCTCGGCAGGAGAGGCATCGGCGGGATGATAGTGAATCTCACTGAAGGCAAGCACACCGGGGGCCGGATCGGCGGCGGAGATGAAATCGACTTCGGTCAGTGCAGACCACTCTCCACCAGTCGCGCGGACACGAGCCTTGAGAGTGAGGGGACTGTTGATCTGCACCGGGGAACCAGCCACCGCAATCGGATTGAGGGCGCCTCCCTGGCGGCGGGGATCATTACCATCGGTCGTAAAGTAGATCGTCCCGCCGGGGTTGGGGTTCGTCAGAGTGATGACAGTGCCAGCCGCCACCTGGCCGCCGTGCTGAGAGAGTTCGGGCGCATCGGTCCCTGGGTAGTAGCCGTTGGAGCGGAGCTGGCCGAGGAAGATGTCCGTCCGGGCCGGAAAGTAGTTCGTGATCTTGTCCGCGACGACCGTATCGAAATGATCAATGGTGTTGAGCGGTGGTTCTTCCCGGGTATCTCCCCAGCGTGCGCTTTCACCATTCATGGCTGGACGGAGGTAATCCGTGATCTCCTGGAACCGGGCGATATTCACGGCAGCTGTCAGCGCCCCGCCATTGAAGCAATGACGATGGACGCGGTCCGCGAAGAGGATGACGAAATCGTCGTTCTGCCTGAGGCGGTTCCAGATGATGCCCGGCGAATTGTTGACCGAGGTGCTCAACTGGCCAAGTTGATTGGTGCGGAAGAGGTTGCTCTCCGTGTCCCACGCAATGAATATGAACAGGCCGTTGGTTGGGCGGTGCCGAATGGCGTACCAGTTGTTGTGAGGCCAATCGAGGTTGCCGGACCAGAAGTTGAGGATCAGGTAGTCGGCAAAGGAATCGACATCCATCTGGCGACGGACTGAGCGATAGACCGACGTGGAGGAAATGTTGCCATTGAGTGTGGCGAGGAGGGCGTCCCATGCGATGCGATCGCCCTGGACAACTTCGGGTGGCGAACCGTTTGAGGATCCCCGCGGGCGTTGTTTGAGGACGTCGTAGTCCTCGTCGTTCCCTCCGAAGCGATCTTCCGCAAAATGTTCATCGGGGCGCTCGTGGAGATTGTAGACACCCCAGTACATTCCATTGAAGTAGACGTGAGCCCAGCCGCCCTGCACGACGGGCTCGGCGCCCATGTCCTCGTGCATGAGCCGCGCGTACTCGTCCCGAAGGAGCATCGAGTTGCGGCGTCCGATGTACTCGGTGCCGATGCCCGAAGTGTGCACGGTCCAGGAATCGAAGTAGGCGCCTCGCAGAACGATGTTGTCGATTCGGCTGGCTCCCTTCTGACCGAAGAGCGGGTAGTCGAGCTTCCCAGCACCATACATCTGGCGGAAGATGATGCGGAGCGATTTCTTTCCCAGATCGCGGAAACGCGACCCTGCGCCTTGAATGCGCAGGCCGCCGTCTTCCTGGAATTGAGGAGTTCCATCGGGCAGGAAATACTCGACCGAGCAACCACGCTCCCAGGCGAACCCGCTCTGCTGGGGATTGGCGTAGATCCCATTTGGACCCCACATGTCCCGTTCGAGAAGGACTACGGAGAGAGTGGGAATCGATTTGAGATCGTCGGCGAGATTCGGATAGCGCGGATCGTTGACCACGTTGGGGTCCATCACGTAGTCCCAGATTGAGGTGGAATTGCTGGGCCCGGGCAAGCCGGCACCACTCTGCGTCAGAACGTCGTCGTGGAAGAGATAGGTTTGCGTATCGACGTTGGTGGACAGAGCGTCGGTTTTGACTGCAATCGCTCGAAGGACGGTAGTGCTCGTGATCGGGATGACGGCGGTAGGAGGAGTGAACGCATCGGGCGGGAGGACCTTCGCGCCGTTGGTTTCGGAGGGTTCGGAGCCATTGAGCGTATAGATCAGGGTAGCTCCAGGGTCGGTTGAAGTAACGCGCTCACTGAATGGCGCATTGAAGAAGCCGCGGCCGGTTTCGAAGCGTGTATCGGTCAGGACTTCCGCAAACGTGACGTCGCCATTGATGGAGCCGGGCGTGGGAGTCGCAAAGTATCCGGTGGTCGGATTGGAGGGATCGGCGACGCGAGCCACCAACTGAGGTCGAAGAAGAAGATCGGAGCTGTCCTTGGTGCGATTCATGCCGTGAATAGCGAGGACGTTTCCGGTCGCGAGAAGATCGGGAATGCTGGCGCTGATGTCGAAATCCTCGAAGACCTCGGCATCGTCATCGGACACGCCCAGCGTCGAGGCGGAGTCCCAAAGCAGCGGGTCCGGATCGTTCGCGCCAGTGGCGTAGGAGCCGTTGATGAAGGCCGCGAATCCGTCATCGTATTTCATGCGAATCGTGAGGGAGCGCACAGAGGATGGATCGATCGTGCCGGGAATGGCGGAGCGAATGTAGACGGTGGAGTTGACGTTCCAGGCTGCTTCCACATCGAGGCTAATCTCGTCCTCGAAGCCACTGCTCCGTTCGAAGCCGACTCCAAAGCTCCCATTCGACCAGGAGGACTCGTCGAACGCCGGATCATTGCTGCGCCAGGTCGTGCCGACCGCGGTGTCGTAGGCTTCGTCGGGAATCCGGGACTTCGCCGGAGCATCTTCGTCCAAAAGGATGACGTCGACGGTTGGGACGCTGGTGCCGTAGGAAAGGTCGGATCGCTGGGGAGGATAGGTGGGGGCGAACTCACTTGCGATGGAATCGGCCGGAGACACGAGGGCGAGGTATTCGCCATTCTGCTCGAGTTGAAAATCGGTGTGGAGTTCGCTCCCGGCAATGCTGCGATTTTTTCCCGAAGCGAAGACCAGAAGATAGTCACCTGGCTGCAAAGTCACGGCCGGGAAGGTCCACTTGCCTGGGTCGGTGGCATCGTCGGTGAGGGCCCAGCCGTCCAGTTCGATCGGCGCAAGCTCCGGATTGTGAATTTCGATCCAATCTGAGTGATCACCATCTTCGTCCTGCTCGCCGGAGTCGTTGGAAGCGAGAAACTCGCTGATGACCGGGCCAGCCAAGCACGCCGAGGACAAGGCGCTGGCGAGCAAACCACTTAGGGGGAAGAGGCGCATGCAGGTACGGAAGATCGCAGTAACGGCGGGGGATTTGCCGCGAATCGGAGTGGTAGGATAACCAGTCCAGTCGGTTACGCGACTGTTTTCGTGAGAGTGAGCGGATGAGTGGGCCAATGCCGCTGGAGCGGACGATTGACAGCGGGCCGTATCTTTTGTGGGGAGTATACCATTGGCCACGGATCAACCGGGAGCCATGATGCGAACGATGGGGCTACGAGCAACGACGTTATCTCCCGGCATTGTGTTGACCACCACGACGGTGGCCGCGCCGCTTAACGTGCTCATGATCGTGGTGGATGACATGCGTCCCGAACCGGGCTGCTATGGAGCCAGGCAATTCACCAGAGGCAGGTTGCGCGGCCTCGCCGGTAGTATTCTTGTGGTCCTGTTGATCTTGTGCGCCCCGCCCATGGAGGGTGCGCTGGAACTCGCCAGACCCTTTCAGGATCATACCGTATTGCAGGCAGACAAGCCGATGCCGGTCTGGGGCACCACGGTTCCTGGTACGGAGGTTCGGGTCAGTCTCGGGACGCGTCGACAGACCACTACCGCCGCCGCAGACGGGACATGGCAGGTGGAGTTCGCGCCCGTGGAGGCATCGAACGACGCGATCGAATTGCGAGTGTCATCGGGCAAGGAGAGGGTCACCCGCAGCGATCTTGTCTTCGGCGAGGTTTGGATTGCGAGCGGACAGTCCAACATGCGGTGGATGTTGAAGGACTGCGCGATCGGAAAGGAGACGATTTCAGCTTCCAATGATGAGGGGCTGAGATTGTGTAATTTCCAGGGACGACTTCACCCCGGCGGAACGAAGTATCCCCGCGAGTTACTGCTCGGGCTGAACCCGGACAACTATTACCAGACCAAGGGATGGGAATCCGCCTCGCCGAAAAGCACTCCCACATTTTCGGGAGTGGCATATTTCTTCGGCCAACGATTGCGCACGAACCTGAAGGTGCCGGTGGGAATCATCCATCTTGCGGTGGGTGGAACACCAATGGAGGCGCACATGCCCAAAAGCGCATTTCAGCGCGACGACACCCTGCGACCTTTACTCCGCGAATGGTGGAAGAACCCAAATTACCCTCAATGGTGCCGACAGCGTGCTGCGCTAAATCTCACCGAGTGGTTACGCGATCCTCCGGAGGGCCAGAAACCGCCACACCCCTTTGCGCCGGGATTCTTGTGGGAGGCAGGTATTGATCCTCTGCTGCCCTTCCCGGTGCGAGGGGTGATCTGGTACCAAGGCGAGTCCAACGCGACCGTCGATGGCGCTCGGGGAGCACCGGTGGCCAAGGCTGTCAACCGCCGCAAGTTCGAGGCGCTCATCAAGTCGTGGCGGCGTGCGTGGCGCGATGAAGAGTTGCCAGTTTACTTCGTGCAACTACCCGGTCTCAATCGGAACTGGCCACTATTCCGTGAGATGCAGCTTGAGGTCTCCCAGCAAGTGCCGAATACCGGCATGGCAGTCACAATCGATGTGGGGCATCCAACCAATGTGCATCCGAAGAGCAAAAAGCCCGTCGGAGAACGCCTCGCCGGTCTGGCACTGGCGAATACCTACGAGATGAAGGTGTCGGGCGGGGGGGCGCAACTATTGGAGTACAAGGAGGAAGCAGGTCGCGTTCGCCTCATATTCGACCGAGACGTGCGGCCTGCATCGGGACGCGAGGTCCTTGGACTTGAGGTCGCAGGCAGAGACCGCAAGTTCCATCCGGCAACAGCCCGAGTGGAGGGCAAGGTGATCCTGGTCGAATCTGACCGAGTCCCGCAGCCGGTTGCGTGCCGGTACGCCTGGGCGAGCTTTCCAGCGTGTAATCTGGCGGACTCAATGGATTTGCCGGCAAGTCCGTTTCGCACCGACAATTGGGCGATTGGTGCGAAGGCTCCGAAAGCGGACAATTAGGCCAATCGGAGAGCACTCTTGTGGCCTTGCCTGCAAATGACTGCTTTCGTCGATAGCGGACGTGGAGTCCGTGATCGGCGAGGCTAGGGGAGGGGGTTTCTCTGATTCCTTCTGGTGATCCGTAGTTTGGAGCCACGGATCATTCGGTATGGAGTGCCCGATTGCGAGCATTCACGGAGAGCCCATTTCGGCGAAAAGGACGCATGTTTGGCGGGTGGTCCTCGAGGCGCCGCCACCGCAGATTGACCGTTAAATATCGTCCCTCAGAGAGCCTGCAACAGATTGCTCCTCAGGAGTTTCTGCTGTAATCGAGTTTTTGGACACCACGCCGAGCGAAAGAACTGTCGTCACCGATTCGAGGTCTTCGGTGAGTTTAACGTGCTCATCACATCCAACAGCCGGCGGCACGTTCGGCTCGACGCCGACTCTGGAGCTTCCTACAACCCGACCTTGACACCATGAGAGAACGTATGACTCCAGCTGGAAGCCTCGCACCTTGGCGAAACCTGACGTGACGTCGTCCAGACTCCCGCCACACAAGACCGGTGGGCACGGCAGCGACATCTATGGCGCACGTCGGCTCACGCTCGCCACGCTCGTGCAACGAGCCTTCGAGCACAGTGGGATCCCATGGTTCCTGGACGCCGGCACCCTCCTCGGCGCCCACCGCGAGGGCGTCCAGATCCCTCACGACGACGACTTCGACACAGCGGTTTATCTGCCTTCGTTCGAGGAGAAGGACCTCGTGGAGCTGAATGCGCTGATCGCCCAAAGGCTGCCCGATCCCTACCAGGTACGCATCGTCACCAGCTATGCGCGCAAGCTCGAGATCTTCGATCCCGCTTCGGAGGTCTTTGAACTACCGCCGCAGTATCTCGGCGCTGACTTCCATACGGTTACCGTCGACGTTCAGGTCATGACCGATGCCAGCGATGGGGTCGTTTACCTCCATGACATGCTCGACCATGTCCGCGTCCCGAGAAACGCGATCGTCCCGACGGGCGAGATCACACTCGAGGGGCACCTGTTCGAGTGCCCCCACGACGTCGTCCGCTTCCTCGAGGCGCAGTACGGTTACCTCGGCGTGGAAGCCGTGTACGATCCAAAATCGAGGAAGTACATCAAGGAGCGTTAGCTCCGGACCCGAGCTGCAATGCCACCAGCGGCTTGGTGGATTGCTTTGCTCCTACTACCGGGATGCCGCATGAAACCGACGATTCGAGTTTTTGGACACTACGGGTAGGGGAGGTGAACTGCCGGGAGCGGCTTACTGGGTGTGAACCTCGACGTCGTCGATGTACCAACCCGACATGTTGACTTCCTGGTCACTCTCGAATCGAAATTCGAGTTTGATGGACTTGCCGATCGCCTCGGCTGGAAGTGCGGCGGTGACCTCCTCCCAGTTGGCGATTGAGCCTTCGACCTTCGCCAGGACGTCCGGCCCCAATTGGGTGTTGGTAGCGGCATCGAGAACGCGGAGCGAGCCAAAGTCGAAGTCTGCTTCGATTTCGTGGAACTGCTGAAAAACCAGCGAGGCGTCGGTGATCGATGCGTCGGTCAGGTTGATGGGGGGCGAGCGTAGCCAGACATTGGCATGGATCTCGTAGTCCGCGGCGAGGTTGGTGCCGAAGCAGGTAACCGGGCTCTTCGCGGCGGCAGGGCCTACCACGGAAGGCGTTCCCCTTTCCCAGGCCGTGCCGGCATTGCCATCAGAGTTGGTCGTCCAGCCCAGATCGCTTTCGAAGTCGTCCGAAAACACCGGAGGTGGGTCGTGCTCGGTGACCACGTAGAACCTCATGGCGTCACCGGGTCGCGGAATGGTCAGGCTGTTGAGCGGCGGAGTGGCCGGGAGGTCGGGCTGAACCGGGTCCCAGCTGAGCGGATCGAGGGAAAGGACGGTGCTGGTGAGGAGGCTATAGGTCATTTCCGCCTGGCTCTTCCAGGTAAAGACGAGGTCGGATCCACTCGCGGTGACATCCAGATCGAGGGAGTGCGGCTCGGCGGTGGCTTCCTGGAAGATGTCGTACACCTCCTGCGCGGTCAGCGTCGCGTCGAAGAATCTGACGTCCGAGAGCAGGCCTTTGTAGTACTTGTCGGCCGGACCCCCGTTGGAGTAGACCAGCGGGCCTCCGAGCACCATGGTAGGCGTGGCCTGGCCGCTGTTGCCGTTGTAAACTTGCGGGTTGACGTCGACGGCGAGCTGATTGTCGAGGTAGACGGTGGCATCGGCTCCGCCGCCGAGAGCGACATCGGAAGGCACGCCGTCCGGGTCTTGCCACTGCATCACGACATGGTGCCACTCGCCGTCATAAACATTGAGACCGGGCAGGGCCGCGACACTGCCGGCTCCGCCGCCGGAGTTGAGGCCGAGGCCGCCGTAAGCGCTGACGCCGCCCATTCCGTGCCAGGCCCCGTGGCCGACCACTTCGATCACACCGCTGTTGACCGCTCCCATGATGGGGTTGACGTCGATCGCTCCGCCGGGCGCGTAGTCGTCTCGCTCTTCGGGCTTGAACCAGAAGGAAAGGGCGAACTGAAAGTTGGGGCGTTCCGTGATGCTGAAGCCGCTGGCGGAGACATCAATCGAACCGCTGGTTCCGTTGAACGCTGCCACCGTGCCGCGCTGTGCGTCCTCCACAAAGGTCGCACCGTTGACGACTCCGTGAAAATCATTGCCGCTGCTGTCGTCCGCCGTGCCGTCGAGGGCATAGCGGGCGATGGGAGCGGCGAGGGCAAGGGGCGCCGCAATAACGAGGGCAGCCAGGCGGGCCGAAAAGTGGAGAGATGGATTCATAGGGAAGATCGTTGCAGGATCAGAGATATTAACGGGGACAGCGATGAACGCCGCCAGACTGGTTCAAACGGGCACTTGATCGTGGGAGATTTGCGCGGCTACCGCAATCGGGGATCGCGGAAATTGATCTATATGCGTTTTCGGCGCAGCAGGGCAACCCCGGCTACGATTCCGAACAGTGCCGACGATGAAGGCTCGGGAAACCCATGAACTACCAGCGATTCCAGATTTCAGACACTACGCGATCGTCAACAAGAAAAAGGCCGGGAATGTCCCGGCCTTGAATAACTGATTGGAGAGCGTCCGAGAGACTACTCGTCGTCGTCCTTCTCTTCCTCGCCGCTTTCCTTGATGAGCTCTTGATCCTCGTCGGAGAGCTTGGCGATCGGGTAGTTTACCTCTTTGCCATTGGAGAGCTTGAACTTCACCTTGTCGCCATCGATGGAGAGAATCGCGGCTTTGATCTTCTTGCCGTCGGCATTGGTCCAAATCCGTGTGTCGATGACGGGCTTGGATTCGGGGAGCAGGGAGCTCTTCGAGCCGGAACTCGATCCACTATCTGCATCCACGTCCCGCAGGGCCTTCTTGATCGTCCGCTCAAAATTGTCGTCGCTGGGGTGACCGGCAAAGATTAGCTTGCCCGCCACGTCGAAGACAACGGCATGGGGAATGCCCTGCATGGTGGGTGGGCGGGTCGTTCCCTTGGTCACGGGAAAATCCGCGCGCGCCTTTTTGAGAACACCTTCGATGGCATCCTTGGGGCTGTTCTGGCACTCAACCGTGATGATGCTGAGGCCCTTCTTCTTATTACGTTTGTCCAACTGAACCAGATGGGGCATTGCAGCGATGCAAGGCCTTCATTGCACGCCCCAGTATTCGAGCACCACCACGCGGCCCTCGAGGTTGTCCAACTTCACTGCCTCTCCGCTCACGGTTTCGCCCACCTTGTAATCGGAGAGCGACTGGTCCGGCAAATCTGCCGCCGAGAGCGCGGGGACAGCCAGAGCGGCCGCGGCCATAACGCTGTGTCCGAATCTTGCTTTCATGTTGAATCCTTAGTAACACGGGGCGATGCGAAGTTGCAACGAACTTCCCACGAGCGTGCCGTTGGAGAATAAACCGGAATCAGGCGGCCAAGTTGCGTTGGATTGGAGTTATTTGCACCCGAGTGATGCGTTTTGCCTCCTGGGCGAAGCGGGTCAGACCGAGCGGCTGCCCGGCAAAAACTCCCGAAACTCCCGAAACTCGGGGAGAGATGGCGAGTATCGGGAGTTTCGGGGCTACGCATCTTACGGAATTGACACCCTCATGGTAGGTCTTCCACCTCCTGCAGGCTTGTGCTCTTCGAGTTTCAGGAGTTTCGGGAGTTTTTGCGCGAGGGTTCGCACCTCTTCCTGCGGCCAGCCGTTCCGCTTGGAGAGCTCGCCAAGGTTGGCACTGCCGCCGTAGTCCCTGCGAAGCAACTCGCAGAGCCGCTCCGTCTTAAGGCGCATCCGCTGCATCCGCTTGCCCTGAATCAGCGAGAGCTGCCGATCAACGAACCACTTGATAAGGGTCAATGCGGCTTCCGCCGTGGAAAGCTCCAGCGGGTGCTTGTGGGCCCCGGCCCCGTGCTCGGCCGCATGGAGCACCAGCGCCAACCGCCACGCCTGTTCGGCCCAGCGGGCCGCAAACGGCGCCACGTCGGCCAGTTCGCCGCTGTCCCGCTTGTTCCGGGCCCGGCGGGTCTGGTTGTCATATTCGCGCATCAAGGCGAACACGCCCGCACCGGATTCCACCATGAATGGTCCGCCGTCCAGCCGGTAGGCTTTTGCCAATTCCTCAATTAACTCTCGCCAGCGAACGCGGGTTGTCTCGGTAATGCCCGGCAGGGTCTCGGGCAGTTGCTCGGAATCTGCGCCGCTGTCGAACATCATGAAGCGTGGCAGGAGGCCGCTTGAGCAGAGAGTATCATTGGAGAGGATTTCATGGGCTTTGTCAGGCTGGAGCATCCAGAGCACGGAAAGACATGGCCGGCGCAGCGTGACAGGGGGCCTTCCTTTCCGCCGCTCAGCATGTGCGGTTCCACTGAAGGCCATGCACCACAGGTCTTCATCGGTTGCCTTGCCGCTTGTGTAGCGCCCACCAAGGACGGCGAACACACCGCGGCTCTCCGGGGTCATGCACGCCGAGGCTTCCCCCGCTTGTAACGAGAGGGTCTCACTAAGGCCCTCCCGAGTTGGCTCCGTGAACACAAGCACCGGCACTGCCGCCAGGCGTTTCTCGATGTCTATCTTGCGCCGCTGGGCGTCCCGCAGGTCTTCAAGGACGGCCTGGCGCTCGATGCTATCGGTGCAACCCTTGACTCCCTTCTTAGCCTCTTCGATGTCTGCATTGGCCAATTGCTGTTCCGCCATCAAGCTTGGGACGGTTTCTTCCTGAAACGACTCGTTCAATTCGGCTTCGAGGTCGTTGAGGGGCTGCATGATGGGTCGAAAGGCGAGGTCCTTGCCGGTTCCACTCTCGGCTACGATCAGGAGGAACAGGTTGCCTCGGGTTCGGCGCTCGCCACCGCAGCAGAGTTCCAAGCCTGCGCCAAGCGCAGCAGACACCGCTCCCAACACACAGGAGGCGGGCATGGACTCCGGAACCAGAGCGGCCGCAGCCGTCTCCCGAGCCATGGCAGCCAGTACCGGCGGAAGACACTCGATGGGAAAAAGGGGTGCATGTTCGTGTTCCAACCCAACGCCGAAACTCCCGAAACTCCCGAAACCATCGGGTGGGGGCAGGTTGCCCGTATCCAGTTGCGTCGCTTTTTCCATACTCATGAGATCAGATCGGGATTGAGATAGAAGGGTTTCTGAACCACGCCGGGACTGCGCATCCCCCACGGCAGGCGCACCATTTGGCTGCGCGTCCATGTGGCAGGATCGGCGCCGAGCATGACCGCGTAGTCCATGAAGCGCCGCCATTGATCCTCCGAGCTATCGCCGCACCAGAACCAGCCGTGCATCGACTTGTTGCCGCTATGGACCACCAGAACTAGCGGGGCATGGCCAGCGAGGTGCGCCAGCAGGGCCGCATGCTCGTCCAGCGTTCCGTCATCGAATTCGACTACGAGGAAGCGGCGTGCGCTTGTGTTCGCGTTGCACCGCGCGCTTTCAGTGCCAGATTTGGTAGTGCCGCGGCAGGCGGTCATCGGCGACGGAACGACAAGGGAGAATTGATGTAGATAGCCGCGCCATTCTTCACGGGGGAGCGTGTCAAAGTCGTCAGGGGCCAGACCAGCACACAGTAGGCACTCGGCCGGGAAGAGGATGTCGATCAACTCTTCCACCCCGGGTGCGCCCTCGTCGAGGCGGATCGGGCTCTCTTCCCACAAGTCCGCTAGCCCCATGCCGATCTCCTCGATTACACAGCCCCGCCGCGCATCGTCTCGCTCGCTCCAGCGCGGGCGGATGGTGGGTTCCTTGGGTGGGTGCCCTGGCTGCCAAGCGCATTGCCGGGCATCCCGCACCGCCTCGCGAAGCTCGCGGTCCGGTAACGGTCGGCCGCAGTCCTGCGTAGCGGCGCGTAGAAGGCTCACGATGTCCTCTTCACTCCGGTGGTGGTGCATCTGCCGGGCCACCCGGAAGAGCCAAGTGTGGACGCCCTGACCGTGCTGCGGGGGCGAGGAGATCAGGTCATGCAGCCACGAGGGCAGGGTTGACTGCGGTTCGATCGTTGAGTATTTGTAGGACACCTCATTCAGAAGGTTTGCCCTGGCGGGAGCTGCAACTCCCGCCAGGGCGTTGTTCTCTTAGAAGGGATCATCACTGACGGCATCAACCTCGCGGATGGTGCCGTCTTCTTTGTGATTCCCATCGGTTTCGCTATTCGCGATCGTGCCGTCCGGGTTCGCGTCGTAAGCGAACGGATCGTCGTTGGTGAAGAGCGCCTTCAGATTTACTGGATTCTCATCCACAAACCTCCGCGCTTCGGCAACCAATGGTGCCTTCGGGCACGGGGTCACTGAGTATTCAGTATTCAAGCCCTCGCCTTGGCGCCGGATCTTCAGGTCGAAGGTGTTGAGGTCGCCCCAATCCGGATCGTCCATGAGCCCATCAAGGGCCTTCTGGATACCGCGCTGGGTCACCACCCACACCTTCACTTTCAGATCGGAGCGATCAAGGATTGCGAAGGCCATATACTCCTTATGATCCTTCACGTTACCGGGAATGATCTCTCCGAGGGGGCGCCGCACTGGGCGCTTCTTCCCATCTTCGAGCTCCTCCCATGCTTCGTTGCCCTGTGTGAACGAGGGCGAGACGATACGGATGCGGCTGTCGCCGTTCGGCGGCCGATAGTAGTTTCCTCCGCTGCTGGGAGGGGTGTAATTGGGTGGCTTGCTAAATGCCATGGTTACTGTCGTCTTTCTACCTTTGGGGTTTGCTTCTTATTTGTGTGCTGCACGTCTCTGTCGCTGTCGTCGGGCCGGAGCGATTAGCTCTCGAGGCCGTTTTCCTCGATCTCCTGGATGTAGCGGAGGGAGTAGCGAATGGTTCTAGGTCCCAGGCGTTGAGGCTTCAGGCGACCAGCTCGCTCCCAAC
>PVBE011557338.1_pt1 | contig 28029 bp, 18 predicted proteins | sample 1631181 | NCBI WGS metagenome assembly PVBE01 (sample SAMN08397723, study PRJNA350692) | Marine metagenome, whole genome shotgun sequencing project. | isolation source: water | place: Pacific Ocean | collected 2012-04
ATTTAAAGAAGCATGGCGTGTAGCATCATATATGTGTGTACAAACTACAGGAATGGACTTCTCCTTTTTTGTTAATAAAGCAGTTGAATTATATGGTGAAAAAATGCCGGAATATTTAGTTCAGGAGATGACCGGAATAGCAGCCGGATTAACTAAAGCGGGAGTTCCAACAACATATAATCAGGTACTCGGCTGGAATATGTATGGTGAATTAAATGAAAGTTGGTGGCCATTACACGCAAGTGAATATACAAGTTATTATGTACCAAAAGCACGAAAGGATAAGTGTAGTGCTTTTGTTGCAACAGGTTCAGCAACTACTGATGGCAAGATTGTTATTGGACACGAAACATTTGATGATTTCTCACTGCAGCAAGCCTACAACATAGCTCTGGAAATTATTCCGGATGAAGGGTTTGGTTTTATTATGCAATGTGCACCCGGTTTTATTTCAAGTCAGGAAGATTTTTATATCAATTCTGCCGGTATTGCAACTGTTGAAACAACAATTCTTGGATTAACAACGTACACAACTGACGGTATACCTTACTTTGTTCGCACTCGCAATGCTATACAGTTCGGTGGAAACATTGATGAATTTGTTGAGCAGATGAACAAAGGTAACAATGGCGGTATGAATGCAAGTTGGCTTATTGCAGATATTAATACTAACGAAATAGCTCGCTTTGAACAAGGTCTTTACTACACGAGTCTCAAGAAAAAGAAAGATGGATATTTTTACGGATGCAATGTTGTGTGGGATCCAAGAATACGAAACCTGGAGTGTAAGGGAGAAACTGGATTTAATGATCCACGAATGCAAACAGGAGCACGTAGAATTAGGTGGCCTCAGTTATTAGAACCAAATCTTGGTTCAATAGATGCCCAAGCAGGTATGACAATGCTTGCCGATACTTTCGATGTATATCTAAACAAAGAGCAACCATCCTGCCGGACAATTTGTGCTCATTATGACATTGATCCTCGAGAGTTTGCTCCTCCCGTAACAGCATGGGCAGAGCCCTATACTCCGGCGGGATCGACAGATGGTAAGGTAACAACAGCCGAACTTGCGGCCGACCTAAAGTTTTGGGGTCGCATCGGGCGTGCTGATGGAATCGAATTCGATGTTGATTCGTTCTTAAAATCTCATCCTGAATGGAGCTGGCAAAAAGGTTATCTTAAAAGTAGGCCAAGCCAACCGTGGGTAATAATTGAAGCTGAATAGATATAAAAAACTGACACGAACATTTTTCGAAATTATTGGCTATGGACGAATAGTTATATATCCTGGATATTCTTTAACAGTTGTTCCCGATTTGAAGTAAGGCTGATTAACCCCTTTACATGTGATGATATATAGAATATGTGATACGATATTATGGGATGGAAAAATAAAAAGGGGATTCCAGTAACTACAGATTGCTATTACTATTATTTTCAAGAAGTCACCAAGGGCCATCGTGGCACCTTGCTTATACTATAAGTTTAATTAATCCTTTCTATTATTTTTGTTAATATTGTAATGACTTAAAACGTTTTTCATATTAATTCGCTTGCATTCCATAATCTGTCACAACTATGAAAGATCAAAAATATTATTGTCCCATGCACTGTGAGGAAGAAAAAACCTATCCTAACAAAGGCAATTGCCCGGTTTGTAAGATGGATCTGGTTCCGGAAAACTTTTCTGATGAAAAAAGCGATAAGCATATTCATTCACATCACAAGGATAATGCTGATTCAGAATACTATTGTTCAATGCTTTGCGAAGGAGACAAGACATATGATAAGCCAGGAGACTGCCCTGTATGTGGTATGCATCTGATCAAGAAAGTTGCAGAAACTAAATCTCGACAAATTTACACCTGCCCAATGCATCCTCAAATCAGGAAAACAGCACCCGGACCTTGCCCTATTTGTGGAATGGACCTCGTTCCTCTTGTTGCCAATGAAGCTGATGATGATCAGGTTGCACATAAAAAACTATCAAGAAAATTTTATATTGCTATTGCCCTGTCAATACCTGTTTTTCTTATTTCAATGTCGGATTTAATACCAGGTATCCCGAAAGCAGATGCATCTACATCCAGGATAATGAACTGGATAGAATTTGTCCTTGCATCACCGATATTGTTTTATTCTTGTTGGAGTTTTTTTGTCAGAGGCTGGAATTCAATTGTAAAATGGATGCCTAATATGTGGACACTCATTACTATAGGTGTAGGTGCAGCCTATATATTTAGTGTCGTAGCCCTAATATTGCCAAATTTATTTCCGGAGCAATTCAAAGATTCACAGGGTAATGTTCACGTTTATTTTGAAGCAGTAGCAGTGATACTTTCTTTGATTCTATTGGGGCAGTTATTAGAATCAAAAGCTCATAGTAAAACCAACTCAGCGATTAAGGCATTATTAGGTTTAGTCCCTCCTGTTGCAAGAATAATAAGGGATGGAAATGAAGTAGAGATACCTTTAGAAGAAGTAGTAGCAGGAGATATATTGAAGGTTAAACCAGGAGATAAGATTCCTGTAGATGGTATTATTTCCTCAGGTAATGCAGTTATCGATGAAAGTATGATAACCGGTGAACCCATGCCTGTTGAAAAGGCAGCAAATGATAAGGTTACTGCAGGTACGATCAATGGAAAAACTGTATTTGAAATGAAAGCAGTTAAAGTTGGAAGTGAGACCCTGCTAGCACAGATAGTTGAGATGGTTAATCATGCAAGTCGATCTAAGGCCCCTATTCAAAAGCTTGCTGATAAGGTAGCCAAATATTTCGTGCAGATTGTTATATCTATATCTATTATAACTTTTATAGTTTGGGCATTTTTCGGTCCTGAACCTGCTTATGTTTATGCATTTGTTAATGCTGTAGCGGTCCTCATTATTGCCTGCCCCTGTGCTCTTGGCCTGGCCACTCCTATATCAATAATGGTAGGAACAGGGCGTGGTGCACAATCAGGTATACTGGTTAAAGATGCAAGCGCTTTGGAAGAAATGAATAAGGTTGACACATTAATTATTGATAAAACCGGAACAATTACTTATGGCAAACCAAGCCTTAATGAAGTTGTGTCGTTTGGGAAAATGAGTAGTGATGAAATCCTCGGTATGGCAGCCTCAATAGATGTGAATAGTGAGCATCCGCTTGCAGATGCCATCGTAAACGCTGCTAAAGAAAAAAACCTTTCACTTGTAAATATGAAGAAATTTGAATCGGTTACCGGGAAAGGTGTACGTGCAACTTATAACGATAAGCTTATAGGTTTGGGAAACCAACGGCTTGCTGACGACCTTAAAGCATCTATTAACGAAAAAATGCGTAAAGATGTTGAACAACGTCAAATGCTGGGACAAACAGTCATGTTTTTAATTATCGATAAGGTTGTTGAAGGCATTGTTGTTGTATCAGATAGTATTAAAGAAACATCAGCATCAGCAATTAAAAATCTTCAAAAAATGGGAATAAAAGTTCTTATGCTTACAGGCGATAACAAGTTTACAGCAAAGGCTGTTGCTGATGAATTGAAACTGGATGGATTTTTAAGCGACTGCCTTCCTGCAGATAAGTTTAATAAAGTTAAGGAACTACAAGAAACGGGACACATTGTTGCTATGGCTGGTGACGGTATAAACGATGCTCCTGCCCTCGAACTTGCAAATGTTGGAATCGCGATGGGAACTGGTACCGACATAGCAATGCAAAGCGCAGAAGTAACGCTTGTAAAAGGCGATTTAACTGGTATTGTTAGAGCAAGAGAATTAAGTATTAAAGTTATGCGTAATATCAAGCAAAACTTGTTCTTTGCTTTCGTGTACAACGGTTTAGGAGTACCTATAGCAGCCGGGGTATTATTTCCGTTCTTCGGCATTCTACTAAATCCTATGATTGCAGCAGCAGCAATGAGCTTTAGTTCAGTATCTGTTATAACAAATGCATTAAGGCTTAAGAATCAATAATATAAGAGCTTATTTTTCAGCCTTTGAATGAGTAATTTATCTGTACATATTTGTACAAAAAAGCGTGCGTTATCGTACATATTATTGGTAGAGTAAACAATGTAATTGCGTAACACTCAGGTATTCAACACTTATGTATTGATGGCATAATATTAGCAATAGTGCAACAACCAAATTAGGCTATATGGATAGGATTATCAAGAAGAAGAGATGGACTATAAAAAAAATTGTGACAATTATCACAATTGCAGCTTTTAGTTTTTTACTTATTTATCTAATTTTTATTCGCGATAATACATCAAGATTATATGTTGATCGCAACCAACTAACAATTTCCACGGTTATTGTCGACAAATTTCAGGAGTTTATCCCAATCGATGGTATTGTATTTCCAAAAACAACATTTTACATTGATGCTATTCAAGGAGGTGTTGTTGAGGCTATTTATGAGGAAGATGGTGATTTGGTAAAAAAGGGAGATACTTTAATTAAGTTACTGAATACTGCTATGGAACTTAATTATATGGAACAGGAAACCAGAATGCTTGCAGAAATAAACAATCTTCAAAATACAAAATTATCACTTGAACAAAACAAATTTTTGCGACAGAAGGAAATAGTTCAGCTTCAATATTCTATTGATTTAGCTGAACGTGATTTTGAGCGTAAGGTAACGCTTCATAAACAAAAAGTTATTGCTGATAAAGATTTTGAAGATGCTGAACGTGAATTCAAATTTACACGTAAACAATTAGAAATTTCACTTGAACTTCAAAAGTTAGACTCGATATCAAGACAAGCACAAAAAAGGGATATAGAAACTTCTTTAGGCAGAATGCTTGAAAATATGAAGCTACTACGTAAGAATATGGAAAATGCTTATGTAAAGTCACCTGCAAACGGCAAACTATCATCTTTTAACCTTGAGATAGGTGAGACTAAATCAATTGGCGAACATCTGGGTCAGGTAGATCTATTAGATGGTTACAGGCTTGAAGCCCGTATTGATGAACGGTATGTATCAAGAGTGTTTAGCGGGCAGGAAGCGAGATTGAACTATGCAGGTGAAACATATGAACTTTACATTGATAAAATCTATACTGATGTAACAAACGGATCATTCAAAGTAGACTTATTTTTTGTTGACAATCGTATTCCATCTGGTATAAAGCGTGGTCAAACCGTTCAGGTACGATTAACTTTTAGTGGAGAGACTGATGCACTTATTATTAAAAGAGGCGGATTCTTCCAGGAAACTGGTGGCAGTTGGATCTTTGTGCTGGATCCTTCTGACGACTTTGCATACAAACGCCCAATTAAGATCAATCGCCAAAATACAGGTTACTACGAAATTTCAGAAGGATTAAAAGAGGGCGAAAAAGTTATTGTGTCAACATATGACAGCTTTGGAAACAAAGACAAGTTAATTTTTAAATAAATAATATAAGTCGAATCATGATAAAAACTAACGAGTTAACACGAATATTTAGAACCGACGAGATTGAGACAACAGCATTAAGTAAAGTCAATCTACGTATTGAAAAGGGTGAATTTGTAGCAGTGATGGGACCATCAGGTTGTGGTAAGTCAACTTTGTTAAACATTCTTGGTTTATTGGACAATCCTACTACCGGAGAATTTATATTTCTGGGCAATAATGTTGCAGGTTATAGCGAAAGACAACGAGCGAAGTTAAGAAAAGAAAATATTGGTTTTGTATTTCAAAATTTCAATCTCATAGATCAACTTACTGTTTTTGAGAATGTTGAATTACCACTTATATATCACGGTCTTACTGCAAAAGAAAGAAAGAAAAGAGTAGTAGCTGCTCTGGAACAAATGAAGATTAGACATCGAATTAAGCATTTCCCAAATCAGTTATCTGGAGGCCAGCAACAACGCGTTGCTGTAGCACGGGCAATAGTCTCTAACCCTAAGTTTATTCTAGCTGATGAGCCAACCGGAAACTTGGATTCTGTGCATGGAGATGAAGTTATGAACTTACTTTCCAATCTTAACCAAAATGGCACAACTATTATTATGGTAACACATTCTCAAAGAGATGCTGAATATGCCCAACGTGTTATTATGCTATTTGACGGACAGGTAATTAATGAAAAATTTACGCCAACTGATAAATAGCAGATATGATTTGGAGTTATATAAAAATTGCTTTTAGAAATTTACTCAGGTACAAGTCATTTTCATTAATAAATATACTTGGTCTATCTATTGGATTGTCAGCTTCTTTACTAATAGCTTTATGGGTTTTTGATGAATTAAGCTATGATAAATTTAATGATAATTCAGAGCAATTATACCGTATAGAACGCCATATCAACTTTGATGGAAAAATTTTCGATGTACCTGTAACCAGTGCTATATATGCACCAACCATCAAAAAGGATGTTCCACAAGTAGTTGATTACTCACGTATTTATCCGATTGAAGTGTCATTAAAAAATCACATGAATGACAATCAGGAGGAGCGTGTTTTTTTCTGTGATAAAGGCTTTTTTAATTTATTTACTTTTCCTTTAGAGCGAGGAGATCCAGAAACAGCATTAGTAGAGCCTTATTCAGTTGTCATTACTAAAAAAGCTGCTTTAGCATATTTTGGAGAGGAATATCCGTTGGATAGTATGCTTGAAATGGAATGGGGAGATGAGATAAAAATGTTTAGGGTAACAGGTATTCTTGATGAACTTCCAACTCAAAGTCACTTTCAGTTCGATGTACTAGCTTCCTTTGAAACTCTTGAAGAATTGATGCCTGAAAGACTGAAAACATGGCTTAATAACTATTTATATTCCTATATTCTTTTGCATAAAGATGCTACACCGGATGATGCCAAACCTAAATTGATGAATATAGTTGAGGAGTATATTGCGCCTGCATATGCTGCCTTTTTGCCCGATGCAAAAGCACTTGATAAAATTCATGATATTTATCAAATAACATTAAGGCCCGTTGAAGACATACACCTTAATGCTAATCTCATGTGGGAAATAGAACCACAAGGGAATATGACATCTGTGTATATTTTTAGTATCGTTTCTGTATTAATACTCATAATGGCTTGCTTTAACTTTATGAACCTATCAACGGTACTTGGTGGGAAACGATCACGTGAAGTAGGAATTAGAAAAACATCCGGTGCTACCAGATCACAATTAGTAGCACAGTTTCTAAGTGAATCAAATGTTATAGCATTGGTTTCCTTATTAATTGCATTGCTCATAATAGAAATCGTTTTGCCAGGTTTTAACAGCTTTACAGATAAGAACTTATCTTTACATTCTTTCCTAGACCCAAAATACCTTCTTGTGTTGGTTATCATTGTAGTTGGGAGTGGAATATTAGCAGGATTGTATCCTGCATTCTTCTTGTCACGCTACAACCCAATGGTAGTATTACATAAAAATGATGAGCCCCAAGGTTCTAGATTCTCATTTCGTCAGGTATTAGTTGTTTTTCAATTCAGCATCTCAATTTTGCTAATTATTGGTACCATAACAGCTTATCTCCAGATAAAGTATTTTTATGATAAACCCTTGGGTTACGATCAGGAAAATTTATTTGTAATATCCACCGAAAACCATGAAGTACGAACAAGATTCGATGCCTTCAAAACCAGTCTGTTTCAATACCCTGAAGTGAAGAAAGTTACTAATTCTGGTTCAATCCCCGCTGCACAAGATTTTTCTGATAGCGGATTTAAGACTGAAGAAATGGAAGACATAATTTCATCTATTGTTATTGGAACAGGTTATGATTTCTTCGATACTTATGGAATTGAATTTATAGCCGGACGTCCTTTTTCCAGAGAATATGGCACTGATACTGCTTATAAATATATTGTTAATGAGCAACTTACAAAAAAGATTGGTATTACTAATCCAGAAGAGGCCGTTGGAATTCATTATGGCTCATTTAATCAAAATGGAGAATTTCTACAAGGCGAAATTATAGGAGTTGTGAAAGATTTTCATTTTAAACCTCTCGATAAAGAAATTGAACCGATAACCTTTTCATTAAATGAAGAGTGGATGGAATATATAACAATCAGATATAGTACTACTGATTTACCTCTATTTATTGAAAAAATGGAAGCAGAATGGAAAAGTCACTTCCCTCATGAAGCCTACACGTACTTTGTTTTAAAAGACAGGTACGAGAGTTTATACGTTAACGAATCGAGGATGAAAAGTATACTACTATATTTCACTTTCCTGGCTATTTTTATTGGATGTTTAGGATTATTTGGATTAGCAGCTTTCATAGCACAACAAAAATCGAAGGAAATCGGAATACGGAAAGTACATGGTGCTTCAGTAAGCAGTATCGTAACATTACTTACCCGTCAGTTCACTTATTGGGTTTTACTGGCAAATATTATTGCATGGCCAATTGCTTTTTATTTTTTAGATAATTGGTTATCTAACTTTCACTATCGTATCAATATGCCTTATTGGGTATTTTTTGCATCCGGAATACTAGCTTTAGTTCTGGCAATATTAACGGTTGGCTACAGGGCATTTAGATCGGCGACTTCTGATCCGTTAGATTCTATAAAGTATGAATAAAATTAAAAATTAACAACATGAGAGAAATAGTAATCTTAATACCAGAAATAGATGTCGAGCAAAATGTAGAAATTGATGTACGCATTAATGGCCGAAAAAGAACTTTGAAATATAGGGTGGAATTATTAAGATGGGAAGGTAATGATACCGAAAATAGAGTGACTACACTAAAGCATAAAATTAATGATTACGATAAGGATTGGGAATTAGTAGAAATAGGAGCTCCTTCCTTGAACGAAATCCCAATGGTTTTTCGTAAAAAAAGTGTAGAAAATAATATGCATTAAAGTCCTGTTTTTCTAATGTGGCTGAATTATATAAAAATTGCTCTTCGTAATTTAGGAAGATATAAACTCTACACCCTGATAAATATTTCAGGATTAGCCATTGGAATAGCAAGTTTTATTTTAATTTGGTTGTATATATTTGACGAATTGAGCTATGATAGATATCATAGTAAGGCAGAAGATATTTACAGACTTGTTAATGTATATGATTTTGAAGGTGTTGGTGAGAATTCTGCAAGCAGTCCGTTCCCGGTTTCAGTTACATTAATAAAAGAGTATCCCCAACTAATCAAAAATATTACAAGGATTTTTAACAGGCAAGAACCTCGTTCCCTTATTCAACATGGAGATATTATTTTTAATGAACGATATTTCTTTTTTGCTGATTCAACTTTTTTTCAAATTTTTGATTTTGAATTTATAATAGGTGATCCCAACACAGCTTTAGATGAAATTAATACAGTAGTTATAACTGAATCAACCGCCAAACGTTATTTTAAAGAAGAAAACCCTATTGGAAAAACTTTCAGATTTGAAGATCGTCTGGATCTGAAAGTTACAGGGCTAATTAAAGATGTTCCGCAAAATTCTCATTTTAAATTCAACATGATGGCATCCTTGTCATCAATGCGTAATTATTACAGAGGAAGGTTGCCAAATTCGTGGGTTTGGAATCCTTGTTGGACCTACATGATAATAGAAAAAGGAAAAGCTGAAGAACTGGAAAGTTTTTTCCCAAAATTTATTGAGAATTATTTTTACGATGCAGAAAACGAATATATTTCACTATATCTGCAACCCTTGGTTGACATCCATTTAAAGTCGAAACTCGATTATAAGATTGAACCTAATAGCAATGCCGGTTATATAAGAATACTACAAGCTATTGCTTTTTTCCTACTAATTATTGCAATTATAAATTATGTGAACCTTGCTACTGCAACTGCATCAGGAAGGGCAAGAGAGATTGGTGTTAAAAAAGTATTTGGCGCTTATCGGCGTCAGTTGGTTTATCAGTTTTTGTTTGAGTCGATAATTTTGTCTATGATAGCTTTGTTTGTTGCTATTTTCTTAATTGAATTATTACTTCCGACGTTAAATAGCTTTAGTAATAAAAGTATAAACATCTCTTTACTATTACAACCTGCCTATTTCTTTGGTATCATTGCTTTAGGTATTGGCACAGGCCTTGTCGCAGGTTTCTATCCGGCAATATATTTGTCAGTTTTCAACCCTATAATAGTACTAAATAGTAAAGTAGCTCAAATTGCAAGAAGTGGTTTAGGAAGAAAAGCACTAGTGATAATTCAATTTATCATTTCAATTGTTCTTATAATCGTTACACTAAACATCTTTACACAGATTAAATTTCTGACCACGGCAAAAACTGGGTTTGATAAAAAGAATATTTTAATACTACCTGTTAGTAGAACTGCTGTATCAAGGAAGTATGAAACTTTCAAACAAGAACTACTTCAAAATCCAAATGTGGTTAGTGTAACAGCTATGGATGATATTCTTGGAGTTGCTCATAACACACGAATTCAGACCTGAAGGTTTTTCTGAAAATCAGTGGCAATTTTATCCTGCCCTTGTAGTTAGACACGATTTTATAAAAACTTTCAACATAGAAGTACTTGCAGGTCGTGCTTATAACAGAGATATGAAAACTGATCCAATGAATGGGATGCTAATAAATGAAGCTATGGTACAGCATCTTGGTTGGGAGAGTAATGAGGCTGCGCTTGGTAAAAAATTTGAATCTCGGCAAGGTAAAGAAAGGGTGATAGGTGTTGTTGAAAATTTCAATGCTACTTCTTTGCATGAAACGTCTGGCCCGTTCGCATTAAATATTAAGGAGACTCCTAATGTTGTAAACTTCTTCCTGAAATATATTGCAATCAAAATTGTTCCTACTAACTCAGAAGAAACTATTGCCTTTCTCAAGGAAAAATGGAATGATACAGAATCAGGGCGACCGTTCGAATATTTATGGTTAGATAAAGAACTTAGTGGTTTGTATATTGATGAAGTTGTACTAGGGACTTTATCCTTAATATTAACGATTATTATAATCTTTATTGCGATGCTGGGCCTATTCGGGTTGGCAGCATTTATGACGGCTCAGAGAAATAAAGAGATTGGAGTTCGTAAAGTATTTGGAGCCGACCAGCTTTCGATTATAAAATTATTGTCGTTAGAATTTGTACGATTATTATTAATTGCATTAGCATTCGCCTGGCCCATATCCTATTGGCTCATCGATGAATGGCTTAACTATTTTGCATATCAATCAGCAATCGACTGGATAACATTTGTTTATGGTGCGTTAGTCGCTTTTGTACTGGCAATGTTGGTTACAGGAACCAGAGCTTATATTGCATCAACAGCAAATCCAATTGAAACATTAAAATATGAATAATACAACACTATAAAGAATTAATTATAAATAAAATATTAATAAAAAAAATACCAGTGATAAATACAGTAAACCTTACAAGAATTTTCAGGACTGACGAAGTGGAAACAACTGCTTTGAATAAAGTGGATCTAGAAATTAGAAAAGGTGAATTTGTGGCAATTATGGGGCCTTCCGGTTGCGGAAAATCCACTCTTCTAAATATACTTGGATTATTGGACTCACCTACAAATGGTGAATTTTACTTTAACAGCGAGAATGTATCTGGGTACAATGAGCGACAACGCTCGAGGCTTCGAAAAAGTAATATCGGCTTTGTATTTCAAAGTTTTAATTTAATTGATCAGCTGACCGTTTTCGATAATGTTGAATTGCCTCTCACCTACCTTAACTATAGCAACAAAGAGCGTAAGTCACTTGTGAATGAGGCACTTAAAAAAATGCAAATTACACACCGTAATAAACATTACCCTAACCAACTTTCAGGTGGACAACAACAACGTGTTGCGGTTGCTCGTGCCGTTGTTTCAAAACCAAGTTTGATTTTAGCTGATGAACCAACAGGAAATCTCGACTCTACTCATGGCGATGAAGTCATGGGCCTACTTAAGGGATTAAATGATAAAGGAACCACTATCATTATGGTAACCCACTCCCAGAGGGATGCTGAATACAGTGACCGTATTATTCATTTATTTGACGGACAGATATTATCAGAAAAAATAAATAAGGGATAATTTTTCATTCGCTGCTCTTTATTATAATAAGCGTCTTCTCCATATTGCTTTTTCATTTTTATTATATTTGCCTTATACCTGATAATATTGTATAAATGACCAGCAGCTATGTTCCATTAACCAATCTAATAACAATAAAATACTAACCTTAAAATCTATTTATTATGAGTGAATCTACAAGTATCGTATTACGGTTAAAAAATCTGATTGATTCAAAAGAGAACTATAAAATTGAACTTGAAAAATGTATTACTGAGGCAAACTGGACGCCTCCCTATAGTGAGAGCCCGATTACTAATCTTGACGGCTTCTATGAGTATCTGGATAAAATGATGCTCCTAACGCCTGTATATGCAACCTTCAGCAACCTGTTCCACGGACTCTATTTTATCATTTGTCAGCGCGGTAACAAGTTTCAGATGGATCCGGAATTTGCCGAGTTTAAAATCTGGATGGTACTATTTGCACAGCAATATGGTGCTTTCCTTAATAGCCCTCAATCAGCTAATGACCTCAGATCATTTACAGATGATAAAGGGTTTGTAATGGAAAATTTCATAGTTCCTCCAGGAGGCTTCAATAATTTCAATACATTCTTTTGCAGGTATATAAAGCCAGGAAAAAGGCCTATAGGCACAAAAACTTTGGCCTATGTTAACTCTCCCAACGGTCTTGCTCCTAACCCAAAGGAAGACCCAAGTGATATTCATAAAAATATGGCTGATGACAATATAATAACTGTTCCGGCAGATAGCGTATTTGAAGGTTCCTGGAAAATTAGTGAAAAGAACACGGTTACTGTTTCTAAAGGCAATACCTATTCAATTGAAACATTACTGAAACATAGCATATATGCCGACAGATTCAAAAATGGAATATTCACTCATAGTTATTTGACTGTTCTGACATATCACAGATACCATACACCTGTAAGGGGAACCATACTCGAAAAAAAGGTTCTCACCGGAGACGTTTTTGCCAATGTACTTAGAGACAACAAAGGTGATCTGGGTGCAACTGACTTTACTGATTATCAGTTTAATCAGGAGCGAGGTATGTTAGTCATGGATACACCAGTTGGCTTGGTTGCTTGTTTACCAATTGGAATGGATGTTATTTCCTCTATTAATTTCAGTGTTGACGAGGGTGACTATCTTAACAAGGGCGATGAATTTGGTAATTTCTTATTTGGTGGCTCTGATATGATAATGCTTTTCGAGAGGGATGATATTGACATAAAAGTAACCGAAGTTGGCAAATTGTATAAACTTGGACAGGTATTTGGCGTAGTTAAATAAATCAAATCCTCCTCTTTCCAATTTCGTTAAATTTTTAATTATTTTTAGACTCTCACGGTCGTTCCTCCCTCACCTGCCTGCCGGCTAGGCAGGGAGTTAAACGTTCTGTTTTTTTTAGTTGTGTACTACCCCACCCTACACAGAATCGTTTAATTCTGAGGCATTTTTAGGTAAGCCTGTGCGTAAGCATGCCGTAAGAATCCGGAACTTATTTATACGATGGTTGTTGGGTTTTCATGTTTGTTCAATTGAGACTCTCGCGGTCGTACCTCCCTCAGAGTTAAACGTTTTGTTTTTGAGTTGTACACTGCCCTACGCCACCCAGAGTCGTTTAATTCTGAGGCATTTTCAGGTTGGCTTGTGCGTATGCAGGCCGTGAGAATCTCACAATGAAGTAAGGAGCTCATTCTACTCAATTAATTTCTATCTCAACTTTGTTGTTCAATTGAGACTCTCACGGTCGTTCCTCCCTCAGAGTTAAACGTTTTGTTTTTGAGTTATACACTGCCCTACTCCACCTAGCTTCGTTTAATTCTGAGGCATTTTGAGGTTGGCTTGTGTGTGGGCATGCCGCGAGAATCTATAATTAGTTAATGTCATCTTTGATCAATATTAATCCCAATCATCAAGTTCAAAATAGAGTTCTTTCCACCCTGGGTTAAAATCACCTATCAATTTCTCTTTTTTATTTCGTTTCCAAGACTTGATTTGCTTTTCTCTCAAAATTGCTTCTTCGATAAATTGAAAATATTCATAATATACCAGTTTATCTACGTTATACTTTGCTGTAAATGAGTTTGGATATTCTTTTGATTTATGTTGATCTATTCTTGCAACCAAATCAGATGTTGAACCAGTATATAAAACTGTATTCATTTTTGTTGATGTGATATATGCAAACCCTCCTCTTTCCATTTTTACTAAAGTACTACTTATTTTTAGACTCTCACAGTCGTTCCTCCCTCACCTGCCTGCCGAATTCTAAGATAAAAACAAATATTCTATAGATTTTTTTATATGTGCTGGTATAATGGAACAAATGGAGTTCCTCTTTTTACTACTGCAAAGACTCTACTTATAAGTTTATTTTTTATTGCATTCATTACAACCATTTTGTGTTTTCCCTCCTCGAGCTTCCTTTTGTAATAACTTGCTATCTCTGGGTCATGTTGGATTGCAGAGGCAATGCCATTACCAATAATCGCTTTTATTTTTTTATTTCCCAAATGACTCACTTTTGTTTTGCCTCTAATAGAACTTCCTGATCTATGTTCAAATGGAGCAAGACCACAATAACAAGAAAATTTTCTCCAATTCTTGAACCTTGTGAAGCCATGCGTTACAACTATCATATTAATGGCTATATGCAGCCCAACCCCCTTTACAGATGTAATTAACTTAAACATCCTGTTTAGGGCTGGATCTTCTGCAACGATTTGTTTTAGTGAATGATCAATTTCAATGATACTTTTAGTGATATGCTTTATATGCTCCTGGGAGTCAGAAACAATATATCCGTGCATATCCTTATCAGTGAATGCTTTGAGTTCTTTTGCTGCAATTTTTAAAGCAACATTGGATTTAACAAGCCTTTCTCTGTATGAAACAAGCTGCTTTAGTTTCAAAATGATTCTAGAGGGGAGCCGATAACAATCAATTTCATTTCTGTTTAAGTATGCATATTTTCCTATTACACATGCATCGGCCTTATCATTCTTTCCCCTTTGGATACCCATGGATCTCTTTATTTGTAATCCAGATTGAAGACTATAATTTAGCCCATATTCTTCAAAAAATACACAAATACCCAGACAATAAACTCCTGTATGCTCTAAGCAGAATAATAATTGTTCTGTTGCACTGGACTTCTTGATCCAGCTCAACATGGATCTAAATCCGGAACTATTATTAGAAAACTTCTTTGTGTCTACAACTGTACCGTTAACATCTAGATGAGCTACATCATAATCTAATTTTGAAATGTCAATTCCAATAAATGAAGTAAATTTCATACCTTTATCTTTTATTTGAATAACTAAAACCTTTACTAGGCCTAAAAGCCTATAATTCTAAATGGTGCTTATTCAAAAAGAAGGCAGAGGACTAATTCGGCAGTTAGGAATGTGATCCTAGCAGGCAGGCCAGTTCACCTCTGCTTTCATTTTTAATGAACAACTAAATTTAAGAAAATAAATAAGATCGCTAATCTAAAGGCAGGTAGGCTTCACTTCGTAAACTCCGTTCAGAATGACAACAATGTTCAAGTATTCATAACTCTCACTAACTCCTCACAACTCACCAATTCCTGAAGAATTATATTATTTCCTGCTTTTTTTCGTTTAATCAACATATAATTTGTTAATAATTTTCTGCAAACCCTAAGTGTGGTGACAATTATTATAGAATTTTGTTAACTGATAAATTTACCGGCCAAAACATAATTATTGAAATGAGAAAATCCTTCGCAACTTCAGGTATTATACTTGCTTTTTTATTCTTATCCATAAACCTTATTTCCCAACAAACAGTTTTCAACGATCCCTCAAACATTACATACAGGGAAGCGATCAGGTTATTTGATCAACAAAATTATGGATCGGCAATCTCGGTTTTTGATAAGTACATGGTTGAAGATCAGGATAAGAAAGATGTTTTTTACGAAAATGCTGCTTATTACAGTACCGTTTGTGCTGTAAAACTGAGGACAAAAGATGCGGTTAACCGAGTTCAAAGATTTGCTGCCGATTATCCAGCAAGTGTTTGGATTCCCGCCGTTAACTTCGAACTTGGCAACATCTATTACAAGGACAAAAAATATACAATGGCTTTGGATATATACAACAAGATATCGCCGGCAAAACTTGATGGAGTTCAGAGAGCTGAATATTATTATAAAAAAGGGTATTGCCAAATGAAGCAAAGTCAATTTGATCAGGCCTTAACTTCATACAGTAAGGTTATGGACACAAAAAGCAGCTACTCAAAACCTGCCAACTATTATTTTGCTCATATACAATATCAAAAAGGAAACAACGACCAAGCATTGGCAGCCTTTAAAGCTATTGAAAATGATAGAAAATTCAGGAAATATGTACCCTTATATCTAATTAAAATTTACTACCAACAAGGTGAATATCAAACTGTTATTGATGAGGGAATTCGTTATCTAGTTACGTCTGCAAAAAAGGAACAAGGAAATATATCAAGGCTTATTGCTAATTCATATTATAATTTAGGAGATTATACAAAGGCATCAGAGTATTTTGCGAGATATGAGTCAAGTGGTAAGCATAATGATGATCCTGATGAGCAATACCGTATTGGCTATTCAAAGTTTATTGCCGGAAAATACAAGGATGCAATACACAATTTTCAAGCTGCCACAAAAGCAGGTGGTTTTGTTGAACAAAACGCATGGTATTATCTTGGTTATTGCTATCTGAACTCAAACCAACCGAAATTTGCTCAGAGTGCCTTTTTAAAAGCATATAAGCAAAACAGCAATAAGGATATTGCTTCTGACGCCTTATTCAGCTATGTTAAAATTACTATCGAAATTGGCCCTGATAGTTATAATGATCCCGTAACAGTAATTGAAGAGTTTATCGATAATAATCCCAACTCATCGCATGCAACTACTGCCTACGATCTTCTTTCGCAATTATATTTAACATCCAATAATTATTCAGGAGCATTAGCATCAATAGAAAAAGTTGGAAATCCGAACAAGCGTTTAAAGGGTGTATATCAACAACTTGCATTTGCCCAAGGTGTAGCGTATTTCAATCGTCAGGCTTATACAGACGCAGGAAGTTATTTCAAAAAATCGTTGCTCTACCCTATTGATAGCAAATTAGAAGCTGAAGCATTGTATTGGCAGGCGGATGCTTTATATCGACAAAAAAAGTTTAGAGAAGCAGCAAATATATTCTATCGTTTCCGCACTTCAAAAGGAGCAAAACTAACTGACCTAAGCACTATTGCTTTATATAATTCGGCCTATTGTGCATTCAACACAAAGCAATACAGAAATGCCATTGATCTATTTCAAAAATTCTTAAATCAAAAAAGCAGCAAGATAAATTTGATAAATGATGCTTACTTACGTTTGGCGGATAGCTATTTGATTACAAAGGATTATAACAAAGCAATCAGATGGTACGATAAAGTAATAAGCAATCGTTCGGATGATGCTGATTATGCACTCTTTCAGAAAGCTATTTGTTATGGATCGCAAGGTGATTTCAGGAATAAGCTAAGTACACTTAATAAGCTCACAACTAATTACAAAAGATCGCAATATTACGATGATGCCCTGTATGATATTGCTTCTACCAATCTGATACAGAACGATCAACGACACGCAATAGTTTATTTCGATAAATTAGTAAAGGAGAAACCAAAGAGCAGTTATGCGGAAAAAGCTCTGGTGAAAATGGGATTTGTATATTACAGCAACAACCAATATGAACAAGCGGTTAAAGCGTTAAGAAAGGTAATTGACAAGTATCCTGCATCCATAGAAGCTAAAGAAGCTCTTGTTACGCTTCAAAATGTGTACATGGATATGGGTCAGGTAGATAAGTATATAGAATATGCCAACACACTTGATTTTGTCCAGGTATCTACAAGTGAAGAAGATTCTTTAAAATTCACTACAGGTGAAAATCATTACATGAACAATGATTGTAATAATGCTATAACAGCCCTTGAAAAATATATCAATCAGTTTCCAACAGGAGGATTTGTGCTAACTGCCAATCATTATCTATCACAATGTATGGAAAAGAAGGGTGACGATGAAAAAGCTATTACGTATTACGAAAAAATAATTGAATATCCTGAGAATCAATACACTGTGAAGGCTTTACTTAAAGTAGCTAGGGTAATGTATACTAGAAATGAATTTGAAAAGGCATTAAATTATTATGATAGACTAGCGCAATTAGCTGAGAATAAATTAATGATACTCGAAGCAAATGATGGTGTAATGAAAAGTGCCTGGAAAACAGGAAATATTCCAAAGGTAAAAGAAGCTGCCCGAAATCTATTAAAAACTGAAAAGGTAAGTGAGGGCCAATTAGTTTATGCTCATTATTTATTGGGGATGGTAGCAATTGATGAGAAACGATATACCGAAGCGGAGAGGGAATTTACCATCACAACCAATCTATCAACGGGAGAGCCAGGTGCTGAAGCTCTTTTTAATAAAGCATTAATTGTTTATCGTCAAAACCGCCTTGAAGAAGCTGAAAATCTGATCTATGAATTGCCGGAAAAATATCCTTCATTTGATTATTGGATAGCAAAAGGATTTATACTACTTGCCGATATTTATATTGGACGAGACAATATATTTCAAGCTGAACAAACATTAGTTAGTGTTATCGAAAACTATAAAGGAGAGGACTTAAAAAAGATTGCTGAAGGTAAGCTTGAACGATTACGAGCTTCCCAGATTGAAGTCCCGGAAGAAGAAGAGAATGATAATCAATAAAAATGAGAAAGATGCATAAACAAAATATAATACGCTTTTCCTTAATGTTAATGGCATTGTTACTGGTAAGAATAGTACTGGCACAAACCCAATCCGGCACCTCTGAAGGACACAATGAACAAGTAACAATTATAAGTTCATTTGATCCTTCGATTAATCAGGCATTCAAGTTAAATACTTCACCTGAAGCATTGATCTTCAATATTACTAAACCTGAATTTACCTACCAGGCTTTTAATATCGATCAACCTACCGAGATTACATTAAACCCAATTAAACCAGTTGTTATAAATGCAGATAAGCGAGTTTCTGTTACTAAAAATTCGCTTAAAGCCGGAGTTGGTAGCTTGTTTAGTCCATATCTCGACTTTTTTCACTCTAGCGGACAAAAAAGCAGCTATCGCTTCGATGCTCATCTGTATCATCTTTCTACCTTTAGAAATATAGAACATTATTCGCCAAGTCCTGAGTCAAATACAAGTGCCAGTCTTCATTACAAGAAATTCTTTGGATCTCACATTTTTGATGTTGGGTTTGATTATTCACTAAAAACTAACAGGTACTATGGCTTTAAACCTGATGATTATCCAGCTTGGTCGAAAAATGAAGACAGGCTAAAACAGATGTATAATCTTGCAAGGGTAAACTTTACTTTATCAAGTAATTACAGGAATAACAAGAAACTTTTTCACAAGATTAATGTGGAAGCATATTACTATTTCGACAAGTTTAAAACGAGTGAGACTAACGCTAATATAAGTTTTGATATTCATAAAAACTTTAATGTTAGTGATGTGCTCGACTATCAGGAACTTGGTTTATCAGGAAAAGCATCATACTTTCAGAATATAGACAGCTTAGTTACTACTAACGATGTGCTGGTTTCGACAACACCCTATTTTAAAGGAAATTATGGAATATTTAATTTTTATTTAGGATTGAATTTTAATTTTCTTAATACCGACAAAACCAATTTCTATTTTTATCCCATTATCGACGTAAACATGAACCTCATACCCAAGGTTCTTACTGTTTTTGTGGGGTTTGATGGGACCGTGCAAAAAAATTCTTTCCTAAGACTATCAGATTTAAATCCATGGGTAGGATCAACTATTCCTTTAAAATGGGATCACTCATTTAAGGCTTATGGAGGGATAAGAGGTAATATTGCACAAAAAGTAAATTTCAGCGCACAGGTATCATGGGAGAAGTTTAATAATATGTTCTTCTTTGTGAATGTCCCGGACGATACCACAATAAATTATTTAATCGCTGTTCCATTTAATAAATTTGGAGTACTGTACGACAAAGGAAGTAAAGTTTCAATAAATGGAGAACTAACATTTGCCGCTAGTGACAAGGTTAATATCCTTTTTGGAGCCAAATACAATGCCTACACCTTGGATTCACTTGACAAACCATATCAAAAACCAACAACTGTACTCAAATTTGGAGTATCAGTACTAGTGACAAAGAAGATCAGGATATGGTCGGATGTGTACTATTATGGAAAGCGTACAGCACTGGATTTAACAACATTGCCTAGTACAGAGGTTGACATGGATGCTTTTGTCGACTTAAATCTTGGGGTTGATTATAAATTAACTGATCAATTTTCAGTATTTCTTTCTTTAACAAACTTACTGAATCAACAATATCAGAGATACTATCATTACCCTGTAAATGGCATTCAAATAATGGGAGGATTGATGTATAAGTTTTAATAATTAGCCTAACCACATCGCAAAATTTTTGTGAGAATTATTATCCGTTTTGCATTCTAAATTTCAATATTTAGACTGTCAAATATTAGCTACTTATTAACTAATCTAATATTTAATTTATGAAATGTTTTCCGCATCCCAAAAACCAAATGTAACATCCTGTTACTCTGTCTGTTATATTGTTAATAACTTACTAAGTCTATTGACCTTGATTCTGTTATTTATAGCATAATTTTTATTAAATTTGCTTCGCTTTTTAGAAGGAAAAAACGATTGAAATATTATGACAGCTGAAGAAAAAAGTAAAAGTGCAAACGAACAATACACAGCAGATAATATACAGGTACTTGAAGGCCTAGAAGCGGTCAGAAAAAGACCTGCCATGTATATTGGAGATGTTAACTCGAGAGGACTCCATCATCTGGTGTACGAAGTTATTGATAACTCTATTGATGAAGCCCTTGCAGGGTACTGCGATCAAATAGATGTCACTATTCATAAGGATAATTCTATAACCGTTTGGGATAATGGCCGCGGCATTCCAACTGGAATGCATGAAAAGGAAAATAGATCTGCTCTTGAAGTAGTTATGACAGTATTGCATGCCGGTGGAAAATTTGATAAAGGATCATATAAAGTATCTGGTGGATTGCATGGTGTAGGTGTAAGTTGTGTAAATGCGTTATCCGAAACCCTAAAAGCAACAATATATAGAGAAGGTAAAGTTTTTCAACAGACATATCATAAGGGAGATCCGGAAGAAGATGTAAAAGTTATTGGTGAAGATGATAAGAATGGTACCGAAATTTATTTTTTACCAGATAGGTCAGTATTTCAAGTTACCGTTTATGAATTTTCTATACTTGCTGCTAGGTTACGTGAATTGGCATTTCTCAACAAGGGAATTCACCTTTCGCTAACCGATGAACGAAATAAAGATGATAAAGGTGATTTTGTGTCTGAGACCTTCTTTTCAGAAAATGGCCTGTCAGATTTTATTGGTTACCTTGATGAAAATCGTGAAAAATTAACACAGGAAATTATTAGCATTGATGGTGAAAAAAATGGAGTACCTGTTGAAATCGCAATGCAATATAACACTTCTTTTACAGAAAACCTCCACTCCTATGTTAATAATATTAATACTATTGAAGGTGGAACGCATTTATCAGGTTTTAGGAGAGGGCTAACACGTACTCTTAAAAGTTACGCCGATAAATCCGGAATGTTATTGAAACTTAAATTCGACATAAGTGGTGATGATTTCAGAGAAGGATTAACAGCTGTTATTTCCATTAAAGTTGCTGAGCCGCAGTTTGAGGGTCAAACAAAGACAAAGTTAGGGAACTCTGAAGTGATGGGTGCAGTTGACCAAATGGTGAGCGAAGCATTAACTCATTTTCTTGAAGAAAATCCCAAAGATGCCAAAACTATTGTTCAGAAAGTTATATTAGCTGCAACAGCCCGACATGCAGCCCGCAAAGCTCGTGAGCTCGTTCAGCGTAAAAATGTTCTTACCGGATCAGGATTACCAGGTAAATTATCTGATTGCTCTGATAAAGATCCTGCTGCTACAGAAATTTATCTTGTGGAGGGCGATTCGGCAGGAGGAACTGCAAAACAAGGTCGCGACAGAAAGTTCCAGGCAATTCTACCACTACGCGGAAAGATTCTAAACGTAGAGAAAGCTCTTCCTCATAAAATATTTGAAAGCGAAGAAATTAAAAATATTTATACGGCCTTAGGTGTCAGTGTTGGCACAGAAGAGGACAGCAAAGCCCTGAATCTTGAAAAACTCAGGTATCATAAAATTATAATAATGACCGATGCTGATGTTGATGGAAGTCACATCGCAACGCTTATCCTTACTTTCTTTTTCAGACATATGCTTGAACTCATCGAAAATGGATATGTTTATATCGCGACCCCACCTCTATATCTTCTTCGTAAAGGAAAAACCGAGCGATATTGTTGGTCGGAAAAAGAGCGTGTGAAAATAATGCGTGAACTATCTCCCGAGGGAAATGAAAAAGGTGTTCACATCCAGCGTTATAAAGGTCTTGGAGAAATGAATGCCGAACAATTATGGAATACTACTATGGATCCTGAATTCAGAACCTTAAGACAGGTTAGTATCGAAAACAGTAGTGAAGCAGATCATGTTTTTTCAATGCTCATGGGTGATGAAGTACCTCCAAGACGTGCGTTTATTGAAGCTAACGCTAAGTACGCTAATATAGATACTTAAAGATACGACACTAAATTTTTATCTATAATCAATTATTGATCATAGTTGCACAACTTATAAAAGTCTGATTCAGTATCAACTGGTCAGACTTTTTTTGTTAATATTCCCTTATTTCTTATAATTTTAGCTTAGTTTTACAGAACAAGAAAAAGGATAGATGAATTACTATCTGAATAACTGCTTTTTGTTCTGGTAGTACTCATTCTCAAAACCAAATTTTAAAAAAGTTCATTGAAATTATTCCCATTGATATTGTATAGCTGATGAATTGGAGGTTGCAATTAGAGTTTTTAAGTAATTTAAAATGCATCATGGACTAAAAAATAATTATATCAATGATCAATTTGACAATCAAACAATAACTAATTTTTAAGCTGTAAGTTTTATAAAAATATCAAGTTATGATAAAGCCTATAATTACAGCTCTTGCCATCACCTTGAGTTTGCTGAGTTGCCCCATATATGGGCAACCAATTACTTTTAGTTACATTGCTCCCGTACCTGGTTCAAAATACATAAATCCCGAGCAATCTATCATTCTTAAAACTAGAGTTCCCTTTGATTTAGAATCAATTAATGGCTGTGCTATTGAAATTACGGGTTCAGAAAGCGGAACACACAGTTTTACATGGAAAGTTTCTAAAGATAATTGTACTATTGTAATTATTCCAGATTCGCATTTTTCATTCGGAGAATTTATAACCGTTAATGTATTAGAAGGACTAGTTACGCTGAGTAATGCTGAGGTTTCAGACGCACATTTTTCATTTAGGATTAAAACCCAGGACAATCTTCCAATGCTGAAAGAATTTTACAGAAGGGAATTCATTAAGGAAACTTCATTTATGGGTAAACAAAATGTGATGAATCCTTCTAGATTAATCAGCAGAGACAATAATTTACCATCTGATTACGCAGCACCTGAAATGATTCACTATGAAGAAACAGATGACAAATACCTGTTTATGACTCTTAATCCTAGAGCTGGAGCACCTGATTATAATAATTATTTATCAATTAATGACAAATATGGTGTTCCTTTATTTTTCAGAAAAACCCAGAATAATTGCATGAATTTTCACCTGATGGATGATGGCAAACTTGCTTATGGATGGAATGATTATGGTAATCCAGAAAATGAGAAATACTATCTTATGGATAGCTCGTATGTTGTTATTGATTCAGTAAAAACCGGTAATGGTTATAATATGGATGGACACGACATAGTACTTATGGAAAACGGTAATTATTTACTGATGTCGTATGACCCACAACTGGTAGATATGAGCCTGATTGTACTCGGAGGCAATCCAAATGCTACGGTTGTTGGTTTGATTATACAGGAAGTTGATTTATTTGGCACAGTATTCTTTCAGTGGCGTAGCTGGGATCATTTTCAAATCACGGATGCTACAGACGATATAGATCTAACAGCATCTAATATTGATTATGTTCATGGTAATGCTTTCATATTTGATCTGGATGGGAATATCCTTCTTTCATCAAGGCATTTGGATGAGATCACTAAAATCGATTATCAAACAGGGGATATTATTTATAGATTTGGATTGCTTTCAAATAATAATGAGTTCGTGATCAGCAATGACCCAGTTGGTTTTTCCCATCAACATGATGTCAAAGTATTACCAAACGGAAACATTACTATCTATGATAATGGAAACCTGCATCCTAACCCATATTCACAAGCCATTGAATATTCCATTAACGAATCCGTCAAGACAGCTAATCGAGTGTGGTATTATCAGAATGATCCAAATATTTATGGTCCCTCCACAGGAAGCTATCGGAGGGCGGAAGATGGAAAGAATCTTATTGGTTGGGGCGCAAACTGGCCTCTTGCTGCTACGGAGGTCTTACCAGATGACACTAAAACCTTCGAAACATATTTACCTGACAACGTAGTTTCATATCGAGTAATAAAAGATTCGTGGAATACAAACCTTTTTACAGCACCTCCACAAATCCAGTTTGGAAACTACGAGGGTAATACAGGTCCTATATATATGATCCTCCCTATTCAAAACAATTCTGATCAGTTAATCCGCGTTACAAGTATTTTTAATCACACTGAGCATTTTGGAATTATTGATGCACTTCCTGTAAATGTACCCTCCGATGAAGTTATAGAACTGTCCGTAAGTTTTTATCCTGACTCACTGGGTGTTTTCAACGATCGCTTAACATTGAATTATGATAAATTCGGAATTGGAGCAACCGAAAGAATCGCCCGACAGGTTAAATTAAGTGGTATTTGGGATAATTCTTTACCTTTAGTAACTTTTATACCAGAATATGGAACTTTCGATGTAGATCCGGAATCCGAAGTAACTGTATCATTTTCTGAACCAATTAGAAAGATTGGTGGCGACCCGATCCAAAATGGTGACATTCCAGATCTTTTCTCATTTACTGTTTCTAATTTATGGGGCGATAGTGTACATTTTGCTGGAACTATTTCTGAAGACAGACAACTAATTACTCTGATTCCAACTGATATCTTGAATGAAATGGAGCAATATTTCGTGGAACTCCATGCATCAACAATTGAAGATGATGATGGTACAGTAATAGGTCAACCTGAAGCAACAGTATTTAAAACAGGACTTAATCTATACAGAGAGTCGAATAATGATTTAAATCATGTAATGTTTTTCCCTTCACCATTCGATGACAGACTAATAATTGTTTCGAAAAAGCAAACAATTGAGGAGATTTACATCTATGATATTTCAGGTATAGAAATTTATAATTCACATTCTAGCGATAACAAAATAGAAATCAATACAAAGCTCTTTCCTGAGGGAATTTATTTAGTTAAAGTAATCGATAAACTTGGTAAAGTTACCTTATCTAAGGTAGTGAAAGTCAAATAGATAATTTTATTCCTCGTCATATACAATATCGTAATATTGAATCCACGCACATAATGCATGTTGAACATAATCAATACGAATTTCAGTATCCCTACGGAAATCTGGCACAACGCCATAATATAACTTTTCACCTGCAGGGATAGTAAGTGCCCTTGGCATTCCACCAGCAAATGGTCCACTTTTTATTTGTGCTTCTTCAATAAATCCGATTCCTTTATTAGAAATCATCAATATACTAACAATAAGAGATTTTCTCTGTTCCGGGATTACGTTTAGGATACTTAATAACCCTTCCAACCGTGTTGCGGTTGGTGTAGTTCTTCCATCAAGAGTCATACAACCATAATAAGGTGAATCACTTGGGAATTGTGGCACTGAACTAATAATGGATTTGCTTATCTGAATTCCATGATCAATGAATAACTCTGCAGGAATAGCTAACTCAAGGTCATTATAATGCTGCAATAATTTAGTAGTTGCAATAAGGGCCCAATGGTCGGCTTCTACAACCGATTCACTTTTACGAAGTTTTGCCAGGTATTTTAGTGCTCTTGCTGCAGCATTCAACCATTTTCTGTCATTATCTATTTCATATAACATCAGCAATCCTAAAGCTGCCTCCCCCGGATAATACAAAGAAGTCCAACTATCATCTCTACCTCTACCATCTGAATAGTACTTCGAATAAAATCCACCATTACTTTTCTGCATAAAAAGTATGAAATCACCCATCTTCTGCAGTACATAAATTTTAGTTGTACCTGGTTTAATTTTTTCCAGGGATGCAAGTGCTAATAATCCTAATCCATTACCACCTAATTTAATTACTGAAGGATCATTATCGTGATTAATTGTGCCGTGACTCTAAATACCAATCAATTCAGGGTGTTTAATCAGAGGTGTCATAAGGCTATCTTTCAAAAATTCAGCGGCCTTAATAGCTGCAGCCAGTGCCTTAAGGTTATGTGAGAATTCATAATACATGCATAACGCATAAATTGCGCCTGCATGCCTGAGAGTATTGTATTTGGGTTTAATTCGTTGGGAAGTATCCAAATTAATTCGGTACTTAAACTGTCCGTCATCTTCAATAATTCTGGATAAATAATCTCCTCCTAAGTTAATTGATTTGTGGATAGAAGAAGAATCTATCTTTGTTATATTCAACTCCTTAAAGACAGCATCCACATTTATATTATTGTAATAACTTTTTTTGTCATCAAAAAATAAAACTATCACAATTATGAGTACAATAACAAAAGTAAAAATGTAATATGATCTTTTGTTCTTTAACATGAGTATTAATTTATCTGTGATTAGGTATCAAAATTAAAAATAACCAATACATAAAAAAGAAACCGCCTTAAAAAAGACGGTTTCAGAAAAAATATTTGGTGGTAATCTTAATAAATAAGAGATGAATTTCTATAACCTGGCAAGTCCTGATACCAATCTGCGTATGACGCTCCATCACTCTCAGCCCATTCGGCAAACTTTAGGAATGCTGCAGTTATTTCTTTCTTTTCTTTTGGATATTCAAATGTTTCTGGGATATTAATTGCCCAAGGTAAATTTGTTTCTGTCAGATAATACCTTCCTGTTCCAGGATCTGAATCATCTTCTATAGTTCCAAAGACTCCAGTGTCAACTAAATCAGTAGGAGCATAATTAGGTAAATGAACCTCATTATCTCTGTTTTCGTCGATAATTATAAATGGGTTGAAATTTCCAATATCCAATTGACTATATAGGACCGGTCCACCTGTAGCAAAGTTTCCATTCTCAAAGAAATCAATTTCAACTACTATAGTTACTGGTGCAACATAAGTAGCATTTGGATCTGTATTAACTCCTATTCCACTACCGGGATATGGCATAACCCTGAAAGAATTATCATATACCACAAAGGTTGCTTTTGATTGGCCGGATTCGGTTCCGTTAGCAGAGAGAGTAATATAACTACCTGCAGCTAAATCGTAACCACTTACTGAAATTATCTGATCAGGATTTACGTTTGGAAAAGCAAATCCAAACCCATTTTGAAAACCAGCACCAAATGCAAATACTTCAAAAGTAGCAGTAACATGTTCGATTTGCTCAGAAGTATTTTTTACGATTGAAAAATCATAGTTAATTACAAGGTCATTAAAATCATAATCACCTTTTCCTGGCCATAGATCTTCATAAGCCAATGATCCGGTGAAATCATCATCGTCATCATCGTCATCGTCATCATCGTCATCATCGTCATCATCATCGTCATCATCATCATCGTCGTCGTCATCATCATCATCGTCATCATCGTCATCATCGTCATCATCGTCATCATCGTCATCTCCATTACCGTTTGGTAAAGGACAAAGTGGTCCAGAG
>PVBE010363327.1_pt1 | contig 28024 bp, 27 predicted proteins | sample 1631181 | NCBI WGS metagenome assembly PVBE01 (sample SAMN08397723, study PRJNA350692) | Marine metagenome, whole genome shotgun sequencing project. | isolation source: water | place: Pacific Ocean | collected 2012-04
GCGGCCGACCCCCAAGACCCTCCAGGACGATCTTGGCCTTGGTTCTTCCGTCCCACTGTCTCCGCTCCATGGCGGACCTCCTCGCCCGGTCAGCCCCAATTCTCCCTTATTTCAAACCCGCTCTTAATGGGGAGCACTATAGACCCCCTCGCTCGCTCCGCCCTTAAAACGAAGAAAGCCCGGCCAGTGGCGATTCTGAATTCATCGGGCTTTCGTCTAAATTATGCTCAAATAGGCAATACCACTTTTGGGTTCAACCCAAGCGGGAGAGGGTCATGGAAGTCACAGCGGGGAACCTCAGAGCCAACCGGCGGGACGCCTTGGAATCCACCTGGCCGGAAATCGCTTAACGGCAAGGGGACCGGGCGCAAATCATTAAAAAGTGAAAAACAAAGCCAAATTTCCCTTGGTATATAAGGACTTTCTGTTTGGCTTTTGGCTTTCGGGGGAAGTCCAGTTTCCGTGCGCCAAGATGTTGGGATGAGCGCAACGACCTCCAATCGCAGCTTGGCCGGCACGCAAGCGCCCTTTTGGCTTTCGGGGGTAAAGAGTTTCCGCGCGCCAAGGACGTGGTGGTCAGCGCAACGACCTTCAATCGCAGCCTGGCCGGCGCGCAAGCGCCTCAACCGCAGCCTGTCTGGCGTGCAAGCGCCCCGCGGTGCTATCATCTAGTCTGCCCCTGATTGATTCCCGAGGGGGACGGCCCGGGCGCTTACGCCGGGAGGGAGAAGGCAAGGGGTGCGCCACCAAAAATGGGTAAGAACGGCCTGCGTCGTGCTCTTGGCCTACGGGTTCCTGCGATTCCTGTACGGGGGCGTGTATACGCCCGCCCGCTTCACCACCGGGGATTTCTATTCGGCCTTCCCCGCGCCCTTCGCCCAGACCTACAATCCGGCTCTCCTGAAGGACAACATTTTCGGCACGAGTCACGTCAGCCTTCAGGGGTACTGGAGTTACGGTCCCGGGTTTCATGTACTCACCCTTCCCTTGACCCTCCTGAGCTCCTACAGCCTGATCGACTGGCTGGTTCTTCTCGCGCTGTGGTGCTCGATCGGGGCGGCCTTCTGGCTGGTGGGCCGCAAGCTGCTCAATCTCACCGGATGGGTGGAGTGGTCTTTTCTCGCGCTCATCTGGCTGAATTTCACGCCCCTCCACGCCTCCATCGGACAGCGCGCCATCGAGCTGCCCGAGATGTTCCTCATCCTCTGGGCGTTTGCGTATTGGGCGCATCAGGCGCGCGGCGGGATCGGGATCGCAGTCGCCGCTACGCTGAAGTTCCTGCCCGCGATGTTCATTCCCTACCTGGCCTGGAAACGGCGATGGAAGGGGGTGGGGGCCGCCGTGCTCGTGACGGGGATCATTCTGGCCGCCGCGTCGCCGATCCTCCCCTGGCGTCAATCCAACTCGGTGAGGGAATATCGCGTCACGACATTCGGCGCGGGACACGATATGACCCACGCGAACAACCAGTCCCTGGTGAATCTGGTCCAGCGGTTTTTCATCGAGGGACAGCCCGAAGGGCTTTGGCTCCGCATCCGGAATTCCGAGCAAGTCCGCGGGTGGGCGGGATGGGTCAACCTGGCCGTGCTGGCCATCCTGATGGTGTACGGAATCTTCCGCTTTTCTTCATCAAGCTCGGGTCCGCTCGCCCAGGAATGCGGTCTCCTCCTGATGATGATGGTGATGCTGATCAACCGCAACCAGACGTATTATCTGGCCCTCGCACTGCCGGGAATTTCGGCGGCGGCGGTTCAGCTCTTCCGCGAGGGCGCGTCCGCCGGCCGGAAAGTCTCGCGCCGCATTTGGGCGGCGGCCCTCGCCGCGGCCTACTTGATGATGAGTCCGCTCGTCCCGATGCAGGTCTTGGACTGGCTGGCGGACGCCCCGCCTTCCACGACGCTGGATTTGTGGAAGATCCTGGGCGGACCGGGATTGGGGGGGCTGCTCCTGCTTGTCGTCCTGGTCGGGGTGCATGCCCGAACCGTCAAAAGGGAGCAAGCGCATGCGCCTGAGGGGGCCTTTGGGACTGAAAGGGGTGAAGAGGCAGAGGGCGGGGGCCGCCGATTCCTGACCCGCCGCGCGGGATGGCTCCTGACCGCCGTCCTGGGGGCCGCTCTGTGGATACGGCTCTACGGCCTGGGCCGGATCGTGGACTCCAACCACGACGAGGTGAACCCCCTGATGGCCGGGTTCCGCCTGACCCAATCCCACCTTCTTCCCGGCGGGCCGTGGATCGAGAACTTCTTCGCCCAGCTCTTTCTTTACTATAACGGGGTAAGCTCGCCGCTTATCCAGTTCGTCAATCTCGAGATCCTGAACCTCCTCGGGATTCCCCTCCGGGAGTTCTACCTCTTCCTTCCCTACGCGGTGGCCGGGACGCTTTCCATCGTGGGGCTTTACTTCCTCGGAAGACGCTGGTTCAACACTCCCACGGCGCTTCTGGCGGCGGCCCTCGCGGCCGCGGCCCCTTTCCACGGGGTGATATCGCGCATCAATCACCCGATGGTGGGGATCTTCGTCAACCAGGTTTTCATGTTCCTGGTGTTGGAGAAACTGTTCGACACCCGCCGGAAGGTCTGGGCGGTCCTGTTCAGTCTGATGCTCTGTGTGGAGGTCCTCTCCAACAATGGCTTCCCCTTCACGATGCTCCTTCTCGCCTACTATGGCTGGATGCGCTTCCACGAGCGGGGGGAGCCGGTTGGCCGGACCCTCAAGCGGGTTCTGGCGTTCAAGCGCGAGACGACATTGATCTGGTGGGGGGCGCTTCCGCTCATCGTCATTCTCCTTCAGCTCGCGCTGTTCGCCGTGGCCCTCCGCCGGGGTGAGCTGGTGGGGCTTCTGGCGTGGTCGGTTGGTCACAAGCACCCGATGAACTTCGCCGAAATCGATCTGACAGTCTTCGGCAGCGCATTCGGGTACATCCTCATCCTGGCCGCGCTCGCGGCGTTCGTCCGCAATTTCCGCCGACTCTTCCGCTTCGAGGTCCGGGGACTGATGGTCTGGTGGATCATCTTGTTGGGACTCCCCTTTCTCGGGATCTTTTTCGTCCAGGAGGTCCACCTCATCGCAACGTGCGGAATCCCCGTCTTTCTCCTCTCCGCCGACTGGATGGTCCGCGGGATGTCTTCCCGGAAGGCATGGCTGCGGGGGGGCGCGGCGGCGGTGACGGCCCTCGTCCTCATCGAGGCGTTTTCGGGCGCCCTCGCGGTCAACCTGAGCCTGAAGACGCCGAACGGCGCCTGGTACACCTCCGCGGAAGGCCAGGGGGCGGTCGGCGGCTCCCACCGGTCTCGCGCGATGAAGTCGGCCGGATACTGGATCCGCAAGTTCGGCAAACCCGGTGGACGGGTGTACGTCAATCAAAACATCGGCCTGGGCGAGTTCTACTTCGGGAAGGTGTGGTGCGCCTGTGGAGATCCCCGGCGCAAGCGCCTGTTCGCGTATCAGAATATCCGGCCCGACCCACCCGTGGATCACGTCGTCCTGATCGAGAAGGGACCGGTGTCGGAGGCCCTGCAAAAGCTCGTGGACCGCTACCACCTGGCGGGGAGTGTCTATGACGGGGGGAGCCGCCTCGCCCGGATTTATTCCAAAGAGCCGGGACCGGTGCGCGACCTCCGGCACGCGGAGGCCGTCCGCCGGTTCGACGAAGAATTCGCCCGCCTCGACCGGTACGTCACCAGCCCGTATGCGGGGATGACTTTCTGGCTGAAATAGCGGACTTCAAAAGATTCGCGGGGTTTTCCCCCGGCCCCGCTCGGAACATGTTCAGACGAAGGAAGCGGCCGGGGAGCCCTCAGTCGGCCTGCTCGGCGAGGACCCGCGCCGGCGATCCGTCGGCGCCCTCGAGCAGGAGGGGGAAGGCGTAGAGGCGGACCCGGGGCCGGGTGATGCGGTCCAGGTTGTTCAGGTTCGTGACGAGGGGTTTGCCCGCCGAGAGAAACATCTCGTGGACGGCCCAGTTGAAAGGCGTATCCGCCGCCAAATAGGGGATCTCGCGCTCGATGAGGTATCTCCCCGCCTCTTCCGAAACGGGCGGATAGGTCCGGTAGAAGTCCTCGCGCCCGTGGCGGGAGGCCCATCCCGTGCGGACGATGACCCCCATCCCCTTTTCCACGCTTTGGGATTCCATCTCCGGCCGGGTGATTTTCTCGCTCTCCCCCTTACCGGTGAAATCCACCACCTGGGCTTCCGACACCCAGAGGTCCAGCGGCATCTCGTCGATGTTTCGCGCGCCGGCGAAGAAATGGGAGGGGGCGTCGATGTGCGTTCCCGAGTGCGTGCCCACCGTCAGCTTGTGGACAAGGCACCGGTTTTCCTCGTACGAAGAATGCGGGGAAAGATTCGTCTTCGGATGCCAGGGCCAATAAACGGGAAGATCGTTGTTGAGGGGGTGAGTCAAATCGATCAAGGACATTTGAAGTTCTCCAATCCCCGGGAAAGGGGCGCCTTTGCGGTCAGGAGCCGGACCTCGAAAAGTTACCATAGGGCCGGGAGGACGTGCCAGATTTCGCATCCGCAAATTCACCGGGTGTTATAATTTCCATTGGAAATTCCCATACAAAAGTTGCGTGCGGAGTGAGCCGGAATGGACATCCACCAGTTGGAGTTGTTTTCCAAAATCGCCGATTTCAAGAGCTTCTCTCTCGCGGCGGAGTCGCTGTCACTCACCCAACCCACCGCGAGCGGGCACATCAAGAATCTGGAGGAGGAACTGGGCGTCCGGTTGTTCGACCGCCTCGGCCGGGAAGTGCTCCTGACGGAGGCGGGAAAGATCCTGTACGATTTCGCCCTTCGCATCATCGCCCTCAGACAGGAGGCCCTGGACGCCATGCGGGAGTTCGCCGGGGCGGACCGGGGAGCGCTCCGCCTCGGGGCGAGCTCGATTCCGGGCGATTACCTGCTCCCCCGCGTCCTGGGCGAGTTCAAGAAATCACACCCGGAGACGCAAATCGCCCTGAAAATCGAAGACTCCAAAACCATCTCCCAGATGGTGTTGGACGGCGTGGTGGAGCTGGGGATCGTCGGGGCAAAGCTGAATGAGAGCCGTCTGGTCTACGAAGCCATCACGAAAGACGAGCTGGTTCTCGTGGTCCCTCCCGACCACCCCTGGGCCGGACGGCCCTCCGTCCCGGTCCGCGAGCTCAAAGGCCAACCCTTTCTCCATCGCGAAGAAGGGTCGGGGACCCGGAGGACACTGGAGGAGCGACTCTCCCCGCTCGAGTTGGGACCGGGGATGTTGACCACCGTCGCCGAGCTCGGGAGCAACGAGGGAATCCGGGAGGCCGTAAAGGCGGGAATGGGGGTCAGCATCCTTTCGCGCCTCGCCGTCCGGAGCGACCTGGAAGCCGGCCTGCTCAAGGAAATCCTTTTGGAAGGCGTCAACCTCGGGCGGGACATTTATACGGTCGGCCATAAAGCCCGATACACCACGCCCATCTGCAAACGCTTCAAGGAGTTCTTGAAAAAATGGTCCTGACCCGACATGTCCAAGGGAGACAGGATGACCCGACCCTCTGAGGTTCCGCCTCCGGAAATTTCCGTGATCATCCCGACGCTGAACGAGGAATCGACCATTGAAAAAGCGCTTCGGACCCTCTCCTCGCATCCGGACGCCGGCCGCTTCGAAGTAATCGTGGCGGACGGGGGAAGCGTGGACGGGACCGCCGAACGGGCGCGTCCCTTTGCCCGCGTCCTCTCCGCGCCGCGCGGCCGGGCCGTCCAGATGAACGCGGGCGCCCGGGCCGCGCGCGGGAACGTCCTGCTCTTCATACACGCCGACACCCGTCTGCCCCCCGACGCGTTTTCGCTCATCCGCGAGTCGCTGGCGGACCCGAGTTGTTCCGGCGGCGCGTTTCGCCACGGCCTCGATCGAGGGGGTTTTCTCTATCGGCTGATCTCTTTCATGTCCAACCTGCGGGTCCGGTGGCTCGGGGTGATCTACGGAGACCAGGCCCCCTTCGTGCGGCGGGAGGTTTTCGAGACATTGGGCGGATTCCGGGAAATGGAGATCCTGGAGGACGCGGATTTCACTTCGCGGATGCGGAAGTCGGGGCGCGTGAAGATCCTGAAGTCGCCCATCGTCACCTCGGCCCGGCGGTGGGAGCGCCAGGGGCCGTGGAGAACGATTTTCGTGATGTGGGCCATCGCCCTGGGTTACCTGTGCGGAATCTCTCCGGCGAAGTTGAAGCGGCTTTATCCCGACGTGCGGTGAGGGCTCGGTTGGGGCGGCGGGTCGGGGGAGCGCGGTTTACGGACGGCTCAAGGCGGCGGATTGGACCCCAAAGAGGACCGGATGCGCTGGAGAACGGTGTTGATCCGGATCACCCAACCAAGCCGCTGAGAGCGGATGAAAGAACCCTGGGACAACTCCACCAATTCATAACTTCCGTCGCGGATGGCGATAACGGGGGTTCCGCTGTCTCCCGGGTTCAGGCCGTTGGAAACCATGAATGCGTTCGCGGCGATGGGATCCACTTTCGTGATCACCCGGGGCGCGTTCAGCGAGCTGACGATGCCCTCTCGCACATTGATCCCGAAATTCATCGGATTGCCGATCAGGTAGATGTAATTCCCCACCTCCAGGTGGTCGCTGTTTCCGATGCGATAGGGAAAGGACTTCAAATACAGGTCCGGAGGAAGCCGAAAGAGGGCCACATCGACGTCCTTATCGGACACCAGACGCTCCAACGGGTAGCGCTTGCCCCGGTATTCAAGAAACGTCCGCTCGGCGATCTTCGTCGCGGCAAGGGTGACCCTGCCCACCGGCGTGGTAACGGTGGATTTTTCGAGCGAAACAACGTGCTCAACCGTCAACAGGTATTTCCCGAACAAGGCAACGGCCGTGCCTTCCATGCTTTTTTCAATTTCCGGCCGTCCTCATTCAGCCGAAACTCCACCTCCGTGCGAACCCGGTACAAGGATTCAATCACCCGGCTCAGGCTCATTTCCCTCGGCCTGACCAGGAAGGTGTTGTTGTCATAGTGGCCGTCGCGCATGTCGGCGATGGATGCCGCGGGGGTGGACGACTGAGGGGTCGGGAGGCCGGCGCATCCGACCAGAAACCAGGTGATGGCTGTTAAGAGGGCTAATCGTGTCATGGCCTGGACCTCCCTTAAGAAAACAGCTTACTCGGTTCTTCTATCTTTTCTTATCGGCAGTACGGTCTCGTGGATGAGTCCAAAATAGAAATAGATCAGCCGGACCCTTTCATGACCGCCCAGGGATCCGGAGACCCCTCTCTTGCATGGTTTAGACGGAGTAGGAAGAAGAAGGGTTCGCGCTCTAACCGACTTGGGGGGGGGAGGGGGGGGATCTCGAAGCTTTGCCCGGAATTGAGTGGAGGGTCCGTCCGGCGGGCGCCGGGCGGGTGAGGCAAACGCAATCGGCTACGGGTTTTTGATCTCGGCCCGCTGCCGGATCAGGACGTGGGCCACAATCCGGTCCCGGTCGGACTCCGTGACCGCCGTGAAGTGGACGGCCAGAATCCAACAGGGGGTCCCATCGGGGCCCGCGTCTTTCTGAGCGCGCATGATCTCTCCAAGCGCCGCCACCGGGCCTTGCCGCTGTCCGGGGAAATCGAACTGAATTTCCACATAGGAGTCTTTTCCCGGGGGCCGGTCCGTCCGGAACCGCAATCCGGAGCCGCTGATGTCGCAAATCACGCCCGCGCCCATCAAGGTCTCATCCTCCACGCGCCGGGTCATGAGCTCGACAAGCCGGTCGAACTTGTGGTTCATTTCCTGAAGACAGCCGAGCATCAGGGATTCGGATTCGCTCATCTCTTCGGCGGATCGCGTGGATTGGCCGGCCCTCGAAGCGGAGGAACCCCCCGCAGTCAATTCAAGGTGAATCTTCCGGCTGCTGTGCTCCGAGAAGGAAATGAATCGGAATCGAATGGGAAATTCATCCGCCTTTCGCAGCATTTCCCTCCTTTGAACGCCGTCTTCGGACTGTTCCAGACGTCGGAGCTTCAGAATCCGCGGGTTGGAATCGAATTCGATCTCACCGCGCTCGGGCGGCTCTTGATCGCCCTCGGGGCGAAATTCCACCACAACCCCTCCTTGGTCGCCGCCATTCAGCGTCGGCGGCCTCCGCAGAACGATCTCCTCTCCCGAGACATTGAGCACCGAAGTCGTGTGGGCCGAGGCTCCCTCTCCATTGGGGATGCTGAGGTCGACCGTTTGGCCCTCGATGAATCTCCGCTCCATCTTTTTCCCTTTCAGGTCACGAACCGGACAAAACGCATTTCAGCCCTATGGGTATCGATTGCAAAACCAGTACCAAATCTCCACCGCGCCGTGTCAATATTCCAGATCGTGCGTGGGGGACGAATTTGGCTGATTTTATTGGGAATTCGGGGCGAAAAACCAAACGGGTCCGCCAGCCAACTGGCTGAAGACCAATCCCTCGTATCTTTGAATTGAAAAACGAGAACTCGAGGAGGATTTTCGCCGTAAATCTAAGGAATCATTCAGCTATCCAGCCCGGGGCTCAGATTCTCCCCCGCGGAAATCACCGACCGGGGGGGACCGCTTTCCTTGGGCAAACGGAGGCTCAAATACGAGGCGATGAGGCCAATCGCCGTTACACCGGCCAGGGTCGCGTGCATGCCGACCTGGTCCGCGACGGCGCCCACCGCGACCAGCACCAGGCTGCCCGTTCCGTAGGCCCCGCCCATCATCAGACTGGACACCAGACCGGTCTGCTCCGGGTGAAGCTCCTGGGCCATCACCAGGTTGATGGGACCGGAAAGCATGAGGAGCCCTCCGCCGACCAGCAGCAACGCCAGCGAAAGCATCCCCTGCGCGAGGAGGAATCCCCACAAAAAAACAACGCCCAGGAACAAGCTCATACAAATGAGGCGCCGCCGATTTCGCCGGTCGCACAGGCAACCGCCGACAAGCCCGCCGAAGGCGCCGGCGACGAGATAGACCGTCAGGGCCGTCCCGCCCATGAACCTTGAAACGCCCCGATCCACCATCAGAAGAGGAAGAAATCCCGCGAAGGCGTTGTTCGTGACCGACCGCAAAACCACAACCGTCCACAGGGTGGACAACGACGGCCAGGTTCGGACAAATGCCGAGAGCGTGGGCGGGTTTTCACGCCGGGCGTTTGGCTCGTCCTTCGGGTGAGACGCGCACTTGAAAAGAAGGCAGGCGATCAGGACCCCGGGCACGGCGGACAGGTAGGAGGACTTCAGACCGAATCGCTCGACGACGGCCAGGATCTCCAAAGGCCCCAAAGCCATCCCCAGGAATCCGGACTGGAGAAAGATCGAAGTGACGAGGCTCCCCCTCCTCCCCCCCGCGCGTCTCGCCAGGCGCGCCGCCGGAGGGTGAAAAGCCGCCGCGCCGACGGCGCCGATGACGACCCAGGGAACCGCCAACCGGAATGAGGGCGCCGCACCCAGGCTGCCGAGGAATATCGCGGCCACAAAGACGCCGCCGCTCAGGAACCACCGGCCGCCGCGGCGGTCCGTCAACCAGCCGAAAACGGGTTGGGCGAAATTCGCGACCGTGAAGAACGCCGTGACCAAGACGCCCGCCTCGGCCAGCGAGAGCCCCCAACGCACCACGAAATACGGAAGAAGCGGGGCGATGAAGCCCCCGTAGGTGTCATTGATCAGGTGGCCCGCCGCCACAACGGCCGCCTGTCCTTTCTTGATTTCCGCCGAATCCGTCCTCCCGGCGTCGTTCAAAACGGCGTCTCCATCAACGTTGAGAAACGGCGAAGCTTGACGCGCGACACACCCTCCAGACCCCGGAACCCGGGGACCCGTCTCCTACGCTACACCGCGCCATGCGGAACGGCCTCCGCCGGATCACGGACTCAAAGGGTGGGCCGCCGATATGGGTCTTTTCGGCAAGGCGGAATCTCTCGGCAATCGGCGCCTCAGCCACGCGGCGATGAGGGGGGCCGCAGCCGCCCCGGCCAGCGTCGCCGGAATGCCGAGCCGGTCCGCTATCGCCCCGACGACGACCCCAACGCTTCCCACGCCATACGCGAAACCCATCATCAAGCTGGCCATCAAGCTGACATGTCCCGGAAACATCTCCTGGGACATCACCAGGTTGATGGGACCCGACATCATCAAGAAGAACCCGCCGAACATCAGAAAAACCATCCGCGACGGGCCGCTCGTTCCAAGAAAAAGACCCAGCAGGATCGTGGCCGCGACCATGGTCAAGGCGATGATGGACCTCCGATCGAAGCGGTCGGAGAGATAACCCCCCAGTACGCCTCCCACCGCGCCCATGGCCAAAAAGACCGAAAGGGCCGCCCCGCCCGCCCACGCCGACAGGCCGCGCTCTTGCAACATCAGTGGGAGAAAGCTTGAGAAAGCCGCGCAGGTGAAGTTTCTCAAAACAACAATCGCCCAAAGTCCCGACAACGCTCCCCGGGCCCGGGCCAGGTCGGAATATTGAGATGAGCGGTCCTCCGCCGTTTTCGGCGCCGCGCGGAAATCGGCGTACTTGAACAGCAGGAAGGAAACGACATCCCGGGGATCACGGTGAGGCCGGAGGATTTCAATCCGAAGCGCGTGACGACGGCCAGAATTTCAATCGGACCCAGGGCGACGCCGAGAAACCCCGCCATGAGGAAGATCGACATCCCCAGGGCGCGCCGATCGCCGCCGGCCCCGTGGGCGACGCCGGCGGCTGGGGGGTGGAAGGCCGCCGAGCCAACGCCCGCGAGGATCACCCACGGAATCGCCCATCCGTAGGACGGAAGCACCCCCAGCGTTCCAATGAAACAGGCGCTCACGAAAGGCCCGCCGGCCAGGAGGGGCCTTCCGTCCAACCGGTCGGAAAACCATCCGAACACCGGCTGGCCGAAATATGAGGCTGAAAGAAACGCGGTCACCAGGCCGCCCGCCTCGGTCAGGGAAATCTCCCACCGGGTAACGAAGAACGGCAAGAGGACGGCGATGAAACCCATGTACGTGTCGTTGATCAAATGACCCGCGCTCACCAGGGCAATCTGACCTTTCCGCGGTTTCTCTGTATTATTCACAGATCAAAACCTTATTCTGGTTAAGACCTTGGGGGGACATTTTGAAAACTGCCCCCCCAATTCCCCCCTCGAAAACTTTCGATTGCTGCGATGGAGGGCCGCCCTACGAGCGGCCCTCCATCGCAGCAATCGGATTCGTCACCCAGGTTGGGGCCGCGCCTGACAGGCGAACTGTGGATCGACTCCTCCCAAGCGCGGGCAAGGCCAAGCCTTAGGCTTGGCCGCGAAAAGTTTTCCCGGGGGGGGTTCCCAACCCCTGGGAGGGGTCCAGGGGGGGCGGTTTTCAAATAGCGCCCCCCTGGCCTTTACCTCGTCCTGGAGAAATTCTTCTCAGGATAGACACAGTCTTTCACAAGCGGGCACTTGTCGCAATTGGGCTGTCGGGCCCGGCAGATGAACTTGCCGAACTTCCAGAAATTCACGTGCGCCGCATAGCTCTCGCCGGGTCTCAGGAGATTCGCCATCTCCGCGTGGGCCTTCTCGGCGGAGCACCTCTCATCGATCAGGCCGAGCCGCCGGCAGACGCGATGGACGTGTGTGTCCACCGGGAACACGTCCCGCCCGCAGGTGAACATGAGGACCACGCTGAGCGTCTTGACGCCGATCCCTCGCAGGTGTCCCAGCTGGTCCTTGGCCTCGGGGAGATCCAGGTCGCGGAGGAACTCGGCGGAAAGGCCCCCTTGGGTCTCCTTGAGCCAGGCCAGGAGCGCCTGTATCCGGACACTCTTCTGCCGGCTGAGGCCGCCCGGCCGAATGGCCTCCTCGACCTTCTTTACGTCGGCCTTGAGGACCTTCTCCCACGTGGGGAAGCGCCGCCGGAGGCGCGCGAAGGCGACATCCCGATTCCCGTCCGTCGTGGCCTGGGAGAGGATCGTCAGGATGAGGGCGCTCAGGACATCCCGGCCGTCCGCCGATTCATCCTGGGACCACGCTGGATTCCCATAAACCCTTGAAATCTTGGTCAATGCCCGTTTCAGTTTTGATCGGCGGCTCCTATTCGACGGATGAGCAACCGCTTGAGAAGATTTAGGCATAACGAATACCAAAGCGAGAACCTGCTTCAATATCTAGGGAATTATCCACAAGTTTGCCACAACATGTGGATAAACTCAGAAACATTAGATGCTTCAACGTATCATTCTTGATCCGCCGCCCTGCCGGATTGACCCGCGGGACGCGACATCATGATATTGCGGCCCACGCCCACGCGACCGCTATCGCCCAGTGGGCGCAAAATCTTCCATAATTCCCTTTGAAATTATAGCCGCAAAGACAGGGGAGGGTGCGGAACCAGGACTTCACGCGACCGCGATCACCAGGTTCTTGACTCGTCGCGTATCGAGGGGTTGAAAATTAAAGGTTGGATACCCACCTCTTATTGAATTGCAGGCTCAAGCAACGCCCCCAGCGATGCGCACAAACGCAATTGTTCACTTGACTTCCGTTCTCGTCTCAGACCCATTTTCCGAAATGTTAGAATGTAAGACCTGACCCCTTTCTACCCTTTCTATAACACGGTTATCTTAGTCCGGCTCTTGACTCAATTCACTGCACTCGCTATTCTGGGTTCATGAAGTGCTCAACATTAGTTAACGTTGTTCAACGTTGGGAGGATTCCCCGAATGGCCCCGAAGGCCGTGAAACCGCCCAGAGTCAAGTGTCTTCCCATCACCCAGGCAAGACATCACCTCGGCGCGGTGGTGAAGAAGATTCATCTCGACAAGGAGTACGTGATCCTGGAGAAGGACGGCATCCCCATTGTCGGGATGATGGATATCGACGAGTTCGAGGACTACCTGGAACTGCAAGACCCGAAAGTCCGCGAGCACATCCGGAAGAGCCAGGAGGATTACCTGGCGGGCAGAACGTTCCCTGCGGAGGATCTCATCCCTGAGCTTGAGAGGGAAGCGGAGAAGGCGCGGAAGAAGAACTCCCGTGCGAGGCGCCCGCGCGCATGACGGCCGGCTTCTCGATTAGGGCTACGTCACATTTCCGTCGTCTCGCTCGACGGCTCATCAAGCGCCATCCCGAGTTCGTTGACGTGTATAAGAAGGGCGTTGAAATCCTTCGCGAGGACCCGCTCAACCAAACGCGAAAATTCTCTATCAAGAAACTCCACGACATCAGACAGGACGAAGGACAGTACCGGCTTCGCCTTGGGAGGTTTCGCCTCCGCTACGATGTCTACGAAGATGAGGTCGTGCTTCGCTGCTGTAGCCTTCGGCGCGAGGGCACGTATCGGTAATCCAACGGTGCGATAAACACTACGGATGAGGGCTTACGTTCCGAGGTTGAAACCCAATCTCTTCTCCAGCCCATTGCCCGTCTCCGACTCCTGCTGGCGATACTGGAGGGCGTAGAGCCGCGCGTAGATCCCATCCAGCGCCAACAACTCCGCGTGCGTGCCCACCTCGCGCACTTTCTGTTTGTGGAGGACCACGATCCGGTCGGCCCTTTTGACCGTCGAGAGGCGGTGGGCGATGACAAGGGTGGTCGTCTTCCCGTAGATGGCGCCCATGACCCGCTGGATCTCGTACTCCGTCGAGGGATCGAGGTTCGACGTGGCCTCGTCCACGAGGAGGACGTCCGGGCGGCGGACAACCGCTCTCGCGAGGGAGAGCAATTGGCGCTCGCCCGCCGACAGGTTGCTCCCCCGCTCCAGAACGCTGGACTCGAACCCGTTGGGGAACTTGCGAATCATCCCCCACACCCCGACCTCCTCGGCCGCCGCGCGGACGGTCTCGTTGTCGATAGACTCGTCGCCCAGGCGGATATTCCGGTAAATGTCCCCCGAGAACAGGAAGACGTCCTGCATCACCATCCCGATCCGGCGGCGCAGGTCCCGGGCGGGGGTTTCGCGGATGTCCGCGCCGTCCATCGTGATGCGGCCGCGCTGGGGATCGTAGAGCCGGCAAAGGAGTTTCAGGCAGGAGCTTTTCCCCGTCCCGGTCGCCCCCACAAGGGCGATGGTCTCTCCCGGCTCGGCGCGGAAACGGACGCCGCGCAGCACCTCCTGCTCGCCGTCGTAGGAGAAATCCACCTCCTCGAATGCGATGGCCGGGCCTTTGCCGCCATTGAGGCCTTCGCTCCCGTCGCCTGAAAATGGAGCGGCGGCGACGCCGGAGACCGATTCCCGCCCGGAGGCGCCCGCCAGCGCGGGGTCCGTTTCTTCGTCCAGGAGGCTGAAGATCCGCTCGAGGGCAGCCATGGCGGCTTGCATGATCGTGTATTTCGAGGACAGGTCCATCAGCGGCGAGAAGAACTTGTGGATGTAGCCGAGAAAGGCGACAAGCACACCGAACGTCAGCGTCTGTTCAAGGATGCGGCCGCCGCCGTACCAGATCATCCCCGCCACCATGATCGCCCCGGTGGCCTCCACCAGGGCGTACAGGCACACGTCGTAGAGAATCGCCTGGTGCGCCCTTTTTCGGTACTCGTCTGAGAGCCCTTCGAAAAGCGCGCCCGTTTCCTCCTCCTTGCGGAAAAGTTGGACGATGGCCATCCCGCTCAGGTGTTCGGCGAGGAAGGTGTTAATCTCCGACAGCTTGGCCCGGACCTGCCGGAACGCGTCCCGGATGCGGGGCCGAACCCAGAACGTAAAAAGCAACAGGACGGGGATGGCCGCAAAGGTCAACAGGGCAAGGTCCGCGTTAAGCCACAGCATGGCCCCCATGATCCCGACCAGGAGGAAAACGTCCCCGACCACCGAGACCACCCCGGAGGCGAACATTTCCTGGATCACCTCGACGTCCGACATCAGCCGGGTCATGAGTCTGCCCACGGGCGTCCGGTCGAAATAGGACTGGGGGAGGCGCTGGACGCGTGCGAACAACTCCTCCCTCAACCGGTGCGTCACCCGCTGGCCGAGGAGCATGACCGTGTACGTTTGCGCGAAGCGGACCAAGGCGAGCAGGATCACCACCAGCAGGAACCACCCGACAATCGAGAGAAGGCCGCTCAGCCGTCCGTTGGTCAAATGGTCGTCCACCGCCACCTTCAGCAGATAGGGCTGGACAAGCTCCAACAGGGCCGCCAGGGGCAGGCAAAGCAGGGCGGCGAAAAGCAGACGCCGATGGTGAACGACATATCCCCTGACCAGTCGTCTCAGGAGCCCTCCGTCATAGAACTTACCCGGGTTTTCCTCCGAGTAGACCGCTCCGGATACATGGGGCATCAGAGGGTCTCCAATTCGGCCATGAGGCGCTGGCGCTCGTGCATCCGCGCGTAAATCCCCCCGCGCTCCACCAGCGCTTCATGCGTCCCCTCCTCGACAACGCGGCCGTCATCCATGACCAGGATGCGGTCCGCCTGTTGGACCGCCGAAAGGTTGTGGGAAACGAAGAGCAGGGTGAGCCCTTTCCCCCACCGGCGGATATCGTCGAGGATCCCCCGGGCCGTCTCGGCGTCGAGGCTCGAAAGGACGTCATCCAGAATGAGAATCCGGTGGTTCTCGACGATCCCGCGGGCGATGGTCGTCCGCTGGCGCTGGCCGGTGGACAAGGTGAGTCCGCGCTCGCCGAGCATGGCCTGAAAGCCGTCGGGGAATTGCTCGATCTCGACGGTGAAGCGCGCGGCGTCCGTCGCGGCGCGGACGTCCTCGAAAGGCGGCGCGTCCCCCCCGAAGGCCACGTTGTCGTGGACCGTTCGGGAGAAGAGAAAGGGGTCCTGGGGAACCAGGGCGACGGCCTTGCGGAGGGCGTCATGCGAATACCGGTTCACGTCAATCCCGTCGAGGAAGACCGTTTCCACCGGGGCCGGCAGAAGCCCGGTGAGCAGACGCACGAGCGTTGATTTCCCGGACCCGATCCCGCCCACCAGGGCGACCTTCTCGCCCGGAGAGAGGCGGAGGCTCAGGTCCTTCAGGACGTCCGGCCCGCCGTCATACGCGAACCGCAGCCCCCGGACCTCGATCTCTCCGCGAACCGGACGGGACGGCTCGACGCCCGTCGTCCGGACGTCGGGCTTCTGCTTCAAGATCCAGCTCAACCGCTCCCAGGACGCCTTTCCTTGTTGGAAAAGCCCGATGATCCAGCCCAGGGCGATGGTCGGCCAGAGGAGCATGGCCAGGTAGGCGTTGAAGGCCACAAAGGCCCCGAGCGTGATATCGCCGGCGATCACCCACCGGCCCCCGAGATACAGGATGATCATCGCCCCCACCCCGCCCAGGGCCGTCATGAGGCTGAAAATGAACGCGCGCAGCCTTGCGTGCCGGGCCGTCAGCTCGAGGTAGGCGTCATTCAGCCTTCCGAACGCGCGGCGCTCGTGGTCCTCCTGAACGAAGAGCTTGACCACCATCATCCCGGAGAGGTTCTCGTGAATGTGCGTGCTGATATCGGCCAGGGCCTCCTGGGACTGCCTCGAGACTTCGTTGAGGCTGTGGAAAAAGCGCCTCATCCCCAGAACCCACAGCGGGAACAGGATGACCGCGAAAAACGTGAGCCTGAGACTGATGGCCGACATGGCCGAGACCACGAAGAGGTAGACGACGATGGAATTCAGGCCGTGCGAGACGCCGGGCCCCAGAACCATGCGGACGGCGTTGAGGTCGTTCGTGGCGCGGGACATGATGTCGCCCGTCGTGGTCTTCTGAAAAAAAGAGGGCGACAGCGACTGAAGGCGCCGGAAGAGCTCCGTGCGAATGTCGTGCTCGACGCCGCGGCTCACCCCCAGGAACATGTGCCGGGAAGAGATCCGGACGACGGCCTGAAAGACAGCCGCGGCGGCGATGGCCAAGGCGGGCCGGAGGAGGAGGTCCGGGGGAGACCCGTTCCGGAGACCCTCGATGGCGCCTTTGAGGATCCAGGGGATCGAGATCCCCAGGGTGTTGGCCGCCATCATCAGGATGAACCCCCCGGCAAGACGGCCCCGAAAATTTTTCAGGTAACCGGCAATCTCCCACATCGAGTAGGGGCCCTTGTTTCCTTCCGTCTTCGCCATGACGATTCCCAGGACGCCCGGTCGATCACCGAGCGGAGCGTTTCAGCGAATCTCGATTCACCGGGCCGGGACAGATTGAACAAAACATCAAACCGGAATGCCCGATATACATATTTTCCCGCACGGTTCTCATCAACGGGATTTTTCCGCGATCAGGAGAATCTACCGCGGCCCGCTCCGTCATCCACCGGGAAAACGCGGGATTTGATATCACCACGGGCTCTGCGAATCCACACAGGTGTGGACAAGAAAGGAGTTTGCTATTGCAAATATGGTCCTACGGCTTATACTTAAAGCCTGACGAAAGAATGACAAAATCCTAGCCATGTCCGAATGTGAGCATGTTGACCCAAAACAAGCTTCTCCTATTTTTCCTCTTCCATGTTTCCGCTCTTGGTTTGCTTACGGTTGAACCCGCCCTTTCCCAGACGGTCAAAGTCAGGCGCGTGATCGATGGCGACACCTTCCACGTCGGTGTGCGCATCATTGGCGTCGACACCCCCGAAACCCGTCACCCGAGGAAACCGGTCGGGTTTTTCGGAAAAGAGGCCGCCGCGTTCTTGCGCAAGCTCATTCAAGGAAAAATGGTCCGGCTTGAGCTCGGCCGCGACCCCATGGACAGGTACGGACGGCTACTTTCCTACGTCTACCTCCCCAACGGCGTTTTCGTGAATGCCCTTCTGGTGGCGGAGGGATACGCGAGGGCGTCGCCCTATCGGCCCAACTTGAAATTCGCGGACCTGTTTCGCGAGCTGGAAAGAAAGGCCCGGGCCACCCGGAAGGAAATCTGGTCGCGCATTCCGGTCAAGCGGGGGCGGTCAGGCCCCCTCCGGCCCCCCGTCATCGGAAACAAAAAGACGAGGGTCTACCACCTGCCGGGCGGACTCTACTACGATCCGATGCTGAGAAGTAAACACCGGGAGGATTTTTTAAGCGAAAAGGACGCAATCCGCAAGAATCATACGAAATCCAAGAAGTAAGGAATGAATTGAAAACAACGATTTTTTCGGCGGGAAATGAATCGAGCCTGGGCGCCTTTACCTGTCGCCGACTACCGCACCGTTTGTCCGCTCATCCGGAAGACGAATTTCCAAACGCCTCATCGAAGTTCGTGGCCTGCGCATTCAACCGACTCAACGTTTTCCGTCCGAGCGGGCAACCAAACCTCGTGCGGCCCGCGACGCCGATTCCCCTAGACCCCACCTCCTTTCCGACGCCTTGCAACATCCGAAACCCGCACCGTTTTCAGGCCTCCCCTGCCAACTGAATCACCAGACCAATGAAACTTCGCGAGTCCCGATGGCACCCAGGCTCGAGAAGAAGCTTAACTTTCCATGGAATGCGTTGTCAAGAGAAAATACAATATCTTGGAATCCAATCTTCAAAAATACACAAGATGTTGTTGATCAATTCAAAAGCCTAATGGCTCAGGTATTATCTATTGAACCAATTACGCTCGAATTGCGGCTCGGCCCCGTTTTGCATCGCGCCCCGGAAACCGAAGAACGCCCAAAGGTCATCCATGTGTGGATGTTGGAGCCGATCTTTTCCCCTTAGACATCCGAGGCGCGCCGGCCTCTTCGCTCCCAGGCCAAAAAAATCAGAAGACCCACGAGAATCCAGCCCGCAAGGGAAAGGAACATCGCGCTGTAACCGAAGGCGTCCGCGACCACTCCATGGGAGAACACACCCAGCGTCACTCCCGCGCTGAAGGCGGCGGCGAAAAGAAACTGGGCCTTCCCGAAGTTCCCGTCCCCGGAACGGCCGAGGGCCAGGGCGTTTATGGCCGGAAAGAGGAACCCGTGAGAGATCCCGTTGAGAACACCCGCCAACGCGAACATCCACTGGGCCCTGGCCTGGCTCAGCAAGCAAACCCCCGCGAGCATGACGAAGAAAGCAGGGGGGATGATCCGCCGATGTCCAAGCCGGTCGGACAAACGGCCGAAACCCACCCGGATGAGAATGGCCGTCACGGTGTAAGTGATAAAGAAGAGACTGATCCACTGGATGCCCCGGCTCCGGATGTACGTGGGGACGTACGTCGTCACCGTACCCAAAGCCGCCCCGTTCATGAAACCCAGCACCATGATCTGCGTGAATCCGGTCCGGGTGAACACCCGCCATATGGAGTCCGAATCCCCGGCGCCGGCGACCGGCGGCGCGGCCTCCGTCACCCTGGAAGCGAAAGCAAGACCCAAAACTCCGTAAGCCGCCGTAACGACAAACAGGGAATAAAAGCCTCCCGCGGAAATCACAAACTCGCCGATGGCCGGCGCGAGCGCGTGTGCGACCATGCCGAACATGCCGTACACGCCGAGGGACTGGGCCAGGCGGCCTTTTTGCGCCGTATCGGCGACGAGCACCCCTCCGGCCGTAAAGGCCATGCCCACCCCCACGTTCTGCACCGTCCGCAGCGCCGCGAAGAGCAGGAACGAATCTCCCGAAAACAGGAACCCCACACAGGACACCGCAACACAGCACTGACCCATCAGCAGGAAGGGCTTTCGGCCGAATCGGTCCACAAAGATTCCGAAGACCGGCGTAAGGACAACGGACATCAGGTTGGGCGCCCCCATGACCCAGCCGATGTCGGTTTCCCCGCCCCCCAGGGCTTTGATGTGCAGGGGAAGCAACTGATAACTCAAGTAGGCGAGGAACAGAAAAAGATTGCCCGTCACCAAAAACACGAAGTTGCGCGAGACCAAACCTCTGCTCACGGCCACCATCTTCCGGCCTGAGAAATTCAATCGGAAAGCAAGATGTCGCGGGAGACCCGCCCGGCCCTCCGAGCTCCCGGCCAACCGGCCCGAAACGAAGGACGGGGGGGGGGAAGGCTTCGCGGGCGAGCCGCCTCCCCTCAGTCTACCACCGTGCAATCCGATGGGCCGTGCGGTACCCTCTCTGGGGCATGCGGGACAGATGGATCAACGCGGATCCGATGACCGGACGATGAAAGGACGCCCGATTGGAACACAGGCGGCGGATTTTGACGGAGATCATCCGGGAAGCCGGAACTCTCTTGGCGGAGAATTTTAGCGAACCCCAGGAGATCGAGTTCAAGGGCGCCGTCAACCTGGTCACGGCCATGGACCGGGCTTCGGAGGATCACATCGTCTCCCGCCTGGGGGCGGCCTTCCCGGAGGACGACATTCTGGCCGAGGAGCGGGAACAACCGGCGCGCGCTTCGGAAAACCTCTGGATCCTGGATCCCCTGGACGCGACCACCAACTACGCCCACGGGTTCCCGATGTTCTGCGTCAGCATCGCGTTTGAACAACGGGGCCGCGTCCGCCTGGGCGCGATCTACGACCCGTTGCGGGACGAGCTTTTCATGGCGGAATCGGGGAAAGGCGCCGCGATGAACGGCGTCTCCGTTTCCGTCTCCAAGACGCCCGACCTCGACCGGTCCCTCATCGCGACGGGGTTTCCGTACGACAAGCGGGAAAGCCCCGTCAACAACCTGGACCACTTCCAGCGGTTCGCCCTTCGGGCGCAGGGGGTGAGACGCGCGGGCTCGGCGGCGCTGGATCTGGCCTATGTGGCCGCGGGCCGTCTGGACGGCTATTGGGAGCTGAAGCTCAGCCCTTGGGACGTTGCGGCGGGCGTATTGCTGGTTCAGGAAGCCGGCGGCCGCGTCACGGATTTCTCGGGCGGGGAGGATTTCATCTACAGCGGGGAGGTCGTCGCCGCCAACGCGCACATTCAGCGGGAAATGCTGGACACCCTCGCCGAGGGCCTGGGTTGAAGCGTCCACATTTTCTTGTTTACCTCCCGGTCGAACTTCCGTAGTATTTCCGTTGTCAAACCCCTGAAAGAGATGCACCCAATCGGTTTGAGAGCATCCCATGAGGTCGATCTTCCAAAAGGGACTCGTAGCCCTCTTCCTGGCCACGGGTTTGATCCGTCCGGCCATCTCGAATGGGGCCGAGGTTCGCCAAGAGACCGTCCGGGAGATCGTCCGCCAACTCTCGGCGAAGGTCCCCTGGTCTGGCAAGAAACGGGTCGGCGTCTCGCCCTTCACGAGCCTCGCCACCGAAAAAGTAACGGTTTTGGGGAAGACGCTTGCGAAGGAGCTTATCTCCGTCCTCTCGGAGTCCGAGAAATTTCACGTCGTCACCCTCGACATCGAGCGGCTGGCGAAGGTGTTGAGGGGAGAGCTGAGCGACCTCAAAGACCAGAAAACCAGGGCCGAGATCGGCAGGGTCTTCGGAATCCAGGTCGTCCTGACGGGAAGCCATTATTCCGGGTGGAGGGGGAGGACGGTTTATGCCGAGCTGACCGACCTGGAGCGGGGAACCGTTTTGGGTGCGACCGTCCGGGAGTTCTCACCCGCGTGGTGGGTGTGGACGCTTTTCGGCCTGGTTCTCGGGGGAGTCCGTTACCGGGGACGGCGGCAGAAATTACACAAGCGGCAAGCGGACGCCCACTATGCTGAGGCCATGGAGCACTATGCGGCGGGAAATCTGGAAGAGGCGCGGGCGAAGGCCCGAGATGCCCTCGACCAAAATCCCAACCACTTCGAGGCGAGTGTCCTGATTGAGAAGATCGATGCGGCGCTGAATCGTCCGGTTGAGCCTTCTCCTGAAGAGCCTGCGGAAGAGGAGACGCCAGAGGAGGAAGAGACTGTCGTTGATCCACGCTGAATCGTGGTGTGGGATAGGTTGGCTTTCGCGGAACTGGATTCAATCCTGAAGCTTATATCCCAACACCTGACCCTGTTGTGACACGGGGTGATGAAGCCCAGTCCTCTCTTCGACGACGGTCATTCCCGCGCGGCCTGCCCCCGAAGTGTTTCATCGGGGGGCGGGAATCCAGAAGTCTTTCAGGTAGCCCACACAAACCCTATCTCCAGCGAGGGCAGTCTCCCCCTCTGATACCTTCCTCTTGATGGGCCGGTGCGGGCGAGGACTGACACGCGGGTCAGGAAGCTGGATTCCTGCCTGCGCGGGAATGACGGAGAAGCGGCAAAATTGGCAGTCAGGTCTTAAATTATCAGATTATCATTCGCTTCGGTGAATGACCTTGATGAATCGTGGTGTGGGATAGGTTGGCCCTCGCAGAACCGGATTCAATCCTGAAGCTTATATCCCAAGACCTGACCCCCTTGTGACACGGCCATGCCGGACGCGGTTCCCCTTTGACGCAAAACGGGCGGGGGGCGGGGACCCCCTGCCTTCGCAGAGGACAGCCTAAACCCGGACTCCGCCGTGGGCGCGGCTTCGTCAGGGAAGAACCTCGGTGGTTTTGTCGGCGCGCTTGGACTTTCGAATCAGGGGCGGTGAAATCCAACGGACGGCGATCCCTTCCGCCGTGAGCACGTGATACTTGACGAAGCCGCTTCCCCTCAGGAGGGACATCACCCGGACGTTCATCACGTCGTCCGCGCCCAGCTCCCGGGCCTTCTTCCGGAGCCGGGCCTTCAGCGAGTTTTCGGTCGAGAAATTGTGTCCATCCACCTGAATCACGCCGATGATCTCGTACGCGCGCCCGGCCGCGTGTTTCGCCAGGTACGAAAGATCCGACGATTCGGGAGGAAATAGGGACGTCTTGGGGGCGGCGCAGCCGGCCAACGCCGCCAGGGCGAACAAGGCCAGGCCGAGCCGTCCGAGCCCCGCGCCGGGACACAACCTCCGGCGAAGAATTCGCGTGGTCTTCCCGTTCATCCGGCGCCGCCTCCCCTTCCCCGCCCGTTCCGCAATGAACCCGCACCCTCTTTCAACCGAGCCGAGACCGTTCTTCTTCCAAGAAACGTTTCCGACGAACATTTCAAAGCAGGCAGACCTCTACTAACAGGTTGCGGAAAAACTCCGATGGGTTGGTGTTTTGGCCAAGATTCGGACCTTGCGCGCTGTCATTCCGAACGAGGTGAGGAATCGGCTCAAGCTCGAAACGCGTTATTTTTGAATCAGTTGCATGAATGAGGCTGACTCCGGTGGAGATTCATCGCCGCCCTCGGAATGACAGATTGGGGAATTTCAGACCCCTCAGAATCGTTTTTCCGCAACCTGCTAAGGAACAAGTTCGGCATTTCGTCAAGTTTCTTTTTTCCGGGCAGAGCTTCAAGATGCCCAGACGGCACAGAGAGAAATCGTATTTCACCGGGTCCTCGGCATCGAACCGGCGGAGCCGCGCCGTGACCTCCAGGGCGGTCCGCCAGGACGGGGTCGGGCGGTCCGTCAAGCCGATGTAGCGGGCGATCCGGGAGACGTGCGCATCGAGCGGGACCACCAGTTTCGCCGTCGAGACCTCGCGCCAGAGGCCAAAATCCAGGCCGTCCCCCCGCCGGACCATCCACCGCAGGAAGAGGTTGAGACGCTTGCAGGCGCTGCCGTCCCGGGGGGAGGGCAGAAAGTAGCGCACCCCTTGACCGGCGCCGGGGAGGCCGCCCGGAGAAAATCTCCCGCGATCCAGCGACATCAGCCCTCCGACGAACCTCGAAAGGGCTGGACCGACATCGGGCTCCTCCGGCCGGTATCCGCGCAGAAAGAAATCCCCCAGCGATCCGGTCTCTTCCATCGCCTGGCGCATCCAGTAGAAGAGACAGCCGAGGTCCTCTCCGTTGTTGAACCTGTGGCGGAAGGGAATCAGCCGCTCCGCGTCCCGGGCCGGGTCGAATGCCCGGACGAACCCGGAAGGGGACTTCCCGTCCGCCTCCATCAGGGCCAAGAGGCGCTTCACGCTCCGAACGATCTGGTCCACCTGTCCGTAGGCCAGTGCGGAGGCGATGAAGCCGACGACCTCCCGGTCCCGCGGCGTCCGGTATTGGTGGACGACCTCCAGCGGGTCCGGAGAGAGGCGCCGGATGTCGAAGGTCCGGTAGAGGTCCTCCAGCCGTCTCTTGAGAGGGGACCCCATTAAAGGTCTTTCGAATCCAGGCAAATGGTGACCGGTCCCTGATTGACGAGGCGGACGTCCATCATCGCGCCGAAGACCCCCGTCTTGACCGGAATCTCCTTGGCCCGCAGGGTCCGGATGAATTCCTCATAGAGCGGTTCGGCCCAGTCGGGCTTCGCGGCCGAGGTGAAGGACGGCCTCCTTCCCTTCCGGCAATCCGCGAACAGTGTGAACTGGGAGACCACCAGGACCGAGCCCGCGATATCCAGCAGGGAGCGGTTGAATTTTCCCGTCTCGTCCTCGAAAATCCGGAGGTGGACGGTCTTTTCGGCCAGTCGGAGGATGTCTTCCTCGGTGTCTTCCTCTCCAACGCCCAACAGGATCAGAAAACCCGGGCCGATGGACGCCTCGATTTCCCCGTCAACGGCGACCGAGGCTTCACTGACCCTTTGCAAGACCGCGCGCATTCGCCTCTTTCGGTGGAGGATTCCGGCGGCCGGGGGTCAGTTGAGGGACGCGAGCTCGCCCCGGAGCACGGTCGTCAACAGCTTCACCCTTTCCTCGGGGTCGTCGGCCTCGAATATCCGCTGCTTCAACCCGAGCTGGACGCTCAGGATGGACCCCAGATAGTTGGTGATGTCCAGGGCGCTCTCCAGGAGACGGAGCCGGGCCAGGATGCCTGTGCGCACCTCGCTGTCCTGCCTGTAGAGGGTCCGCTCGAAGAGCCGCACCATCGCTTCTCCGGCCGCGCGGAGCTTCTCGGAATCCTCCCAGCCGGTCTCTTCCAGGATGTCCACTTCGGCGATGAGATACGGCTCCCGTTGCACGTAGTCCCGGACCCGGTAACGGCTGAGTCCCCGCAGGACGATGTCCATGTTTCCGCCGGGATGTTTGACGACTTTCGAAATCCGCCCAAGCCCCCCGACGTCGTAACACTCGATCTTCCCCTCCTCCCAACCCGGCTTCATCAGCATCATCCCCAGGTAGCGGTCTCCTTCGAGACAGTCGGAGACCATCTTGCGGTACCGCGCCTCGAAGATGTGCAGGGGCATAGAGGTGTTGGGGAAGAAAATAACGTTCGGCAGCGGAAATACGGGAATTCGGCGCGGAAGCGGACGCTCTTCCAATGGATTCCCCTCCCGGGGTTCATCAGGGGCCATCACCGCAAAGGTCCGAGTGAAACGTCTGTCCGCCCATCTATCCAGTATAGGGCGATGGGATCATCCTCTCCAACGATTTTCGGATCGGGCGCACCGCTTCGCGGCGTGAAACGGAAATTTCCTCCCACCACCGACCCGGAGTTTGATATCCTCTCCCTTATCCACGGAATCCGGATGAACCGTGCGGGCGGGCGAAAGAAGGAGAGACGGTATGGGGCGTTTGAAGCGGCTTCAACATGTGGGCATCAAGGTTTCGGAGATCGGGCGCTCGATCTCCTGGTATCAGGACGTCCTGGGCCTGAAGGTCTCGGACCGGTTTGAACCGGGCCAGGCGCCCGGCTATCCGGGGCTTTGCCCGATGCGCTGTGAGCGGGACCATCATCACGTGAATCTGCTCTTCGGCGCCGGATGGACGGACAAAGAGAGCCGGGGTGACACCGGCGCGGACGATAACACCGATGTCGGCGTCCACCATATTGCCTTCGAGGCCGGGCCCCGCGAAGACTTCGACGCCATGCTCGATGAGATCAAGGCGAAGGGGATCGAGATTGTCATGGGGCCTACGAAGCACCGCCCCACGCATCCCGAGGGCGACGGCTCCGTCGGAGAAAACCGCTCATTTTATATTGTGGACCCGGACATGAACCGGGTCGAGATCTTCTGCGAGATGCTTCGGTTCGATGAATGATTTAGGAAGGAAAAGTCGCAAGAGCCAGTTTCACTGTACAGATGATGGGGCCGCGCTTAACAGACGAGTTGCAGTCTGACCGCCTCCAAGCGCGGGTAAGGCCAAGCCGCAGGCTTGGCCGCAAAAAGTTCTAAGGGGGGTCTGGGGGGGCATCTTACAAGAAGCCCCCCCAGGGTCTTCATCCTTCGCCTATAAGAGGTTTTTCATGGACCGAGCGAAACTTGACGCCTTGATGGACGACTCGGGTCTGGACGCCCTTCTGGCCTCCTCGCCGGAGAACATCTACTACACCAGCCGGTTTCCGGTTCCGCTGACGGCGGGCAATCGCGGGCTGTCCCTTCTCCTTCGGACCTCCGAGGCCGTCGCCGTCCTCTTGCCCAAGGGAAGGGCGCCGATCCTGCTCTGCACCGTCGGCCTGGCCGGACTGGCGGACGTCCACAGCCCCGGAATGGAGACGCGCCATTCGGGAACCGGGATGCATATCGATTGGCCCGAAGGGACCGAGCGCAAGGTCAACGCGCCGACGCCGCCTGAGAACCTTTCGGCCACGCTGAAGGAGCTGGGGCTGGACCGGGGCCGCCTGGGCATCGAGATGGCGCCCCTCTCGGCGGTCACCCTCGGGCGCCTGCAAGCAAAGCTTCCGGACCTTTCCTTCGCCGACGCGCGGCCCGCGTTCTTCAAGCTGCGGCAAGTCAAGACCCGGGCGGAGATCGACCGGATGCGCCATGCGAACCGCGTGAACACGGCGGCCATCCGCGCGGCGCTGGACGTGATTCGCGGCGGCGCGATTGAACAAGACGTCCTGGAGGCGTTCAAGTCGAAGGTCAGGGAGATGGGCTGTGACTGGGAGTCGGCCGCTTTGGGCGCGGGACCGCAGAGCGGGGAGTCTTACAACATCGCCGGTGATTACGTCTTGAACCCGGGCGACGCCGTGCGCTTCGATGTCACCGCCGTCCACGAGTTTTATTTCTCGGACCTGTCCCGGTGCGCGACCGTGGGCGATCCCTCGGCGGCCGTCCGGCGGCTTTACGACGCGCTCTTAGAAGCCCAGCAGGAGATGATGGCGGCCGTCCGGCCCGGCGTCCCCGCCGCCGAGTTGTTCCGGATCGGCGTGGAGAAGGTCAAGGCCGCGGGATACGGACACTATGCGCGCGGAAACATGGGCCACGGCCTGGGCCTGGGCCACTACGAAGAGCCCTTCATCACGCCCGATAACGACACGCCGCTGGAGACCGGGATGACGCTGGCCATCGAGGCTCCCTACTATGTGGCGGGGGAGTACGGACTCAACGTCGAGAACAACGTCCTGGTTACGGAGGCGGGGTGCGAGGTCCTGGACGACGACCTGTCGTTGGATCTCTTCCATTGCGGTTGAGGGGAGTCGAGATTCCGAAAACCCTCTTTCTCGCAAACCGCTGAGAACTTCATGCCTCCGGTGAGAAGTTTTCGAGAGCGAGGGGGCGAAGGTCAACCGAACCGCTTCCGGTCATGGAAGGAGAGGGGCATGAAAAAAGAAGTGATTCATCCGCCGGGGGTGGCTCGGGGGATCGTCCCGCATTCCCTGGGGATGGCGTTCGGGGACCTGATCTTCTGCTCGGGTCAGTTCGGCCTGGACCCCGAGACCGGCAAGCTGGTCGCGGGGGGGATCGGTCCCGAGACTCGGCAGTGCTGCGAGAACCTCAAGCGCATCCTCGACGCCGCCGGCTCCTCCCTGGAGAGGGCCCTCAAAGTGACCATCTTCATGGCCGACGTCTCCGAGCTCATGGAGATGAACGAGGTCTTCAACGAATATTTCCCGGCCGAGCCGCCCGTGCGAACGACCAACGCCGTCAAAGGGCACGTCCACGGCGCGGGCGTTCAGATCGAGATGATCGCCCACCGGTGACGATAACGGTGAATTTCAAAACACATTTATATTACAACCCAACGGCTCGGAAACCATGTCGGAATGTTTGAACATCGCCGAGATCATCAAAGACGTTTTTGGCCGTTTCGATAACAAGTTTGCGGAAACTCATGAAACCCGAATAAACCCCCGTCACGCGGACCTGAAGATGAATCTTATCTATCGGATCCGCTGATGTGCGTTGGAAGATAGGGATGGAACCCGATTCCTACGGCCATTGGCTCCTTCCCTGGATTGATCAACTCGGTGGTGGCGTCCAGTGTGTCATGGGAAAGCGCATAGCGCGGTTGAACCTGAAATGGGAAAGAGAAATTCTGATCTGTGACATTTGCGGAGCTGATCTGCCCTGCTCCCTAAAGTTGTACCACTTTTTGAGTTAGTCTCTTCTCCTCGATGTCCGAAATTTCAGGGTTGCCCAGAGGCAGTGGTTCGATGGCCTCCGGCGCCGGCGGCCGGTAGCCCAAGGCACTATGGGGCCTTACC
>PVBE010314914.1_pt1 | contig 28018 bp, 28 predicted proteins | sample 1631181 | NCBI WGS metagenome assembly PVBE01 (sample SAMN08397723, study PRJNA350692) | Marine metagenome, whole genome shotgun sequencing project. | isolation source: water | place: Pacific Ocean | collected 2012-04
AATTTTATGTTTCTTGATGCTTCAAGATATGTTATGATTGCACCTAAGATTAAGACTGACTCTAAACCTTCTCTAAATATTATAGCAAAAGATGAAACGAATGCAATCATTGGTGCTATAGTTCCAGTTCCAGAAACAAGGCGTTCTGATTCATCAAGACTCCGCTCTATTGCGATTACGGCTTTATCAATTTCATCAAATGGAGCATTTTCATTAATTAAATTTCTGAGTGTTGCAAATTCAAATTCAACTTGCAACGTAAAATCAGGTGCGATTACACGTAAAGGAATTTCAACGTATTCGTAACTGTCAAGATATGCTGTTCTTGCACTAGCATATGCAGATTGAGTATCGCCTTGTTCATAGTAAATTTGAGTGGCCATTAATTGTTCGCGGATAAAATCAATCTCATCTCGGACTTCGCCCTTTTGATCTTCACTAGCAGAACCCATTGGCTTAACGTCCTTATTTGCAAATGCTTCTTGTATAATGACACCCTGGGCCTTCAAGTCTGCAACTTTTGCTTCTGCAATATCTAATCTAGGAATAATAGAGTCAACCAAAAATGTACGTATTGTTTCTGGTGATTCTTGATTTTTAATCATTGCACGTAATTCTTCACGCATATCCCATTCTAACTGGTAAAGTAATTCAGCGTCTGCAATTTCAATTTCAGGTTCTAAATATTCAAAGTTTTCAAGATATGCCTCTATTCCAATTTCTTCAGCCTTATCATAATTTCCATTATCAAGTTCAATCAATAATTCTCCATACAAATCTCGAATAATATTATACAGATTAGAATTATCTATTCCAGCAGTAGTTAAAACATCAGTTCCAAGTAAATCTCTCTGGATGAAAGAGATTAACGTACCAATAGATGAAAATGAATCCTTATTTTTTACTTGCTCAAACAAATCGTTAAAAAATGATTCTAATTCAATTTTTTGTCGTTCGTCATAATCAGTGCCAGAATAAAATATCTGATTTGCTCGTTCGATTAGTCCAAGTGAAATCTGATAAGAAAATTCATCATCGTTAGTCTCAAAATTTTCATACTGTTGGTCAGCAATAATCAATAATGCAACAATTACATTTGGATTGTATTCTACATCTTCAGGAATAGTTGATAAAAGTTCATTTATTTTTTCGAGTTGAGATGAAATTTGTGATTGATTATCAGAATTAATCTGCTGAGTTTGTAGATCTATTAATGAGATATGAATTTCATCTGTAAGATTAGAATCCAATTGTCTTAATTCTTGAAGATTATTTGAAAACTGCTGAGAAGCAAAATCAATGAATTGTTTGCCAGTTTCATTATTACCGTTTTGTATATTTATTTCAGCAAGAATAAGACTCGTTTGAGTAATTTCTTTTACAGAATAAAATGTGACTAGATCAATATCAACTGCTGATAAAACATTAGGAATTGTTCCAATAAGAAATATCACTAAAAATACAAACAGTATGCTATGAATTTGCCTCATTCGAATCGTTAGTTTCACCTAATATTTTATCTAAGTTCTCATTCTAAGATTATAGAATAAGAAAATACGTGTGTATGAAAAACTAAATGAAAAAAATAATTTTCTTAAAGTTTAGGAGTTAATTGCGTCTTTGTATTTGTAGTTAGTACTAAGAATGAACAGATACGCTGACATTGTCAGATGAATAATATAATACACCACCGGATGTAGTCTTCCAACCTTCACCACTTGGTACTCCCAAAACGCTTGCAGCGGTATCCATTTGTGCCAAGATATTATCTATCTGTAATGACACCTCGGAAGCTGAGTAATTACGTTTTATCATATTACGTAATTCTTCTCGCATTTCATGTTCGATGTCTTCCATTAATTCTCCCTCACCAGCATTTACTAGTGGTGCTTCTAAGAATTCATAGTTATCAAGATATGCTTTTGTTACAAGACTCAATGCAAGGTCCTTATCACCAGGATATGCTGCATCTGCACGAGTTAATAGATCAACAATGTTATTCACATAACCTTGTAATTGATCTCCTTCAGACTCTTCAGTACCAAGAATCTCGTCAATCTCATGTAATATACCACCAGTTAGAGTAGATACTTCAGAAGGATCTGCTCTTTTGTCATATGCTGCGTTTACGTCCTCGAATAATTCCTCGATTTCATCTGCTTCATGCTGAGGAATATCACCTTCGATTTCCTCAAAGATTACACCTGCTCTCCATACAAATGCAGAACCATCTTGGAATTCAGCCATTTCTCCGATAACTCCATCTGAGATAGCTTCTTCATATTCTGCGATTGATGTTTCGAGTAATGTCTTCATTAATTCTAATTTGAATTCAGGGCTGTCACTCCAGCCAGGTCCAATAACTTGACTTCTTGCAATTGCAACTACTTCCTTTGCATCAACAATTGCCTGGTCTGCGTCAGCTCTGGTTACCTGTCGTGAATCGGTTTTGGCGCCCAATTCCTCAAGTATGTTACTAACTTTGGCATCGAGTGATGGTGAAGTTGCTACAAGTGTTGGTTTCATTGCATCATACAATTCAGCAACTGGATGTGTTGCGTGAACTAATGCCAATACTGCATTGTTATCATCCAAGTTTTGTTCAATAGCCCAAAAGTGACCTAGTGTTTCTTCAAGACCTGCTCCAAATTCCAATTTTTCTACGTATGATGATTCTGCATATGCTGACGATGCAATAATTGGGCTTAATGCCATAAGAACAAATAATGAAAGTATTTTTAATTTCATCGATGGAGTGATCCTAATTAATTCAATAGTTAAACCCACTGATCATTCTAAATCTTTATTCTAAGAATAAGTTACAACTTTTGATAATACAATATTACATTCAACATTATTTTTAATTAGTAATTTATGATTAGAAAATTGCCGTTAGTGGTAATGTAGTATTGTGCTTGATCTGGCAGGCCACTTTATTGGCAGCTAAGTATTACTAGCGGCATTTTTTCCCATTTTATTATAACATCATGGTTCCTGTAACTTTGTCTTGTATTTTTGCCACAGCATTCCAAGTATTATTGCCTCTGCAATCCAAAATGTTGTAACAGCCATAACAGACATTGTTCTAAAACCATTCACCAAATCCATTGGAGCAGTAACTTCGTCAGGACTTGGTGGCATTATGAAAAATACAGCTGTGATAAAAATTGCATAACCAACAAATGCCAGATACTTTTTGTTTTCAAGTTTCTTGTACAGCCTGGAAAAAGCAACAGCTGAGAAACCAGAGATTGCAATAAATGAAAGATAAAGTATTGCTCTCAGTACAACAGTATCTGCATCTCCAACGGTTGGAGGGTTTGCTGGATATTTCAAAAATGGTATCAAGAAAATGGTAACCCACATGATTGCGGCAAGAACAAATGTTTTCTTTACGGTGTGTCCTTTTGGCAGGGAATTTCTTGAGTAGGCAAAGATGATGCCAAATAATGCACCTATTGACATTCCTAGAATTCCACCTGCTAGTATCTGGCCGCTTTTTTGCCAATCACGATACGAGTTGTATTCAACCCAAAACTGGGATGTATCTTGTACTTGACCAGACGCAATGAGGCTTTGGTTTTCAATTTCAATTGCCTCATCTAGATATGGCTCTACGATTGCTAAATTTACTGCACCGTGTATTGTGCCTGCGGTAAAACCAGAAACTAGGACTATCACAATAAAATATCTGGCATTCATTTCTTCAAATAGTCTTTCAGGTTTGATTTACCCTTTGGAATCGTGCCTAGCTTGAACCCTTCTGGCCTCTTTGAGCCAGGTATTGTGGCATCTATGCCCATTTTTGTGGTTCGTAATCTCTTTTGATCACTAGAAGGATCAAGACTCGAACCTCTCACATTTTTTATTATTACCAGATCCCTGTCAGCCTGAAACCTAGTAGCCATGGCAAATTCAACGGCTACAGCATCCGTAGGATCAATATCGTCATCAACTACAGTCACCATCTTTAATGATCTATGATTTGCGAACGTTTCGTTAATGATTTTCTTAACATTAGTTGATTTGGTTTTTGAGATTTGCACTACAGCATGAAGCCAATTAGCCCCACCACTAGTAAGGATCACCTGTTTTGTCTGCGGAAATCTTTTTTTCATTATACCGTTAAGTTTAGCCTCAATAGGCATGCCCATGAGTAATCTTGCCTCAGTATAGCCAGATAGGATATCATGATAAATCGGATTGTTCCTGAAATACAATTTTTCAATTTGAATTATTGGAGCGGGTCTTGGCATGTCATATGTTCGAAGCATTTCCACCATCCATTCCTTGTGTGTCTTGTTCCGTAAAATTTTTCCTTCCATCACAATTTCCGCAGTTGATGGTACAAAAAAACCAGTACCAGGACATTTTGTCAAAGTGAGTTTATTATTCAAAAGTGAGTTAGCTATCTCAAGTTCATTTTTTCCCCATTTTGCTTGGAATGCACATGCAATTGTAATTGCAGGATGTACTCCAATGGTAATTGCAACTGGTAAATCTTTTCCTTGATTTTTTGCAAACATAAATGTTCTATGAAGATCTCTTCCTTCTACCATTCTAATTGTGAATTGGTTTTTTCCAATTGGCATTAGTCTATGAATAGAAGAGTTCTGAGATTTTTTTTCCTGGTTTTGTGTATAAAGTATAGATGATGTGATAAAAGGACCTGATTCATTTTGAAAATGTGTTACAGTTGGAAGAATGGAAATATCCTTAGAACTATTTTCAAAAAACTTTGCATTTGTAGAAATTTTTGGTTTTTTTGCAGAAGAAATTGCCTTGACAATTTTTTGATTAATATCAGATTTTTTGGAGCCTATTGCTTGCATAAATCTAGCTCTAGTTCCTACCAAATTTGAAACTAGTTTGAATTTGCTTCCTTTGACATTTTCAAATAGAACAGCTTTTGAGCCTTCAAGTTTTTCAGTAATACTTGCAATCTCATATTTTGTTGAAACTTTTTTCTTTATGACAATCAGATCATTTGCCTTTTTTATTTCTTGTAGGTATTTTCTTAGGTCATCGGCCATTCCTAATCATCTCCATTACCTTCGTCATTAAAATTTTAGCGGTATTACTATCAATTTCTTGTGGAAGAAAAGCAGAAACAATATTGATGCCTTGTATGATCGATGATATTTGTTCTGACATTAATTTTAAAAAAAGTGATTCCTTTTTTGAAGGAATGATTATGGTGCTAGTTGGTACAGGACCGCTAGTGATTGATGCAGACATTGATCCAATATTCTCTTTTCCTTCAGTTATGGAAACAAAACTTCCGTTATCAAATCGTAATAACTGAACAGAAAACCTACGATTAGCAATATCAAATAGGGAGTTGAAATAACGAGATTCGACCGACAATAAGCTTAAGAATGATTTTAAGCCTTTATTGCTATCGATTCCTTTACTTCAGCATCTGCTTCTATGCGTTCACGCAACTTTGCCTTATATTTCAGATTTCGTGGCTTGGTTCTCAATCGATATCCACAGCATGGACACCACAAACCTTCCCATTTAATGAAAATCTCACATATTTGGCATCGTCTTTGACCAGAAGCATACCTACCAGTGCCTACTGGTTTTTGTGCCTTGTATCTTGAACAAATTCCTTTACATGTCATTTTTCTTACATATAGTATAGGAATAATACATATTTAAGGATAGATCAGTGATAATTTGAGTTATCATCATGTATTTTTGTAAGAATTTGATTGATTTATATAATCTATTCAATTCATTTCAAGAATAATAATAAAAACAGTTATTAATCATAGTTTTTCGCGATTTTTATCAAATATTTATGTTTTAGATAGTGGTAAAACAAGAAATTTAGAAAAAGAAAATTAAGATTCTAACATTTCTTTGATTTTTGTCATCCCTCTAAATTGTGATAAAATCAGTTCTTCATAATCTTCCCTAGTAGTATTTTCATCTTTTTCTAGAATTTCTTTCATTTCTTTTCTACTGACATCTTCTAGTTCCCCGATAATTCTTAAAGCATTTTGTATTCTTTCCTTATCGTTCATAATATTCTAAGAATATGCTAGTTGATTAATTTTAATTTAATTTTATTCCATATTGATTTGGATATTATGGTAACGAAAATCACTCAATTACTTGTAATTCTAAGTATTGCCTGGGCAATGTCACCTTTTGTTTCACCCAACGCCTCTTTAGCTTGGTCCTCATTACAGCTTGCCTGCTGACATACCAACATGATATCATCTTCTGAAAATATTTGAACCTCTAATTCTTTTTCTTCAAAACTTTCTGCAATAACCTGAAATATTGAATTTTCTTTGGACTTCATCTCAGTAACAGAAGGCTTGGGAATAATGATCTCTTTTTTATCAGTTTTTATTATTACTTCTTGAACATTTGGGATCTCTGTCATATCAAGACCCATTTTATCCATCATTCTTCGCATTTGCCGATTACCTCCTCGCATCATAATGATCTATCCTCTTTGCTGACTTTTTAAACTATCTCTAATTTTGAGTGCGACTCCCATTGTCTGTCCTTTCATCATTTCTGAAGATAGAATAGCTTTTCCAACTGCAATTACCTTATTCTTGTATAATACTGGAACCTCACTCTGAATTCTTATGTTTTTACCACATGATATGACATGACCACAAAATACAGATCTTCCATCCTCCACAAATGGCTTTGATTCCTTATCAATTTCTAGACAATTTTCCTTGAATCTTTTACTAGCCAAAAGCATTTGTGCAAAATATGGAGTGATGGCTAAACCGCCATCAATTCTTAATGTACAAAGAAGCTTTTGTTTATGAGATACTTCACGAATTCGTCCGGTTCTATGTGAAAATAAAATATCAATATCTTTTGGTAGATGTTTTGAAACTCCTGTTCCAAATAAAGCGTCAATTGTATGTTTCAATTTTGAGATTGAGTTCATCAGAATGACGTATCTAGATATCTAAATATTTCTTGATACTACATCATAGAGGTCAATTAATCTATATAGAAGGAAAAAAAGAATATAGATATAATGAGTGAGGAGGAAACGCGCAAAATTCAGTTTACGGGAAAGTCTACCTACATTGTATCTCTACCAAAAAAATGGGTTGGTGATCTTGGACTAAAAAAAGGTGATCAAATTCTAGTTCAGCGTAAAGGAACATCTAGTTTACAGATTGTACCTTATAGTACAAGAACAAAAAGAGAATCTGAAACAGCTACACTAGAAATCGACCCAAAAGAACAACCGTCATCAGTAGAAAGAAAACTAATTGCACTTTACTTTTTACATTTTAAAACTATTAGTATAAAACCAATTAAGGGTAGAATTACACCGTCACAAAGAACTGGTATTAGAAATGCTGTTAAGAAAATATTGATGGGTTCAGAAATAACCGCAGAATCCTCTGACGGTATAACTATTCAGATTCTTATTAATTTAGTAGAACTTTCCGTTGTTGGAGCTTTGAAGAGAATGTTATTGTTAGCAAAATCAATGCAAAATGATGCTTTACTCGCAATAAAGGAGGGAAATACGGAACTTGCAAATGAAGTTATCAATAGCGATGATGATGTAGATCGATTTTCATTTTATATTACACGCCAACTAGCAATAGCAATTGAAAATGAACATTTGTTGAAGGAGATGGGATTTAGTAATGCCCGTGATTGTCTAGGTTACAGACTTATCATAAAAAATATTGAAAGAATGGGAGACCATGCGGTTAGAATATCAAAAGATGTCTTGGATTATAAAAAACCAATAAGCGGTAAGATTTTTGATGCGATACGTGATATGAGTGATTTTGCAATTTCAGTCATAGACGATGCAAGTGATGCATTGTTTCAAGGAGATATTGATCGAGCAGAACAAGCAGTGACTGATGCACAAAATATTACAAAAAAGGAAAAACGGATTATGGATTATCTGAAACTAAATATTGATGAAGAAGAAAAATATAGGATTAGAAGGATTGTTGAAAATACACGAAGAATAGCTGAATATGCTAGTGATGTTGGAGAAATTGTTCTAAATATGAATATTGAAAAAATTATCAAAAAACCAAAGATGTAGGTTTGGCTATGGATTCTGCAATATTAATTACATATGATCAGGATGACGTAATTAGTGAAACACTTGCTCTTTGTGATTCGGCAGGTTTCAAAGTTGAGTCTGTTATAAAGCAGGATTACTTACAGAAGCCAAAATACGGTATAAGTGAGGGTAAAATTCAGGATCTAAGTGATCTCATAGAGAGAACTAATCCAGACGTCATAGTTTTTGATGAAGTGTTAAAGCCTAGCCAGCATTATAATCTGGCTTCTGAATTGAAAATGGAAATACTAGATCGAGAAGCTTTACTTTTACAAATATTTGAAAAAAGATCTTCTAGTGCAGAATCTAAACTTCAGGTACAATTAGCACAAACACGTTATGAAATGTCAAGAGCAAAAGAAAAAGTCAAGCTTTCAAGACGTGGAGAACAACCTGGCTTTATGGGCCTTGGGACATTTGAAGTTGATGTGTATTATAATGAAATTAAGAGGAGAATGATTAACATTAAATCAAAATTAGCAAAGTCAGGAAAACAGCGTGAATTACATAGACAAGCTCGAAAACGTCTGGGTTTTAAAATAATTTCATTAGCAGGATACACATCAGCTGGAAAAACTACATTATTCAATAGATTAACTGGAGAGCAGAAAGAAGAAAACAGTGCATTATTTACTACACTTTCAACTACTATCAGAAAAGTAATGATTGGTAAAGAGACGGCATTAATTTCAGATACTGTTGGATTTATCAACAAACTTCCAGCATACATGATTGAAGCTTTCAAATCAACATTAGAAGAGCTTCTGTATGCTGATATCATACTAGTATTAATTGATGCAAATGATGGATTATATCAATTAGAAAAAAAATTCAAAAACTGCTTCAGAATTCTCAATGAGATTGGCGTGGAACCAAACAAGATGATTTTTGTTTTAAACAAATCAGAGTCATTGAGTGATGACGAAATTTTATCTAAAGCAAATTACTTGAAGTTTAATGAAAATAAAAAATGGATGGCTATTTCAGCAATTACTGGAAAAAACATTAACAAACTTGAAAAACTAATTAATGAATATTTTCAAAATAATATATTAGAAAACAAAAATAATGTTGAGACGAAAGCGTATGGAAATTGAAGTGTTAAGAATTGGTCAACGGGTTGTAAGAGATGATAGAGTTACAACTCATGTAGCTCTTGTGGCGAGATCATTTGGAGCTAAGAAAATATACATGAATGAAATTAATCCTGAAATAAATGACACTGTTTCTAAAATCAATAAAACATGGGGCGGTGATTTTGAAATTGAAATGATTGATGATTGGAAAAAAATAATCAGAGAAAAGAAAAATATGGCTACAAAAATTGTTCATCTTACTATGTATGGTCAAAATATCAATGACATTCAAACTAAACTACAAAATGAGGATAAACTCTTGATTGTGGTTGGAGCGGAAAAAGTTCCTAGAACAATCTATGATACTGCAGATTATAATGTGGCTATAGGTAACCAGCCACATTCTGAAATAAGTGCTCTTGGTATACTATTAGATCGTATTCAACAAGGAAGACAATTTGATTTAAAATTTAAAAATTCTGAGAGAGTTATAATTCCTCAAGAACATGGCAAATCTGTTCAGATGAATAAACTAACGGATTAATACTAGGATATATTGTGTGATATTATTGATTGAGAAATATGAAGATCCATTTGTAAAAATTGCAAATATGATTGGTGGTGACGAATATCTCAAAGTTGCTAGATCACTCCTAAAAGCACAGGATGCAACAGATGAAGAAATTGCAAGCTCTACTGGATTGAGAATTAATATGGTCAGAAAGATTCTTTACGATCTTTTTGGTAAAGCATTGATTACAGGGATTAGAGTGAAAGATGAAAGAAAAGGTTGGTTTGTGTATCGTTGGCGTTCTAGAAAAGATGAAGTAGAAAATTTTATTGAAAAGGAGAAGAAGAAAATTTCTGATAGACTTCAACAAAGACTTGATTATGAAAATTCCTCACAATTTTATCATTGTGGAAATGATGATTGCCTCAGAGTTACATTTGAAGATGGGTTAGAACAATTTTTCAAATGTAGTTCATGTGGACAGGTTTTAAATCTGAAGAAAAATGAAAAATCAAAAAAAGCATTTTCAAAGAAAATTGATGAGATGAAAAAAGACATGCGTTAATGATTAACGCTTTACTCCAGTTACACTAATTCCACTTTCAATTTCCTTTAATGTTGTAATTCTCAATTTTGCATTACGAAACCATTTCTTAACTTCTGATGCAGTATGACGATAAGCAAATTTTGGATAATACCAATCAAAATTTACTCCTACACTTCTTTGAAAATTATCTGACTCGTCCCAGAAACATTTCAAGAAATTCCAATAGACAAATCTTTGTACATCATATGTACCAGCCTTAACACCTAACAATGGAATATCACGTGGTATTATTATTTTCTTTTTTAATTTAGATAATGCCTTTCCAAGATATGCCATATCTTTGGAAAATTCAGTACATTCCGCCACAGACATCTTGACAGTTTTTTTTCTAACATAATCATCAACATATTCGCGAATTGGTGCTTTCTTATTATAAACATAAATTGAGATGAAACCAGATTTTACCAAAAATTTTGTTAGGTATTTGAAAGATGTTGCTGTATTTTTGGTATGATGTAAAACTTGATCTGAGAAAATATAATCAAAAAATGATTTTTTAAATGGAAGTTGACGTATGTCGGCTTGGATAAAATGTATGTTAGAACGACTTCCATAGTTTCTATATGCAAAATCAATACTATCACTTGCATCAAGCGCAAATACGGTAGTTGATTTATTCACAGATAACATCTTTGCGCTATTACCAATACCAGTTCCGGCATCTAGAATATGATTTTTAGATTTAAGGAATTCCTTAAACATACTAAATGATTTCCAATCAAATCTTTCCAAAAACCACTTCCTTTGAAATTCGATCCAATCTTTTGCATGATGATTTTGATGATGAATTTTCCATTTTTCTGAAAATGCCATTTCTGTTCTAACGAAATCTTTTGTTTGATCAACAACAAACCTAGGAATGCCTTTTGAAATTTTGAATTTATCATTACACTTTTTACAAATTAATGTGCCTTCTTTAATCTCATTTTTTAACTGTGATTTAATTTTGAGCTTAAAGCTGGAACTACAAGTTGGACAAACTATATGATCTAAAATTGAAAGTTTCATTATAAAATTACATTATACCTATTTAATAAAAGACATACCATTAACTTTCATAAAGTTTGATATATTTCGGCAATAAGGCTTCCCAACTAAAATTTTTTGTAATAAACTCATATGCGTTATTAGCAAGTATGTTACAAAGTTCGATATTATTTAAAAGGTAATTTATCTTATCAAGTAATTCTTTAGAATTATTTGGTGCTACCAGTAAGCCAGTTTTATTATCAGTTACAAGCTCATGAACACCACCTACATCTGTAGCGACCACAGGGATTTTCAAGAAAAAGGCTTCTTTAATGGATTGAGGAATACTTTCAACTCTAGATGGTAACACAAAAACTTGAGATGCCTTTAGTACCTCCATAGCTTTATTCCATGGAAGTGATGTACAGTATTTCACATTACCATCAATCTTTGATTCAATTTCTTTTAGAATGTCTATTCCTTTTTCAAAACTATCACGTCCAACATAAACAACTTGTTTTTGATTTTTTTTAACGTCTGGAATGTCTACGAATTTTTTTGGATCCAAAGGCGCGGGAATATATTCAAAATCTTTTCCTAATTTTTTCTTATATTCCGTCTGAACATATTTTGAATCAGTTGTTAAAACATCAGCCCAATCTAAAACCTGATCTTCTTTAGAAGTAACAATACTCCCCGCTAATTTGGAATGTAACATTTTCACTTGATCTGAATAGATACCATGAATTGAAAGTATTTTCTTTTTTGCCTTAATGTGTTTCATTATGAATGCTGATGGAACATTCCATGCATGAACAGCATCATAAGTTTTTGAATTGGATAATGCCTTTAAAGTTCCAAATACAGAGAAACTGACATTTTTTAGGTTTTTTATTGGTATGTGTGGTGTATCCATTAACTCTATATCGTGACCCTCTTGCCTCAGTTTTTCTGAAACACGAAATGCATGTGGTCCTATTCCACCTGCTCCAGAAAATGTTGGAGAAATAAATAGAATTTTCATTATATCATATTAGATTGTGAACCAACCTGATTTCATATAAGACAGTCCTATGTTAAGAGCAAATATAATAAAAGTGCAAGCGTAAATAGCCCACATTATTCCATTAGCTTTTTTCTCTGAAACTTTCTTATCAATTATGGTTTGAATAAATTTACCTCCGTCCAGTATAGGAAGAGGAAGCATGTTTATTATTCCAATAAAAAATGAAATCATCCATAGCCAAAGAAGAAACATCGACACTTGAGGATCCCATTCTATTATGTTGTAGACAGGTTTGTAGGATAACGCATTTTCCCGCATGATACCAACCAATCCTTTTTCAGGATCGTCTGGAGAAGGCATAATCTCAACAGGTAATTGCAACGAAGTTCCATCCCTTAAAATTGTAACAATAGCTGTATCCCCAGGATTTAGATCAACCTTTTGAAAATCCGGCGGAGCTACTATCACAACACCATTTATTCCAGTTATAAGATCATTTTTTTGCAAACCAGCTTTTTCAGCACCACTATCTGGAATAATTGAAAGTATTAGGACTCCATCGGGTGCTTCATAAAACCATCCTAACATAGGTTCAGGTAGGATTAGTGCGAAAAATGGATTGGTTAACAGTAATAATCCCAATGCAAATGCAAAGATTACATTTGCGGTTGCTCCAGCACCTATAACTCTTAACCTTGATATTTTTTTTGCTTTATCAAAATCATCTTCATCGGGTTCTACAAACCCTGCAAACATTGCAATAAATATAGCAAATCCTCCTGTTTTGATCTTTATTTTTTCAAGTGTTGCTACTATACCATGAGCACCTTCGTGAACGATCAAAACAATTGGAATTGATAATAAAAAATAAAGTATCGCCGAGGCAGAAGTTAGTGTAACACCCGGTATCAAAACTGTCAATTCAGCAAATTCAGTTGGCTCTACAAAAAAGTTTGAGATGTTTGTCAGTAAAAACCAGAATGCAAAACCCATCATTAGAAATCCTGCAACAACACTAACATCTGCAAAAACTCGAATTCCACGTCGGGTTCTAGTTAGCATTTTTGAAAGAGCCGATTGGACTTGGGTATTTTTGTAGGTTAAACTATAAGCCTTTATTTGAAAACCATGATTTTCCAGTTTTAGAGATTTGGCTATAATTAAGATAACAACCCATGCTATCAAAACGTAGATTATTGCATTTTGAGTTAAAAAATCAAGTTCCAAATCGATTGGTACTTTTTTTATTCACGTAAATTTATCGGTTACTATGCAACCTATAATCATAATATCCACATTTCCTAGTAAACAATCGATAACAAAGATCTCCAATCAAATAATAAGAAAAAACCTTGCAGCATGTGTCAATATAGTAAAGATTTCGTCTGTTTATGCGTGGAAGGGAAAAATCGAAAATCAGCCAGAATATCTTGCCTTATTCAAGACCACGCAAAAAAATGAATCAAATCTAAAAAAAGAACTCATAAAACTTCATCCATACGATGTTCCAGAAATTGCAAAAATTAACGTCAGTTCCATGAATAAACCATATCTCAACTGGCTCATAGATTCAACAAACTAACCTTCCACTGCAAATCTTAGAAGAGATATAATTCCACCAAGTCCAGTTACTCTTAGACCAACATCTGTAGTTGCATCTACACTATAGACTTTGGTGCCTTTTGATTCTACATCATTTAGAAAATCAATAATTTTCTGCTCATCATAATTTTGAATTACTCCCTCAGAAAAAACAAGAGAGTCTATCGCACCATATTCATTTGCTTTCATGGTTTCTTCTAAACCCATGGTAAACTTTCTGCTTTTTTTGTTTGCAAGGAACATAATTTGATCTATGATATCATGTACTTTTGCAAGTTTACTGGTAGAGATAATTTCCTTCATTGATTTTGATTTAGTAAATAAATGAATTCCATCCTCACCTCCAGAATCAATACCTTCAATTATTTTTATCTGGTGTTTTTTTCCAATTTGCATGTTCTGTAGAAAGTTTGCAAATTTCTTTCTTGTTTCACCTGGCCCAAATATTATAATCTGATCATCATTTTTTATTATAGATAGTATTGCTTTCGAAATTTCATTGAAGAAATCTTCAATTTTAAATGTGGTTTTGTAACGTTTTCCACTTGATCCTGAATACATGTTTGGTAGTAAATGCAAATGTGTTCCCCTTAATTTTCCTATACCACAATCACCGGTATCTATTGCAATTAAGATGTAAGTTGATTGCTGATCTCTGTTTCTTATCAGTTTTTTTTCTATGCTATTCCATTTCTTTTTGATTAGGTTAAATGATTGATCAATTTTGATAATAAATGAGTGATGTGATCCGTGAGGAACTGATTCATTATTAGACTCCTTGATTATTCCACCAACTCGAATTCGATCTAGTACATTATCTAATGATATTTTTTCAACTTCAAGTACTAGTTTGATCTTCACTCGTTCTCCTTTGTCAGGTCTCGCAAAATCTTTTTCTTGTTTGATAACACGGACCGTTTCACCAACAACTCTATCTCCTTTTTTAATAATTCTACGAAGTGAGACTAGATCATCGGAATCTTCTGGTATACATGATATTGAGTTTTCGTCAATAGTTTTGGTTAGCATTTTATCTTTTTAATGAGAAACAAAAAATGTTAATCTTTTTTGTTATTCTTGACATAGTTTTCTACCCAATCGAGAGTAATTACACCACAAGATGATAAATTAACAATAGAGTTTGATGATGCTTCACCAATAACCCTCCCATTATTCCTGCTATGCTGACGCCATTTTAGACTAGTATTTCCAGTCTTTGAATTATATATTATTCCTAAAACATCTCTTGCATTTACAAATGTAATATCTCGAATTTTTTTTAAAGTAACCTTGTCAGCGGCTTCAACGTATATTGAACCAAGATTCTGTTCACGTTCAGCAAAAACTTCAGTATCTTCTATGTAGCTTTGTGGAGCAAATGATGAACATGTACTTGCGATGACAAATTTTCGAAAATTTTCCAAAGAAGCAGGTGTATCTATAGTTACCATTCATTTTTCATGTCTATTGCTATTTATCAAGTTTATTGAAAAACTCATTTAGTATCTATAACAACTCTTTTTGCAGGCATTGATGAACATATCCCTTTGATTTGGTGATAAAGATCTTGAGTTCTGAGCCTGCGATTATTGTTTTTGTATAATCATAAAGAATTAACCAAAGTCAGTATCACGTTTTTGTGATTGTTCCTCATTTGTCCTTGCAGATTCCCTGTATTTCGTATCATGATTCTGTAAACCATGACCACATTTTACACACCCAACGAATTGACCGTTTGGGTTTTTTTCAAATTCTTCACATCCGCAAAAACATGTCATTATTTCATTTACCTATATAGCTCTATATTTTCATCTTATTATAATTATGTGAATCGTCTCTAGTTCGAGTCTTTATTTTCACAACATTCTCCCATGGGAATGTCATGAGTGTGTGGACATTTTCGTGGATGGTTTAGCATAGTACACAATGCATCTGTAAACTGTTTATTCATATGATGCTCAATTCCACAGACCATTTCTTCATCAATCTCAACCTTTAGCGCACTATCCATCAAAACTTCAAGCAATCTACTATTTCTCATCATACTTGCACCAATTCTTTCGCCATTTTCAGTAAGAGAAACTCCAGCTTTGTTATACTCAACTAGATCTTTGATATTTAGTTTTTTTAACATTTGGACTACACTAGGTTGCCTAACATGAAGCATTTTTGCAATGGTACTAATTTTTACAGGCTCATTCCTTTCTTTGATATGCCAAATTGCTTTGAGATACATTTCAACATGTTCCGCCTCAGCAGTACCAATAAAGAGAATTTCATCGTCAGCCGAATTCATTACTTTCCATCCTCTGTATCTTTTAACAAGTATTCAAAGTATTCTTTTGCAAATCCAGATAGTTCTGCGTGATCTGTACATATTGCTATAATTTCAGAGGCATTTGAGTGACTGATTTCTGGACCAAGTAATATTACAACATTATGTTTATCTGAAATTATGCCACCCCCAAAAAGTCCTTTTTTTATCTTTATTGTAGCAAGTTTGGATAATCCTTTGATAACATCCTTGTCAAATTTATCAGAGGTAAGAATTGTGGTTTTAACTCCTTTGTCGTGTAAATGTCTTAATTTTGGCAATGCCTGTTTTACCAATTCTTCTCCAGCTTTTGGAATTGCAATTAATATTTCCTCTCTACATGTTTCAATCATCTCAAGAATTCTAGTTGCTATATTCATAGTTCCGGTTAGAACCCAAATATCTGGTCGTTCTGCTGTTCCACTTTTTTTGTATATTGGATTAAGATCGTTTAGAATAACTTTCTGATTTTTAGCAAACTCTTCCTCCCTCCTTTGTTTTGTTGTTTGTAATGCAGAGTTTGGAGATTTAGCAAAATATTTGGTGGGTCTTGAATTATCAGAACCTATCCAACCTTTTTCTTCTAATCCACCCAACACTTCATAAATTTTCGAGTATGGAACTCCACATTTTTGACTCAAGTCAGATGCAGTAATTTCTCCTGTATTCAATAATGCAGCAAAAGTTTTGATTTCATAACCAGTTAGACCAATTTTTTCTAAAGATTTTCGTGTTTGTTCAGAAACGCTCATCATTATCGATTTAGTATATTATTGATACATAGTATAAATTACTCTCCTATTCCAACGGTGTAGAGTGGGAAAGCCATTATATACTAATTTTTAAAAAATTTAGTAATAATGGCATTAATTCAGATTTCTAACCAATCTACCAAATCTTTGGGTAAAAAATCAACTATACGTTTCACTCAAAGTATTTGCCCTGACTGTAACATGATTCTTGATGCTGAAGTCTTTGAAAGAAATGACCAAGTGTTCATGTCAAAGATTTGTCCTACACATGGAGAATGTGAAGAACTCTATTTTGGTTCATATGATATGTATAAGAAATTTAGTACTTATTGGGTTGATGGAAAAGGAGCTCATGCACCAAATGTAGTAATGCAAGACAAATGTTCATGTCCCAACAATTGTGGGCTTTGTACTAATCACCTTTCTCATAGTGGACTTGCAAATATTATAGTTACAAACAGATGTGATCTTACATGTTGGTACTGTTTCTTTTATGTAAAGAAGGGTCTTGAAGGTGCATACATGTATGAACCAACACAAGATCAAGTACGTGCAATGATGAAAACACTTAGAGCAGAAAGACCAATTCCTGGAAACTCTATGCAGATTACTGGTGGTGAACCAATGTTAAGAGAAGACATCACTGACTTGATCAAAATAATGAAAGAAGAGCATGTTGACCATATACAAATGAATACAAATGGAATTAGACATGCAATGGATCCAGAAGCTGGTAGAGACGTAAGAATGGCAGGATGTAACAATCTTTATCTTAGTTTTGATGGTGTAACAGCAAGAACTAATCCTAAAAACCATTGGGAAATTCCACACGCTTTAGATACATGTAGAAAAACTGGAACAACTGTAGTCTTTGTTCCAACTGTAATTAAATCAATTAATGATCATGAACTTGGTGGTATTATTAGATATGGACAAAAAAACATGGATGTTGTACATGCTGTAAACTTTCAACCAGTATCACTTACTGGTAGAATGGGAAAACAGGAAAGAGAGAAGTATCGAATCACTGTGCCTGATTGTATACAGAGAATAGAAGAACAAACAGATGGTCAGGTAACTGTTGATGATTGGTATCCTGTACCAAGTTGTATGCCACTTACAAATGTGATTGAGGCATTTTCAAGTAAACCAAAGTATGAACTATCAATTCATTTTGCATGTGGTGCAGGTACGTATATTTTTGAAGATGCAGATACTAAGAAATTTGTTCCAATGACACGATTTTGTGACCTACAAGGAATGCTTGAGTTGTTTGAAGATAAATCAGAACAAATTCGTTCTGGTGCTAACAAATACTTTACAATGATTGAAGTTGTAAGAAAACTAAAGGGTTTCATTGATAAGGACAAGCAGCCTGCAGGTCTAGATTTAGCTAAAATGTTTAGCACTATTCTCATGAAAAGGTCGTTTGATGCAGTTGGAGGTTTCCATGTCAAAGGGTTATTCTTGGGTATGATGCACTTCCAGGACAAGTATAATGAAGATTTGGAAAGACTTCAAAGATGTGATATACATTACACAACACCGGATCTTAGAGTTATTCCATTCTGTGCATTTAATGTAATTCCAGAATGGTACCGTGACAGAATTCAAAAGAAATATTCCATTACAGTCGAAGAATGGGAAGAACAACAAGGTGAAAAACTTGAAGATGGTCTTTACAGAGGTCTTATGAGAAGGGGTGCTGATGATGAGCTCGCAGCAGGTTGTGCCAAGAGCCAAATGTTCCATGATGCACAACAAGCAACAATGTAATTAAACGGAAAAATTATTTCTTATAAAATATACAAATAACTTTTAATTAATTTAATATATCATATTCAAAACTAGGTTTATAGTCCTTGTTTACTTTGTAAATAATCACACCACTAATTTCACCATCATCAGTTCTATCAAATGATGGTGAAGTGTATACTAATTGTAACGGTTCATCCAGCGCATCTATTGGATTGTTAGAAAATTTATAATCTTTTACATATACTCCTACAGTATTAGGTTGATATTGTTTGTAGTTCTTTTCGTGCACTGGATCAAGATATAATGCTGGAGAAAATGGAATCATTTTTCCCAAAAATGTGTTATGCCAAAAAGCATTAGGTCCACTAACTAAATCATCAAAAAAATATTTTTCTAAAGGTGCGTCTGCAACTTTTGCAAACCAGAATCTTTTAGTTTCATCACCGCCACCGACACCCAATAAATACATAGGAATGTCACTGCTACTCACAACTCTTTCAGCAGTAACCCAGATCAAAACATAATCAGCATCAATTGCTACTAATTCTTTCCATGCATTATCCGGAGAACTGTAAAACATTTGTGCAGTTTTTTTGATAATCTGCGTGTCTAATGTAGCATTATCTGCATAGGTAGTTCGATCACCAAGTGTTTCGATCCAATATCCATAGTCCCACCATGAAAGAATTTTTGCATCTTCTGGAGTCTTGGTCTTCAACCATAACATTGCATCAGGCCAATCATTTGTTGGTGCCAGAAGATAACTACCACCATAAAGAATTGCAGGTGCAATACTTGTAGATGTTACCCAATTATCATTCAGAGGTAATCCCACAGGTATGACTAAAAGTATGACAACACATGCTACAAACGAAATTTTTGTTATAGATTTAGCAGTATTTTGTGCAGCAAATATTTTTGATATAAGAATTGATATTCCAATTGATGCTAGTATTATCATAGAAATAGCTGCAAATAATTCTAATCTAACAAATGCAGAGCTAAAATAAAGACCAATTATTCCTGTTATTAATGCAAATGCAGCCATTTCGTTTTTTATATGAACAGATTTATTGATTCTGTTTTGAAAAATTAACCATATTCCTATCGCGGCAAATATCATTAAAATTGAATGATAAAAAAATGATATATCTAAAGATGAAAAAGCGTGTTCAGCGATTGACTCCGTAAGAGGATCAGTTGTTACCAAAAATGGATTTGCCGCAGTTTGATAACGAAAACTAGGTAATTTACCAATAATTGATGCTGCTGAAAATCCTATAGCAACTAAACTTCCTAAAATAATTAAACCGTAACTAGTCCTGAAACGTTGTTTTATTTTTTGTGTCACAGCACAAATAAAAGCAAATAGTAAAACACCAGCCATAAAAACTCCAAGGGGACCTGGTTCTATCTCATCACCCTCACCAGCAGTAGTTGATAAAATACTACCAGAAAAAGATGCTGGATCGAGTTGTGATAATACAATACTCATGCTGAAAATAAATATCACTGTGGCATAAACAATGAATTTTTTATCATTTCTAAAAAATGGTAATACCAAAAAAAACGATCCCAAGATAATAAGGAAAAATTCGCTACCTCCCCACGCATTTATAGATAAAGATACAAAAATTCCAGCACCTGCAATTCTTATAAAAGCTAATTTATTGTAACCCGATTTAATTCCACTAAGACAAAGATAGACAGCAATTATCCCCAGAAATAGACCTAGTGGTTCAGATTTGAACCAACCAATAAATCCTCTGAGTATGATAGGTGCAGAAACAGAAAATAAAAGTGCAGCAATAAGTCCAGCAGTTGTACCTCCAATTGTTCTTACAACTGCAAAAATAGCCACTGTTGTTAGTGAGCCAATTATCACAGGAAACAGTATTGTAAAATTATACAAGGAAGTACCAGCACCAAAAATCTGGTAAAGTATTGCAGCTGTAATGTGAAGCGTGACTTGTGAAGTTTCAGAAACATTTCTTCCCCTATTGATTTCTTCGTTATCAAGTACATTTTCTGGTGTATAACATGATAGATCAAGAGGTGGAGCAGACGGAAGTGGTGTAGGCGAACAAGTTGTTGCAGTATGAGTATCTACTATTTTATTCTCTATATTTAGAAACCAGCTTTTATCATCCCACCATTCAAAATAGGCAGGAATCCCATTTTCTAGAATAAAATTAGTTGCCCTATAATTAAAAAATGGATCAAATTCTGCTAATTCAAATCCAACTTGAGCACCTTGTGATCTAATCATAAAAGATACAGAAAAAGCGATTGCAAGTATCGCAATAATAAGAACATAACGCACGGTCTTTGATCTAATAAAACCAGATCTTTGTACAGAAGTCATGATTTCACCTGAAACTTTTTCTTAATTACTCTTTGGTATAATTTAATACCATATACTGAAATCCTGATTTAAATTCATATCCGACTTTCAGATGAAATAGATTCTGATCTATTAACACCTAAATTATTGAAAAATAATGCAAATACATGATTTGTAACAAATGCCAAAATCAGGCGGTATACTCTAGAAAATATTCTGGTGAAAATCTTTGTTCTGAGTGCTTTTCTGATTCTATATTACGGAAAGCTGCAAGAACAATTTCAAAATATAAGATGATCAAAAATAATGATCTTGTCTGTGTTTGTGTATCAGGGGGAAAAGATTCTTTGGTATTATTAGATATTCTAAATAAAATGTCAAAAACGCACAATTTTAAAATATTTGCAGTGAGTATTGATGAAGGAATTCCAGGTTATAGAGATGAAGCATTAAAGATTGTAGAAAACTTTTGTGCTGAATTAAAAATAAAATACAAGATTTTTTCATACAAAAAACTATTTGATTTAACCTTGGAGGAATCATTAGATTTGAGGAAAGATAACAACTCTTCATGCTCTATTTGTGGAATATTTAGACGTCGAGCTTTTGATCATGCTGCAAAAACCATTAATGCAGATGTTATTGCAACAGGTCATAATTTAGATGATGTACTACAAACATTTCTAATTAATACCACATCAGGAGATACTAGTAAAATTGGCTGGATGCATCCAGACGCATCTTCTAATAAATTGAGAAAAATAAAGCCATTATCTGAGATTTATGAATCTGAAATTGTCTTTTATGCATTTACGAATGATCTTCCTTTCCAAACTGAACCATGTCCCCATATGGATGAAGGTATTAGAACTGAAATCCGTGAATTTCTAAATTCACTAGAGTCAAATCATAGTGGAATTAAAAACAATATGTATAATACAATTTTAAAACTTTCACAATTTACTAATCAATCCATACAGAAAGAAAAACGAACTTGCCTGATTTGTGGAAATGAATGTACTGGTAAGATCTGCTCTGTGTGTAATATGATAACTGATTTGAAAGGTAAATGATCCTAATTCAAATATAACACCAGTTTGTAATATGAACGGTAGTAGGTAAGATTAGGGTGCCAGCCGTGCCCTGTTCTGAAACCGGCTATATGCAGAAATCAGTAACTGCTGAGTAAATCTCTAGGCTGGTAGTTCCCGCTTGGTGTGCGGAAATGAAATCACGCCGAGGCGGGTGGTTGTAGGACAAGAATTATCCGAAGGGATAACTTCTAAGACCGAACCATCGAAAGGGATGAGGTCCGGGAGGGAGCAATCCTAAGATGGAACATTCACGCTTCCTCGTCAACGTGGCGGATCTTGTACGCCTTGAAATGGGGTTATTGACCTAGTCTGGAATCAGCAGAGCTACTACCATTATTAATCTGAACAAAAATCTTAATACAAAACTTCAAAAATTGAAAATTCATTTTTGAATTCTTCATCATTAATTTCAATATTGTCTACACGTGAATGCGCAGGACCGATACGAGCCCACTTTACAATTGAATTTATGTTTTCAGTGTTACCTTCAAGTAATGCTTCTACACGTTTATCTTCTAAATTCTTAACCCAACCAAACACGTTATTTTTTTTAGCCATCACTTTTAATGCTTGTCTAAAAAAAACCCCTTGGACTTTACCACCAATTACAATATGTACTCTACGTTTGTCCATGTACAATTACAAAGAAAGCTCTTAATCAGTTTTAAGAAGAAAATTATTTCCTTTCTTTAATTCTTGCTCTTCCAGTTTTTCTTGCAGCAATACTTCCTACCTTTGCACCAGGTGGTGCATTACGTGAAACAGTTGAACTTTGACCAACATGTTGATGTCTTCCACCTCCATGAGGGTGAACATATGATGCCTGAGCAACTCCTCTAACAATTGGATATTTCTGTCCCTTTGATCTAAATCTTCTCCATTTTACACCTGCACGCATAAATGGTCTGTCTCCAACACCACCACCAGCAAGTGTACCAATCATTGCTCTGTTTTTTGGATGGACTTTAGTAAATTTACCAGAGGCGAGTTTTAATTTGACTCCATCATCTTCGTGTGAGAAAACTGTTGCATCCGTACCAGCTGATTTGATAAAAGAGCCGCCATCACCGAACTGTTTTTCCACATTACAAACTGTAGTTCCATCAGGAATGTTTTGAATACTAGTTACATTACCATCTGTTATTGTGGCTTTCAGCCCAAATTGGATTTTTGAACCAACTTTTGTGCCAATTACTGCTGGAAGAAATGAAATAGAACCGTCATTAAATCTAACTTTTGCCAATGGGACATCACGGCCACTTTCATGAACAAGATCAATTATTATGCCTACATGATTCTCAGTAAGTTGAAAACTAGGATATTTTGCAGGTGCGATCTTTCCAGTAGTGGATGCTCTAAATTGCATGCCTCCACGGCCACGTCTTCTAACAAGAGGTCTTTTTCCCAAGGTAAGATTTTTGCTGTGGCTAACTGATTTTAAGCTTTTCATTAAGAAAGGCGAATGTATGAATATGACGACAAAGATATAAAAAATACAAATAAGGTAATCATATATGAGTGAAAATAATCTAAGTCTCAAAGTTTTGGAGGCATATACACGCGATGTTGGACGTGGTGTGGCTAGAATCGATTATGATTCTATGGATAATTTAAGCGCGTCGACAGGCGATGTTATTGAAATTAAGGGTAAAAGAAGAACCGTTGCAAAATGTTTACCGCTTTATCCATCAGATGAAGGAAAGGGTATTATTAGAATAGATGGACTTGGTAGAAATAATTCTGGAATTGCTATTGGAGATGCTATTACCGTAACAAAGATCAAAGCGGTGGCTGCAGAAAAAATTGTTGTAGCACCACTAGAAGCTATACCACCAATTGATGAAAGATATCTTGCGGATGCTTTAGAAAGTGTGCCTTTGATTAAGGGTGATAATGTGATGGTACCATATTTTGGTGGTCGTTTAACATTTCAAGTCATCGGCGTAACACCAAATAGTGATGCAGTACTTGTAACTCAAAAAACAGTTTTCCATATAGCAGAAAAAGGTGATACGTTAAGAGGTGTTCCACAAGTTTCCTATGAAGATATTGGTGGTTTGCGTGATGAAATTCTGAAAGTTAGAGAAATGATTGAACTTCCGTTACGTCATCCGGAGATATTTGAAAAACTTGGAATAGAAGCTCCAAAAGGTGTGTTACTTTATGGACCTCCTGGTACAGGAAAAACATTGTTAGCAAAGGCAGTTGCAAATGAAAGTAATGCGCACTTCATTAGCATTTCTGGCCCTGAAATTATGAGTAAATTCTATGGTGAAAGTGAAGCTAGATTACGAGAAATATTCAAAGAAGCAAGAGAAAAAGCACCATCAATTGTTTTTGTTGATGAAATTGATTCAATAGCACCTAAACGAGAAGAGGTAACAGGTGAAGTAGAACGAAGAGTTGTATCACAAATGCTATCACTTATGGATGGATTAGAAGCGAGAGGTAAAGTAATAGTAATTTCTGCAACAAACAGACCTAATGCAATTGATCCTGCATTAAGAAGGCCTGGAAGATTTGATAGAGAGATTGAAATCAAAGTTCCTGATAAAAAGGGAAGAGCTGACATTCTCAATATTCATACACGAAATATGCCATTAGGTGATGATGTAGACATTAAACGTATAGCTGGAGTTAGTCATGGATATGTTGGTGCTGACTTGGAGTATTTGTGTAAGGAAGCAGCAATGAAATGTTTACGCAGATTGCTGCCAGAGATTAACTTAGATGATGAAAAAATTCCGCCTGAAACACTTGATAAACTAATTGTAAATGGAGAAGATTACAAAAAAGCATTGATTGAAGTTACACCATCTGGAATGAGGGAAGTGTATATTGAAAACCCAGATGTACAATGGAATGAAGTGGGTGGTCTAAATGATACTAAGCAAGAACTTCAAGAGGCAGTTGAATGGCCAATGAAATATCCTGGACTCTATGAAAAGTTGGGACATAAAATGCCACGTGGTATTTTGCTTCATGGTCCAAGCGGTACAGGAAAGACATTGTTAGCTAAAGCAGTTGCTACTGAAAGTGAGGCAAACTTTGTTTCCGTACGTGGTCCTGAATTGTTATCAAAGTGGGTAGGAGAATCTGAGAGAGGAATCAGAGAAATTTTCAAAAGAGCAAGACAATCATCACCATGTGTAATATTCTTTGATGAAATTGATTCAATAGCACCAATTAGAGGAGGCGGAGCAGAAACACAGGTTACTGAAAGAGTTGTCAGTCAATTATTAACCGAATTAGACGGTATGCAGGATATGCATGGTGTTGTAGTGCTTGCTGCAACAAATAGAGCAGATATGATTGATCCAGCTTTACTTAGACCTGGTAGATTTGATAAAATTATACAAATTCCATTACCAGATAAGGAATCTAGGCAAAGAATTTTGGAGATCAATGCAGAAGAGATCCCATTCGAAAAAGACCATAATAGCCCAGATTATGTGAACTTTAGTAAATTAGCGGAAGCATCTGATGGATTTAGTGGTGCAGATGTTGCAGCCATAGCTAATACTGCTGTATCTTTTGTTATTCATGAACACCTTGACAAATTTGCTATGAGTGGACAAGCCAAAACAAAAGTTACTGAAACAATAGTTACAGAAAAGAAGATACCACCTAAGAATGCAGATTTGATAGTTGAGGAAAAAGAAGTGCGTTCTATTTCAAGCGCAGAGGAAAAAGCCATGAAAGACAAAGAAGAAAAAGAAATTACTATTGTTGAAAAAGCCGCTGAAAATGCCAAAGTTACAATGAAGCATTTTGAGGATGCAATCAAGAAGGTAAGAGAACAAAAAGACTTGAAGATAGGACAAAAAGTCGAACTTTCAGCTTTCAGGTAGTTTTAATAAAATAACTGCTTAAACCACCTCAATGTCAGAAGACCAAGGATATTCTGGAAACGCTCTTGATTGTTTGAAAAAATATAACATCAAAGTAGGCGATTCTATCAAGATTACAGCGGATTTAACATATTCGGGAATTTTAATGCCTAGGTACGAATCAGGTGATGATAAACATCTAGTAATCAAACTAGGAAGTGGTTATAATGTAGGCATCGATGTTGATGACATTGATAAAATACAGATTGTTTCTAGTTCTGAAATAAAACCGAAGCAGGGTGAAGAAAGAAAGGATGATCCAACACTTCCCAAAATTTTGCTTCTTTCTACTGGAGGAACTATTGCAAGCAAAGTAGACTACAGAACTGGGGCTGTTACACCCGCCCTTAGTGCTTCTGATCTTAATGAAGCAGTACCAGAACTTGGAAAAATTGCTAATATTGATACAGAAGTTTTATTCTCTGAATATTCAGAAAATTTACAGCCAGAACACTGGACAGAAATTGCAGAAAAACTAGATTCGCTTGCAAACTCGGACTATAAGGGAATACTAATTGCACATGGAACAGATACTATGCATTACACATCTTCTTTTTTGTCTTTTGCACTTGCTGGGTTTCCTATTCCCGTTGTACTTGTTGGTTCACAGAGATCGTCTGACAGACCATCATCTGATGCAGCTATAAACCTGATTGCAGCATCAAAGTTTCTTATTGAATCTAATACAAAGGGCATTTTTCTTGTTATGCATCATAATGATAATGATCAAACTGTTGCATGTCACGCAGGAACTAGAGTTAGAAAAAATCATACAAGTAAGCGTGGAGCATTTGAGACAATGGGTGGTGACCCGGCATTCATAGTTACACCAACATTGGAAATTCAGAAAAATATACAAGAGGAATTTTTTAAAGATGCAAAATACATCCCAAGGATGAAGATTGACACAAAAGTTGCTCTTGTAAAATATCACCCAGGTTACGACCCAAAGTTAATTGAAAACATTATACAAACAGGGTGTAAGGCAATAATTTTTGAAGGAACAGGACTAGGACATGTTGGACGAACAATGTACAATGTTGTAAAAAATGCAAAGGAAAATGACCTGTTTTTGGGAATGACATCACAATGTATCGATGGTAGGGTTAGGATGACAGTCTATGAAAGTGGTAGGGATTTGTTAGAATTAGGAATTACTCCTCTTGAAAATATGACGCCAGAAACTTCACTCGTAAAAGCAATGTGGGCCTTAGGAAATTCAAAGGATATGGATGAGATGAAATCACTAATGCTAGAAAATATTGCTTCAGAGTTTTAATTATGGCGGAAATTGATTTTGAAAAAATTGGTTTGAAGGTGGGATTAGAAATCCATCAGCAGTTAAATACGAATAAAAAATTATTTTGCAAATGTAAACCAATAGAGAGTGATGAATATACTGAGAGATTCTCTAGAAGACTCAGAACGGCAAAAAGTGAGCTTGGTGAATTAGATCCAGCTGCATTATTTGAGAAAACAAAATCAAAGAAAATCAACTATTATGCAAATTCACAAAGTAGTTGCCTAGTTGAAAAAGATGAAGAACCTCCTCATGATCTAGATCATAACGCAAAGAAGATTTCATTACTGATTAGCAGTATGCTTGAATCAAAAATTTTTAGTGAGATTCATGTTATGAGAAAAACTGTTATTGATGGATCCAACACAACTGGTTTTCAAAGGACCATGCTTGTTTCCCAGGGAGGAAATCTAAAGGTAAATGAAAAAAATATTGGAGTTCAGGCAGTTTGTCTTGAGGAGGATGCGGCAAAGCTTCTCAAGGATGAACAAAACGAAAGAAATTACAGTTTGGATCGTTTGGGTGTACCATTAGTTGAAATTGCTTTAGAACCTGTCAGCACTAAACCATCTGAAGTTAAAGAAATTGCACTAACACTTGGAAGATTGCTAAGAGTAACAAGAATGGTAAAAAGAGGAATTGGATCCATTAGACAGGATGTAAATATCTCAGTCATGAATAGTGGGGTTGTAGAAGTAAAGGGTGTACA
>PVBE012838021.1_pt1 | contig 28013 bp, 24 predicted proteins | sample 1631181 | NCBI WGS metagenome assembly PVBE01 (sample SAMN08397723, study PRJNA350692) | Marine metagenome, whole genome shotgun sequencing project. | isolation source: water | place: Pacific Ocean | collected 2012-04
CTCTGAGTCCGAGAAACGCGTATCGAAGCCGGTCCAGGTGTTCACCGCCTGGCGGGTCCAGGCCTGATCGCGTGCGGCGATGCGCGGTGCCTTCTTCCAGGCAGTCATGCCCAGGCGGAACACGACGTAGTCCACTTCGTCATGCCGCGGATGCATGCGCAGGAACTCCTGGTAGGCAAGTCGTGCCTGATCCCATTCCTGCTGCTCGTAGTAGACATCGGCGATCGCCAACTCGGCCCTCACCGCGTAGGGGTCGTCGCGGTGGTAGTTCCGGATCCGACTGAACTGCTCCAGCGCCTTGGTGTAGTAGCCCCGCTTCGTGTACTTCAGGCCGAGTTCGTACTGCTCCTCGACGGTGAGGTCCTGGTTCCTAGGCGCCACCTGAGCGCTGGCAGGCGTCGCGAAAAACAGCATCAGGGCCAGGAACAGACTCACCAGAGCACGTTAGCCCGTTGACGAAACCCTCGCCCGCGCCTACACAAGCGGCCATGAGTTGGTTGCTGGCCCTATCCCTGGCCTACGCCACTGAGCGCAGGACTCCAGTCGTCATCGCTGTCGAGGAGGCCGCGCCTGCCGTGGTGTCCATCGAGACCGAGATGACGCTCGCCAATCCCTTTCCCTTCTGGGGCCCCGACACCTACAAGACCGGTAGCCAGGGCTCAGGCGTCATCATCAACGAGAACGGCGTCATCCTCACGAACGCCCACGTGGTCCACGGTGCCGAAGGCATCAGCATCCACATGGCCGACGGCCGCGAGCTGGAGGCCACCCTGATCGGCATGGAGCCAGACCTCGACCTGGCGGTCCTGAGGGTAGAGGCCGAAGGTCTCCCCGTGATCGAGCTCGGCACCAGCTCGGAGCTCATGCTGGGCGAAACGGTGATCGCCATCGGGAATCCCTACGGCCTCGGTCAGACAGTGTCGACCGGGGTCGTGTCACATGTGGAACGCGAGGTCGAGATCCAGCCGGGCATCGTCCAGGACTACATTCAGACGGACGCGGCCATCAACCCCGGAAACAGCGGGGGGGCGCTCGTCAACCTGGACGGCCAGCTCGTCGGTATCAACACCGCCGTCCACGCCCAGGCCGAAGGCATTGGCTTTGCCATCCCGGTCGACCGTGCGCACAAGGCCGCGATGGACCTGATGCTGTACGGGCATGTGAAGGTGCCCTGGCTGGGGATGGACCTGAGCGACATCAGCAAGCGACGCCTCTACGACACGCCTCTCGAGGAAGGCGCCGTGCTCGTCACCACCGTCCACCCGGACAGTCCCGCAGCCCGTGCGGGCCTTGAGCGCGGCGACCTGGTCTACAAAGCCGATGGGCGCCCCATCCACAGCCGAGCCGATCTCAACGCCTATCTCTCGGGCATGAAGGGCCAGCGGGTCAAGCTGAGCCTCTACCGGGGGACGGAGCCCATGGAGATCCAGGTCAAGACGGCGAAGCTCCCGGAGAGCTTCGTCGAAGACGTGGTCGCGAACATCCTGGGTGCCAGCCTCGAGGCTCAGGATTCCAGGGTGGTCGTCACCGAGGTCCGCCCCGAGGGCGCCTTCTTCGAGGCTGGACTGCGCGAAGGCGACGTCATCCTCGCGGTCAACGGTCAGGCGATCGCGCACATGGAAGACCTGCGGCGCGTCCTGGGCGAGGCCAAGGGCGAACACCGGCCCTCCGCGGCCTTCACAATCGACCGTGCCGACACCGTGGGCACGGTCACTCTTAGAATCTGAGGAACCCGATGCCTGCAGCCCCTTCCCCTCCCGCCGACGCCCAACTCCCACCCGTGTCCTTCGCGACCTTTCTCGTCAGCCTCGGACACACCGCGATGGAGCAACTCCACACGATGGGAGAGCCGCAGGCGCTTCAGATCGCGCGGCAGACCATCGACCTGATGGGGGTGCTGAAGGAGAAGACCGAGGGCAACCTGGACGACGAGGAGACCCAACTCCTGGACAGCCTGCTGGGAGACCTCGAGAAGCGCTACACCGAAGCCTCGGCAAACTGAGCGAAGAATCCGACAAACCGGCTGAAATTGCGCGTTGACGGCCTCATGACCATACGGATACGTTGGCGTCCCACAGCTTGAGTCGGAGGATTAATGAACACCGTGCGTGCCACTGCACTATGCGCAATCGCGCTTGCCGCGATCGGATGCGGCGACAAGGACCTGGACACCGCGCCCCCCTGCGAGGTCGGGATCGACGAGACCTTCCCCGCGGCTGGGAGCACCAACGCCTACTACCGGGCTGAACTCGAAGCACACCTGACGGATTCCGATCCGACCGCGACCATCTCGGTCGACGGCGTCAGCGGGACCTCCTGGCTCAACGAGGACCAGGATATCGTGTACTTCACCCCGGATACCCCCCTGGCCCCGAACACGGACTACACCTTCACCGTCAGCTACTGCCGTGGCGACGCTCCGGTGGACTTCCGCACCAACGATCTGGGGAGCGCCCTCAGCGACCCGGCCTCTCTGTTGGGCAACGTCTACAACCTGAACCTGCAGGACGGCCGAGTGGTCGTCCCCGAGAACGTCGGCTCCGTGTTGGAGCAGTACCTCGAGGTCCAGATCCTCATCAAGGTGGCCGAGGTCGATGCCGACAACCTCCTGATGTACGGTGCCCTGGCCGACGAGGACGACCCCACGTTCCAGGACTTCTGCACGGAGACCATGGACTTCCCCAGCGCGTCGTTCGACGAAGCGCCCTTCTTCGGGATCGGTCCGGCGGACACCACCATCTCGGTGGCCGGCTACACGGTGACCATCGATCAGCTCGAGATCAGCGGCACCTTCAGCAGCGACGGAGAGTACTGGGGTGGTGGCGTGCTGGCTGGCTCGGTCGACACCCGCGCTCTGAAGAGCCTCGTCGGTGACGATGCCGACGACTCCGCGGTCTGCGACCTGGTCGCGGGCTTCGGTGTGAGCTGCATCACCTGCGAGGAAGACGGCCAGCCCTACTGCCTGGAGATCAAGGCCGTGGACCTGGGCGGCGTCCTGATGGAGAACGACATCGAGACCATCGCCCTCGAGAAATGCCACGCCTCCTGCGCCGACACCTGTGAGGACACCGACGGCGACGGCGTCGCCGACCAGTTCACCAACGCCGAGTGCGACCTGGTCTTCGAAGACACCTGTCCGCCTCCTGAATAGTGTTCCACCTCCAGCCAGAAGGCGCGGCCAGCAGCCGTGCCTTCCGGTTGGCTATGTTGCCTGACGACTTTCGGAGGAATCATGCGTCGTCTCCCCTTCCTGCTTTCCGGTCTGGCCCTCGCCTGCTCCGATGGGAGCGTGCAGTTCGATGACACGGCTGTTGATGACAGCGGCGACGCCGACACCGACACCGACACCGACACCGACACCGACACCGACAGCGACAGCGATTCGGACGGGGACACGGACTGCGAGGACTCCATCGACTACCTGGAGCCAGGCAATGGAACCGTCGGTGTGAGCCCGTACCCTGTGCTGCGCGCCTGGCTCGACGATCCTGCGACAGGGGAGGTCGCGTTCACGCTGACCAGCCCGGACGGCGGAGACGTGGCTGGAACGACCGCAAGCGCAAGCGGCGACCAGCAGTGGACCTTCACGCCCGACTCTGAACTCGACCGCAGCGCCACCTACAGCTGGACGGCGACCACCTGCACCGATGAAGAGTCGGCCGAGTTCACGACCGTCGAAGACCCGGTCGACCCCGGAGGCCTGGAAGGCAAGACCTTCGACATCTCGATGGACGACGTCACCTGGAACTCTCCCAGCCAGACCATCGGCGCAATGCTGCTGGGCTACATCGACACCGATCACATCCTGGTCAACGTCGACGAGGTCGACACCAACAACGAAACCATCACCACCGTCGGCGCCATGGCCTGGGAACAGCAGGGTGCGACGGAGCAGTACCCCTGCACCGAGGCGATAGCCTTCGACCCCGCTGATTTCACCGGAAACCCCTACTTCCAGTCGGGGCCGTCCACGACCGTCATCGGCGCTGCGGGCTACCAACTGAGTGTCGAGGAGTTCACCGTCGCCGGGAACTTCAACAGTGACCTGACCGCGATCAACAAGATGCGGGTCGTTGGCTACCTGGATGTCGCGGACCTGGAGTTCCAGGGCGTGGCTGCCTGTACTGCCCTGGCCTTCCTGGGCGGCGAGTGCGTGGCCTGCCCCAGCACGGGTGACGAGGACTGCGTGAAGCTCGACATCGAGGATCCCGAGGCCTCTGAGACCGCCTCGGCCTTCGACAAGGACATCGACCCGAGCCAGAACCCGGACTGCCAGTGATGCTCTGGGTGCTCGGGCTCGGCTGCGTCGAGCCCGAGGCAGAGCCGGTCTGCGATGCCCTGATCACCATGTCCTCGCCGGAAGACGGCGAGGATGTCATCGGCACGAACGCACAGGTGGAGCTGGGCTACGAAGGCTCACTGCTCGCGGATGGCCTGTCCTTTTCCAGCGAACCGGCAGCATCCTGGGAGATCGAGGATCTGGACGGACGGGTGCTCGCCCGGCCCTCCGAGCCCTTGGAGCCCCTGACCGAATACGCCTGGAGCGCGCGGATCTGCGAGTCCGAGACGGATGGTCGCTTCACCACGCGCACGCTTGGGGAAGCCACGGAGCCTGCTGACCTGCCCGACCGCACCTTCAGCATCGACCTGACCACGGCCACCTGGGTCGAGCCGGAAAACGGCTCCGATCTGATGCAGTTGCTCTTCGGCGGGGTCATCCTCCTGGGCGTGGAGTCGGTGGGAGACGAGCAGATCGATTTCATTGGCGCTGTGGGCGAAGGCGAGAGCCTCGTCCAGCAGGACCCCTGCTACGAGACCATCGACTTCGAGTCGGTGGACTTCCGCAACCCCTACTTCGAGTTGGGCCCCGCCGAGATGCCCCTGGAGGTACAGGGCCAGGAAGCAGCCCTGCACGACCTGCGGCTCGTGGGGGCCTTCGACGCCGAGGGATACGCGATCCTGGACGCCAGCATGATCGCTCAGGGCGATCTTCGGGACGTCGGAAACACCCAGTGGCAGGACTACTGCGATCTGGCCTCTCAGTACGGCCTGGAGTGTGGCCCCTGCACCAGCGATGGTCGCCCGGCGTGCATCGACCTGCGCATCGAGGACATCGAGGCCGAGATCATCGGTGGGCTGGTCATCAAGCCGGTGTCCGAACCCAGCGCCGAGTGCGGACAGGACACGGGCGGGCCCAAGTAGCTCAGCCCGGACCGCGCTCCAGACCCGCATAGACCCGCATGTAGTCGGCCGGCGGATCGGCCTCGAAGCGCAAGACTTCCCCGCTCACCGGATGCTCGAAGCCAAGCACCGCGGCGTGCAGCAGTTGGTGGTCGATATCGGTCAGAAGCGCCGCAATCCATGGTGGCGGATTCTGCCGATCCCGGTAGAGCGGATCGCCCACAATGGGCCAGCCGCTCTCACTCAGGTGGACGCGGACCTGGTGTGTGCGGCCCGTGTGCAGTCGGCACTCCAGCTCCGAGGCCCGGTCAAAGCGCCTGAGCCTGCGCCAGTGGGTCAGAGCACGGCGTCCCTTCCCCTCCGCGACGGCCGTGTACCGAAAGCGGTCCCGCGTACCCCGACCCAGTTCATTCTCGATGTAGCCCGCGTCGAGGTCCGGTCCCCCCAGAACCAGGGCCCGGTAGCACCGCTCCACGCTGTGCTCGGCAAACTGGTCCTTCAGGTGCTGGTGTGCAAGGTCGCTCTTGGCGGCCAACATCACCCCGCTGGTGCCCTTGTCCAGACGGTGGACGATGCCCGGTCGCTCCTCCCCACCGATCCCAGAGAGTCCCTCGACAGCATGCAGAAGGCCATTGACCACCGTGCCATCGGGATGCCCCTTGCTGGGATGCACCACCATCCCAGCGGGCTTGACCAACACCACGAGGTGTTCGTCCTCGTAGAGCAACTCCAGTCCCAGATCCTGGGCTTCGAGGGAGGAGGGACGAAGCTCGGGAAGCTCCACCTCGAGCTGGACCTCCTCCGACACCTTGAGCGATGGCTTGCGCTCGATCACACCATCAACTCGGACACAGCCCTCCTGAATGAGGGCCTTGACGCGGGACCGGCTGAGCTTGGTGAGGGTGGAGACGCGCTTGTCGAGGCGCTCAGCCGCCACGGTGCTGCTCGTACAGCGCCATGTACCCATCGACCAAGGCGCCCTCGTCGATGCCCAGGACACCGGCGATCTCGCGAAGGTAGCCACGTACAAACACCGGAGCAGGCAGCCGATCGAAGGCGTTCTCTTCGATAGCCGAGAGGTAGCGCTGTGCGATCTTGGTCTCTTCGGAGAGCGTCTCCAGGTTCACGCCCTTGCTCTCACGCACCTTCGTGATGTAGCGGCCGTCGTGGCCGAGGTTCCGAGCGACACCATCCAGGTCGGGCTGGTCGAGTTCCTGCGCCTCCTGGGGCACGATGGAGACGACGGAAGGAGGGTTGGGCACCGGAGCCATGGCAGCATGAGCCCGGTCCTCACGTTCCTCCTGGGAGAGGAGGGAGACGGCCTTGGGCGGTCGAGGAGTCGGTAGGGGTGGAAGCTCCACCTGGGGGCGGCTTGAATCGGGGCGCCGCACGGGCTCGGTTCGCTCGACCTCGGGCGCGGTGAAGGCTTCCCCCACCTCCAGGTTGGTCAGCGAGCGCACGACCTCGACCGCTGCCGCGGCGGTGGGATCGACGAGCGCGGGCTCGAGGACCTCGGCCAGGTCCCCGTCCAGGCCTTCCTCATCACGGTAGCGGAGCAGATCGTAGCGGCGGCGCCGGACAGGGTCCGTCAGCACCTCGAAGGCCTCCCGCACACGGTCGCGCTCGTCCTCGACGACTGCGGTGTCGCCACCGCTGCTCCGGGCCTTGCGCAGCTTCTTCACGAGCTTCGCAAGAGCACGATGGTAGCCCTCGCGGATCTGCTGCTCGGAAGCACCGTCCGGCACACCTAGGCGCTCGTAGAAGCTGGGCATCATGTCCTTTTAGCGCGTTCCGAGCACCGCGTGCAGCGCACTGGCCACGACCTCCTCCTCTCCCGGCAGGAGAGTGCGGGGATCAAGGCGCACACTGTCGTCCGATACACGTGCCACGATCGGTGGGTCGTGAGCCCGCAGGGCTGCTGCGAGTGCGCCCGGATCGGGGCCTCGCACCACAACCACCTTGCCCGGCAGAGGGTGCATCGGCAGCGCGCCACCACCAGAAAAACCCACGTCATCCTCCAGAGTGACGGGCAGGTCACCCAGGGCCAGAAGCAGAGGAACCGGATCCGGCTCGCGGCGCAGCATGCGCAGTGTGGGTATGCGGTCGGGATCCCCTTCGAGCACGAGCTTGAGCGTGGCTTCCAGAGCCGCCATCACCAGCTTGTCCAGGCGGAGCGCCCGGTACAGCGGGTGTCGGCGACAGGCCTGGACCAGGTCCTGCCGGCCCGCGATGATCCCGGCCTGGGGTCCGCCCAGGAGCTTGTCACCCGAAAAGCAGACCAGGTCGGCACCCGCCGCAAGCACGTCGCCCACCACCGGTTCGTCACCCAGGTCCGCAAACAAGGCCCCGCTGCCGAGATCCTCGATGAGCGGCGGACCGAGCGCCGCAAGCACCTGAGTGCTGGGCCGCTCCGTGAAGCCCGAGATGCGAAAGTTGCTGGGGTGCACCCGCAGGAGCGCCCGCGTTTCGGGGCCGATCGCAGACTGGTAGTCCTCGGCACGGGTTCGGTTGGTGGTCCCCACCTCGACCAGCCGGGCACCGCTCAGCGCCATGATCTCAGGCACCCGAAAGCTCCCTCCGATCTCGACGAGTTCACCCCGGGACACGATCACCTCGCCACCGGAACCAACCACGGCCAGGGCCAGCATGACGCCGGCCGCATTGTTGTTCACCGCGATGGCGTCCTCGCACTCCAGGAGCTGCTGCAGCGGCGCTCGGATGCCCCGTAGACGGCCCCCGCGCTTTCCGCTGGAGAGCTCGAGTTCACAGTTCGAGTAGCCCGCGGCCACCGCAGCCACAGCTGCAGCGGCCTCCGGCGCGAGAGGAGCCCGGCCCAGGTTGGTGTGAAGCACGATGCCAGTGGCGTTGATCACCCTCCGCAGGCGAAGCGCCCTGAGCGCCTCAACCCGCTCCGCGATCTCACCCGGCACGTCGGGAAGCTCCTCCATCCCACCACGAATGCGAGCACGCAACTCGTTGAGCACCTGGCGGGCGGCCCGGGTGACCAGCGAGCGCGGATAGCCTTCGAGCCGGGGATGCTCCAGGAGCGTGTCGACACCCGGGAGCTGACGAAAGAGCTCCACCTGCCGAGTGTATCGTGCCGGTCAGCATGAATGCGGTCATCTACCTCTTGGTGTCGGCGCTGGCCGGCGTACTGGGCTGGCGCGCGTGGTCTGGGGACCGCCGGGACCCGGTACGCAAACACTTCGCGCTCCTGTGCGCTCTGAGCAGCGCGACCTACCTCTGCTTCAGCCTCTTCCTCTTTCCGGGCCTCAGCGCAGCACGCTTGCCCTTCGCCGTGCTCGGCGCCTTCATGCCGGTCAGCACGCTGCAGTTCCTGGAGACCTTCTTCGCCCGCGAGGGTGACCGAGATCCCGTTGTGTTTCGCCGTCTTTGGGTGCTCACCCCTGTCGTCACCACCGGCTACCTGGTGGTGGACCTGCTCTTCTTCGGTCAGAAGCCCACGGTCGACTGGCCGGAGATGGTGCTGGGCGTGCTGGTCTACGCGGGCTTCGGGGTGGCCCTGTTCCGCCTCTGGCAACACCACCAGCACAGCCCTTACCGGGTCGAAAAGGCGCGCATCCGCTACCTCTTCGGCTTCATGGCGGCAGCGGCGGCCTTCTCGGCACTGGAGGGCTCGGACCGCATCCTCCACGAACCCGCAACGGAACAGCTGGACCTCATCGCCCGCAGCGTGGCGCTGCAGGGCAACCTGCCCCCCTTCGGGGCACTGTTCGCCGGGCTCTTCCTCTACTTCCTCTACCAGGTTGTCAGCCTGGAACGGCTGCTGGACCTGAACGAGATCTTCGCGCGCATCGTGACCGTGGCCGCAACCGCCGGCCTGCTCGTGACCATCCTCGGCGTGGGAGTTCTCTGGATCCAGGCCGCGACCGGCAACACGGTTCAGATGACCTTCCACCTCTTCGTAAGCAGCATGCTCTTCCTGCTGGCTTACGAGCCCATTCGGCATCGCATCGAGGCCCAGACAGCGACCTGGTTCAACCTGCGGGGCCATCAGCTGAGCGTGGCGCTGCACGAGCTCGAGGGCACCCTGCCCAAGCAGATCGATGTCAACGGCCTTGCTCAGACCGTCCTCGATCGATTGCACGCGAGCGGACGCTTCCCGGAGCTGAGCTTCTACGTCCACGATCCTGATCGCCAACTCGTCCGAATGGCTGGACGCCGAGGGGCCGCGGACGCCCCGCCGATCGGAACCGTGGCGCCCAAACCCTTCAGCGAAGGCTTCTCGGCGGGGGAGCACGTGTACAGCCGCCAGGCCCTGGCTCGGGTGCGTGGTGCGGAGGCTGAAGAAGCGGGCATGCGGCTCACCATCATGGACGGAATGAACGCGGACCTGGTGGTACCGATGTGCAGCGGTGAGCTGGTTCTGGGCTGGGTGGCGCTGAAGGACGAGGAGTGGTCTGACGGCTTCTCGCAGGAGGAGATCCTGCGGCTCGACAAGATCATGGCGAAAGCCGCTGTGGTGATGGAGAACATCAAGGGCTTCGAGGTCCTCAAGGAGCAGGAGCGTCTCGCGGCGCTCGGAACCATGTCTGCAGGCCTTGCCCATGAGATCCGCAACCCACTGGCCGGTATCAAGGGGGCAGCGCAGTACCTGCAGACCCTGGACGTCACCGGCGAAGAGCACGAGTTCCTGGAGGTCATCACCACCGAAACGGACCGCTTGAACTCCGTGGTGAGCAGCTTCCTGGACTACGCACGACACTTCGAGCTCGATCGCGAGCCCACCGACCTGAGCGCCCTGGTCAGCCAGATCATGGCCCTCATCCGGGCCGAAGGCCTTCCTCCAGAGATCCGGGTGATGGAACGGCTGGACTCTTCGCTCCCGCTCATTTCGGCGGACGGCGACAAGCTGCGACAGGTCGTGCTGAACCTCGTGCGCAACGCCATCCAGGCGCTTCCCAACGGCGGTCACATCATGGTGAGCACCCGCGAAGGGGTTCTGCGCAGCCGACTTGGTCCCGGCAGCCGGGCCCTGGAGATCCGTGTGGCGGACGACGGCCAGGGCATCTCTCCCGAAGACCAGGCCAAGCTCTTCATCCCCTTCTTCACCACCAAGCCCGACGGGACCGGCCTGGGCCTGCCCATCTGCCAACGCATCGTCAAGGCCCACAACGGCGAGCTCGCGGTGGAGTCCAACCTGGGCGCCGGCGCCGAGTTCATCGCCCGTCTTCCGCTACCCCTCGCTGTCGCCACCACCTCGGAAGACCACTCCCCCGGTACCCCGGAGGAGAGCGCCGGCCCCGACCTCGAGACCCCAGCGTAGCTTCGTCGGAAGCGGCGAGAGCATCAAACCCAGGCACGAGAAGACCAACTCGGGCCCACGCTCCTGCCTCGAAGCCCGTTCGTCCGGCAGAGCAGCCAGGATGGCTTCCCGCTCGGCCTCACAAGCGCCGCGCAGAAAGCAGGTGGGCGACAGCACACTCGAGGGCACGGCCAGCTCGTCAACGATCCGGCGGGCGCGCTCGACGTGGTAGCCGTGGGTGACCACCGTCAGGTGCCTCAGTCCAAGTCTCCTGGCGTGCTCGTAGGCCAGCAAGGCCTCCTCGCGCGTGCTGCGTGAGGTCCGATCGACCACGATGGCGTGCTCGGGCACTCCGAAGCTCAGCAGGTCTTCGATGACCAGATCGGAGCCGCTCCGCTGCTGGCCACGCAGGCGTGCCTCGAGAGTGAGCACCCTGTCCGCACCCCACCGCCAAGCCACGGCCGCCGCAGCAGCGCGCGCCCGCATCTCCCGCCGAGCCCTCTCGGGGTAGTGCCGCAGCTCCTTGCCCAGCACAAGGACACCCCGCACGCCTTCCTCAGCAGCCAGGGGCACCCCCTGGTCGCTCCCGCCGATCCGAGACTCCGGTCTGACCTAGCGGAACATCACCCAGGACGACTCGCTGACGGTGTCGTTGCAGTCGTCCACCACCTCGAAGGAGGTGATGTTGCAGGTGATGATGTACTCGCCATCGACCTCGAGGCTGGCGTCGTCGCCAGGGTAGAGCGTGAGGCGATCGGTGTCCGAGGTGAAGGTCTGGGAGATGCTGTCGGTGCAGTCATCACCGTCGTTGATACCTTCGATGAGCTCGGTCTCGACCCGGATGCCGTCCACGTCGGAGGAGAATCCGCGCTCGCCGTGACCAGCCTCCATGGCGTAGACCATGCCGCTGGTGTCGTAGACGACGAAGCCAGCGGCGGTGCTGTCGATCCCGCTCGCGCCCTGCGACACCAGGACTTCGACCATGCTGCCGCGCACGACGTTGACCGCCGGGGTGCTGTCCCAGCCATCACCGGCGAACCAGGCATAGCCCACATCCCAGATCACACCGTTGTCGTCTTCGATGGACAGGACCCGACCGGGCTCCTGCTCACAGGGGATGACGTTGCCGATGTCCAGGCTCGAGATGCGGTCGTTCACGACGGTCCCGCGGATCTCGAAGAAGCCGGTGTTCTCGACGTCCTGATCGGCGCCCAGGCAGACCACCGAAGTACCGGTGAAGCCCGAGACGGCCCAGTCCTCATCCATGCCACCCCAGCTGGGGCCATCGCCCCACATGGAGGAACCGGCGAGCATGCCGGCGGCGAAGCCACATCCGGAGAGAGTGAGCAGGGAGGCCGAAGCACCGAGGAGAATCATCTTACGCATGGGGACAGGATAACGGACCCTGCCCCCATTGCGCAGTGATTTGTCTCAGCTCTATCGGAAGATCACGTAGCTGAGTTCGTTGGTTCCGCAGTCGTCCTCGTACTCGACCGCTTCGATGCTGCAGACCGTCAGGCTCTCTCCATCGGACTCGATGGTCGTGTCCTCTCCGGGGTACAAGGTCAGCTCATCCGAGTCCGTCTCGAGCTCGATGGCGAAGCTGTCGGCCTGTCCACAATCGGTCTCCAGCGACCCGATCGTGCCGGCCTTCTGCACCCGCATGCCCGGAACGTCGTTCTCGTGGAAGCCGCGGTCGCCCCGGCCGCTCTCGAGAACGTAGATGAGGTTGTCGTTGCGGCTGACGACGAAGCCACCCGCATCGGTGCCCGGCAGGTGACGCACGGTCACGTCCACCCGGCTGCCTTCGTTGACGTTGACCCAGGGGGTCATGTCCCAACCGGAGGCATCCATCCACGCGTAGCCCACCTGCCAGATGGCGCCGTCAGCGTCTTCCACCTCGAACACGTACTCGGGCTCGGTCCAGCAAGGAACCACGTTGTCCTGGAAGTCCACCTGGGTGATGTCGAAGGTGCCGTTGACCCGCGCTCCGTTCAGCTCGAAGATGCCCTGGTCGCGCTCCTCGTCAGACAGCTCGGCGTCCGTGCCGAGGCAGACCAGTGAGGTACCCGTAAAGCCCATCGGGCTGTCCAAGCCACCCATCTCGGGGCCATCGCCCCAGATCTGGCTTCCGACCAGCGCTCCGCCGGCCAGGGTACAGCCCGTGGTCAGCGCGAGGGATGCAGCGAGAAGGGAAAAGGCAGTCTTTCGCATGTTGTCGAGTCTCCGTCGTTTCAATGGGTGTGTTGCTCGCCCTCGAGGCAAGACCCGTGCCAAAACCACAAACGCAGTCGGTACGGGCAACCGCCTTGCGGCGGCTACAGCAACCCTGACATTGCTGTCCTACCCAGGGGTACCCGTTGGACACCGCGACCGGCCATATGTGTTCCCAGACTTCGTACCCACGCCGTGTACACCGACGCCAGCACCAGCAGCAGCCACGCCCCCAGGGCCGGCCAGAGCGTCCACAACCACCAGGGCCGGTAGCGCATCACAACGGTCTCCCCCTCGCTCACCCTGACCCCGCGCAGGCTGCCATGCACGCGCTCGATGGGCCGCTCTTCCCCATCGACCGTCGCGATCCAGCCCGGATACCAGGTCTCGGCCTCGACCCAGAGTCCCCCCTCCACCCAGCTTCGGGGCTGGGGATCCGACAGGGCATACACCCCGGGCGCAACCTGTGGCAGGTCCAGCGGGTGCGGACTGATCAGCCGAGAGACACCCAGTCGCCGAACCGTGTCCAGGTTGGCCATGACCTGCTCCGCCTTGACGGGACCGTGCTCGCGTCCGATGTCCAGGCCCGCCGTCGCGAGCACCTCTTCGTGGTGCGGCAAGAGCAGGGGCGAGGGCACGAGCACCTCGCGGGCACCCCACATCATCGACAGGTTCGCGCTCATCGGTCCACGGTGGTTGACCCGGTCGACGACCGCCACACGCTCCTGGCCCCCCGGGAGCTCCCAGTCCGGCGCTGCAGGCTGTGGACTTCGGGGGTTGTAGGCGAAGAGGTTGAGGCTCAGGTCGAGGATCAGAAGAGCGGGCAGCATCCGCCGAGGAAGGAACACGCACGCAGCAAGCAGGCCCAGGGCGATCGCCGCTCCCCAGGTCGCATTCCAGGCCATCGCTGCGGCGATCTCCGCGAAGTCCGGAGGAAGACCTGCCCAGAGAAGCACGGCACCCAACCACGTCAGGACCAGCAAGGCACCCAGAATCCGGGCTGGCCGGCGCAGTGAAGCGCCCCGGTCGTAGCCCTCTGCAGCCAGTACGCTGGCGGCGAGCACCGAGAGCGCAGCAAAGCGCACCGGGAAGCGAAAGTGGTCCAAGCCGGGGAGCTGCTGGAGAAGCCACCAGGCGGGGGTATAGCGTCCCAGAGCCACCACCAGGCCACCCGCGAACACCCCCCACCACAGGCGGCTCCTGCCCGCGAGCATGAGCAGCAGCACCGGCCAGCCCATGTAGAGGCAGTCCTCCCAGTGGCTCTCACCGCTGCCGACGTAGCTCGCCCCCTTGTGCACGTAGGTGAGTGCGATGTCCGCCGGCCGCTCGAAACCCCAGAAACGGGGCAAGGCGAGGTTCACGAGCTCCCAGGGAGGCAAGCTGCCCACGTTCGCAAAGCCGGGCTCCACTCCCCCTGCTCGGGCGCTCTGCCCGACCAGCTCACCCGTAGCGAGCAGCTGGGGCAAGGCCGCCAGAACACCCAGCCCACCGCCGAGCACGCCGTGCCAGCGCCAGGGCCGCTGGGACAGGAAGACCGCCAGGGTCCCGAGCAGCCCGATGGTGGCCATCTGGGGATGGCCAGCGGTGAGCACACAGGCGACCGCGACCCCGAAGGGAGCGAAGAGGGACTCCCCTCGGCCCAGACGCAGGCCCAGGCCCAACAACCAGGGAAGCCAGGACAGCACCGCCTGCATCCCCGCATAGCTGAAGTGGGAGACGAAGAAACCACCCAGGGAAAAGCCCAGGCCCGCCACCAGCGCGGCCTCCCGGCTTCGACCCAGGACGCGGCAGAGCCAGTAGGCACCGCCAGCGGCCCAGAGCTGGTGGAGCAGCAACGAGGCCGTGACGAGGCGCCATGGGTCCAGCACGAGACCCAGAGCGATGTTCACCGGGTAGAAGACCCCGGTCTGCCCATCGGCCATGAGCGGGAAGCCACAGCCGACCTCCGAACACCACAAGGGCAGCTCACCCTGAGCCCAGCTCTGCGCCGCCCAGGCCCGCCAGGGGGTGTGATGGTGCCCCAGGTCGTGCTCCAGGAAGAGGCCTTGGCCCAACCAGGCGTCCAGCGCCTGGACGATCACCGCCGCCAGGAGCAGCAGCAGCGGCGCCAGCTGGCGAAAGGTGCTCAGAGGTATCCCAGGCTCCGCAAGGCATCGGTGGTGCGGTCTCCACACCGCCCCTGGGAAGGCTGAACCCTGGCCCGGCACGCGGCCACCGCGGCTTCCTGCTGATCGGCGATGTTGTGCTGCTCTTCGGGGTCCTCGTAGAGGTTGTAGAACTGCTCGGAATCCCCGTCCAGGATGTACTTGACCCTGAGCTCTGGCGAGGGCTCCACCCCCTCCTCCGATTCCGCCTGGCTGTCACTGCGCAGCCCCAGCAGGCAGCCCTCGCTGAGCGAGGGTCCGCTGCGCCCGAAGAGGTCACAGACCAGGGACTTCTTCCGAATGCGCTGGCCGTAGCCCAGGAGCTCCACGCCCTCTGCGGGCTCGAAGGGGTCCAGCTTGATGGCCTTGAGCACCGTCGGACCCAGATCCATCAGCCGAACCTGGTAGGGAATGCGGTACTCGACCTGTCCCCGGAGCTCCGGCACGCGCACCACCAGAGGCACGCGAACGGACTCTTCGTAGAGCCCGTGGTGCCGAAAGAAGATGTCGTGCTCCCCGAGCTGCTCCCCGTGGTCGCTGGTGAAGAGCACGATGGTGTTGTCTGGAACCGCCGCCATCAGCTCCCCGACCAGGCGGTCGGCGTCCTCCACCTCCAGAGCGTAGAGACGGCGAAGCTCGGTGACCTGCTCGTCCGTGTAGGCGAGGTCGGGCTCCGAGAGCAGGGCCCGGTGGTCCACGAGCGCGCCATCCCCCTCGTAGGGCGCGTGCGGTTCAAAGAGGTGGACCCAGACCATCCAGGGGCGGTCCTTCCGCGCGCTGATCCAGCTCCCCGCGAGCGCCACCGTGTCGTCGCCATCGCGCTCCAGGAGCCAGGCCAGGAGATGTCCCTGCCCCGAGGCCAGGGCGAGCCGCCCCATGTACTGGAAGAGGAGCACCTGAGACAGGCCCCGCACCGGAGCAAAGTCGTCGTCGTAGACCTCGAAGCCCTGGTCCAGGCCAGAGCGCTGACTCACGGCGATGGACGAGACGAAGGCCCCCGTCGCGTAGCCCTCCGATTCGAGGCGCTCGGCGAGGGTGACGTGACCCCGCCCAAGGCTGTCCCCGTTGCTGAGCACCTCGTGCCGGAGGGGGTGCAGCGAGGTGAAGATTGAGGCGTGGGCCGGGGCGGTCTCCGGGGTGGGGGTCACCGCGTCCAGGAAGACCAGGGCGCCTTCGCCCTCGCCCAGGGCGTCGATGTTCGGCGTGCGCGCGGGGCTCTCCGGGTCGAAGGCACCGACGTGGTCACGGCGCAAGGTGTCCACCGTGATGACGAGGACGTTCGGATCCCCTTCCAGCGCCTTGCCGCTCCCATAGCTCCGCCCCTGACCCACCAGGCCGCAGGCCAGGGCGAAGACCAGGGTGGCCAGCAGCGCAAAGCCGTTCCAGCCGAGCTTCACCTTGGCGCCGATCTCCTCGCGGCGCAGCCAGTAGCCCGCGTTCAGCCACACGACGCCGCAGACGCCGACCGGGCACAGCGCCATCGCGATGAAGGCCGCCGGACCACGCTCCATCTGGACCATGTTCGCCGTGGCATGCCACAGGTAGAAGCCGCTCAGGAAGAAGGCGGACAGGCCCATGCTGGCGGCGTAGGCCTTCGCGTCCATCCAGGCCCTCCCGACCCACTGCACGACCAGGCCGACCAGCAGCGCCACGGGAACGGCCACCAGTGCCCCCGCCAGGGCACAGGCCAGGGTCAGGAGCACGCCTTCGGTCAGGGAGAGATCCAGCCGGAGCATGGCGACGATCTGGACCGCTTCGAAGCAACCGGCCAGCAGACCAAGGCCCAGGCCGAGCCATACCGAGCGAAGCCACCTCAACCCCGGTTTTCGCAGCCAGTCCATCATCGCCGATAGTCTGTATCCACTTCCAGCGGTGTTGCCGCGCCCCTTCAGCGCACCCACACCTCGAAGGTCGCGACCCCGATGTCCTCGTTGGAGCTCTCCTGGTTCGACACCGCGTCGTTGTCGTCGTCGCAGTCCAAGCCGGCGTAGACGCCATCCCCGTCGGCATCGATGGGCCCGGTGTCCGCATCATCCTTCGCTCGACAAGCCAGGGCCAGCAGCGGGATCATGGGGACCTCCGTCCACGATTATGGACGCTGTTCGACCTCCGGCACCCACCGGAAATCCGTAGGCAGCACCGCGTGCCTATCCGGGTGCCTCATCCATCGACGCACCAATCCATCAGGGCGATGATGTGGTCCGTCGTCTCGCACTCCGCAACCTCGACCTGGGGCTCATCGCTCTCGTTGGTGCAGTCTCCCATCGGACTGGATGCCCAGACCGTCCACGTCCCGGCCTCCAGCGGAAGTTCGACACAGCCATCGTCTCCTGCCAGGCCTTGCAGTGGAGTTTCATCACCCCGCGACGCGAATACACTGGCCCCACCGACCGCGTTCATTTCTTCCACCCGCCAGTAGACGCAGGTCAGCAGGGACGAGGCGGGGCAGTTGTTCGCGAGCTCGGAATCCACCGGTTCGGAGTCTCCGGCGGAGCATGAAAGGAGCACCCAGATCATGCTGGAAAGCTACCGTTCAAGCCCTTCCAAGGTCAAGGAGGTCCGGCCGGGCGGTCCCCTCCTCCGCTAGTCCAGGTACCCCAGGGCCCTGAGGAGCTCCTCCGATCCCGGGTCCAGCTGGACAGGGCGCACTGAAGCTGGCTTGTTCACCACGGCGTCGAACAGCTCGCTCGCCTTGTCGATCCGCTCGGAATCCTCCAGCGGGCGTAGCTCCCCCGGATCCTCGACGAGATCGAAGACCAGGGTCTCCTCCCCCTCGTCGATGATCTTGAGATCCGGGATGCGCACGGCGGTGTGCACCGGCGGGTCGGGTACGTAGCGGGCTCCCAGGGTGGTCGCGACGGCAGGCTGGTCCACACAGCTGTCGAGCAGCCCGGTCAGGCTGCGGCCATCGTGCGCCATCTCGCGCAGGTCCAAGAGCTCCACGAGGGTGGGCACGATGTCCACCGTCGAGACCTGGCACGGCACGCGCTCCCCGGCCGGCAGCTGCTCCGGCCACCACGCGAGCAGCGGAACCCGGAGCGAAGGGTCGTAGAGGTGGTCGCCGTGCTCGAAGAGATAGCCGTGCTCGGTCAGGGACTCTCCGTGGTCCGCCACGACCACCACCAGGGTGTCCTCGGGAAGCTCTTCGAGAAGCTGTCCCAGGAGCTGATCGGTGTGCTGCAGCTCGGCCTCATAGGCCCGAACCAGCCAGTCGGTGTCCGTGACGGCCCGATGCTCCGGAGGCCACCACGCGGGAAGCGCCAGGGCCTCGCCATCGGTCGGTGCGGAGCTCACGTCGAAGCGCTCGTAGGGTGCGTGCGGATCGAAGAGATGAAGCCAGAGGAAGAAGCGGCCCTTCCGGTTTCGACGCAGGAAGGTCCGTGCTCGACGCAGCGCACCATCCCCCGGTCGTTCTCGCAGGTTGGTGCGAAGCAGCAGCTGGTCGAAGGCCTGCACCAGGCTGAGCCGGTGCAGGCCCGTCACCCGACCGAAGTCGTCGTCGTAGACATCGAAGCCCTGGTCCCAACCCCAGCGTGAGTGCAGCGGGAAGCCGGAGACCACGGCCCCGGTCCGGAAGCCCGCCTCCTGAAGGCGCAGGCTCACCAGTCCGGGTTGTTCACCCAGGGGGGTTCCGTTGGCCATCACCCCGGTGGTCCTGGTCCGGAGGCCCGTGAGGATGCTGAGGTGCGAGGGTTCCGTCAGGGGAGCCGTCGCGATGGCCTGTTCGAAGAGCACCCCCTCGTCCGCCAGGCGCTGCAGAGCCGGGGTCTCCAGGGCCCCACCGTAGGGCTGCAGCCGGTCCGCTCGGACGGTGTCCAGCGTGACCAGGAGCAGATTGGGTCCCTGCGCAGGAAGGACGGGAAAGGGGCGACCCAGGAGCAGGCCCAGCGCAGCCGCGGTGGCACCAATGGGCAAGAGCCAGCGCTCGACACGGCGGAAGACGGAGTCCAGGGCTGCACAGGCCACCAGGCTGCCGAGGGACAGGACGATCAGGGTGCTGAGGACCCGCAGCGAGCTCAGCGGAAGGTTCACCGCAGGACCCAACCTCCAGGCCACACAGACGTGGACCGCACAGACGACCCCGACTCCCACGCCCAGGGAACGCCGGCTGGAGAGAGCCCCCGGAAGCGCGACCAGTGCCCCCGCGACGCAGGCCAGCGTGAGGAAGGTCAACTGTTCGAGCAGGGAGAGGCCCAGCGATGGCGACGCCCTCACAGCGAATTCCACGCAGCCCGCTGCCAAGCCCACCGCTGCCAGCCGTCGCAGTCGCGCCCGCATGAGTCCGCCCTAACACAGATCCGATGCCGTCCCTTGCCGGCGAGCGCGTTATTCGCGCGGCGTGTCCACGCTCTCGATCGAGTCGGCGCGCCGCCGTACCTTCGCCATCATCTCGCATCCCGATGCGGGAAAGACCACGCTGACCGAGAAGCTGCTCCTCTACGGCGGAGCCATCCACCTGGCGGGAAGCGTCAAGTCCCGCAAGGCGAGCCGCCATGCCCTCTCCGACTGGATGGAGATGGAGAAGACCCGCGGCATCTCCATCACCTCGTCCGTGCTCCAGTTCGAGTACGAGGGAAAGGCCCTGAACCTCCTGGACACCCCCGGACACGCCGACTTCAGCGAAGACACCTACCGGACCCTCTCCGCGGTGGACTCGGCGGTCATGCTCATCGATCACGCCAAGGGCGTCGAGAGCCGCACGCTGAAGCTCTTCGAGGTCTGCCGCTTGCGCGGACTGCCGATCATCACCTTCATGAACAAGCTCGACCGTGAAGGGCTGGATCCACTCCAGCTCATGGACGACGTGTCCGAGCAACTGGGCGGGCTCAAGTGCTCCCCCATCACCTGGCCCATCGGGATGGGACGTGACTTCAAGGGCGTGGTTCATCTCCCCAGCCTCGAGGTCAGCCTCTTCCGAGCCGACAAGCACGGCCAGGCCAAGCTCGAGACCCGGCGCATCTCGCTGGAGCAGGCACGCGAGGAGGCGGGCTCCAACCTGGACGAACTCACCGAGGAGCTGGAGCTGCTGGTGGAGGCCGGCGACCCCTGGGACAACGAGGCCTTCCTGGCCGGTGAGCTGACCCCCGTCTTCTGGGGCTCCGCGATGACCAACTTCGGAGTGGGCCCCTTCCTGGACTTTCTGGCCACGGAGGCTCCCTCGCCCAGGCCACGCACCACCGACCAGGACGAACGCATCGCCCCGAGCAGCCCCCGTTTCACCGGCTTCGTTTTCAAGATCCAGGCCAACATGAATCCGCGGCACCGCGATCGCATCGCCTTCATGCGCGTGGTCAGCGGCCGCTTCGAGCGGGGAATGGCGGTGAAGCTGGGGCGGGATGGGTCCACCCTGAAGCTGGCCAAGCCGCACAGCTTCATGGCCCAGGAGCGCTCCATCGTGGAGGAGGCCTTCCCCGGCGACATCGTGGGCCTCTACGACCCGGGCAAGTTGCGAATCGGCGACACCGTGAGCTCCGGGGAAGCCTTGAGCTACTCGGGCATCCCGCGCTTCGCACCCGAGTACTTCGCGAGGCTGCGGCTGAAGGACCCTCTGAAGCGCAAGCACCTGGCAGCAGGCCTGGCGCAGCTCTCACACGAGGGCGCCATCCAGCTCTTCTTCCGCCCCGAGGTGGGCAAGCAGGACCCCTATCTGGGCGCGGTGGGCATGCTGCAGTTCGAGGTGCTGCTCGAACGCCTCAGGAACGAGTACAAGGTGCACGCCGTCCTGGAACGCCTCTCCTACCGATTCGCCCGCTGGATCGGCGGCGATCCCGCAGGTCTCGCATGGATGCAAGCGCGCCGGGACTACCACCTGGTCGAGGACCGTAACGGCGATCCGGTGGTGGTGGCCGACACGCTCTGGCCCCTCCAATACGCCCAGCGCGAGAACCCGGGCATGGAGCTCTACGACGTCGAGCCGCTCTAGTCGTCGAAGAAGGGCCGGTCGTCCAGATCGCGCATGCGACGACGCAGGAGCAGGAAGTCCAGGTAGTGAGCGGGGTGCCGCTCGACGAAGGCTCCGAAGACCTCGGCGAAGGCCTCAAGTGAGTCCACGGGCGGGTGGATGATCACGCGGTGAAGCTTCTCACCAGGCTGTCGGAGCACCACCGTGGGCAGAAGGGCGGCGCCGGTCTTCCGAGCCAGCCGCTCAGGCATGAGCGCCACGTTGGCGAGCCGGGCCACCAGGGGCACCTTCGTCCAGCGCTTTCCTCCACCGCCGTCGAAGGCCAGCCCAAGCACTTCGTTCCGCTGGAGACATCGAAGCGCCGGCCGGATGAACCCGAACACGCTGATGTGCTGCACCGGGAGCCTCTGCTCCAGCTCCCAGCGTCGCTCCAGGAGCGTCGGCCACAGGGGGGTGGAACGGTCCTCTCGAATGCTCGCCCACACCGGAGGCGGTGCGGAGAGCTGACTCATCCGGTAGCCGGCATAGCCCAGCGCCGGCATGATCATCTGGTTGGCTCCAAAGTGCCCGATGAGGACGATGGCGCCCTTTCCGCGGGAGAGCGCGGCATCCAGGTGCTCGCGCCCCTCGATAGCGCAGACACTATCGATGGTGTTCGGCGAGAGGTGGGGGTAGCGCAGAATCTCCAGCTCGTTGAACATGCGCTGGCGAAAGGCCTCTCGAACCACATCCTCCTCGGCTTGCGGGAGGGGACGGTCCCCGAAGAGCAGGCGCAGTTCCTCCCGGGCCGCCTCCCGGTCCGAGAGCTGCCGAACAAGGTCGCCACCCACCCGCGCGGCGTGTCCCACCAGCCACCGAGGAGCCCGCGCCAGCAGGGCCTGCCCCGGGTAGTAGAGCGCGAGACCCCCGACGTCCTTGAGCAGGTTCGTCGGCTTCACGCCCGGTCGTCGCGGGCGGGATCCACCGGCACGGCGACCACCGCTCGCTTGTCGATCTTTCCGTTGGGCAAGGCGGGGATGGTGGTCCAGAACTCCACGATGCGGGGCACCTTGTAGGGCGCCATGCGGTCCCGGCAGTAGGCCTGCAGCTTGCGCGCGGTGAGGGTGCTCTGCGCCTCGCACTCGACGACGGCCCGAGCGACCTCGCCACGGATGCGCTCCTCGGCCCTCACGACAACGACATCGCGGACCTGCGGGTGGTCCTTGATGACCTTCTCGATCTCCAGCGGGTACACCCGAATGCCGCCGATCTTGAGCATCTCGCTCACCCGACCCACGAAGTCGACGAAGCCGTCCTCCGCCACCCGCACAAGGTCTGCGGTGTGGTACCAGCCGTCACGGAAACAGCGAGCGCTCTCCTCCGCGTTGTCCAGGTAGCCGCTGACCACGCTGGGACCTCGGACCAGCAGCTCGCCGAGCTCTCCAGCAGGACAGTCCCGCCCACGCCGGTCCACCACGCGAATCTCGTAGCCCTGCACCGGCCGGCCGGTGGCGCCGGGGCGTCGGGGTCGGTCCGGACGCAGGGCGAGAGCCACACCCGTGGTCTCGGTGGAGCCCCACACCGGCATGAAGGCCGCTTTCAGGTGCTCCTCCATCCGCTCCAAGGTGCCGGCGGACACGTAGGCACCGCCACTCTCCAACATCCTCAGGCTGCTCAGATCATGCCGCCCACCCACGTGGTCGAGCAGCATCTCGTAGAGGCTGGGTACCGCCATCATCCACGTGACCCCAAAGCGCTCGATGGTCTGAGCGATGACCCGGGGGGAGAGGCTGTCCAGGATCACGAAGCTGCCCCCACAGACCAGGCTGCGGTGGAAGAGCTCGTGGGGATGCGCGAAGACCGAGAACATGCCCAGGAAGACATCGTCCTCGCGGAAGCCGAGTCCCTCATCACCGAAGGCGCTGGTCGCCTGGGCCAAGATGTTCGCGTGTGTCGTCAGCGCGCCCTTGGGCTGGCCGGTGGTTCCGGAGGTCACGTTGAGGTAGCAGGGCTCGTGCTCCTCCACCGTGACATCCAGGAGCACCGAAGCGTCCGCGGAGGCGTCCCCTTCGCCGTGGGATCCGCGCTCCCCTACGTAGAGGATGCGCTCGGGGTCCGACAGCTCGGGAAGCAGCGGCTTGAGCACACTGTCCAGGCTCTTCTCCACGAGCACGGTGCGGACCTGGAGCCTCCGGAAGAAGTCGCGGAGCTGATCCGAGTGGAGCTTGAAGTTCACCGGCGTGTAGAGCGCTCCGATGCGAGCACAGGCCAGGAATCCGATGACGATCTCCGGCCGCTTGTGCAGCAGAAAGGCCACGGGGTCTCCCTTCCGAACACCCACAGACCAGAGCAGTCTCGCCAGCCGCTCCGCCTCGGCCTGGAGATCTCGCCAGCTCAAGCAGAGCCCTTCGCTCAACAGAGCAGGCTTGTCGCCGTGACGGGCGACGGTCTGGCTGAGGACCTCGGGCAGCGTGGGCATGAGGCGAGCTAACCAGCCCGAGCCGCGCGCGGCAGGTCACGCAAGGCCAGAAGCAGCTCTCGAGCTCGTGGCTCGCCCCCGCTCTCCCCTGCATAGCGGGCCCGATAGTGCAGCCAGGCCAACTCCTCGAGCGGCTCCGCGGCACCACCACAGCGCTCGGCCAGCCACTGCGCCGACTCCACTGGAGGCAGGGCAGGAGGAGGCTCCCAGCCTCGACGAGCGACCAGGCGCCGAGCCCGCGCGTGAATGGCAGCGACCCCCTTGAGCCGCCGCTTTCGGGTCCGGGCCCCCAGCAGTCGCCGCAGGATCGTGGTCAGGATCAGCATGCTCACCACAAAGCCGACCAGCAGAGCCACCGTTCCGACGATCTCGGGGGAGCCGTAGGACTCCGATCGCTCCACGTCCTCCCCTCCAAGGCTGCGCCCGACGGTCCGAACGGCAGCGAGCTGCGTGCCGAGATCGTAGTCGACCACCAGACCGTACCAGCGGGCCTCGAAGGCATCGATGAGCTGACTCAACTCCCCAGGGGCCGGGGAGATCACGCCGGCGGGGGTCGCATCCAGACGGATCCATCGACCACCGATCCAGGCCTCGACCCAGCTGTGAGCGTGTGACTGGCGCGCTGCGACATAGCCTCCCATCACGTTGAACTCGTCGGTGTAGAAGCCGTTGACGATTCGGGCCGGCACCCCCTCCTCGCGCAGGAGCACCGCAAGGGCGGTAGCGAAGTACTCGCAATGCCCACGCCGACTGTCGAAGAGAAAGACCGAAAGCGGCTGGTCTGCGTCCCCGACATCCGGCACGAGCGTGTACTGGTAGGAGTCGTGGAGGTAGCGCTCCAGCTTGGCTGCCTTGGCCCAGGGGTCCTCCACCTCGCCGACGACCTGTCTCGCGAGCTCGTCGATTCGCGGATCGAGATCCGAGGGAAGCTGCAACCCCGTGGCACGAAGTCGTGGTGGAAGGCGCTCCGCGTCTCCAGGTACCTGCAGGGGAGGGCGCACGTACAGCGTGTACACCCGGCGGCGAGGCTCACTGTCGAATCGGTACCCACCCTGCGGATCCAGCCAGATCGCGTCGTCGCTGAAGAGGTCCTCGACCTCCCGCATGGTGAAGAGGGGCACTCCGGTCAACCGCGCCTGTCCGGCGCTGGAGATGAAGGGCTCCGTCAACACGCTCACACGCAGCTGTCCGGGCTCGGGCTCTCTCGGATCAAGGGCGGGCGGAGCAGGCATGACCGGCCGACTGCTGGGGTCGTTGGCCTTCCAGGCGCTCCCGTCGAAGTGGTCGAGCGCGAGGCCCCGGAAGTAGAAGGGTCCGCGCTGCAGCTCTCCCCTGTGGTCACGGACCTCCGCGCGAAAGACCAACTGCTCGTTGGTCTTGATCTCGCCCAGTTCGCCCAGCGTGAGCTCGCCACTGAAGCCCGAGACCTCCTGCTTGGCGCCGTACTCCGCGAGCACCTCGGCATGGAGCCGAGGGATGACCAGGAAGAAACCGGTGGTGATGAGCACGGAAGCGGGGGCGAGCAGCACGAGCAGCGTGCCGCGTCCTCCCGCGCCCAGCGGCTCGTGCCTCACCCCACGTTCCCTCTCGACCTGGTAGAGCTGAAGCACGATCAGCGCTACGGGAAGCGCTCCCGCCAAGGCCAGGAGCATCAGACCGAGCCAGGGAGAGCGGCTGTCTCCGCTCGCCAGAAGCACCATCAGCGTGGCGAAGAGCAGGGCAAAGCGGTCGTCACGTGGCTCTTGTCCAGTGCGCGCGCGATGAACCTGCAGGTAGGCCAGCAGGAACATCCCAGCCTGCTTCCAGGTGACGGGGAAGAGGATGGGGACGATCAGTGTCGCGGCGCTGACCAGCGTGTTTGCGATCTTCCACAGGTCACGTCGTGTCGGACGGGTCTGGAGCGCCCAGCATCCCGCGACCAGGGCCAGTGCCGCGAGGGACAACCGGAGCCCCATCGGACCCATGAGCGCCAGGGATCCCAGCCCGACCAGTACCAGTCCTCGCACCAGCCCGGCGCGGAGGGCTTCGAGCCGGAGGAGGGTTCTCACCGGTCCAACCGAAAGAGTGCCAGCAAGCGAAGCAGCTTGCGGCGGTGGTGCAGTCCGCGCGACGGAGGGACCCGGTGACCCGGGAGATGCAGTCCCACATCGTGAGACCACCTCAGGTGTCTCGTGACCTGTCCGCAGGCACGCGACAGCTCATGCTCCAGCCTGTCCGGGCGACCCTCGACCTTGATGACGACCTCGCGCATGGCGTCTCGCCCGCGAAGCACCACGACCGGTGTGCCAAAGCGTGCGGAGTTGGGCCAGTGGACGGTGCGGACCGGATCACCGGGGGTGTAGGGGCGCAGGCCGAGGAAGTCCCCTCCTCCTCCGGGTCGGCCGGACTCGACCTCGTCCCGTCCACTGTCACCCGCACTGCCCCGAGCCGCTGGCCCAGAACGCCGGGTGGGGTAGACCACAAGCGCCGCCGGCATCGCGACAAAACGGGTTCGACGGAACAGTCCGAAGGGAAAGTCCGAGCTCAGTTCGACTCCCTCCAGCTGGTGAGGGCCGCGATCCGCGAAGGTCCAGGCCGCGGGCGTCTCCAAGCGCTCACCCGACGGAACCAGTGCGAAGAGCGCTCGAGCCTCCCCTCCCCGCTCCCGAACGCGGATTCCGAAGGCCGCCATGCGGCGACGCCCGTTGAGGAGCACGAAGGACCCCATGGCACCCTCGAAGGCGAAGGCCTCGGCGGGGAGACGTCGCTGGATCCGAACCTGGCGCAGGTTCCACTCCGCCAGGACGTTCTGGATCATCAGAATGGCGAGCAGCAGCGACAGCACCACGTACAGCAGGTTGTTGCCGGTGTTGAAGGCCGCCAGTGTGAGGCCCAGCAGCAGGGCCAGGAAGGTCCATCCCTCTCGAGTCGGCCGCACGCGTGTGAGCCCGCGCCACCGCTCACGCCAACGCGCTATCCGGGTGCGGACAGGTCCCAGAGGATCTCCTGGATGGCGCTGGCTGCGGCTGCGTGGCCCTCATCGCGGGCAACGACGCGGTGCGACAGGACAGGCACGGCGAGCTCTCGCACGTCCTCCGGGATGACGAAGTCCCGAGCTCGAACCAGGGCGAGCGCCCGGCAGGCCCGGTAGAGCGCCTCCGCCCCGCGGGTAGAGACGCCTCGCAAGATCCGCGAGTCGCTGCGTGTGCGCTCCACGAGGTCCAGCAGGTAGTCCTCGACCTCCTGGTGCACGGTCACCGAGGAAGGAGCGGCCAACAAGCGCTGGAGCTCATCGGGGTCCAAGGCGGGCTCGACGACCGCCCGGCGAAAGCCTCCAGCCCTCAGCACCTCCCGCTCCGCGTCCCGATCGGGGTAGCCCATGCTCAGACGCACGAGGAAACGGTCGAGCTGACTCTCGGGCAAGGCAAAGGTGCCCGTGTACTCGTGTGGATTCTGGGTCGCGATGACCATGAAGGGAGCTGGCAGCTCGTGGGAGCAGCCATCCACGCTGACCCGCCGCTCGTTCATCGCCTCGAGCAAGGCACTCTGCGTCTTGGGCGTGCACCGGTTGATCTCGTCGGCGAGCACGACGTTCGTGAAGATGGGACCGGGCCGGAAGACAAGGCTGCCTCCACCCGGCTCCAGCACCATGGCACCCACCAGGTCGGCGGGAAGCATGTCGCTGGTGAACTGCACCCGACTGAAGCTGCCTCCCAGTGCCTGGGCGAGTCCATGGGCCAGGGTGGTCTTGCCGACCCCCGGGACATCCTCGAGCAGGAGGTGTCCACCCGCCAACACCGTCACCAGCGCCAGCTCGACCACCTCCGACTTTCCGCGGACCACGCGCTCCACGCGCTCACGCAGAGCCGCAATGCGACTCGCCGACCAGCTTGGTGTGGTAGCCGCCTCGGCGCTCATCTACTCGGACTGAAGGTAGGTGCCCGCGACCACCATGCTGTAGGTGCAGCCCGCTTCGATGGACTCGTCCTCGGACGCGACGACCTCGAAGTGCTCGACCCCCACCCAGGTGACCTCGTCGGTGCCGTGGCCTCCTCCGTAGGTGTCCCAGTCCAGATCGTAGTCGGACATGTACTCCTCGACGTTCTCCTGCATCTGGCAGACCGAAACGTCCGTGGTGACCACCGCATCGCCCGAAAGCACCCACTGAAGGGCACCCCCGGGTCTGTCCGGCTCACCAATGACCTGGCTCTCGTACTCCAACTGACACCCGGTGAGTGTCCCGCTGGCGAAGGCGTCGTAGCCGATCTTCAGCTTCACCAGGCTGCCCTGGTAGTCCAGGGAGTAGGTGAAGCCCTCCTGATAGCCCTCCTGCGATTCCGCGCAGGTGTTCTCGAAAGCGGTGACCGTCACATCCCAGTGGCTGCTGTTGGGGTCGAGGCCCTCGGGCTCACAACCCACCAGCGCTATCAAAGCGAGCATGCAGGCAAGATAACACCCGCCTTTCGCCGCGTCGTCGAGCCTGCGTTAAGGGTCGAACCCCTCCTTACATCCCTGGAGACCCGGTGTCCGAACCAACCTCCGAAAAGCTCTTCGTCGCCCGCGAGTCCGACCTCTCCCTCCTCCGCCAGCACTTCGACGCGGTGGTCGGCGGAGCCGGCCGCACCTTGCATCTCGAGGCACCGATCGGGGGCGGAAAGCGCGCCCTCGTGGGTGAGTTCGTCCGCGGCCTGGGCGAGTTCGACGGCGTGATCTGGCGCTGCGCCCTCATCGAAGAAGAGGACGGGGTGCGCACCCTTCTGCGCCTCTACGCCACGCTCTACGCGGCCCTGGCCCGCGATCCGATGCTCAAGGGTCGGGTCGAAATGTTGCTCAACGCGCAGATGCCTCAGCACGGCAAGCGGACCCAGC